>Ga0302314_10022499_pt1 | contig 10337 bp, 13 predicted proteins | sample III_Palsa_N2_3_FD_200533 | JGI IMG/M metagenome (GOLD analysis project Ga0302314, IMG submission 200533) | Peat permafrost microbial communities from Stordalen Mire near Abisko, Sweden - III_Palsa_N2_3 | ecosystem: Environmental > Terrestrial > Soil > Palsa > Peat permafrost | place: Sweden... | reverse complement strand
CGCCAAAGCACAGGGCTCCCTCTGTCAATCTGCCGGGTTCCAGATGATCGCGAACTGGTCGCGATCGTTGCTTCCCGGCACCCGGCCGAGATTGGCGTAGAGCCGCCGCGAGCCGAATTCAGGGGCCGCAAAGCTGAGCGACACATAGTCGCGCCCCGAGCTTTCCGAATGCCGGTTCCAGCCGGCGCCGATCTCGACGTCGCCTGCGATGACGCGGTAGTCGGGCTGGACGTCGTTGGCCTTGCTGGCGTTCGCGACGATCTCGATATCGGTGCGGATGCTGAGCGTCTTCAGCTGGCCCTTGAACGAGCCGGTGCCGGTCCTGGTGACGGTGCCGATGCTGGGCATGATGGTCTTCCTTCGATCGTGACCGGGATCCATTTCCCGGCGACGCCGACCCCAGATGACCGGGGCAAGGCGGGTTCGAACCGTGAGGCCGTAGCGACAAGCGAAGGACCGGAGCCCGCACACTCTTTTGGTGCGTCAGCACGACCGCGAGGAGCCGCGCAGCGGCGGGGAAAAGAGAGTGCGGGCGATAGTTTCGAACCCGCCGACCGGTCATAGGTCGAGCGCGTCAATGCCGGGATCGGAAAACGTGTCGGCGAAAGGGTGAAATACCCGACAGCGTCGGCTCCTACAGATCGACGGTCGCTTCGATCAGCGGGCTGTCCAGACGCTCCCGGCAGACGGTTTCGACCAGTGTCTGCAGGATGGCAACACGCTCGCCCAACCAGGCGAGTTCATCATCCGAGATGACGTAGTGCGGCGAGTAGCGCGCATTGATGTAGGCTTGGCGCAGCAGATCGAAACAGCGCCGGCTATGCTTGTCGTCGCGTGGCCATGCCGGGATCAACGCGGGTGCCATATCCTCGGCAAGCGATCGCAGGAAATTGAGCTTATGCGATTTGGGCGATTATGCCGAGCGGCGGACTATTCCGATGCCGGCCGTTTTTCCCCCGACAATGCGCCGGTTAGGCGAACTTCGCGCGGCATAGTTTCCTGCTCCCCACGCACAACACGTGCGCGGAGGAGCGACGATGATCACCGACAGTTATGTGGATAATAGCCGCGTCGTGCGGGGTCTGAAGGCCGGCCCGCTCGGCGAGCACATTCATCTCTATCTCGGGCATCTTCAGCGTGGCGGTTACAGCCGGGAAGTTGGTCACCGACTGCTGAGTATGGTCCGGGATTTCGGGTTCTGGCTGGGCGCCACCGGCGCGGGGCTTGCCGATATCCGCGAAGCGACCGTCGCGCAGTATCTCGCCGAGCGGGCGCGGCATCGGCCCCGGTTCAGAGGCGACGCACTCGCACTCGCCCGATTGCTGTCGATCCTGCGAGAGGCTGACGTCATCGAGCAGCGGCCGCCATCGCCGCATGATCCGCGATCAGATCTGCGTGATGCGTACAGCCGATACCTGCAGCAGCAACGTGGTCTCGCACAGGCGTCAATCGAGAGCCACCTGTGGTTCCTTCGACCCTTTCTGCAGGAACTAGGGATCACCACCTACGCCGATCTTGCTCGGCTGTCCGGTCGCGATGTGGCGACCTACGTCGAACGGCATGCCGGCGATAGCGGGGCGACAACCGCGAGGATAATGTGCTCGCGCGTGCGGGTGTTTCTGCGATATCTGCACGCGGAAGGCTTCATCACAATCGATCTGACGACCGCGATCCCCTCTATCCGCCGGCCTGGCGAAGCAAGGCTGCCGACCTTTATGCCACCCGAGGATGTCCAGCGCGTCCTCGATGGCTGCGACCAGAATACCGTGGTTGGTCGACGGGACTACGCGATCCTGATGCTGCTTGCCCGGCTGGGGTTACGCGCGTGCGAGGTGGCGAGGCTCAGCCTCGACGATATTGATTGGCGCGCCGGCCAGTTCACTGTCCACGGCAAGGGGCGGAAGACTGGAACCATGCCGCTGCCGCACGATGTCGGCGCGGCGATCGCCGCCTACCTGCAGCACGGTCGCCCCGAGTCCGATAGCCGGCGGGTGTTCCTTCTCGCCGTCGCACCCTATTCCGGATTCAAGGGCGCCCCAGGCATACAGACCGTCGCGCGTCTGGCGATCAAGCGTGCCGCCATCGCCGGCCCCGGTCGTCGTGGCTCGCACGTTTTCCGACACAGTCTTGCAACGAGCCTTCTCCGATCAGGCGCGACCCTGACAGAGATCGGGCAGCTCCTGCGACACGAGCAGCAGGATACGACCCGCATCTATGCCAAGGTCGATCTCGATAGCCTGCGCGGGCTCGGCATGCGCTGGCTGGGAGGCGGGCAATGAGCCCGCTCCATCAGGCTCTGACCCGCTATCTGCTGATGCGGCGTGGGTTCGGCTATCGCTATGAGAACGAAGAGAAGAGCCTGCGCAACTTCGTTGCCTACATGGAAGCGAAGCAGGCGACGGTCATCACGCGCAAGCTCGCCATGGCGTGGATCATCCAGGCCGAGCGCACTTCGTGGCCGAGCCGGCTGTCGGCGGTGCGCGGGTTCGCCAAGCATCTCTCGAACATTGAGCCACTCACCGAGACGCCCCCGGCCGGTGTTTTCCCATCACCAAAGCGGCGACGCCCTTATATCTACACGGAAGCGGAGATTGCCCGACTGCTCGACGCCGCGCTCCGCTGGGGATTGGCCGAGAGCATCAACCGCCGGACCTACCATTGCCTTTTCGGCCTGCTCGCGGCGACCGGGATGCGCTTGGGCGAGGCGATCGGTCTCGGGTGCACCGATGTCGATCTTGAGACCGGGGTGCTGACGCTGCGCGAGACCAAGGGCGGCAAGGAGCGTCTCGTTCCGCTGCATGCCTCCACCACGCTGGCTCTCGCCGACTATGCGGCATGCCGGGACGATTATCGCGCATGCCGCACGTCGCCGTGGTTCTTCGTCCTGCGAGGCGGCCAGCGGCTACGGCCTCAGTATCCGGAGCGTGTATTCGTTGGTGTGGCGCGGCGGATCGGTCTGCGCGATTCCGAGCTTCATAGCTTGGGACCACGGCTACACGACCTACGTCATAGCTTCGCCGTCAACACGATCCTACGCTGGTATCGTGCGGGCGAGGAAATCGAACGATTGTTGCCGACGCTCACCACCTACCTTGGCCACAGCAAGATCCGCGACACCTACTGGTACCTTTCCGCCTGCCCCGAGCTCATGGGCGAAGCCGCATCCAGGCTCGAGACGCGTTGGGAGACGGTGTCATGACCGGCGGCGCGACCCTGCCGCCGCTGATCGAGCGCTTCTTCACCCAACGTCTCATGCAGCAGCGTAACGCCAGCCCGCACACCATCGCATCCTACCGCGATACGTTCCGACTGCTCTTTGCCTTCACGCAGACGAAGCTCGGCAAGCCGCCTTCGCGGCTCGATCTGGCCGATCTCGACGCGCCGTTCATCTGCGCCTTTCTCGACGATCTCGAGGCAGGCCGATCGGTCGGGATCAAGACGCGCAACTTGCGCCTCACCGCCATTCGGGCCTTCTTCCGCTTCGTCGCGCTCGAGGAGCCCGCCTATTCCGGGCAGATCCAGCGCGTGCTCGCGATACCTGGCAAGCTCCACGACAAGCGCGAGGTGCATTTCCTCACCCGCCCAGAGATCGAGGCGATTCTTGCGGCGCCCGACCGCAGCACCTGGATCGGGCGGCGCGACCACATGCTTCTCCATCTCGCCGTGCAGACCGGCCTGCGATTATCGGAGATCGTCCAGCTCGACCGTGACGCTGTCGTTCTGGGCACCGGCGCGCATGTCCGATGTATCGGCAAAGGCCGCAAGGAGCGCTGCACGCCGCTCACCCGGCAGACATGCCATGCGCTACGAGCGTGGCTCAAGGAGGCGGATCAGGGCGGATCGACCAGGTTGTTTCCCAACGTCCATGGAGGCGGTCTGAGCGCCGATGCCGTCCAGCGCCTGCTGGCCCGGCATGTCGGGACGGCGATGGCGCTATGCCCCTCGCTTGGCCGCAAGCGCGTCACGCCCCACGTCCTTCGTCACACGGCGGCGATGGAGCTACTCCAGGCAGGCGTGGATTGCTCGGTGATCGCGCTCTGGCTCGGGCATGAGTCCATCAAGACGACGCAGGTCTATCTGCATGCCCACCTCGCGTTGAAGGAGGCGGCCTTGGCCAGGGTCACGCCGTTCGCCGGACAGAAGGGCGGCCGCTACAAACCGGGTGACCGGCTGCTCGCCTTCCTTGACGGGTTATAGCGCGACCTTCTCGCGCAGCGTGTCGAGCCATTCGCGCGATACCGTCTCGACCGCATCGCGAAGCGCGCGGACGGCTTTCGTGATGGCACCGAGGTCGTCTGCGTCGATCGTGTAGGTGCTCGAGTATCTGGCCTCGACATAGGCCCGCTTGGTGAGCTCGAAGCGCCGCCGGTCAAGTTTGGTTGCGCGAGGCCAGCTATCGACGAGGCGCGGCTCCTTATCCTCGGCCAACGAGCGCAGGAACTTGAGATTGTGCGAGCGGGGCACGTAATGCGTGCGCACGAGAAGGAAGCAGGTATAGGCCCGCTCTGCCGCCTGATGCAGCGTGAACGCTGCTTCCTTGCGCCAGCCGAGATCGTCGATCCCCTTGCGTGCCTGGTCCTCGGCGGTCGACAAGGCCCGGTCGATGCTTGGCAGCCACTCGCCAAAATAGGCGACCGCCATTTTATGCGCATCGGCATCGGTCAGCGGTTTCGGCGTCGCAAGTGCGCCGCCGGCCAACTCATAGAGCGCGATGCCGTCGCGGGCGATATCGACCCAGAAATACTCGCCGCGAGCCAGACCCTGGTTCACCTCCTCGAGCGTGTGGACAATGATGTTTGCCTGCCGCTGGATCGACGGATCTCGCAGGATCTTGTCTTCCGCGACGTACCAATATTCGGCGTGTCGGTCAGGTCCTTGTGGCTGACGATGACCAGGATATCGAAGTCCGACTGATATCCGTTTGCAGCATCGTCGACCCAGTCGTCGCGGCTGTAGCTGCCGAACAGAACGATCTTCTGAACCTTCCCGTTCTTTTTCCATGGCTGCGTCGCCCGCGAGATCGCCACGGAAAATTCGTCGAGCAGGATCTGCTTCGCGCGCGCAAGCTCATCTTGCTGAAGTGCCGGCAGGTGATCCACGTCGTTGCGCATTAGCGGATTCTCGCGATGTTCACCGCTGGGGGCAAGCTCTCTTTGCGCGCCAATCCCAGGAAACTATGCCGCGCGGAGTTCGCCTAAACGGCGCATTGTCGGGGGAAAAACGGCCGGCATCGGAATAGTCCGCCGCTCGGCATAAAGTCCGAAAACGCATAAACTTGGCAAGCTTCGCGAAGCGGCGGAGGATCTAGACAAGCGGTTCCGGGATGTGTGGCCGACCGCCCTAAAATCCGAGCGGCGCTGCTTCGCGCTGCTCGTCGACGCCTATGTGAAAGCACGCTATTCGCCCGAATATCGTATCACGAAAGACCAGCTCGACTGGCTCGGCGCGCGCGTGGCGATGCTGCTGGACCTCGTCGAACAGGCGTCGCGCGAGCGCCTCGAGGTGCTCGAGCAGGCGGCTTGAGCCACCGTTCTGCTTATAGCAGATAGGCGCGCAGCCGGTCCCATTCGGGCTGTTTCGCGGCGATCCCGACGGTAAGGGCGGCGCTGCTCGACGGCAGTGCGATGACCGGAAGCGTCACGCCACCGCCCAGCTGTTTCAATCCCAGACGAAGCGCCGTTCCACCGTTGAACGCGAGCGCGCGCAGCTTGGGAAGCGTCGAGATCAGAGCCCCGAGATCGCGTATCTGTGGCGCGCGGATGGCCTGATCGAGGCTTCCCGATCGCACCGCCGTTGCGATGACGTCCCATAGGCCGATGCCCGTAGTTCGCAGCGCCGCCAGCCGCGCATTATAGTCGAGCCGCCACAGATTGATGCCGGCGACCGGCGACATCAGACGCCAGAACTGGTTCTGTGGATGCGCATAGTAGCGCCGCTCCGCGAGCGAAACGCAGCCGGGAAGGCTGCCGAGCAGCAGCACCCGCGTATCGCTATCGACGACTGCGTCGAAGGCGGCGGCCGGCTCGATCTTCATCATCAGGCATAGGCTCCCGTGCATGGTTGGGCGCTGATCTCGTCGCGGTCGAGGGGGGATCGTTTTGCGACATGTGCGATTTCGATCCTCTGCAAGCGAATGGTTCGCGGTCAATCCCATGCCCGTCGTCGGCATTTCGCCGGCCGCAGACGGGAGCCTGCATATGGAAGATCCAGTTCAACGGGCTGAGCAAGCCAGAGAGGGAAGTCCCTATCTCACCTCGTCCCAGACCGCACACTTCCTGGGGGTGTCGATCTACCATCTTGTAAAGCTGCGCCGGCGCGGAATGGGACCAGTATACCGTCGGCACTGCCGCCGCGTTCAATATCATATCGATGACCTGCTGGCTTGGTCCGCCGCGCAGGCGACGGGCCCGACGTCGTGAGCCGGCGCGCGGATAGCATCGGCGACTGGCCGCTGGTCGCTTGGGGGCAAGCGCTTCGCCGGGCTAGCATGGCGCGCCGACATCGTCTCCGCTGGGCCTGCGCGCTCGGGCTCGGATCCATTCTGGTCGGATGGACGATCGCGCGGCCGCCGCTGCCGCGTCTGGTCTGGAATGCCAGCGCCAGCGCACCGATCGGCCTTTATGTCGTATCGCCCGGCGCGCCGATATCGGTCGGCGACATGATCGTCGCATGGCCGCCACCAACGGCGCGCCGTCTGGCGAACGCGCGCGGCTATCTCCCGGCGGGCGTGCCATTGGTGAAGCGCGTCGCCGCGGGCTCGGGCGACCGCGTCTGTGCCACTGGTGCCGTTGTTTTCGTGGACGGAGAGGCGGTCGCAACCCGCGCGAGCATCGACGGCCGGGGCCGATCCATGCCGTCCTGGTCGGGATGCGGGCGGCTGCGCGGCGGCCAGTATCTGTTGCTGATGCGCGGCGTGCCAGCATCGTTCGACGGGCGCTATTTCGGCGTCACCGGGGCATCGCAGATCATTGGTCGGGCGACGCCGTTATGGCTGCGCTGATCCTGGCCGCCGGAATGCTGCTGGCGGCAAGCAGCGCAACTTCCGTCGACACGCGCGTCGCGATCTGGGCACCGCAGATCGCCGAGGCCTCCATGCGGTTCGGCATTCCGCGTCGCTGGATCGAACGGGTGATCGCGGCCGAAAGCGGAGGTCGAACGACGTTCGGAGCGGCGCCGATCCGGAGCCGCACCGGCGCGATCGGGCTGATGCAGCTAATGCCGCAGACTTGGGTCGAGATGCGCGACGCGCAGCATCTCGGGCTCGATCCCGACGATCCCCACGACAACATTGTGGCGGGCACTGCCTATCTGCGCGCGATGTACGATCGGTTCGGCTATCCCGGCCTGTTCGCCGCCTACAACGCTGGCCCTGCGCGTTATGCCGCGGCGCTGGCGACGGGGCAGCGGCTGCCGGCGGAGACGCTGGCCTATTTGGCGGCGGTGACGGACGCCTCGACGCACTTGCCCGCATTTCAGCGACGCGCGGCAATGCAGAGCCTGTTCGTCCTCCGCTACGATCGCAAAGTCCTGTCTGGCTCGGATAACCCGACACATGTGGGCGGCGTCTTTGCCGTGCGACGCGATGGTGCGCCCGGTCCGTGAGGTTGGAGGGCTCGTCTCGACTACGGGCAGTGTGACGGGCGGCGGGGCGGCTATCAAGGCTCGCGGGTGCCCCCCAATTTTCTGCGAAAATCGGTTCCCCCCGCGCCCGCTGGCGCGGCGCGCGAGTGCCTCGCGCGGCCCTGACAGCCACCCCGCCGCCCGTCGTCGGACGAGGGTTCTCGATGAGGAGGACGCAAGCGAAAGGACAGCGCGATGACCGTCATGCAGACCATTGGCAACACGAAGATCGACGCAATTTCGGCGTTGATCGCGGGGCTCGAAAACGAGTTCGGAATGACCGCCGGGCGCGCTTTGGCGGACCGGTTTCTGGCGGCGGAAGAGCCCGATTTTCACTGGGAAGCGCGACAGCAGGAACGCTTGCTGGACGGCTTCGACAGCCTGGACGAGGCGGATGGTGAGCTTGATCGGGTGGCGATCTGCGGGCGGCTCGGCGGTGTCTGGTTCACCGCGGTCTGCATCGTGGATGGCGAGGGGCGCGCGCATGGCATGAGCGCCCGGCGGCATTTCGGATCGGCGAAGGCGGCGCGGAAAGCGTGGCGCGATGCCCGCTGAGCGGAGGGCTTTCGAAGCGGAGGGGCGGCGCCGACACGGCGTCGCTTCTCCTGTGATGTTCGTGGGAGCATCTGTTGGAGTGGGAGGGGGAAGGGCGGGAATGCAAGATAAAGGCAGACCCTCCCAGGGTATGCCAAGTCCCTGTCTGCACATCGTTTTTGTGGTCGCCCGCGGCGGCCGCATAGGAGGGTCGAACCAAGTGCCCGCAACGACCTCGCGGGCGACCCGCAGCATCCAGGCGGTCGGACCACGGCTTGCCTGCGGAAGAGACCGTCATGGCTGAGGACGAGTTCGAACCCCGCCTCGGTCGCATCCGCGCCCGTGGCGGTAAGAAGGGCAGGCGATATCTCGGCAAGATCGTCGCGGCTTCGGCGCGCGCGGGCACGATCACCGGCCTCCGCAATCGTCGCTTCGATGGCAGCCGGATCGGACGCGGCGCGGCCACGGCGCGGCTGCTGTCGGGGCGCGATCGCCATGCCGGCCTCCGCGCCCGGCGCGCGGTGGTCAAGACACGTCTCGTCAGGCTCGGGACCAAGGGGCTGTCGGGTGCGACCGCGCACTTGCGCTATATCCAGCGCGATGGCGTCACCCGCGAGGGCGAGCCCGGCGCGCTTTATTCCGCCGAGCAGGACGTCGCGGACGGCAAGGCATTCCTCGAACGCCAGGCCGGCGACCGTCACCAGTTCCGCTTCATCGTGTCTGCCGAAGACGGCGCCGATTATTCCGATCTGAAGCCCTTGATCCGGAGGCTGATGACGCAGGCCGAACAGGATCTGGGAACGAGGCTCGATTGGGTCGCGGTCGACCATTTCAACACCGCCCATCCGCACACCCACATCATGCTGCGCGGCGTCGACGAACGCGGCGACAACCTGATCATTGCGCGCGAATATATTGCGCACGGTCTGCGCGAGCGCGCAGCCGAGCTGGTCGGCCTCGATCTTGGCCCGCGTACCGATCTCGAAATCGAAGCGCGTCTGCGTCACGATATCACCGCGGATCGCCTGACGACGATCGACCGCCAACTGATCCGCGACGCGGATGCCGAGCACGTCACTGTCGCCATCGATCGCGATGCCTTGCAGCAATCGCCGCGTGCCGGCCGCCTGCAGAAGCTCGGCGCCATGGGGTTGGCAGAGGATCTGGGGGGCGGTCGCTGGCGGCTCGACGAACGGCTCGAGCAGACGCTGCGCGAGATCGGTGAGCGCGGCGACATCATCCGCGCCATGCAGCGCGACCTGACGGAGAAGAAACTCGACCGATCCGAGCATCAGCAGAACCCGTTCGATCCGCGCAAGGTCGATGCGTCGCCGATCGTCGGGCGGGTGGTGAAGCGCGGCCTGTCCGACGAGCTCCAGGATCGCCATTATTTGCTCGTCGACGGTATCGACGGTCGCACCCACCGTGTCGACATCGGCCGCGGCGAGGCGACCGAGCCGACGCCCGAGGGATCGATCGTGCGGATCGCGCCACGACCGACCGGGGTTCGCGACGTCGATCGGACCGTCGACGCGGTCGCGCAGGCCAACGGCGGCCGCTATTCGGTCGACCTGCATCTGCGCCACGATCCGAACGCCACGCAGGGCTTTGCCGAGACGCATGTCCGAAGGCTGGAGGCGATGCGGCGGCTGACCGACGCGGCCGAGCGTCAGCCCGATGGCAGCTGGAAGATCGCGGACGACCATCTCGACCGCGCCTCGGTGTTCGAGGCGCGGCAGGCGCGTGATAGACCGGTGACCGTCGAGATGCTGTCGAGCGTGCCGCTCGAACGCATGCTGCGCGCGGACGCCGCGACCTGGCTCGATCGGATCCTCATTGGTGATCAGACGGGCGCGGGCGGCGCTGATATTGGGCACACTGGTTTCGGTGGCGATGTGCGCGCGGCGCTGGTCCAGCGGCGGCAATGGTTGATCGAGCAGGGGCTCGGCGACGAGCAGGATGGTGTGCTTCTCGATAAGGCGAACCTATTGGCTGTTCTGCAACGTCGTGAACTTCTGAGGGTCGGAGGCCGGATGTCCGAGGAGCTGGGCCTCGAATTTTTCGAAGCAAAGTCTGGAGATCGCGTCGATGGTGTCCTGCGTCGCCGCGTCGATTTGACCAGCGGACGTTTCGCGTTGGTCGAGAAGAGTCGCGAGTTCTCGATAGTGCCGTGGCGGCCATCG
>Ga0302314_10022496_pt1 | contig 10337 bp, 8 predicted proteins | sample III_Palsa_N2_3_FD_200533 | JGI IMG/M metagenome (GOLD analysis project Ga0302314, IMG submission 200533) | Peat permafrost microbial communities from Stordalen Mire near Abisko, Sweden - III_Palsa_N2_3 | ecosystem: Environmental > Terrestrial > Soil > Palsa > Peat permafrost | place: Sweden... | reverse complement strand
CCATCGCCTGCGCCGCCGCCTGCGCCGCCGCCGCCGCATGAGATTCTCGTCGTCGAGGCCACGCAAGCGGATGCCAGCTTCCCTTCAGCGCACGAGCTCCTCGATGCCATCCTCGCGTCGCACGCAACGACGCCGCCGCCGTTGCCCGCTGCGCCCGAGCCCGTTGCCGCAATTCCTTTCCCTGCCGACCGCCTCGACGAGGCAGAAACGCCGCCCGCGCCACCGGTGCTGGCAGCCACGCCGCCCTCGCCCGCTTGCCTGTTGTGCGTTCCTCCCACGCCGCAGCACCAGGACGCTGCCGCCAACGCCGTGCAAGGCGTTGATGAGCGCTCGCCGTCGCCCGTGCTCGAGCTTCCTGTAAAGCCGCGCACGTCAAGCCCCGTGCTCGATTTGCCAGTCAGGCCTGTGAGGCCGGTCAAGTCCGCCGAGCCAGTCAAGCCCGTCAACCCGGCCGAGCCCGCCAAGAAGACGCCGAGCCCGAAGAAGCGCGCGTCGCCGCCGCCACCCGCAGCGCCTGGCCCGACAGCGTCGGTGTCCACAATCGAGCCTCGCTCGCCGGCCGCGGCGCGCAAATCAGCCGCGAGCCCGGCGCCCAGGAAGCGCCGCCCCGTCTACGACGACTCACAGGGCAGCACCACTCCGCCCGCGCCCAGTGTCGCGAGCGCGCCAAAGACGCTCGGTGGAATCGCGCGCGCCTCTGCCAGTCGAGGCGTGGCGCCCCGCGTGCGCGCAGCCAAGCGTCCCGCGCCTACGCCCGCTGCCGCTGCCCCTGCCGCCGTCGCTGCCCCTGTCGCCGTCGCTGCCCCTGCCGCCGTCGCTGCCGCTGCGGGTGCGGACAAGCCGGCGACGGCCGCGCGGCCAAGGCTCACGGAAGCAACCGCGGACGCGGTTCCCATGGCGCGCTTTGCAAAGCCGCGCCAGGCAACGCCTGCGGCCTCTGCGTCTCGCGCGCCGCCACCGCAGCCGCCACGGCAGCCGGCCACAGCGGCGTCGACACTCGCGCCAACGCTGTTCACGCGGGGCGGCGGCGCGCCCATCGCCATCGCGCAGGAGCTGGTCGACAAGGCGCATGCTGCGCTGAAGGAGCCAGCCGCGGCGCCGCCATCCAGAGCCAGCGTCAGGCCCTTTGCGCCCCGCGCGTCGCTGGCCATCGGCGCTGCCGCGGTCGCCACTGCTGCCAAGCCCGCAGCGGCCGTGGCGCCGAGCGCGGGCGTGGCGTCGCTGTTCTCATCGGGCAGCGGCAAGCAGGTGAGCGTGCAGGCGCACGCCCTCGAGCAAGCCCGCGCCGCCCTCGCCTCGCCGCCGCCGTCCCTCTCCAACGCCGCTCCCGTTGTGTCTGGCGCGCCTGCGACCGTGCCGGTGCCGCAGTCGTCGTCGAGCTCATCGGTGGTGTCGCTCTTCGCGTCGGGCAGCGGCAAGCCGGTGCGACTGCCACAGCGCGCCATCGAGGCCGCCCGCGCGGCGCTCGCCGAGTCGCCGGCCCCGGCTGCAGTTGCGGCCTTCGCAACACCACAGCCCGTAACAGCGCGCGAAGCAGAGACGCCCGCCCGCTCGGCTACGACGACGACGACGACGACGACGGCGGCGAGGAACGCGTCGCAGCAGCAGGACGTGGCCGATGCGCTGGCGGCCCTCGAACCCGGCGACATCCCAGCGCTGGCTCGCACGGCGATGCCGCCGCCGCCGCTGCCGCCGTCGGTCGCCGCCTCGAGCCGGTTCGTGACGCCCGCGCCCGCGGCGAGGAGGCCGGTGCCAGAGGCGACTGCGGACGCGCACAAGCGTCTGTCGGCGGCGTCGAAGGAGAGCGGCGAGGGTATTGTGTTTGCGAGCGGCACCGGCAGGCACGTGCAGGCCGCGCACGAGCCCAACGGTCCTGGCAGCGCGCAGCAGCCGAAGCAGACCGGCTTTGTCTCGCCCGTGCTCGCGGCGGCGGCGCCAGCGAGGCCCAGGCCGGCGGACTCTGCTGCCGCTGCGGCGCCGCACATCGCCGGGTTCAAGTCGCCCGTCACGGGCACGCGCGTCGTCACAACAACAACAACAACAACGCCTCGTGCCCCCAACGCAGCGGCAGCCGCGCCACCGGTGCTCTCCAAGCCCTTCGCTCCGCCGGCGCTCGTCTCTCCAGCGCCAGCGCCAGCGCCAACGCCATTGCCTCCCAGCACGCAGCCGCGGGCGCCAGCGCCACCGGCACAGCGAGCGACCGCGCAGGCCGCAACGCCGCTCGCCTCGCTCGCGTTTCCCTCGCGCATGACCGCGCGCGCGGTGGCCGAAGCGGCGCTCGCCCGTGGTGTGCCGCCCACGACGCTGCAAGTGACGCTCGCCAACGCCTCGCGCGTGCGCTTCGACGCCGTCTCGGGGCTGCCGACGGGCTTTATTAGCGACGACGGCGGCGACGCGACGGCTGGCTTTGGAGTGCCGGGCGCGAGCGCTGCGTGGACGGCGAACCACTTCCGTTTCGCAGTGTGGTCGCTGGCAGCGCGCGAGCGCGTGCTCGGTGTCGGGAGGCTGACGGCGGCGGCGGTGCGCGCCAAGCTGGAGTCGCGGTGGGCGCGCGAGGCTGCGGGGCAGCGCTCAGTGCTGCATCGCGTGTGGACGCGCTCGCTTCCTCCCACTGCGCTGATGGTCCTGGTGGTCACCGCCGCCAACGTCGACGAGGGCGCTGGCGGCGGCGGCGGCATGCAGCTGCGGCTGGGCGACGGCTGGTACGACGTGGCGGCACGCGTGGACGCGCTGCTGGCCAGTCGGGTGCGCCGCGGGGCGCTGCGGGTGGGCGACAAGATGGTCGTCTCGCACGCGGGGCTGAGCGGGCCTCCCGAGGTGGCCGCGCACCCGCTGGACGCCTCCCGCTTGCTCGCGCTCGTCGTCAACGCCAACGCGTGCGCGCCTGCGCGCTGGCACGCCAAACTCGGCATGCGACCCGAGGCGGCGCTCCGGCTGCCGCTGGCCCGCGTGCAGCCCGGCGGCGGCGTGGTCGCCATGGTGCGCGCGGTGGTGAACCGAGTGAGCCCGCTCATGCTGCTGACGACGGAGAATCGCCGTCTCATTGTGGCTGCTTCGGCGTCGGAGGCGGCTGCGGAGGAGGAGGGCAGGGACGCGATGCAGGGGACGCCGCTGCTGCGCGTCGAGCTGGTGGACGAGTCGGGCGGCAAGTGCGAGGTGACGCTGTGGCGCCCCGACCGCGCGGTAAACGAGGGCAGCATTGTGCGCATCACGTCGCTGTACCCTAACGAGGCGCGTCGGCGGCTCAACACGTGCGCTGGCTCGCGCTGGTTCTTCGAGGACGCCGACGCCGAAGAGGCCGCGCGTTTGGGCTACGTGCCGCGCAGGCCTGCTTACGTGGACTGCGCAAGCGAGGGCGACGTGGTGGACACCACGCTCGTCGTTGTGATGTGCCAGGGCAACGGCGCCTTCGTGCTCGCGCGCACTGGCGCCGTGGCCTTTGTGGCAGCCCGGGCGCGCGCAGTGAGCGAGCCCGCTGGCGCGGTGGTGGCGGTGCGCGACCTCAGGGTGGAGCGCCTGGACGCTCGCACGGGCGTGCTCAACTGCTCGCTCGCCGAGACGTCGCTCATGGTGCGCGCCAACGTGCGGCGCGACAGGCTCTCGGCACACCTCGCGCAGAGCCACGCCGCGTTGAGCGAATGGGCCGCCTCGGCGGAGGGCAGGCGCGCGTTTGAGGCCGCTCGAGCGCGCGTGGGCGCGATTCTGAGCCCGATGGCTGCGGTGGAGCTCAAGATGAGCGTGGCCGATGTGAACATGACCGTGACGGGGCGGAAAACCGTCGAGGCGAGAACGGCAAAGTGGTGGGCGCGCCACCCGGGCGCGCAGCGCGTCAAGGTGGCCGACAAGGTTGTTTCCGCCGAGCTGGACGTCGTCGCCGTAGTCGGCTACGCGTCGTTCCCTGCCCTGGTGGAGGCCGAGGGATGGGAAAAGGTGTGCCCGAGAGCGGGGTCGGTGGAGCGCGCCGTGGAGGCGCTGCGCGAGGCCAACGGAACCGAGGACGAGCTCGAGGGCGGCGTCGTCGCGCTGCGGCTGCGAGTGTTGGACAGGGCGCCGCCGCCGCCGCGGTGAATGGCTCTCATTTGTGCTTGTGTTCGTAAAAACGCTTTTTCAACAAAAAAAAGCAAGGTATTCACAGGTGATGATCGCGCTGCGCGGTTCACGAATCGAGGCGAGACAGCTCGACAGTGGCAGCGACGTGGTCGAGGCGCCGCTGCAGACGAAGCGAGCGCTGTTGCACGAGCGCCAATCGCGTCCTCGCGTCGTGGTCCAGCCGGTGCAGCTCAGCCGACAGGCGAATCGCCTGCAGCCGCAGGCTCTCGACTTGCTCCTGCCGCGCCCACGCTTGCGCGACCTCGGCCTCGCTGTCCATTTTTATACAGTAGTAAAATGCGCCAGGAACTCGGCTTTTAACGCGAGCCTGGTTTGCATGCGACGTTAAAAGCATGTAGCGACGTGCACACACACGCACACACATGCACAAACACAGCGCGCACGCACCGATGTATGACGTCAAATACTTTTTAAATAAAAAAGGTAGAAAAAAAACGACGACGAGGGTCACGCCACGGCCACCGACGCCACCTTGTCCTTGAGCTTCTCGTCCTTGGCCGCCGACTCTCTGTGCGCGCGCAGCGGCAGTCTTTCCAGACCGGCCCTGTGCCTCGCCAGGTTGAGCGTGTTGCGCATCAGCAGCGCAATCGTCATGGGGCCCACTCCGCCGGGGACGGGCGTGATTTTGCTGGCCACCTGCTTGGCCTCCTCGAAGCACACGTCGCCCACGAGCCTGTAGCCGCTCGCTTTGCTCTTGTCGTCCACCGCGTTGATCCCCACGTCAATGACCACGACCCCTGGCTTGAGCCACGAGCCGCGGACCATCTCGGGCTTGCCTACGGCGGCCACGAGCACGTCGGCCTGGCGCACGACGGCCTCGAGGTCGTGCGTCTTCGAGTGCGCCACGGTGACGGTGGCGTCGCAGCTCAGCAGCAGCAAGGCCACGGGCATGCCGACAATATTCGACCGTCCCAGCACGACACAATGTTTTCCCTTAAGGTCCACGCCAGACCGTTCTGCGACGACGCGCTCGCGCGTTAGTGCGTCCTCGATAAAAGCCCATGACCGAGTGAACCCACCCAAGAGCACGACTACACCCGCCGGCGTGCAAGGAATGGCGAGCGGGGGCACGCCACCGCGCAAGGCGAGGTTGCCAATGTTCACGGCAGAGAAGCCGTCGACGTCCTTGTCAACCGCGATGCGCATCAACACGGCGCTCTCGCTCACGTGGCCGGGCAGCGGCAGCTGCACGAGGATGCCGTGCACGTCGTCCCTCGCGTTGAGCGCGTCGATTTGCTCCAGGATTTGCTCCTGCGTGGCCGTCTCGGGCATTTCAATGTCCACCGACAAAAAGCCCACCTCGGCAGCAACCTTCTTCTTCATCTTGACGTACGTCTGCGAGTCCTTGCGCGTGCCCACCAGCACCACGGCGAGTCCCGGCGTGATGCCGTGGTTTTCTGACAGCGCGCGGGCCTCGGCGGCGATCTCGCGCTGCAGCGTGGCGGCAATCGCCTTGCCGTCGATAATCTCGCAAGGCGCGGCGCTTTCTTGCTGCCCCATCGGCGTGGGCGCGTCTAAGGCGAGTCTTTTGGTGGACGTGGGAGCGCGCTCGCGGCTTTCTTTTCGTGAAGAGGTGCTTGTCAAATGTGTTGTGGTGGTTATACACACGCCGTCCACCTCCACGCCGCGCGAGACGCTTGATGACTTATACTCGTATTAGCAATCCCACCTTCGACCCATCGGCACGCGTTCAGCCCATTCGTCACCACCGTGCCGCCATTCACCGCCTGCCCACTGCCTCCGTCTCGAGCCGCATCAGCTCATCCCAGCTCGTCAGCGGCACGAGCGTCACCAGGCAGCCCGCCAATCGAAGAGCTGCCGCACGCGCGTCAATAAGTTCTACGACGTTGTTTAACAAAAATAATTGGCAGCGCCCGGCACGAACCAGTAAACTTGGCGTGTAGAAACATGAGCGCGCCTGCCGTCGGCGACTCCGTGAGGCTCTGCTCGTGATCAAACGCGTAGACGACGACTTCGCTGCCTCGATGGTGCAGAAGCAGCTCAGTGACGACGTGGTCGAGACCGGGGTAGTTCATCTCGAGCGCAGAGGCCTTGAAGAAGGGCATTTGCACCACGTGCGGCAGGCTGCCCTTGTTCAGGTACGCCGTCGAGCGCAGCGCCAGCTTGGCTGCCCGGATGAGCATTTGGGTTCGCGCGCGCGGGCGCCCTCGCAGCACGAGAGAAACTCACGACGACGCGTTCGCGCGCGAATGGAATCCCAGGCTTGCGATCGGCGGCTGCCATTGGCTTCTTTTGAACGCGGCTACACAACGTAGCAGGAGCCGTTCCACACGTCACCTTTATATAAAAAAGGAACGAGAAGCAACGACAAACTCACAGGGTTAACACATTCCATGAACAATCACCACTCACACAAGCGGCTGCGCGCGCGAGGTTTCAAGCGGCTCGCCGAGCTGCCATCATGTTGAGCGCTTCAGCCTCGAGCCTCACAAGCTCGTCCCAGTTGCCCAGCGGCACCACTGAAACCACGCAACCAGCCACTCGAAGCGCTGCGTGCACCGGCGCATGCCCGTGTTAGCTGCGCGCGTCGTCGTGAAGGAGCGCACCGGTGAGCTTGTACGAGAGAATGGCGACCGAGCCGGCGGCGCGGTGGTCAAAAGCGTACACGACGAGCTCGCAGCCGCGGTGGTGGAGGAGCAGCTCGCCGAGGAGGTGGTCCAGGCCCACGTAGGTGAGCAGATCCATGTGCGGAGCGTGCATGGGGCCGGCGTAGCGGTCGTCAAAGAGGAAGGGCAGCTGAATCACGTGCGGCACGGCCGTGCCCGTGCCCACGTAAGGGATGCCGCGCAGCGCGAGCTTTGTGGCAGCGGCGGCGGCGGCGGCGGCGGCGCGCGTATTATTAAAAATGGCCCATTTGCCCCGGCAAATACAAACGCACGACGACGCGCTCGCGCGCTGCAGGTATGCTCGGCATGCGATCTATGGGCATCACCATTGCTCTTCGTCGTTGCCGCCGCCCCTGGACCACGCCGCGCACGAAGTTGCCGACCGGATCCTGCCGATTTTTTTCCGCGCGCCCTTTTTTTTTCCTTGTGCAGGCCAAGTTCGAGTGGGCGCGCACACACCGACAGACGACGACCATGCCCCGCCGCTCCACGTCAGCCAGCCCTGCGCCGTCGACGCGGTCGCCTGCCAAGGCGACGTCGCCCAGTAAGAGCCGTCAGAGCAACCAGACGCAGGTGGACCAGCGCGTTGCGCTCATTCTCGGGTGCGCCATGGTGGCGGCCCCAACGATTCTCGGTCTGATGGAGCTCTTCCCTATGACGCACAGCACGCCCGTCAACCTGGGCATTTGCGGCATTGCCATTCTGAGCGCCTCGGGCTATCTGTCGTACCAGGCGTACGCGTGGGCGGGCATTGCGCCCAACGTCCTGGGGGCGATATGGACCATGTGTGTGTTCACGGCTGCCGTGGACACGGTCATCACGTCTGCGCTGCTGGGCGTGCACGGCGTGGGGCAGTTTTACAACGCCAAAGGCGAGAAATACGTGCAATCGTGCGTGGGGGCGGCGCTTTTCGGCTGGGACGGCACGTTCCACCTCGTGGTGCAGCTCCACAACGCGTTCCTGCTCATGACGGGCCGCGGCAGTTCGCTGCAGTTCAAGTTTGGCGCGCTCGTTTGGGCCGGCTCGATTGGCTCGTCCATGATGCCCTACATGCTAGGCGCCTTTTCTGGCCCGTTCGCCAAGGAGCTCGAGCTGTCGAGCGCGCTCAACCTGCCGTACGTCTTCTTCCCCGGCATTGTGGCGCGCCAGGTAATGGCCTCGGTGCCCTCGCGCAAGCGCAGCGGCCAGTCAATGCTGGCGTGGGCGGCCACGCTGCTCGCCGTGGCCCACGTCACGCTCGCCTGCGTCCACCTGCTGCGCGCGCTCGTCGTCGTCGGCAGCGAGGCGCCGCTGGCCGCGTTCTGGGCCAAGAGCGTCGAGCCCGTGCTGGTGGATGATCGCAGCCGCCACATTCTGTTCCTGGCCATGCAGTGGGCCTTTATCATGGCTCCGTACCACGTGCTGTGCGCGAGCGACCTCATCACGCGCGGCGCGCTCAAGCAGTCGGGCAGCCTGCTCGAACCCTACGCCGCCGATCTGGCGGCGCTGGCGGTGGGCGCGTACGGCAACGGGCTCTTCTTCTACTGCATTGAGGCCGCGTTTGACTGGGTCGGTCTCGGCCAGCCGCTCAAGCTCGCCGCGCACGCGCCGCCGCCAGCGTTTTGGCTGCTCAACGTGGGCACTATGGCGTTTGTCGTCGCGTACTTTGTTTTCGTCAAGTAACGGCGCTTCCTTAGGTTTTCATTTTTTCTAGAGTGCGGGTTCTTCGTTCGCCAAAGGTAGCATCTTTTCGGTCCCCTTATTTTTTTTTATTTTTTTTTAAAAGAAAAAAAGTGTCGAAGGTGTGATGCCCATTCCATCCAGCATAGCAACTCGATCTGATCAGTTGGCCGACGCGCGCTTCCACCCAAACATTTCGTCCAAGTCCACTTTGAGAACGCCCTCGGCAAACTCCCAAAACTTTTTGCCCGTTTCCGGGTCGAGCGCGGCCGAAGCCATGGGCACGGGCATGCAGTGCTCAAAGTACTTGCCCGACACGCCCTTGAGCCGCGGCGACATGGCCAGGAGCCTCGTTGTCGCCGAGCCGTGCAAGTTGGTTTTGAAAAAAGTGTGGCGGAGCGTCTTCTGGCCGTCGCGCGCGAACCAGTGAAAGTCGCGCGTGATCCCAGTGAGCATGTTGCCCGGGTGCAGCGCGTTGATGCTCGTGAACAGCTCGCCGTGCGCGCGCATACGCCTGTCGAGCTCGGCCGTGAACAGGCACAAACCCAACTGCCCCGCCCTCGCGTTAATCTCGCGTTAGCACACGACCCGCACGCACCTTGGATTGGCCGCTGTGGCACGCACGTGAGTCAGCCACGCACGGCGCCACAACTACTTTGAAAATAAAAACGCACTAGTTTTCAAAAACGGAATACTGCGTCGGGTTAAACGCAAAGCCGCCGTGGAGCGCGCACGCCAGGCTGGCCGTGCAGCTCGCGACGCACAGGACGCGCGAGTCCGGAGCGGCCCTGAGTTTGTCCGCCAGCAGCGCCGTTAGCAGCACTGGCGAGAGGCAGTTGGTTTGCAGCATGCGCTCGACGCCGTCCTGGGTGACCCGCTTGCGAGGCAGCATCACGCCCGCGTTGTGCACGAGAACGTTGATCGCGGGGCAGCGCGCGCGCAAGCGCTCCGCAAAGGCGCGAACGGAATCGAAGGAATCCATGTCCACCTCCTCGACCACAATGGCGTTGTTGCCCGTGGACTTGGCAATCTCGGCGGCCACGCGCTCCGACTTGGCGCGGTCGCGCGCGGCGATGACCACCATCGCGCCGCGCGCTGCGAGCCCCCGCACAGTCTCCACGCCAATGCCGCTGTTGCCTCCAGTCACAATGGCAATCTTGCCCGACATGTTCGCCAAGTCCACCGGCGTCAGCACCGGGCCGCGCACGTGCAGGCGCCAGAAGCGACGTAGCGTGAACAAGAGCGCGAGAAAGATAAAGGGGCCCAAATCCGCATAGCCAATCTTGATGGCGCCCGCGCACGTAACCACGGTGGCTGCAAAGGTGAGCCACTCGATGCGCGTAATGTACTCAAACGTGCACGTGCGAAACGCCACAACGACGACGGCGTACGCGTACACGGCCCACGCCAAATTGGCATTGACCTCGGGCCAGTCCACTGAGGCGTTGGACAAATCGCGCGGCGGACGAGGCAGTGACGGCGCGAGCGCCACCGGAACAATGGCGAGCGCGATGGCGAGCGCGCGCGCCACGAAGAGTGCGCGCGGCGTCCACACTTTGGGCAGCATCAGCAGCAGCATGGTGTGACGATCGAGCTCTGGTCGCTTTAACGCGCAAAGCGCCTGTTAAAAAGCATCATCACCATGGTGACGGTCAAAACGGGAGCCGTGTGCAGATGCACCATCCATTTACCGCGTCAAGCACATTTTCTAAGCAGGTTTCTGGCCCGGCGGTACCTTGCGAATGACGAGACTAGCAATCATCTCGAGCACGTTGGGGTCCTTGTTGTCGAGCCCGATCCAGCCATACAGCATCATCACCGTCGCGCACAGTCGAATGGCGTCCACCGTGCGCGCGCCTTGTGCCGTGTAATGCACGTACGCAGCCTGGGCGAGCGAGTCAGCGCCGCGGCCAAAAAAAAAGGGTGCGCGCTCACCCCGAT
>Ga0302314_10022494_pt1 | contig 10338 bp, 8 predicted proteins | sample III_Palsa_N2_3_FD_200533 | JGI IMG/M metagenome (GOLD analysis project Ga0302314, IMG submission 200533) | Peat permafrost microbial communities from Stordalen Mire near Abisko, Sweden - III_Palsa_N2_3 | ecosystem: Environmental > Terrestrial > Soil > Palsa > Peat permafrost | place: Sweden... | reverse complement strand
CACGAGCTCGATGAAGGCGTCGAGCTTCTCGCTCGATCCGGTGACCTCGAACACGAAGGACGAGATGGTCGAATCGACCACCCGCGCCCGGAAGATCTCAGCCAGACGCAGCGCCTCGATCCGGCGTTCGCCGGTGCCGGCGACCTTGATCAGCGCCAGTTCGCGCTCGACATGCGGGCCGTCCTCGGTCAGGTCCTTGACCGTATGGACCGGGACCAGGCGCGACAGCTGCGCCTTGATCTGTTCGATCACCATGGGCGTGCCGGAGGTCACGAGCGTGATGCGCGACAGGCTGTTGCTGCGCTCGACCTCGGCCACGGTCAGGCTTTCGATATTATAGCCGCGGCCGGAGAACAGGCCGATGACGCGGGCGAGCACGCCCGGCTCGTTGTCGACGACGACGGCGATGGTGTGGCGTTCGATGACGGCGGGTGCAGGGGCCATGATAGCGGCTTTCTGTTCGGGGGCTTTAAGGTCGGGAGAGGCGATGGCGGCTCATACGAGCACCATCCCCTCCTCCGCCCCCGAGGTCTTCGCCGCCTGATCCTCGGGACCCAGCAGCATCTCGTTATGTGCGGCCCCTGACGGGATCATCGGGAAGCAATTTTCGGTCGGATCGACCGCGACATCGACGATGACCGGGCCCGGCGTCTCGATCATGCGCCGGATCGTGTCGTCCAGCTCCGACACCGCGCTGACGCGCAGGCCGGTGGCGCCGAACGCATCGGCCAGCTTGACGAAATCCGGCAGCGCTTCCGAATAGCTTTCCGAATAGCGCCCGCCATGGACCAGCTCCTGCCACTGGCGGACCATGCCCATATACTGGTTGTTGAGGATGAACACCTTCACCGGCAGCCGGTACTGCGCCAGCGTCGACATTTCCTGGATATTCATCAGGATCGAGGCCTCGCCGGCGATGTCGATGACCAGCGCGTCCGGATGCGCGATCTGCACGCCCATGGCCGCCGGCAGGCCATAGCCCATGGTGCCGAGTCCGCCCGAGGTCATCCAGCGGTTCGGGCCCTCGAACTTGAAGAACTGCGCCGCCCACATCTGATGCTGACCGACCTCGGTCGAGACATAGGTGTCGTAGCCCTGGGTCAGCGCATGCAGCCGTTCGATGGCGTATTGCGGCTTGATGATCTTGGTCGTGTCCGAATAGGCCAGGCAATTGCGTGCCCGGCGCCGGTCGATCTCGGCCCACCAGGGTGCCAGCATTTTGGGATCGCGCTTGTAGCCGCGCGCCTTCATGACCGCGATCAGCGCCCTGAGGCTGGCCGCGACATCGCCGACGATGCCCAGATCGACCCGGACGTTCTTGTTGATCGAGGAGGGGTCGATATCGATCTGGATCTTCTTGGAATGGGGCGCGAAGGCATTGATCCGGCCGGTCACGCGATCGTCGAAGCGGGCGCCGATCGCCAGCATGACGTCGCTGTCGTGCATGGCGTGGTTCGCCTCGTAGGTCCCGTGCATGCCGAGCATGCCTAGAAACCGCGGATCGGACGCCGGCAATGCCCCCAGGCCCATCAGCGTCAAGGTGCAGGGAAACCCGGTCAGTTCGACCAGCTCGCGCAGCAGCCGGCTCGCCTCCGGCCCGGAATTGATGATGCCGCCGCCGCCGTAGAGGATCGGCTTCCTCGCATTCATCAGCAGTTCGGCCGCGGCCTCGATGCCTTCCGGTGCCGGCTCGGTGCGCGGGCGATAGGTCTTGTGCTCGACCGCATCGGGCGAGCTGTAGGGGCCGGACGCGACCAGGATATCCTTGGGCAGATCGATCACGACCGGGCCGGGCCGGCCGCTGCGCGCCACGAAGAAGGCTTCGTGCACGGTGCGGGCGAGCTTGGTCACGTCCTTGACCAGGTAATTATGCTTGGTGCACGGCCGGGTGATGCCGGTCGTGTCGGCTTCCTGAAAGGCGTCGTTGCCGATCAGATGGGTCGGCACCTGGCCGGTCAGGCAGACGACCGGGATCGAGTCCAGCAGCGCGTCGGTCAGGCCGGTCACGGCGTTGGTCGCACCGGGGCCGCTGGTCACCAGCACGACGCCGACCTTGCCGGTCGAGCGGGCATAGCCTTCGGCCGCGTGCACCGCCGCCTGCTCGTGCCGCACCAGGATGTGGCGGATCGAATTCTGCTGATAGAGCGCGTCATAGAGCGGCAGCACGGCGCCGCCCGGATAGCCGAAGATCACATCGACGCCCTGGTCTACGAGCGCCTTCAGCACGATTTCCGCGCCATTCAGCGCGCGTGCTTCGGATCCCGTGGACGTCGTTCCGGCAGTCATGATGTCGCTCCTTGGCCTGGTCCCGCCTGTTGCAGGGAGCGAAACCTAGCGAGCGGAGATTACGCGGGTCAAGTCCAATCGCGAATTTTCTGACAAACTGACGCATAGAAACTATGCGAAAGTTGCGCGTCTAAGATCTGGGCATCGGCTAACTGGTGGCGAAACCAGGTATATTGCCGCTTGGCGTAGCGCCGTGTGGCCCGTTGTGCAGCGCCGATCGCGCTCGGCAAATCCAGGGTTCCGGCCAGGAATGCCGCCAATTCCGGCACGCCGACCGCCTTCATGATCGGCAATTCCGGCGACAGGCCGCGCGCCAGCAACGCCCGAACCTCGCCCAGCGCCCCGGCCGCGATCATGGCCTCGAGCCGCCCGTCGCAGGCGGCATAGAGTGCGTCACGCGGCGGCAGGATGACGAACTGGCGGCTGTCGTAGCGCGGCACGCCCTCGGCGCCGGCACGCTGCCAATCGCCCAGCGTGCGCCCGGTCGCGCGCACGACCTCATAGGCCCGCACCAGCCGCTGGCTGTCGCCTGGCGGCAGTTTTTCGGCCGCGGTCGGATCGAGCAGCGCCAGTTCGGCCCGGAACGCCTGCCCGCCGATCTCGCGATGGCGTGCACGTGCCGCCTCGCGCACGTCGTCGGGAATCTCCGGTACGGCCGCGATGCCGTGCAGCAGGGTGCGCAGATAGAGTCCGGTGCCGCCGACCACGATCGGCAGGCGACCCTCGGCCTGGGCCGCCGCGATCTCGCCATGGGCCAGGTCCGCCCAGCGCGCGGCGGAACACAGCTCGCTTCCGTCCAGCATCCCGTCGAGCCGATGCGGCACGAGCGCGAGCGCGTCATCGTCCGGTCGCGCGGTCAACACGCGCAGGTCACGATAGACCTGCATGCTGTCGGCATTGATGATCGTGCCGTCGAGGGCACGGGCGATCGCCAGCGCCAGAGCGGATTTGCCGCTGGCCGTGGGACCCGCGACGATGATGAGCTTTCCGTACATGACCCGAGGGATAGCAGGGATCGGCGGCCGAGACGAGTTCGCGGCTGGACAGAAACCGCGTCGCCCGCGATAAGGGCACGACCATGACCGACCATGTCCTCACCCTGATCTCCGCCAGCCGCGACGGCCTCACCGCCGAGACCGTCGATGCCATCCGCGAGGCGCTGCGCCATCTGGGCGCCGATGTCGGCCGGCCGGACTGGCTGGCCGAACGCACGGTGTGCGACCTGCCCTTCGCCGACCTGAACGACGACCAGGCCGACGCCGCCGCCCGAGCGTTGCTGGGCGACGCGCCGGTCGATGTGCTGGCCCAGCCGGGAGGCGAGCGGCGCAAGCGGCTGCTGATCGCCGACATGGAATCGACCCTGATCGAGAACGAAATGCTCGACGAGCTGGCCGATTATGTCGGTAAGCGCGCCGAGATCGCGGCGATCACCGCGCGCGCCATGAACGGCGAGCTAGATTTCGCCGGCGCACTCGATGCCCGCGTCAAATTGCTCGCCGGGCTCGATCAGAGCGTGCTCGACGAGAGCGCCCAGCGGATCCGCTATATGCCGGGTGCTGCGGCCCTGATCGCGACCATGCAGGCGAGCGGCGCTCAGACCGCGATCGTGTCCGGCGGGTTTCGCTGGTACACGGCGCTGGTCGCCAACAAGCTCGGCGTCGGCCAGGAGTTCGGCAATAATCTCGAGTTCAAGCACGGCAAGCTGACCGGCAAGGTCGTGCCGCCGATCCTGGGCCGCGCGGCAAAGCTGGAGACGCTGGTGCGGCTCGCGACCGAGGCCGGGCTGCCGCTGGCCGCCACATTGGCGGTCGGCGACGGCGCCAACGATCTCGACATGATCGGCGCCGCCGGTCTAGGCGTCGCCTTTCGCGCCAAGCCGATCGTGGCCGCCCAGGCGAAATGGCGCGTGATGCACGGCGACCTGACCGCCCTGCTCTATGCCCAGGGCTATCGCGAAGGCGAGATCGTCGCGGGCTGATCGCGCCCCGTTGCAGGGCGGCTGGGACCTTCCCACATAGAAGATGGCGCGAGTTCGCGTCGCGCCGATGGAGGGATTGTCATGACGCCCGAAGAACGGCAAATGCTGACCAGCCTGGCCGACCGTATCAAGAGTGCGCCGACCCAGCAAAGGGACGAGGAAGCCGCGGCCTTGCTCCGCGACCTGGTCCAGGTTCGGCCCGATACGGCCTATATTCTCGCCCAGACCACCCTGATGCAGGATTTCGCGCTGCGCACGGCCCAGGCGCAGATCGCGGATCTGCAGCGCCAGTTGGCCGAAGCCCGGCCGGCGCCGGCCGCGTCGGGCGGCAGCTTCCTGGGCGGCCTGTTCGGCGGCGGCGCCAGCGTGCCCGCGGCCGGCAATCCCTGGGTCCGGCCGCAGACCGCCTATGCCCAGCCGGCCTATAGCCAACCCGCTTATGCCGGCCCCGTGCTGCAGCCGAGCCAGACCTCGGGCTTTCTGCAGAATGCGGCGCAGACCGCCGTCGGCGTCGCCGGCGGCATGCTGCTGTTCCAGGGCATGGAATCGCTGTTCTCCGGCCATAGCGGCGGTTTCGGTGGCGGCCCCTGGGGTGGCGGCGGCTTCGGCGGCGGCGGTTATGGCCCGACCGAGAACATCACCGAGAATGTCGTGAACAATAATTATTACGACACGCCCGGCGGTGGACAGCAGCAGAGCGACTTCACCCGGGATCCCGCCAACCTGCAGGACGACAGCGGCTATACCGATACCGGCTTCGACGACGGCGGCGGCGATTTCGGCGGCAGCGACGACCAGTCGATTTAGCCCATCGCTTGCCGTCGGGGCCCGATCGGCGCGATGATCCCGGCAAAATCAAGCAGGGGGAACGCGACCATGGGAACACTCGACGGCAGAATCGCCTGGATCACCGGTGGCGGCACCGGCATTGGCCGGTCGGCGGCGCTCGAACTGGCGGCGGCAGGTGCCACCGTGGTCGTGTCCGGTCGCCGGCGCGAACCGCTGGATGCGGTAGTGGCCGAGATCATCGCCGCCGGCGGCCAGGCCGATGCCGAGACGCTCGACGTGGCGAATCAAGCCCAAGTCGCGGGCGGCGGTGCGGCCATCTTGTCGCGCCATGGCCGGATCGACATCCTGGTCAATTCCGCCGGCATCAACGCGCCCAACCGCTTTTTCAAGAACCTGACGGCCGAATCCTGGGATCGCGTGGTGCAGACCAATCTGAACGGCGCGTTCTATGCCATCCAGGCGGTGTTGCCCGGTATGCGCGACCGGCGCGACGGTCTGGTGATCAATGTCGCGTCCTGGGCCGGCAAGGATCACGTCTATTTCACCGGCGCCGCCTATACCGCCAGCAAGCACGCGATGGTCGCCATGACCATGGCCCTGCATCTGGAGGAATGCATGAACGGCATCCGCGCGACCGCGATCTGCCCGGGCGAGGTCGCGACGCCGATCCTGAAGGGCCGTCCCGTCCCGCCATCCGACGAGGAGATCGGCCGCATGCTGCAGCCCGAGGATGTCGGTCGCTCCATCCGCTTCGTCGCCGAAATGCCGCCGCACGTCACCATCAACGAGATCCTGATCGCACCGACCTGGAACCGCATGTTCCTGGGCGGGGCGGATATCGCGCAGCCGCGGTAGGCTGAGGCAGCTTTGGGGGGAGAGCAGGATTTGACGCTTCGTTCGGCAGTCCGACCGCATGTCCTGGTTGTCGGGACCGGGATCATCGGCGCCTCGATCGCCTGGCATCTCGCCCGCGACGGCGCACGCGTCAGCATAGTCGATGCGCGGACGCCGGGCGGCGTCGCGACCGGCAATTCCTGGGCCTGGATCAACGCCAGTTGGGGCAATCCGGAACCGTATTTCCGCCTGCGCGTCCGCTCGATGGCCGAATGGCGCCGGCTCGAACGCGAGGTGCCAGGCCTTCAGATTGCCTGGCGCGGCAGCCTGCTTTGGGACCTGGATCCCGAGGCGCTCGAAGCCTATGCCGTCGAGCATGCCGGCTGGGGCTACGACCTGCGCCGGGTCGATCGGGCCGAGGTGTCGCGGCTCGAGCCGCGACTCGCCCAGCCACCCGAGTTCGCCGTGCATGCGCCAGGCGAAGGGGCCGTCGAACCGCTGGCCGCCTCCGGCGCGTTGCTGGCCGCGGCGGTCGCCCATGGCGCGGTCGTGCTGGCACCGGTGACCGTGCGGCGGCTGATCTGCAGCGGCGGGCGCGTCGCCGGCGTCGAGACCGAGGCCGGCCGGATCGAGGCGGACGAGATCGTCGTTGCCGCCGGCGTCGAAACGGCGGCCCTGGCGGCGACCGCCGGGGTCGCGCTGCCACTCAAGGCATCCTCGGCGATGCTGATCGCCAGCCGTCCGCTGGACCCGCTGCTGAACGGCCTGGTCGTCACGCCGGAGATGGAACTGCGCCAGACGGTGGAGGGGCGGCTGCTTGCCGCCACGGATTTCGACGATACCGAGCCCGGCAATGACGCCGCAGCCGCGGCGGCGGCATTGTTCGATGCGGTGCGCCGAACGATCCGGTCGAACGTCCCCATCGTGCCCGAGTTCCACCGCATCGGGCACCGCCCGATCCCGCGCGACGGCTTTCCCGCCGTCGGCCGCGCCGCGGGCATCGCCGGCCTCTATCTCGCCGTCACCCACTCCGGCATCACCCTGGCTCCAGCGATCGGCCGCTTCGCCGCCGACGAGATCCTGTCGGGCCGCCGGGATCCCTTGCTGGTGCCCTATGAGCCGGCACGGTTCGAGTCTATTTAGAAATAGTTTACTTTCTAAATAGGTCATCCTATCCTCGACGGCATGACGAACGATCTTGTCGACCGAACCAGCGACCGCCTGCTCCATTCCCTGAAGGCGACCGGCCCTCAGACGGCAGCGTCCCTTGCCACCCGCTTGGCGGTAACCGCCGTCGCGGTCCGCCAGCATCTGGACCGGCTCGCGGCATCGGCCCTGGTCGCCCATGAGGATCGGCGCGAGGCGGTCGGTCGGCCCAAGCGTTATTGGCGCCTGGCCGAGGCCGGCCATCGTCGGTTTCCCGAGAACCATGCCGGCCTGACGCTGGAACTGATCAACGCCGTCTCGGCGGTGTTCGGCGCGGCCGGGCTCGACCAATTGATCGGCCATCGCGAGGCGCAGACGCTCGCCACCTATCGCGCTGAGTTCGCTTCGACCGACGACCTGGCCGAACGACTGGCGATCCTGGCCCGCCTGCGCGCGGCCGAGGGCTATATGGCGGAGGTGGCCGAAGCCGCCGACGGCAGCTTTCTGCTGATCGAGAACCATTGCCCGATCTGCATCGCTGCGACCCATTGCCAGAACCTATGCCGGTCCGAGCTGGCGGTGTTCCAGGCCGCGCTCGGCCCCACGGCCGAGGTCACACGGATCGATCATATCATTGCCGGCGCGCGACGCTGCGCCTACCGGGTCAGGAGGATTTGATGGCTTGGATCGATGTCGCCGACCGTAACGCGCTCCGCGCGGCCGGGCGTCTGGTGGTCAGGGTCGATGGACGGCAGATCCTGCTGGTCGATACCGAGCAGGGGCTGTTCGCCACCGCCAACCGCTGCCCGCACGAGGGCTATCCGCTGAGCGAGGGCACGCTTGCCGGCTGCACGCTGACCTGCAACTGGCATAATTGGAAATTCGACCTGTCGAGTGGCGAGACGCTGGTCGGCGGCGACAAGCTGACGCGCTATCCCCTGCGCGTCGAAGCTGGGCGGATCTGGCTCGATCTGACCGAGATCCCGCCCGCGGAGCGGCGGGCCGCCGTACTGGCGGGACTGGTCCAGGCGCTCCGGGATCGCGATCAGCAGCGCCAGTTGCGCGAGACTGCCCGGCTGGGTCGGCTCGGCACCAAACCGGTCGATGCGGTCCGGGTGGCCCTTGCCTGGGCGGATGAGCGGCTGGAATACGGCACCACCCACGCCTTCGCCGCCATCCCGGACTGGCTCAGGCTCCAAGCCGATCCGACCTTGCCGGCCGACGCTCGGCTGATGGCCCTGGGCGAGATCCTGGGCCATATCGGCGACGATGTCGCCGGGGCGGAGGCGAAATTCGGCTTCGCGACCGAGACCCAGGCCTGGGACGCCCAGCGCTTTCTCGCGGCGATCGAGCGGGAGGACGAGGCGCAGGCCGTCGGCCTGCTGCGCGGCGCGCTGGCCCAGCCCGCCTGGCCGTCCGACCTCGCCGCCACCCTGTTCGCGGCCGCACTCGACCATTATGCCGATTTCGGCCATTCGCTGATCTACACGACGCAGACGTTGCGGCTGATCGGCCGGCTGGGGCCGGACGTGGCGGAGCCCGCCCTGCTGGCACTCGCGCGCGCGCTCGTCTATGCCCAGCGCGAGGATCTGCTGCCGGAATTCCGGGACTATCGCCCCCGGCGGGATGCCTGGTGGCAATCGGGCGATGCGCCGGCGCTGGACGCCGTGGCGTTTCGGCGGACCAGCGCCAAACAGGCGATGGCGATCATCGCCGCCTGGGCGCCGAGCCATCCGCCGGCGGCCATCTTCGCCGTCCTGGTCGAGGCCGCCGCCTGGCAACTGCTCCACGCCGATCAGCCGTTCCTCGACAGCATCGACCAGAAGCTGTCGGAGAATGTCGGTTGGCTCGACTTCACCCACGGCCTGACCTTCGCCGCGGCCGGCCTGGATGCCGTCGAAGCCGATCCGTCGCTCTGGCCCGCCCTGCTGCTGCAACTGGCCTGCTTCATCGGCCGCAACAGCCGGTATGTCGATCCCGAACTCGCGACGGAGCCGTGGCGGGTGACCGGGGTTCAGCCGTTCCTGGCGGATGCGACCCAGCGCGTGACCAACCACGGGCAAGGCCGCTTCATCTTTTCCGCCCATCTGATCAAGACGCTGTTCGCCGCCATCGAACTGGCCGAAGCGGTGCCGGCAGCGGCGCCGACCGTCCTGGCCGCAACCAACCGGTTCCTGCAGGCGCCCCTGCGCGGACGGAACCCACGGCGCACCGCGCGCCAGATGCTCGCGTTCGTCGCCGAGGAATAGACATATCCGAGGGCTACCGCCGCTCGGCAAACCAGGCGCGCGCCATGGCCGGCCGCCAGCACGGGCCATTCGGACCGATAGGCGACGAGGATGACCGGGATCGGCGGCGGCATGGCGTCCCACTCGAAAAAAAGGGCCGCCCCATCGGAGCGGCCCGTCTTCGTTCAGCGGCCCCGGCTCAGACCTTGCCGTGGCAATGCTTGTATTTCTTGCCCGACCCGCACGGGCACAGCGCGTTGCGCGACAGGCGCTGGCTGGGCGAGAGGTTGCTTTCGATCGGCGCCGCCGGGCGGTCCTCGCCATTGGCCATGGCGATGCCGGCATCTTCCATCTCGTCGATGTCGAACGCCGGATGGATCGCGGTGATGTTGCGCGGCATCTGCGGCTGCGGCACCGCCTGGGGTTCCGCCATGCGCAGCTCGACATGGCTGAGCACGCGGGTAACCGTGGCGCGCAAGCCGCCCAGCATGTCCGAGAACAGCTCAAACGCCTCGCGCTTGTATTCGTTCAGCGGATCGCGCTGGGCATAGGCGCGCAGGTTGATGCCCTGGCGCAGATGGTCGAGCGCCAGCAGATGGTCCTTCCAGGTCTGATCGAGCAACTGCAGCAGCAGGCTCTTTTCGACCATGCGCATGGTGTCGGCGCCGTAGGAGGCTTCCTTGGCGGCCATCTTCTCGTCGGCCGCCTGGGTCAGGCGCTCGCGGATCGCCTCGTCGGCGATGCCCTCTTCCTTGGCCCAGTCGGCGACCGGCAGGTCGAGGCCCAGGACGTTCATCACCTCGGCATGCAGACCCGCGACGTCCCACTGCTCGGCATAGGCGTTCGGCGGGATCGCGGTCGCGACCATGGTCTCGATCGTCTCGTGGCGCATGTCGGCGACGGTCGATTCCACGTCCTGCGCGTTCATGATCTCTTTGCGCTGCTCATAGACGACCTTGCGCTGGTCGTTCATGACGTCATCGTATTTCAGGATGTGCTTGCGCATGTCGAAATTGCGCGCTTCGACCTTCTGCTGCGCCTTTTCCAGCGCCTTGTTCATCCAGGGATGGACGATCG
>Ga0302314_10022492_pt1 | contig 10338 bp, 10 predicted proteins | sample III_Palsa_N2_3_FD_200533 | JGI IMG/M metagenome (GOLD analysis project Ga0302314, IMG submission 200533) | Peat permafrost microbial communities from Stordalen Mire near Abisko, Sweden - III_Palsa_N2_3 | ecosystem: Environmental > Terrestrial > Soil > Palsa > Peat permafrost | place: Sweden... | reverse complement strand
CATGGCAAGATCGACCACGCTGAATTCATGGCCGACGCCGGCGCCTTCTTTGACAGCCTGGACCTCAACCACGATGGCGTGCTCAACAGCTATGAGGTCGTCGTCTACGAACGCGTCATCGCGCCGGAGATTCTCGGCATAAAGGTTGTGGGCGATCTGCGCGGCTCGCCCGCCGGTCCAGGCCAGGGGCGCGCACGGTTTTGGCTCGCCCAATTCAGCGGCGGACCGGGTGGCGATGTGCCGGTGTATGACGGCTCCGAGCACACTGCAGCCGTTGGCGAAGCCGAGATCGTCCCTGAAGGCGCCGCGCCGTTCAGCTTCCTCAATGTCCCAGAGCCTCTATCCGCCGCCGACGTCAACTTTAGCGGGACCATAACAAAGGCAAACTTCCTCAAGGTGGCGGACCGGCGCTTCAACAGCCTGGACGCTGCTCAAGACGGGTATCTGACCCTGGCCAAGCTGCCGAAAACCTTTGTGCAGAGGAAGCTGGAGCGCGCGGCTCACAAAGGCTTCCTCCGTTAGGTCATCGGGGTGTCAAACCCGCCGCGACCGGATCGGCGGCGGGGGTGGGGGTTTTTTCGGCGCGGGGCGCGCGCGCAGCTTGTCCACGTTGGGCGGCTTGGCGAGGAAGTCCTCGGCCTTACCCAGGCGCGCGTTGCAGGCGCCGCAACGAACGTCGCCGGTCGCGTTGTAGGCCACCTCGACCGTCGTCCCGCACGGCTTACACTTCCACAGCGATGGCGGCGGCGTGGGGAAATCCGGCAGGCTGGTCCGCGCGCCGGGCTTCAAGGACAATATGGGTCGTTTGGGACGATCTTCGGGCATTCGGAGGCTTCAATACACGGCGCTAGCGAGCCGGCTCCTAGCATCGAACGGCGGCGAAGGCCACTCGCCGCCACGCTTTGGGTGTCGATCACGATTAGGGGATTCATAACGATTGCGCTCCGCGCAGCCTTCCCTTGTGAGTTGAATTGTGAGAGGTTTTCAGGTGAAGGCGCGCCCTTACGAGCATCGGCGCCGTAGCGTCTTCAACGCTGCCGGAACCCCGAAAGAAAAATGGGGTCAGGAGGAAACGATCGCCGAGCCACCGGGTTTAGGCGGCAACGCTAACCCAGGAGACGGACGATGGAGCACGATATTCTTGCTTTCGGCCACGACCTGATCGCGGCGCGCCCAAAACTGCGCCAAGCCGCGCAAAGCCTGGCTGGCCGTGATGCTGGCGATCTGGTGACAAAGATCATGGACGACGCCTGGCGCGAACGGGGCCAGTACCGGCCGGGCCAGGATCTGGACGCCTGGCTGGACGGCCTGCTTCGCCGCGCCGCCGGCGAACGGCGCAGCTTCGCCGAAGACTAGGGTCGCGGCGCGTAAGCTGGCGGCCTACTCCGCCGCGACCAGCACGCCCTTCGCCCGATCTCTGAAATTGATCGCCTGCAGATAGCGGATGCCGTCCTCCGCGAGGTCGTCGCCGACCATGCGATCGCCTTCACCGCTCAGCGCGTCCATATCGACATAGGCCGCATAGAATTTACGGGTGCGATCGGTGATCAGGCCGGCATTGTTGAGGGTCTTGATCAGCACACGGAAGACATTGGTCTCGCTGCGGATTTTGCGGTCGGGGTCGCGGCTGGCGCGCTTGGCGACAATGTCGGCGATCACCCGCTCCGGGTCGAGGCCGAACTCCCCATAGATCACCTTCTGCTGCTCGGGCGAGCCCTGGTTGAACAGCAGCGACTGGCAGCAGTGCGCGGCCCAGTCCTCGACGGTGTTGCGTTCCGCTTCGGTCAGCATGGGCACTGTGCGGTCGGCCCAGATCTTGCCGAACTTGTGGTGGAAGGCCTCGTCGGTCATCACCAGCTGGAACAGCTTGCGCGCCAGGGGATCGCGGTTGTGTTTGTAGCCGTTGGCGAAGGCGCCCATGGCCAGGCCTTCGACCAACATCTGCATGCCGATGATCTTCTTGTAGACCTCCGGCGCCTCGATGATTTCGATCAGCAGGCTTTTCAGCGCCGCGCCGCAGGGCGTCGGACGGCCCCAGCGCGCCTTGATATATTTAGCGAAGGCGGTGACGTGGCGGGCTTCTTCGCGGGTCTGGTTGGCGGCGTACTCCTGCGCCCCCTGGTCATAGAGCACATGGCACAGCGACGCCGACAGGTTCAGCGCGCCCTGCTCCCCGTGCAAGATGGACGAGAAGTTCCACAGCTGCATGTAGTTGATGAAGCGGATCTTTTCCTTCGGGTCCGTCAGGGTCGCGGCGACGTAAGGCAGGCGCAGGATCGGCATCTGATCCTCCGGCATCATGGCGACGTTTTCCAGATCGAACGGCTCGTCGAAGTCGATGTACCTCTTGTCGAGCGGATCCCAGAAGTGGTCGTGGGTGGCGGCGATGATTTTGTCGAAGGCGGTGGAGCGCTCGTTGTAACGGTCGAGTGTCAGCATGGACTCGAAGTCGTCGGGCGCCACCGCGCCATACATGGCGTCCTTGGTGATGTTGCCATCGGCCATCGTCCGTCTCCCTTTGTCTTATCTCGTTGCGCCGAGCCTATGCCCGAAAAACTGACTTGTCATTGATCAGTTAGGGCTGCGGCCCCCAGCCTGTCGCCCATGGTTGAGCTATGCTAATTTTGCACGGAGCCAACCTTGCGTTGATGCGTTTTTTGCCGATTGCGGGCGTCGGCGGGGAGGCCTTAGGTGTTCAGAGACTTGGACACGAGGCGAGACGGAAAACCCTCATGGACACGGCCCAAGTTGACGGGGGTCGCGATCATGACGGCGATGCTCGTCTCGCCCGTCGCTCCCTCCAGCGCGGTAGCCGCCCCATCGCTGGAATACGCCATCAAGGCCGCCTACCTCTACAAACTCGCCGCCTTCGTGAACTGGCCGGCGTCCAGTTTTGAATCCGCGTCGAGTCCCTTACGCATCTGCGTCATCGGCGATGACCCGTTCAAGACGGTGCTGGACCAGGCGGTAAACGGGGTCTCCGTCGCTGGCCGCCCCGTCCAAATCTCCCGCTATGACGCAGCCCAGCCGACCATGGCTTGCCAGATCGCCTACGTGGCCGGCTCGTCCGCCCAGTCCCGAGCCGACGCCTTGAAGGCCCTGAAAGGCGCGCCGGTGCTGACGGTGACCGACCAGGGAAGCGATTCCGATCCGGACAGCGAAGAGGGCGTCGTCAACTTCGTCCTGACCGACAATCGGGTGCGTTTCGATATCGACCAGCACCAGGCCGTGGAGGACCATCTGGCCCTGTCCGGCAAGCTGCTCAGCTTAGCGATCGAGGTGCGGCGATGACGTCGAGCCGTCCCTCCCCGTTGTTCGACTTCATCCCATTCCAGCGCGGCTGGGAGCCGATCCGCGTTGTCGCCTTCGTCAGCGCCGTACTGTTAGTGGCGGCCGGGCTCGGCCTGACCGACTATAGCGCCCAGCTGGAGCGGACCGAACGCGCGGCCCAGGCCGAGGCCCAGGCCCGGATCCTCGCCGCCAGCGTCAGCGGCGATCTCGCCTTCGACGACGAGCATGGCGCACGCGATTATCTCAACGCCCTCCTGGTCAACCCAGCCATCGAGGCGGCGGCGATCTACGACAACGGCGGGCGACTGTTCGCGCAAAGCACCCGCCCGGACCAGGCCGCGCCCGCGGAGGGCCTGACCCAACGCACCGTGTTCGACGGCTCGCACCTGATCGTCGTCGAGCCGGTCACCCAATCGGGCGTGGCCATGGGAACGGTCTATCTGCGCACGGCGATCGAGCCGCCCGGGCGGCGGCTGGCGCGCTATGCGGGCGTGGCCCTGTTGGCGGCGCTCGCGGCCTTGGTGATCTTCGTCCTGACAGCCGCCCACGGCGCGCTCAGCCGGGCCAATCAGGCGTTGGAAGACCGCGCCTCTGACCTCGCCGTCGCCAACGAAGCTCTGACCCGTGAGATGGAGGAGCGGGCCAAGGCCGAGGAAGCCCTGCGCCAGGGCCAGAAGATGGAAGCCCTGGGCAAGCTGACCGGCGGCGTCGCGCACGATTTCAACAATCTTCTGATGGTCGCCTCGGGCGGCCTGGAGATGCTGGACCGGACCGCGGACCCCGAGCGGCGGCGCAAGCTGAGGGACGGGATCCGCGAAGCGGTGGATCGCGGCGCCCGGCTCACCCGCCAGCTGCTGGCCTTTTCGCGCCGTTCGCCGCTGAATGCCGTGGCGGTGGACCTCGGCCAGCGGCTGGACGCCATCCGCATGCTGTTGGACCAGTCGCTGCGGGAAGACATCGACGTACGCATCGTGCGGCCGCCCGACCTCTGGCCGGTGGAGATCGACCCGGGCGAGTTCGATGTCGCGATGCTGAACATCGCCGTGAACGCCCGCGACGCCATGCCTCGGGGCGGGGAAATCCGCATCGCCGCCCGCAATCTGCCGGCGGTCGAAGAAGAAGGCCTGAGCGGCGATTTCGTCGAACTGACGGTGAGCGACGAGGGCGAGGGCATCGCCCCCGATGTGGTCGCCCAGGTGTTCGAGCCCTTCTTCACCACCAAGGCGGTCGGCCAGGGCACCGGGCTTGGCCTCAGCCAGGTCTATGGCTTCGTGCGGTCGTCCGGCGGACGGGCGAGCATTGAGAGCGAACTCGGCAAGGGAGCCACCATCACCCTGCTGTTTCCCCGCGCCATCGGCCTGGAGCCTCGCGCCGAAGCCGCGACGGCGCGGCCGGCCGAACCCCTGCCGGAGGGTAAGGACCGCCGCATCCTGCTGGTGGATGACGACGACTCGGTCGCTGCGGCCGTGGAGGCGATGCTCGAGGAGCTGGGCTATCGCGTGGTTCGCGCCGTCGACGCGGAATCGGCTCTGACGCGGCTGGAGGAAGACCACGGGTTCGACATTGTGCTGTCCGACATGGTCATGCCCGGCGAGATGGGCGGCATCGATCTGGCCCGAGAGATCGCCCGCCGCCACAAGGGCCTGCCGGTGGTGCTCAGCACCGGCTATTCCGACGCGGCCGCGATCGCCTTGCGCGAGCGGGTGCGCCTGCTGGCCAAGCCTTACCGGCTGGAAGCCCTGGCCACCGAACTGAACGCCGCCGTCGCCGAAGCCGACCAGACCCGAGACGCGTCGGAGTAACCCAAACGCCGCGCAAAGCCCGCGCAACCTTGGCGGCAGGTATCCGTTCAGCTTGCGACGGGAGAAAACACCATGCTCGGCACTATTCTGATCATCGTTCTGATTCTGATCCTGCTCGGCGCCCTGCCGCGCTGGGGTTATTCGCGCAGCTGGGGTTATTTCCCTTCCGGTGGTCTTGGCCTGGTCCTGATCATCGTGGTCATCCTGGTCCTGCTCGGTCGAATATAGCCGCCCGCGTCCGCCAGCCGGCGCGCTCTGGAGCCCGGCGGCGGTTTCGTCTAAGCAGCGCTCATGATCGGTCTTTGGATTGGGGCGGCGCTGCTGTCCGCGCTTGCGGCGGTCTTTATCGTGCAGCGATCGGCGCGCGCCAGCGTCGCTATGGCGCGGCAGGCGGAAGATCCCGCGCTGGCGGTCTATCGTCGTCAGCTGGCCGAGATCGACGATCTGGCTGAACGCGACCTTTTGCCGGGCGAGGAACAGGCCTCGGCCCACGCAGAGGCCGCGCGACGCCTGCTCACCGCGGCCGACCAGCCCAAACCCACGCCACCGGCCCGGCCCGCGCGGCTGATGGTGACGGCCGCCGCCGGCGCCGCTCCCCTGATCGCCGCCGGCCTCTATCTGTGGCTCGGCTCGCCGGGCGCGCCAGACCAGCCTTACGCCAGGCGTCTAGCCGATTGGAGCCGGCAGGACGCCGCGACGCTCGAGCCGGCGCAGATGGTCGCCCTGTTGACGGCGGCCGAGCCGAAACATCCGGGCGATCCGACCCTCTACTACTATCTGGCCCGAGCCCAGGCGGCGGCTGGCGACAGCTTCTCCGCCGAGCGCAGCCTGCGCAAGGCGGTCGCCCTGGCGCCGACACGCCCCGATCTCTGGAGCGCCCTCGGCGCCATGCTGGTCAGCCAGTCCCAGGGCGAACCCTCGGCGGACACCTTGGCGGCTTTCGCCAAGGCCCAGGCGCTCGATCCGAATGACGTCGACGCCCTCTACTACCTGTCCCGAGCCAAGATCGCCTCGGGCGATGTCGCCGGCGGCCTCGCCGGCTGGAGCACGCTTCTGGATGAGCTGAAACCCGACGACCCGCGCCGCGCCGGCGTGACGGCTCAAATGGCGCAGGTGCGGAAAACCCACGCCCTGCCCGTCGACCAGCCGCAGCAAACCGCCGGCGCCGCGCCGACGCCCGACGCCGGTCAACAGGCGCTGATCAACGGCATGGTCGCGCGCCTGGCCGCCCAGCTGGACGCCCAGCCAAACGACCCCGCCGGCTGGGCGCGGCTGATCCGCTCCTACGGCGTGCTGGGCGACAAGACCCGCCAGGCGGCGGCGCTCGCCAAGGCCAGGACCCTGTTCAAGGATCGGCCGGCTGATCTGCATACCGTCGAGGCCGCCCTGGAACCGGCGCAATGAACGCTGTAATCCTGGGCCCGCGCTTCGGACCCCAACGATGACCTTCCTGCCCAAATCCCGAAAAGCCCGGCGGCGGCTGATGGTGGTGGCCACCGCGGCGCCGATCCTGGCGGTCTCGGCGGCCTTGGCCTTCTACGCCCTCGGCAATTCGGTCTCCTTCTTCTATTCGCCCGTGCAGGCGCGGCAGGCCCATGTGCCGGTGGGCCGGACCATCGAGCTTGGCGGCCTGGTCGCCAGGGGCAGCGTGGTCAAGCGTCCGGACGGATCGGTCACCTTCGTGGTCGCCGATCACGCCGCCACCGATCGCGTCGTCTATCGCGGCGACCTGCCGGACCTGTTCCGCGAGGGTCAGGGCGTGGTGACCAAGGGCGCCTTCACCACGGGCGGCGACTTCGAGGCCAGCGAGGTGTTGGCCAAGCACGACGAACGCTACATGCCGCGCGAAGTCACCCGGGCGCTGAAGGCTTCCGGCGAGTGGCGCGGCGACGGCGCGGCCGGGCAGGCCGGCGCATGATCGCCGAGCTCGGCGCCTTCGCCCTGATCCTGGCCTTCGTCCTGTCGATCGCCCAGGCGGCGCTTTCGGCGGCGGGGCGCGTGCGCAATTCAGCGGCCCTGACCGGCGCGGGCGAAGGCGCGGCGGCCGGGGCCTTTATCGGTGTCGCGGCGGCGTTCGCGGCCTTGGTCCACGCCTTCGTCACCTCCGACTTCTCGGTGGTCAATGTAGCGGCCAACTCCCACACCGCCCAGCCGCTGTTCTACAAGATCACCGGCGCATGGGGCAGCCACGAGGGCTCTATGCTGCTCTGGTGTCTGGCGCTCACCGGTTACGGGGCCGTGGTGGCGCTCACGGGGCGCGGCCTGCCCTGGCGGCTCAAGGCCACGACTGTCGCGGTCCAGGGCGGCCTGGGCGTGCTGTTTCTCGGCTACACAGTGTTCGCCTCAAATCCGCTGCTGCGCGCGGCCAGCCCGGCCATTGAGGGCGCCTCGCTCAATCCGCTGCTGCAGGATCCCTTCTTCGCCATCCATCCGCCGTTCCTCTATTCCGGCTACGTCGGCATGTCGGTGGTCTTCTCCCTGGGCGTCGCGGCTCTTGTTGAGGGCCGCGTAGACGCGGCGTGGGCCAGGTGGGTCCGGCCCTGGTCGCTGGTGGCCTGGAGCCTTTTGACGATCGGCATCACCTTGGGCTCTTTCTGGTCCTACTACGTGCTCGGCTGGGGCGGCTGGTGGGCGTGGGATCCGGTGGAGAACGCCAGCTTCATGCCCTGGCTGGTCGCCACCGCCCTGCTGCATTCGGCGACCGTCACCGAAAAGCGGGGCGCCATGGCGGCCTGGACCGTCTTCCTGGCCCTGCTGGCCTTCACCTTCTCAATGCTGGGCGCCTTCCTGGTGCGTTCGGGCATCCTGACCTCGGTGCACGCCTTCGCCCTGGAGCCCAAGCGCGGCATCCTGTTGCTGGACATCCTGGGCGTCGCCGCTGGTTCAGGTTTCGCCCTGTTCGCTTGGCGCGCGCCCAGCCTGCCGCCGGGCGGCCTGTTCGCGCCGATCAGCCGCGAATCCGGCCTTTTGCTCAACAACCTCTTCCTGTCGGCGGCGACCGTTTCAGTGCTGTTCGGCACCCTCTATCCGCTGATCGCCCAGGCGGCCTTCGGCGCGGCGGTGTCGGTGGGACCGCCCTATTTCAACCTGGTGTTCGGCAGCCTGATGGCCGCCGTCCTGCTGATCCTGCCGATCGGCCCGCTGATGGCCTGGAAGCGCGGCGAGCTGGCCGGCGTGTTGCAGCGCCTGTGGTGGGCGGCCCTGGCGGCCGTGGTCGCCGGCGCCCTGGTGTTCGCCTTTCATGAGCCGCGCAAGGCCTTCGCCGGCGCGGGCGTCGCCCTGGCCGTCTGGCTGATCGGCGGGACGCTGACCGAACTGGCTGAGCGCGCCCGGTTGGGCCGCACCAGCCTGGGCGAGTCGGGCCGACGCTTACGCGTCCTGCCGCGCGGCGCCTGGGGCATGACCTTCGCCCATATCGGCCTGGGCGTCTTCCTGCTGGGCGCGGCCATCGACGGGACCGGCAAGATGGAGACCGCCAAGGTGATGGCGGTGGGCGATCAGATCGACGCCGGCGGCGGCTATCACCTGAGCCTCGACCAGGTTGGCCAGGTGGACGGACCCAACTATGTGGCGCAGCGGGGAACACTCAGTGTCACCAGGAACGGCAAGCCCGTCTGCACGGCGACGCCGGAGCGGCATTTCTATCCCGCCGGCGGCCAGAGCACGAGCAAGGTGGCCCTATGTCTGCGCGGCGTCAGCGACGTCTATGTGGTGTTCGGCGAGCAGCGGATGGGCTCCGGCGGCGCACCCGGCTGGCTGGTGCGGGTCTATTGGAACCCCTGGGCGCGGATGATCTTCTTGGGGCCCTTGCTGATGGCGCTGGGCGGCGGGATTTCTCTGTCCGACCGCCGGCTGCGCCTGGGCCTGCCCCGGCGCGCGACGCAAACCCGGGGTGCGGCGGCGATGGAGCCGGCGGAATGAGGCTGGGCGGGTTGCTCGCCGTCCTCGGCGCCCTGGCCTGCCTGGCGGCGGCGGAAGATCCCGCCGATCAGCTGCCTAATCCGGCCCAGGAGGCCCACGCGCGAGCCCTGTTCAAGGAGATTCGCTGCGTCGTCTGCCAGAACGAATCGATCGATGATTCGGAGGCCGAGGTCGCCGGCAACCTGCGCCAGGCGGTGCGGGCCCAGGTCGCCGAGGGGCGCTCGGATCATCAGATCAAGGCCTATCTGGTCCAGCGCTATGGCGAATTTATTCTGCTTCGCCCGGTCTTTTCGCCCGGTAATGCGCTTCTATGGATAGGACCGTTCCTGATCGTGCTGGCCGGAGCCGGCGTTTTGGCCTTCAGAACCCGGCGCGCGCCCGTGCCGGAAGCCCGGTTGACGGACGCGGAGGAAGCAAAACTAAGGGAATTGAACGACTTTTGACGCCTTGGTCACCGTTGCGCCTTAGTTGCGTACCGCAATTCGCCGTCTCCGGGTTTCAAAAACGAACGCTACTGGATTTCGCGAAGCGAATTCGCGTTATCTGCACTATATTGAACGTGTCCGTCGGCTGTCGCCACGGGTGGACGAGGATCGAACGAACATGGCTTCCAGGAAGACCGGATTGATCTTAGGCGTGGCTCTGGCCGGCGTCGCCGCCGCCGCCATGGCGGGCAGCGGAGCGCGCTGGGCGCCGCAGAACGCCAGCGCCGCCTCTCATCCGCTTCAGCTTACCCATGTGTCCATGGCCGGCATGTTCGCGCCGCCGCCGGATGCGCCTCTGTCCTTCGCCGACATCTTCCAGAAGGTGTCCCCCGCGGTGGTCTCCATCAACGTCACCGAGCGCGTGGCCGTCTCGCGCGGCATCCATGTGCCCGGCCTGCCCTTCAACGTGGTTCCCGGCAACCCGCCCGGCGGCGGCGATGACGGCGACGACGACAGCGATGGCGCCGATAGCGGCGGCGGCGCTGGCGCGAGCAGCGGCGGCCCCGGCGGCGGCGCGGCCGGCACCACCAAGGCCGAGGCGTCAGGCTCAGGCTTCTTCATCTCGCCCGACGGCTACATCGTCACCAACAACCACGTGGTCGAACACGCCGAGGACATCAAGGTCGTGCTGACCGACAAGCGCGAGCTGCCGGCCAAGGTCATCGGTCGCGACGAAGCCACCGACCTGGCGGTGATCAAGGTCCAGGGCACGGGCTTCCCCTATGTGGATTTCGAGAACTCAGCCAAGCCGCGGGTCGGCGACTGGGTCATCGCCATCGGCAACCCCTTCGGCCTGGGCGGCACGGCGACAGCCGGCATCGTCTCGGCCTATGGCCGTG
>Ga0302314_10022490_pt1 | contig 10339 bp, 9 predicted proteins | sample III_Palsa_N2_3_FD_200533 | JGI IMG/M metagenome (GOLD analysis project Ga0302314, IMG submission 200533) | Peat permafrost microbial communities from Stordalen Mire near Abisko, Sweden - III_Palsa_N2_3 | ecosystem: Environmental > Terrestrial > Soil > Palsa > Peat permafrost | place: Sweden... | reverse complement strand
ACCGCAATTCTTTGCCGGGCGTGCCCGGCGGTTGGAAAGGTCACGCCGATGGACGCGCTTTCGGACGTGTTGAGCGCGGTGCACATGACCGGCGCCATCTTTCTTGACGCGGAGTTCAGCGCTCCGTGGGGCGTCTCGGTGCCGCAGGCCGGCCGGGTGGCCGCCGTGTTGGCCCCCGCCGCCGAACATATCGTCAGCTATCACCTGGTCATGGATGGCGAGATGTTGGTGCAGTGCGATGGCGAGGAAGCGCTGCGGCTGTCCGCCGGCGACATCGTGATCATGCCGTTCGGCGACGCGCACCGCCTCTCGGCCGGAGCCGCCCCAAGGTTCATCGATAGCGGGCTCGTCGTAAGACGGCTCTCGCGAGGCAGGGTCGCCCGGCTTCGCCTGGGCGGTCACGGCGGCGCAAAGACCCGCATCGTCTGTGGGTTTTTCGGCTGCAGGCGCCAGGCGGTTCGTCTCTTTCTAGCCGGTCTCCCGCCGATCCTGCGCATTCCCGTGCGGGATGATCCTTCGGGCGCCTGGGTCGAGAGCTCGATCCGGCACCTCGTCTCCGAGGCCGAGGCTAGCCGGCCAGGCCGCTCCATCCTGCTTTCGCGGATGGCCGAGGCGCTCTTCATCGAGAGCATGCGCCACTACATGGAGCGCCTGCCGGAAGGCCGGAGCGGCTGGTTGGCGGCCGCCCGCGATCCGATTGTCGGTCGGGTCCTTGAGCTCATCCATCGCGAACCGGGGTCGGAGTGGTCGGCGGCGGCCCTGGCCAAGTTGGCCGGGTCGTCCCGCTCGGTGGTGACGGAACGGTTCAAGCGCCTGCTTGGCGAGGGGCCGATCTCCTATCTTTCGCGATGGCGATTGCACCTGGCGGCGCGGCTGCTGGAGACGACCCAAAATTCCGTACTGCAGCTGGCGGGCGATGTCGGCTACGAGTCGGAGGCGGCGTTCAACCGCGCCTTCAAACGTGAATTCGGCGCGCCGCCGGCCCGATATCGAAAGCAGGCGCGCATGGCGCGTTGACAGTCCTGGGTGAACCCGGAGCCCGCCTTCATCGTCGACCGCGCGCCGGCCTATCGGATCAGCCAGGGCCGCGGTCCGCCCACCGTATCAACGGTGATTTGCGGTCGAGAGCCTCCGCCATGCGAAACTCGATCTCCAAGGTGAGCTCGAAAAAAGCCCTCTAGGCATAATCATCTGAAAATATTGATTTTCTCAGAAATCCGGCGATCCAAAACACGCCATCGGCCGCCAAAAAGTCGCCATTCAACCGCCAAATCAATCCATCCGACCGCCAAAGAGCCGCCATCACAAGCCATCCAACCGCCAAGGGGTCGCCACGGAACCGCCAAAGGCCACCCTTGGCGCGGGGCCCGCGCATCCCCAACTTCCAAGCCATGAAACACATTCAATTCGGCCGCACCGGCCTGCGCGTCTCGCGCCTGTGCCTGGGCACCATGACCTTCGGCCTGCAGTGCGACGAGGCGGTCAGCCACGCGATCATGGACGCTTCGGCCGAGGGCGGGGTCGATTTCATCGATACGGCGGATGTGTATCCGCTCGGCGGGGACGGCGGCACGGTCGGACGGACCGAGGAGATCGTCGGGAGCTGGCTGAAGGGCAAGCGGCAGGACTTCATCCTGGCCACCAAATGCTTCGGCCAGATGGGGCCCAAGCCCTGGGACCAGGGTATGTCGCGCAAGCACATCGTCGAGGCGATCGAGGCGTCCCTCAAGCGCCTGGGCACGGACTATGTCGATCTCTACCAGCTACATGGCTTCGATCCGGGCACGCCCATCGACGAGGCCTTGGAGGCGCTCGACAGCGTCGTGCGGTCCGGCAAGGCGCGCTATGTGGGCGTCTCCAACTGGATGGCGCACCGGCTGGCGCGGGCGCTGGGGCGCGGCGAGGTCAAGGGCCTGGTGCGCATCGACAGCGTCCAGCCGCGCTACAATCTGCTGTTCCGCGCCTTCGAGCGCGACCTGCTGCCGCTATGCCGGGAGGAGGGGATCGCGGTGATCCCCTACAATCCCCTGGCCGGGGGCCTGCTCACCGGCAAGCACAGCAATGCCGCCGCGCCGCCGGAGGGTTCGCGCTTCACCCTGGGCCGGGCCGGGGCGATCTATCAGCAGCGCTATTGGCACGAGCGGGAGTTCGAGACCATCGAGGCGGTGCGCGCCCTGGCCGCCGAGGCGGACATGAGCATGGCCACCCTGGCGGTGGCCTGGGTGCTCGCCAACCCCGCCGTCACCGCCCCGATCATCGGCGCCAGTCGACCCGAGCAACTGGCCGACAGCCTGGCGGCGGCCGAGGCGACCGCGCTGCCGGCCGACCTGAAAGCGAAACTGGACGACCTCACCCACGCCTGGCGGGCGGTGGACGCGGAGCGGTAGGGCGCCGGGCGCCTGATACCAGCCCGCGTTGACGCCGGCTCTCCGTCGGGCCGGCCCCCAAAAGGAACGTCATAGCCGGGCGTCAGGCCCGGCTATCCATTCGGCGCCTTCACTGGCCATGGCCGCGTTCCTGGCGCGGCCACGACGGGCAGCGCGCGTCATCACCAGAAAGGCCCACCCAGATCGCGCCAATCGGGATTGTCACGCTCGATCAGGTTTATCTTCCAGTCCCGCTTGTACTTCTTGAGGGATTTCTCCCGTTCGATGGCGACGACAATGGATTCGTGCTGCTCGAACCAGACCAGACGATGCAGGCCATATCGTTTGGTGAAGCCGTCGATCTCGCCCTGGCGATGCTGACCGACTCGGGCGGCCAGGTTGGCGGTGACGCCGATGTAGAGCGTCCCGTGCGGCCGGTTGGTCATGATGTAGACGGCGATGAACGGACGGCGCTCCATGCGGCGAACTTCACGCCGACCGGAAGGCCCGACAAGAGGCCAAGTCGTTTGCGCCGCGTGTGGCCGCGCCAGGAACGCGGCCAAGGCCGGCCGGGCGCTGAATGGATAGCCGGGACTTACGCCCGGCTATGACGTTCCTTGGGGGGCCGAAGCTGGTGCGACGTCCCGGGGCGATCGAAGCGCCGGCCGACTAGCTCGCCACCGCCAGGCGCGGCTCGGGGACTTCGCTCTTCCTGAAGAACGGCCGCTCGCCGTGGATGGTGGCGCGGCGCATGACGCGGCGGTGGGGCATGTAGTCGCTGACGGCGTAGTGCTGTGTGCAGCGGTTGTCCCAGAAGGCCATGGCGCCCCTGCGCCAGCGCCAGCGGACGCAGAATTCCGGCTTCTGGATGTGGCGGAAGAGCAGGGCCAGCAGGGCGTCGCTCTCTTCGCGGCCCAGGCCCTCGATACGGGTGGTGAACACCGAATTGACGAACAGGCTGGCCTCGCCGGTCTCCGGATGGGTGCGCACCACGGGGTGGATCACCGGGGGGTGTTCGATCCTGGCCTTCTCATAGCGGTCGCGCCCGGCGTTGGCGCCGACCAGGCCCTCGGGCGGGAAGCCGTGGGTGAAATCGTGGACGGCGGTCAATCCCGCCAGGAAATCCCGCATCGGCGCCGACAGCGCCCGATAGGCCGCCGTCATGCTCGACCACAGGGTGTCGCCGCCGGAGGGTGGCGTCAGCACGGCATAGAGCAGGGCCCCCAGGGCCGGGCGCTCCAGGAAGGTGACGTCGGTGTGCCACTGGTCGTTGTCGGTGGGATTGGCGATGTGGTTGTCCAGGACCATCAGCTCGGGCGCGCCATCCTCGCCCGGATAGAGCGGGTGGGTGTGCAGTTCGCCGAATCGGGCGGCGAAGTCGCGGTGCTGCACGGGCGTGAGATCCTGGTCCTCGAAGAACAGCACCTTGTGGTCGAGCAGGGCCTCGCGCAGCCGCGCGATCGCCGCGTCGGTGGGCGGATCACGCAGGTCGACGCCCCCGATCACCGCGCCGATGGTGGGGCCCAGGGGGGTCACCGTCAGGGTGTCGGCCATCGCGATCTCCGTGTTTGCGTCCGCCATTGATAGCCGGGGTTCGCGCGCGGCGAAAGATCGGCCGCCGGGCGGCCGGGTCACATTTCAATCCGGCAATTTACGCGCCCGATCGGGAACGGTAGGGTCAAACACGCGTTCGTCCGTGCCCGTGCACTTGGCATGATCCACAACGGGAGGCCCGAACGGGTTTTCATGATCCGGACTCCTGAAGCTGACCGAAAACAGGGCGTCCGGCGCATCCCGCTCTTCGCCGTCGTCGCCTGCCTGGGGTTCGCCGCGGTGCTGATCGCCGACTGGCCCGGGCACTTCGCGCCGGACTCGGTGTGGCAGCTCGCCCAGGGCCGTAGCGGCGTCTACAACGGCTGGCACCCGCCGGTGATGGCCTGGCTCCTGGGCATCGCCGACCGGATCGTCCCGGGGGCGCCGCTGTTCTTCGTCTTGGACACGGCCCTCTTCTTCGGCGCCCTGGCCGCCCTGATGGCGCTGCGTCCGCGCCCCAACCTCCTGGGCGCCGCCGTGCTGGCGCTGCTCGCCGCCTCGCCCCTGGTGCTGATCTATCAGGGTCTGGTGCTCAAGGATGTGCTGTTCGCCGACGTCGCCGTGGCCGGCTTCGCGGCGCTCGCCTGGGCTGGGCGCCTGTGGGCCTATCGGCTGGCGAGGATCGCCCTGATCGCCATCGCCCTCATGCTCCTGACCCTGGCCCTGCTGGCCCGGCAGAACGGCATGGTCGCCGCCCTGGGCGGGGCTCTGACCCTGGGCGCCATCGCTGCCGCCGGCGGGCGGAGCGGCGGGGGCGGCCGGGCGGCGCTCCGCTTCCTGGCCGCCGCCGTCATCATATTGGTGGTCATGGGCGCGGTCGGCGGCGCGGCGACCTTGGCCCTGGCGACCAGGAGCGATCGCAGCCCCGAGGCGCATCACGAGCTCAGCACCCTGGAAGTCTATGACCTGGTCGGCGCCGTCCACCGCGATCCCGGCTTTCCGATGCCGGTGCTGCATCGCCAGGCGCCCGCCTTCGAGCTTTTCCTGCGCCACGACGCCGTCAAGGTCTACGACCCCGCTCGCATGGATCCCATCGCCAGGATCCCGGGCTGGGACGACATGATCGTGGCGCCGGGGCCGGGCCTGGGCGCCCAGTGGCGCCAGTTGATCACCGCTTCGCCGCTGCTCTATCTGCGGGTGCGCGCCGAGGTCTTTCGCCAGGTGTTCATGACCCCGAACGTTCGCGCCTGCGCCCCGGTGCTCACCGGCGTCGACGGCGGCGATCAGGACATGCTGCGCGCCGCCGGCCTGAAGGCGCGCGAGAGCGACAAGGACGACTGGGACAGCGACTATGGCCAGGCCTTCCTGGGAACGCCGGCGTTCTCGCACGTCTTCTACGCCGTCATCGCCGTGATCCTGCTCATCCTCGCCGTCCGCGATCTGCGCCGTGGCGGGCCGCCGGACCGGATCGCGCCGCTGATCGCCGTGATCGGCCTGCTGGGTTCGGCGCTGGTCTTCGCGGCCAGCTTCTTTCCGATCTCGATCGCCTGCGACTACCGCTATCTCTACTTCCTGGACGCGGCGACCATGGCCGGCCTGGCCCACCGCGCCGCCGGATGGCGCCTGCCTTGGCGACCCCGCCCACAAACGCCGTTGCACGCCGGGGCGAAGGAAGGCATGGACTGAGGCCAGAGAGCGGGTTCAACGCTCCCCGGGATGCTCCCAAGACCGCTGAAGGAGAGGACGCCATGCCAGAGCCGCGCGAAGCCATCCTCGAACCGGATCTGCCCATCGTCGATCCGCACCACCACCTGTGGGATCGCACGCCGCTGCTGGCCACCCTGCCGCCGGCCAAGCACGGCTTCGATATCGTCATCCGGCGCGCGCCGCGCTATCTGCTCGATGAGCTGCTGGCTGACCTGAAGAGCGGCCACAACGTCCAGGCCACCGTCTATCTGGAGTGCGGCTCCATGTACCGCGCCGATGGGCCCGCCGCGATGCGGCCGGTGGGTGAGACCGAGTTCGTCAACGGCGTCGCGGCCATGTCGGCCAGCGGCCTCTATGGCGATGTCCGGGCCTGCGCCGGTATCGTCGGCCACGCCGATCTCACCCAGGGCGCCGCCGTGAAGGGCGTCCTGGAGGCGCACATGGCCGCCAGCGCCCGGTTCCGGGGCATCCGCCACAGCGCCGCCTCCGATCCCGATCCGGGGGTCCTGGGTCCCCTGGCCCGGCGGGGCCCAGGCCTCTACCGCCAGGCCGATTTCCGCGAAGGCTTCGCCCACCTGGCGCCCCTGGGCCTGTCGTTCGACGCCTGGATGCTGGAGCCTCAGCTCGCCGACCTGATCGATCTGGCCCGGACCTTCCCCGAGACCTCGATCATCCTCGACCACGTCGGTACGCCGCTGGGCCTGGCCGGCTACGCCGGTCGGCGCGAAGAGCGCTTCGGGATCTGGCGCGACAACATCCGCGCCCTGGCCCAGTCGCCCAAGGTCTGCGTCAAGCTGGGCGGTCTGGCCATGGCCTTCTGCAATTTCCCCTCCTTCCTGTCGACGCCGCCGGCCCCTTCGACCCAGCTGGCGGTGGAGTGGAAGCCCTATATCGAGACCTGCATCGAGGCCTTCGGCGTGCAACGCTGCATGTTCGAGAGCAACTTCCCGGTCGACCTGGGCAGCTGCGACTACGACGTCCTGTGGAACGCCTTCAAGGTCATCGCCGCCGGCTATGCGGCCGAAGAGAAGACCGCCCTGTTCAGCGGCACGGCGCGGCGGGTCTACCGGCTGGACGCGTGATTTGAGAGGAAATGGCTGAATGCACTATGCGGAACTGAAAGTCGCCTGGTCGGAGCTCACCGCCCCCGGCGCGCCCTTCGAGATCGACGAGATCGAGGTGCGCGGCGCGCCGATGCGGATCTACAAGCACGCGCCGCCCAATATCCGCGCCCTGTGGCTCTCCACCGCCGCCTACGGACCGCGCGAATATCTGGTCTATGGCGATGAGCGCCTGACCTATGACGAGGCGCACTTCCGGGTGAACGCCATCGCCACCTGGCTGGCGGCCCAGGGCGTCGCGCCGGGCGACCGGGTGGCCATCGCCATGCGCAACTATCCCGAATGGATGCTGATCTACTGGGCCTGCGTCTCGATGGGCGTGGCCGCGGTGGGCATGAACGCCTGGTGGGTGGCCGACGAGATCGAGTTCGCCCTGACCGACTCGGCCCCCAAGGTGGTGTTCTGCGACCGCGAGCGCCTGGCCAATATCCTGGCCAGGCCCGCCATGGCGGCCGGGATGGCGCTGGTCGCCACCCGGCTGGACGACCTTCCGGTCGGCGTCACGGCCTGGAGCGAAGTCATCGCAACCCCGGGCGCCTTGCCACAGGTCGCGGTCGATCCCGACGACGACGCCTGCATCTTCTACACCTCCGGCACCACCGGCTTTCCCAAGGGCGCCAGGCTCACCCATCGCGGCTGCATCGCCAATCTGATGAGCGTCAGTTTCGCCGGCCAGGTCGGGGCCCTGGCCACGGCGCGGGCCACCGGCGTCGCCATCGATCCGGCCGCGCCGCCGCCCATACCCGTGGTCCTGCTGACCACGCCGCTGTTCCACGTCACCGCCAACAACTGCGGCGCCTTCGCCGCCACCGCCGCCGGCGGCAAGCTGGTCCATATGTACCGCTGGGACGCGGGGGAGGCTCTGCGACTGATCGCGCGCGAGAAGGTCTCGGCGATGAGCGGCGTGCCGGTGATGTCGCGCGAACTGCTCAGCCATCCGGATTTCCACAGCCACGACACCTCCAGCCTACAAACCCTGGGCGGCGGCGGCGCGCAGCTGCCACCCGATCTGGTGGCCAAGATCGACAGCCAGGTGGCCACGGCCCGGCCCAACACCGGCTATGGCATGACCGAGACCTGCGGCATCATCACCGCCGTCTCCGCCGACTTCTTCGTCGACAAGCCCACCAGCGTCGGCCCGGCCATGCCGGACTTCGAATACCAATGCGTCGACGACGACGGCGCCGCCGTGCCGGCCGGCGAAGTGGGCGAACTGTGGGTGCGCGGGGCCCAGGTGATCAAGGGCTACCTCAACCGCCCCGAGGCCACCGCCGAGGCGATCACCGACGGCTGGCTGCACACAGGCGACGTGGCCCGGGTGGACGAGGACGGCTTCATCTTCATCGTCGACCGCAAGAAGGACATGGTCCTGCGCGGCGGCGAGAACGTCTATTGCGCCGAGGTCGAGGCCGGGATCTATCGCCACTCGGCCATCGCCGAATGCTGCGTGTTCGGCGTGCCCGACCCTCGCCTGGGCGAGGACGTGGCCGCCGCCGTGGTCCTGCGTCCCGGCGAGAGTCTCACCGCCCAGGCCCTCCGCGACCACTGCGCCGGCCTGATGGCGGCCTACAAGATCCCCCGCTACATCTGGTTCCTCACCGACCCCATCCCGCGCAACGCCAACGGCAAGTTCCTTAAGCGCCAACTGCGCGAAGCCCTGCGGCTGGACGCGGCGGCGTAGTCACCGGGAAGGTCAACATGCCGTCGTCTGCGGGCGGATCAGTCGGTCTCTGATTGTCGCAACCCGATGGCTGGTGACGCATCCGGGTTTCGGCTACCATCCGGATTATCCGGGATGTTGGAGTCGCGACGTGATCCGAGTGTCATCAACCGAGTTCGGCAAGGAGATCGGACGTTATCAGGACGTCGCGCTGTCGCAGCCGGTGGTCGTCACGCGCAACGGGCGCGACCGGACCGTGATGATTTCCGCCGACGAGTATCGCCGCTTGAAAAGACGCGACCGCGAGGTGCTCGCGATCGAGGATTTCACCGACGCGGATATCGAAGCGATCCGTCGCACGGAACCTTCGAGCGACTCGGAGGCCTTCAACGACGAACTCGTCCCCTAGCGAGTGGCTTTTCCCACACCCATTGCCGGCATGGTCATCCGGTACGCCTATCTTTGGCGCGCGGGGTCCTGTTAGTCGCACTCGACAGGGTCCCGACGGCCTCTCAGACTACCCTGAAACGCCCCCCAAACTGCCCTAAACGGACCCGGGCGCTCCCTGAATGGGCCCCAGAGTACCCCAAAAGTACTCGCTTTTTCTCCGCCATAAAGCATTGATGTTTCACGTGAAACACTTGGAACTCCCGAATTCGCCGCTCTCGGCGCGCCCCGGGAGCGACGCCGGACAGGCGCCGGTCTCATCGAAGCGATTGCCCCATCGGCGGCGAGAGGCCATGTTCCTAAATCAGAACACGAGGAAACCCCCATGACCGACCATTTGCTCGAAACCTTCGAGGGCGGCGTCGCCACCCTGACGTTCAACCGGCCGGAGGCGCGCAACGCCCTGACCGGGGAGATGCAGGCGGCGCTTTCAGAGGCCCTGCCCAGGCTCGCGGCCGACCCCAAGGTGCGGGCGGTGGTGGTCACCGGGGCCGGCGGGGCCTTCTGCGCCGGGGGAGATGTGAAGGGTTTCGCCGCCGCCGGGCGCAAGAGCGAGGGCGGCGGAGGCGGCGGCTTCAACCAGGAGCAGCGCGCCCAGGGTCTGCGCGCCGGCATGGAAGTCTGCCGCTGGCTGCATGAGATGCCCAAGCCGACCCTGGCGGTGATCCCGGGGCCGGCGGCCGGGGCCGGCCTCTCCATCGCCCTGGCCTGCGATCTGCGCATCGCCGCCGAGGGCGCGAAGCTCACCACCGCCTTTTCCAAGGTCGGCCTGGCCGGCGACTACGGCGGCTCCTATTTCCTCACCCATCTGGTGGGCGCGGCCAAGACGCGCGAGCTCTATTTCACCGCCGATGTGATCACCGGGGCGGAGGCCCTGGCCCTGGGCATCGTCAACAAGGCGGTGCCGGCCGACCGGCTGGAGGCGGTGGCCGGCGACTATGCCCGCTATCTGGCCGGCCTGCCGACCGTGGCCATCGGCTATATGAAGCGCAACCTCAACATCGCCCAGCATTCGACCTTGAGCGAACTGCTGGACGCCGAAGCGCCGCACATGGTGCGCACCATGATGACCGAGGACCACAAGGCCGCCTCCATCGCCTTCGTGGAGAAAGTGAGGCCGGTCTTCCATGGCCGCTGACGGCGCCTTCGAGACCCTGATCGTGGATGCGCCGCGCCCCGGCGTGGCGCGGATCACGCTCAACCGCCCGGCGGCGATGAACGCCTACACCTTCGCCATGTGCGGCGAGCTGCAGACCGCCATCGCCCGCTTCCGCGACGACGATGATCTTCGCGCCCTCATCCTCACCGGCGCCGGCGAGCGGGCGTTCTGCACCGGCGGCGATATCGGCGGCGGCGCGCCGGAGCATTCCCGGCGCGTGGCCGCCCAGCCCATGGGCCACGGCCGGGAGATGCGCGAGGGCATGCAGGCGGTGGTTCTGGCCCTGCGCCGGCTGGACAAGCCCTCGCTGGCGATGATCCGGGGCTACGCCGTGGCTGGGGGCCTG
>Ga0302314_10022487_pt1 | contig 10339 bp, 11 predicted proteins | sample III_Palsa_N2_3_FD_200533 | JGI IMG/M metagenome (GOLD analysis project Ga0302314, IMG submission 200533) | Peat permafrost microbial communities from Stordalen Mire near Abisko, Sweden - III_Palsa_N2_3 | ecosystem: Environmental > Terrestrial > Soil > Palsa > Peat permafrost | place: Sweden... | reverse complement strand
TGCCTGTCGACGCCGCAGTAGCTCTCCAATGCGCCCAACTCCATGTTCCGAATCGGCGTGCGGAACGTGACGCCCTGATCGCGGCGACAGCGATCGTCCATGGAATGACCGTCGTAACCCGCAACGTCAGCGACTTCGAAGGGACTGGAGCGTTGCTCATCAATCCCTGGGCGCCATGATTCGGTAGGTAGCCGAACCCGCAGGTCAACCGGGCTCACCTGGACGTCACGGTCCGGCCATGAGCCGTCGTTCGTCGATGGCTGCTTCGGAGTAGCGGCTTGGAACCATCGTGGATACTTGTCGCACTGACGAACTCGAAGGGAATGCCATGGAAGCCAGCCAGCTCGACGCCCCGCAAGATGCCGCGACCGCGGTCACGCTTTGGTTTCGCACGAACGAGAAGGGCGAGTGGATGATGAACCATCTCGAAGATGGTCACTGCCCGAACGAACTCCCGACCCCCAAGGTGCCGTCCCAGAAATCCGTCTGGGGCAAAGGAACATGGACGAAAGAACACGCCTGGCTGAGCGGAAATTTGCCGCCAAAGGTGCTTCATAGTCCGCAGAACAAGGCGGCTCGCGAGGCTGTGACGGGCAAGGCGTCCTAACGGGTCACGATGCAGAAAGTTGTGGATCCAGCGCTGCGCGTCAAAGAGGAAGCGGAGATCCGAAAGAACTAACGGCGCCGCTGTCGGCCATGACCGGCCGTTCGCGAGTGACGGGTCTCGGGCAGGCTAACGGGTCGCAGGACGCCGGTTACCCCCGAATACACTCCACCGATGAAGCTAGTCTCGCGCATGCGTCAGGCCCTCAAGAAGCTATCTCCCGGCCAAGCGGTCGTGTTGGGCTTCGGCACGCTCATAGGCCTCTGCATAGTTATCATCGCCGTGTTGCCTGCGGCCAAAGGCGCAAATCAGCAGTGTGTTGACCAGTGCAACCCCCGCACTGCGCAGCTTGTTCCCGATAAGGACTACCCCATGGGCAAGACGGGGTACCGAAGGAAGTGTGAGTGCTACTAGTGCCGGTGACGCAGTTTGAGCCATGAGCCGGCGTTGGCGAACGGCAGCTTCGAGGCACCGAAGCCTCGGCCTGGCGGTACCATCGAAACATGACCAACAAGATCTTCATCGCGCCGGCTGGTAACGTGCTACCAGGAGCGCTCGCTGGTCTTCGCAGCCTTGGATTCACTGTTTCGCTTGCCCCGGGTGGGAAGTGGCAGGAAGACTCGGAGAGCTGTGGCTTCGTGGCGGAAGATCCGCTGACGCTGCTGGGCCTGGTCAAGTTCTACGAGCTGAGGGGTGAGAACTGGCGACCGACCGATGCCGAGGTCGACGAATACTTAGCATTCGACAACGGCGGGTCGGGAACCTGACGCGTCGGGCGGCATGGATTGCCGTAACCGGCCATGAGCTGCCACCCATGAACGACTGCAATCGGGCTGTTCGCCAGTGATTCACATGAACCTGAACGACGTATTCGACGAGCTGCATTCTCGAGCGGAGCATGTCCCTCGGCCGCCGCGCCTTCCGACTGTCGACGAAGTCAATGCTGCCGAGCGACAGATCGGCCTCCCGTTCCCGGAGGACTATCGTCGGTTCCTGCTCGAGGCGAGCGATGTTGTTCTTGGCACGCTCGAACCCGCGACGATCTGCGACTCGACGTCACACACCCACTTTCCTGACGTCGTTGCGAGCGCCCGCGCATTCGGGATGCCCGACGATTGGATCCCCATCTGCGAGGACAACGCAGATTTCTACTGCCTCGACCCGGCAGGTGCTGTTCGGTTCTGGTCTCACAACGGCGCGACACACGATTCGTGGCCGAACATCGCTACGTGGCTGCGAGACGTATGGCTAGGAGAACGAGCTGCATGACCAGTGCCGGATGCCGACATCACCACCAACTGCCGGCCAGAACCAGACGGTCATGACGGTCTGTTCAAGCCCAGGGCCTCGGCCACGCGGTGTGTCCCGTGCCGAGTGCTCAGGCTCACCGCCGACGCCCACAGCTCGGACGGAATGTGTTCGCCGCGCTGGCGCGCCTGCCGCCACTTTGCGAACCGCTCCACAGCCGCCTCGAGGTCGTCCTCGCCATCGCGCTCCGGCGTCGCCTTCGTCTGATCCATCGCCTACATCCCGGTTGCCGCTGCAGCCAACCACGATAGCGACGCCGTCAGGTTAATTCATGCAACTTTGCTGGAGGGACACGCAGCATCGACAGTTGCGCCGGCGTGAGCGACAGGCTGCAGTCAGTGGCCTGCGGCCAAGCAAAGCGGCCGGCTCAAGACACTTGACCAACGGCAGCAGGCCCTGGCCATCGAACCGGAGCACCTTGAGGATGCCGCCGCGTCGGCCGCGGAAGACGAAGACGTGGCCGCAGAACGGGTTCCTAGGCAACGCAGTCTGCACCATTGCCGCCAGGCCGTCGAAGGCCTTCCTCACGTCGGTATGACCGGCGACAATCCGGACGCGTGTTCCCGGCGTTAGGCCGATCATGCGAGCTCACGCAGCGCGCGCAAGACGCTGAGACGGTTGACGTCGTCGACCGTACCGCGCAGCCGAACGCGGGCGCAGCCGACCTCGATCTCGATAGCGCCCGCAGGCGCGCGTACAAAGGCGAGAACCGATCGCGGCGAAGTCTGCGGCGCTGTTGGTACCTTGGGCACTATGGTGACGGCCAACAGCATCGGCGCGTCGACCGCCGCGCCGGTCTCGCGCTGCGCGCGCAGATGGCGCCGGCGCCAGGTGAACAGCAGGCTGGCGTTGATGCCGTGTCCTGGCCCAAGGCCGAGACCGATGCGCCGGGTTGCAGGCTTCGCTCGATGAGGTCGCGCTTCAGCGCCTCGCTGTGGCGGCGCCGGGTGTCCTTGCCGCTGATGACTTGCTTGCCCATGTGTGCACTTGCCCGATTGCGTGCACACATCCAATGTGGGCACTTTCAAGTGGTCGTGCTCATATCGGCTGGGGCCAGCAAGGGGCCTTGAGGCCGTGCTTACGGAAAAATCGCCCTCGTCTGCCGAGCGCCGCTCCGACGCGGCTTGGATTGCGGCGGACCATTCGCTGGACGCGACGGCTGGTCGTGCTTAACATCGCACCGCGGACCAGGAGCTCGCGGAGGACGACATGCGCGACGCCGACGACGACTCCGAGATGGGCTCCCCTCGCGCGTCGCCGAGCTTGGACTCCGCGGATCTGCTCGGCCGCTATCGCGCTTCCCTCTCGAACTCGGCCGCCGCGCGCGTCGCTGAGCGCGTGTCCTCTGAGCCGGGCTTCGCGGCGCTGGCTGCTCGGCATCTGGCGGATCTGACGTCCGCGTGCGAGTCCTGCGCGTTCGACTCCGACTCCTCGTTCGACAGCTCCGCGCGCGACTTCCTCCTGCTGCCCGCGCGGCGCGACCTCGACCTCCGCGACATGTCCCTCTTCGTCCTCGGCTCCCGGGCTGCAGAACTCTTCGAGGCTTGGCGGCTGCCTGTTGCCGAGCGCGATAACGCGCGCGAGCGCCGCGACCTCCTTCTCGCCCGGCTCGGCCAGCGGGGCTGAAGCCTCCCCCCTCGCGGCTCGACGCAGCGCTTGCCCGCGATGCGTTTCGGAAGCGGCGCGACGCTGCCGGGCGCCGCCGATCGCCGGTCATGGGAGCCCCTCCGGGGCCCGGCGCTTGCCCGAAGTCTTCGGGGCATGCCCCGCGAAACGGCCGTCCCGAAAGGCGGCTCCCTGAACGCGCAGATGAGCGCGGCCGACATGAGACTCATCCTGACCACCGCCCAGCTCGACATTCTGCTCTCGGCACATCCCTGCGCCGCGCCCCATCCTTGGCTCCTGCGCGACATGCTCTGGCTAGCCTCACGCGGCCTTCTGCTGGCCCGACCCGACGGCTCATACGCGCGGACGAGGGCTGGACACGAGCGGGCGCGCGTCGAGTTCAGAGCCGCCCGGGGCCGCCGCTTGCCTGAAAGAGGTTCCGAAACGGAGAAGACGATGAAGCCCCACCGCCTCGACGTCTTGATCGCCGACGACAACCGCGACGCCGCCGACTCGCTGGCCGACCTTGTCCGCTCCCTCGGCTACGAGGTAGCAGCGACCTACAACGGCCGTGCGGCCGTGGAGGCCGCCGAGGCCTCGCGACCGCGGGTCGCCATCCTCGACGTCGAGATGCCTTTGCTCGACGGCTGCGCGGCCGCAAAAGCCATCCGGTCTCAGCCGATGCCGCCGCGGCTGATCGCGTCGCTGACCTGCCTCGACCCGAGCGAGGAACCCTTGAAGTCGGGCGCGCGCCACTTCGATCTGCGCCTCGACAAGCCGCTGCGGTTCGAGCAGCTGCGCGAAGCCCTGGACTCCGCGCTCGGCCCGCGGCTCTGACGAGGAGGCGGGGCAAATGAAAACGGCGCGCCCGCGTGAGCGGAAGCGCCGGATGATCGCTCGACGCGGCGACGCGGCGACGCGTCGCCGGGATCAGCGGTGGATCGACTTCTTGACAACGTCGCCAGCCTTGGCCTTGGCGTCGCCCATGGAAGCCTGCATCTGGCCGCCGGCCTTCTCGGCCGCGCCCTTGGCGGCGAGCTTGTCGTTGCCGATCGCCTTGCCTGCTGCGTGCTTGATGGCGCCCTTGGCCTCTTCGACCCGGCCCTTGACTTGATCCTTGTTCATGATGGCTCCTTCGCAGTTGCTCGTGTGTATAAGATGCGTCTGGCTTGTTCTCAGTCCGGCGAAGGCGTTGTTGGAGTTCTTCCGTCGCCGAGCATGGAACCAACTATGCGGCCAGTGCGGCGTCTGCCATGTCAGCGAGCGCTCCGAAAGCGCGTAGGACGAAATGCCTGCCGTTCGCAGCGCCTTGGGCGCGCGCTTTGCAACCCTCAGGCATGACCGACTCCCACTGCCTCGACTGCGGCCGCACGGCAATCCCCGGCGACGCGTGCCGCCGCCATTGCGACCGCCTTCTCCGAAGCCCAGATCCTCGGGCAATCCGGCGGACGCTTTCGGCGGTCAGCGCGATCGCAACGAAGGTCATTGCCGCGCCCACCCTGACGCGCCGGACGTCACTTGGCGGCGAGACCTGAGCAGCCGCTGGTGCGTGTGGCTCCAGCCGGCCATTGCCGGACAGTCGTGACCGGCCGCTATCAGGCATCATGATCGGACCACCGCTGCCATGAAGACCACCTCCGCTGCTGGACGATCGGCGGTTTCGACCAGCCTCCTGCCCGCCCGTGCGCGCGACTTCTGGCATCCTGTCTACCGCCGCCGATTCCGGTCGGCGCTACTGGTGCTCCTGGGCCGGCACTTGTTCGAGCGATTGTCCGACGGCGACAAGGCTCGCGTCGAGAGCATGGCCGACCAGATCAACAAGGAAGCACGCAACATCCTCCCGTACATGGTGCGCCAGCGGGGTGGCGACCCGGACGCCACTGAGGACTGGCGCTCCGTTTGGCGGGCCCGGGCCATGGCCGCGCTGGGCATGTCGACCGGCATCGACGGCCTGAAGTGGGACGAGCTCACTGTGGGAAGGCGGAATCCGGTCTTCGACCTGTTGCCGTTCCGGCGCTTCCACCCCGCGACCGACGATGCGGTGGCCTTCTTGCGCGAGCACGGCGTCGAACTGGACACCCATGCGCGGCAGGGTCAGGCGTGGCTCGACGCGATGCGGCGTCGTTACCCGTGACGCGTGCGATCGTAAGGGACTTGATGCAGTCGCCTTGTCTGATGCCGGCCAAGTGCGGACGTTCGCGGATGACTGGTATCGGGTGACCCGCGGGAAACGGCGAACTGCGGCTTCCGGTCGAGGTGCCCCTCTCACGAGGGGGCACGCCGCTCAGTTCCGAGACTATGATTTCCGGAACGCGGGCTACCCACTGAAGGAGTTCTTCCATGAATATCACTTTGACCCTGGGCGATTTTCTGGCCATCGCGGCGATCGTCGTGATCTTCGCGCGCGGTTCCCAGGCCTACTTCGCCGGCCCGCCCCCCGAGCAACTGCGGATGCAGCGCCAACTCGATGCGATCATGAAGCACCTCGGATTGGCTGAGCCACCCGTAAGCCGCCCTGGCGCGCCTTCGCCCCAGGTGGCTGCGCTCATCGCAGCCGGTCGAAAGATCGAAGCGATCAAGCTCTACCGCCAGGAAACCGGTGAAGGTCTGAAACAGGCGAAGGCGGCGGTGGAAGGTGCCAACGCCGCCACCGTCGCGGCCACGGGTCATTGACTCGGCAGTCATCAGCGTGGCGGCATCGTCGCTTGTCGGCCATAACCAGTCAGTCGCGACCGTCCGCTAAACGAAACTAGAAACTTCAACGAGGCTGCTGCACGAGGGCCGTGACGTCCTCGACCCGATGGATGATGTGGACAAGGGCCCCCTTGGCGCCGAACACCGGCGTGTTGATCGGCGACCAGTAGCGTTCCTCGAAACGGCCGTCGGGCGCGTGGGGGAAGGGGATGTCGTAGCGCTGGATCGGCATCACGTGGGGCCCCGCGGTCCCGCCGCACGGCTTCCAGCGACAGGCCGAGGTGGCGTGTGCCGTCGGCCTGGGGATCGTCCGGGCTGTCGGGGAAGGCGTCGAAGAGGTGGCGTCCCATCAGCTCCTCGCGCGTCCGCCCGGTGACGGCGAGGTAGGCGTCGTTGACCGCGGCGTTGAGCAGCTGCGGCGTCAGCACCAGGTACGGCGACGGCGTCGCCTCGAACAGGGCGCGGAAGTCGGGCGTGGGCGGGGGCTCGGGTCGTTTCATGAACGGAGGCGAGGGGCGCTGCCAGCGGACCGGCCTGCCGCGGCGAGGCGCGCGGGACGGCCTGGGCAAGCGATTGGCCCGGGCGCAGGGGCAGTGGGGCACGGGTTGCCCCAGAAGCCGGGCGCCGAGAGGAGCAGGACGCCAACGCGTCCCGACGCGTCGACGAGCCGGCCCTCCAGCACGGCGCGGCCGTCCAGGCCGGCCCGCGGCAGGGGCCGGCGGATCTTGGTGACCGGGAAGGGGACCCGGGGGCGGATGTCGGTGGGGCACATCGCCGCGGATCATCGGGGCTCACTGGCCGCTGGAACCAGCGACGTCTTTGTGGCCTGCTGGAGAACAATTCCTCGTGGCCGGCTCTCTTTACCGCCAGTCGGCATACAGGCCGCTGCGCCTGAACCGATCATCCATGGGGGCCGGCACGCCGGTGCCGCCTTCACCCAGTCACCTGCGCCTCGCAACGATGGACATCGCCGCCGACATCATTACCTCCAGACGGCGGCCCCAGGGCAACGTGGATGCCGCCCTCCTGCGGCACCTGCTCAGTGCCGACGACATCCCGGAGTTCGCGCGGCGGGCAGGAAGCCATCTCCAGCGCGAAGGGCTGCGAGGCGTCGTCCTCGGCTGGCAACTGCACGGCACCGACCTGCACGTGCATGCGGCGTCCGGCGCCGACGATCCGCCCGCGGCGGCGGCGCTGATCGCCGAAGCGTTGGACGCTGGCTGGGCGGCCCGCCATGGCAGCGTGGCCTGCCGGGTGGAGCGCGCGCCCGGTCGCTATGCGCTCGGCCTGATGGCCCGGGACGCCGACGACATCCGCGGCATCGTGGAGGACTATGCCGCGGTCCTGGCGCCGCTGGCCGCCGCGGTCTTCGAGCGCACCCTGCTGACGCACTCGCTGCAACAGATCGCCGACTCGGAGCACCTCCAGGCGGCCCTGTTCCGGATCGCCGACATGGCCAGCTCGCAAATGGACCTGCCGGACATGCTGCGCGGGCTCCACGACATCGTCGGCGGCCTGATGTACGCCGAGAACTTCTACATCGGGGTGTATGACGAGGAGCTGGACGCGCTGAGGTTCATCTACCTGAAGGACACCATCGATCCCGTGGTGCGCGACGCGAAAGAGTTTCTGCCGATGGCCGAGCTGGAACGAGGCTTGACCTGGTACCTCATCTGCGACAAGAAGCCGCTGATGGGCTCGCTCGAACAGGTTCGGAGCCAGGTGTCCGGTCCGTCGAAGGACATCGGCACCGACTGCTACGATTGGCTCGGCGTGCCCGTGCTGGTCGGCGACAAGGTGCGCGGCGTGCTCGTCGTGCAGAGCTACGTCGAGCGTCCACGCTACACCCCGGCGGACCAGGCGCTGCTGACCTTCGTGGGCAGCCACATCCTCAACGCGGTGGACCGCAAGCTCGCGCAGGAGCAACTCGAGCAGCGCGTCGAGGAGCGGACCCAGGCGCTGCAGCTCGAGGTCGTCGAGCGGCAGAGGGCCGTCCGCGTGCAGGAAGCGCTTTACCGCATCGCGGAGCTGTCGCACACCGCCTCCGACCTCGAGGACTTCTACCTGGCCGTCCACGGCATCATCGGAGAGTTCCTCGACGCCCGCAACTTCTACGTCGCCACGCTCTCGGAGGATGGGCAGTTCCTGGACTTCCCCTATTTCGTGGACCAGTTCGGCACCAGCGTGCAGAGCCGCCGGCTGGACAACGGCATCTCGGAATTCGTCATCGCGCGGCGGAGGGCCTGGCTTGTGGACCGCAGCGAACCCGCGTCGCGGAACGAGCTGGTGCAATTGCAGGTGGACGGCACCCTGAAGCAGTTCGGTCCGCTGTCGATCAGCTGGCTGGGCGTGCCGCTGCTGGTGGACGACCACGCCGTCGGGCTGGTGGCCGTTCAGAGCTACACCGAAGGCGTGCGCTACGACAGCCGCGACCAGGAACTCCTCACCTTCATCGCCTACCAGATCGCCAACGGGCTGCAGCGCATGCGGGCCGCGGCGGCGCTGCACGATGCCTACTCCGAGCTTGAGCGGCGCGTCTCCGAGCGCACGCGCGAGCTGTCCGAGCAGATCAGGGAACGTGAGCAGATCGAGCTTCGGCTCCAGCACCAGGTCCTGCACGACCAGCTCACAAGCCTGCCCAACCGCGCCTACCTCCGCAACGAGATCCTGCGCGCGCTGGCGCAGTGCAACCGGGATCCCGCGCACCGGTTCGCCGTGCTCTTCATGGACCTCGACCGCTTCAAGGTCATCAACGACAGCATGGGACACGTGGTGGGCGACGCGCTGCTGCAGGAGGTCGCGCGCCGTTTCATCGGGTGCGTGCGGGGCGGGCGCGACATGGTGGCTCGCCTGGGCGGCGACGAGTTCGCGATCCTGATGGAAGTGGACCAGGACCAACCCGAGTCGCCCATCCGCATGGCGCAGCGCGTCATCGCCGCGCTGCAGGATCCCGTGAGGCACCAGGGCAAGGAGCTGTTCACCGGGGTGAGCGTGGGCATCGTGTTGAGTGCGCCGCACTACACGTCGCCGGAAGACCTGCTGCGCGATGCGGACAGCGCGATGTACCGCGCCAAGGCCTCGGGACGCCAACGTTTCGAGGTGTTCGACGAGACCCTGCACAAGCAGGCGGTGCAATTGCTGGAGATGGAGGGCGACCTGCGCCGTGCCGTGACGCGGGAGGAGTTCCTGCCGTACTTCCAGCCGATCGTCCGCCTGCGCGATGGCGCCGTCGTGGGCTACGAGGCCCTGGTGCGCTGGCAGCATCCGGTGCGCGGCATCCTGGCGCCCGGGGAGTTCCTCGGCGTCGCGGAGGCGAGTGGCAGCATGGATGCCATCGACTGGCTGATGTTCGGCAAGACGCTCTCGGAGGTCGGCGCGCTGCTCGAGCCCGGCCAGTACGTGAACCTCAACCTGTCAGCGCACCACTTCCGCTACGCGGATCTCGACGAGCGCTTCCTGAAACTCGTGGCCAGCAGCGGCGTTCCGCCGGGCCAGGTGCGCATCGAGTTGACAGAGGGCGCCCTGCTGGAGAACCCGGACCAGATCGTCGGGATCTTCGGCCGGCTCCACCAGGCCGGCGTCAAGGTGGCGCTCGACGACTTCGGCACCGGCTATTCCTCGCTCAGCTACCTGCATCGGTTCCAGGTGGACACGCTGAAGATCGACCGCTCCTTCGTCAGCGGGCTCCGATCGCAGCCCGAGGGTGGCAGTGCGCCGGTGGTCCTGGCCATCCTCGCATTGTCGAGGGCGCAACGCATGGAGGTCGTCGCCGAGGGCGTCGAGACGGAGGCGCAGCGCCAGGAGTTGCTGGCGCTCGGCTGCGAGCTCGGGCAGGGCTACCTGTTCGCGCGTCCGGCGCCGAGCAGTGCCATCCTGGCCACCCGGGCGTCTTGATCCGCCCGGCAGATCCCGGGGACCGGTACAGCCATCTTCTCGCTGCTTGCCGTGGGCCGTCGGACGCGCACGCATCCTCGATTCCTCCTGGGCCTCGGCCCTGCGTGCTGCACCCGAGCATGCTCAAGAGGGATTATCGACACTCCCCGCAGTCGCGGAGCGCCTCGACCATCGCCGCCCTTTCCCCCTGCGAACGTTCACGTTCAGGCACCGAAGTCGATCTCTGGCATGACA
>Ga0302314_10022482_pt1 | contig 10341 bp, 9 predicted proteins | sample III_Palsa_N2_3_FD_200533 | JGI IMG/M metagenome (GOLD analysis project Ga0302314, IMG submission 200533) | Peat permafrost microbial communities from Stordalen Mire near Abisko, Sweden - III_Palsa_N2_3 | ecosystem: Environmental > Terrestrial > Soil > Palsa > Peat permafrost | place: Sweden... | reverse complement strand
CTACCCTCGGTACGCTGAAAAAATTACAGGGATAGTTTACTTAAGGACGTTTTTAGAATTCCGCATTTATAAAAATTGCAGGAATTGATATGGCGTTTTTCAAACAAGCCATCTTTAATCACGGGAGTGATTAGCTTACCAACGCGATTATAAAGATAAAGGGGTAAATTATTCAACCGAAACGGTAAGGCCTTCCTGTTGTAGAATTTTGCGGTAAATCTCCATTTCATTAAATGAACCTTCGAGTATGGCGCATTTGCCTTCATTATGTACCTTCCAGGCGATTTTTTCGGCTTGAGATTCCGAGTAATCCAGGTATTTCATCATGCAATAAATAACATGATCGAAACTGTTTACGTCATCGTTCCATAAAATAAGGCGGTGCAATTCTTTTAAACCCGCAAGTAGCTCTTCGAGTGTAAATGTATCTTCCTGTACTTCGGTTGGCATATGTAACTGCAAAATTACTCAAAAAGTATAATAAAACGTTTAAAATTGTGTTGGAAAATGGTGATTAATGATTAGGCGCATATAAGCCAAAGGTAAAACTTATACGCGATATAAAACTTATCAATATTACCATTTAAAATTCCCTTGATATATATGAAAAAATCCTCTGTAGTTTTTGTTATCGGTTTAACCATACAATTTATTATAACAACAGCTTGTAAAGCCCAGGCACCCTCGCCACAGTACCATTTAAAGGCAGCGCCGGTAAATATAGTTGTTGATGGCAGTATAAAAGAATGGGGAGACAGCCTAAGCTACTACAGCCCCGAAGAACGGCTGAATTATGCCATTACAAATAGTAAAGACACACTTTATTTGGCCGTAAAAATTTATGACCGCTCAGAAATAATGCGGGTTTTAAACGCGGGGTTAACTTTTATTATCGACCCAAAAGGCAAAAAGAAAGAAACTTATAGCTTAACCTACCCTTTAAATGTACAGGGCGGCAGCAGTATCCCTTTTAACCGCAGCCCAGGCGAAAACGAAGAAGTAAGCCAGGAAGAACGCAATGAACTATTACAAGAAAAACTGACAAGGCTACGCGGAATAAAAGTTGTTGGCTTTAAGGATATTGAGGATGATATGATCACCACATCAAATTCATATGGCATACAAACCGCGGTTAACTATGATGATGCAGGAAATTTAATTTATGAAGAGGCAATCCCATTAAAGTTTTTCCATGCTGATAATAAGGCTGATTGGGCATTTAATATCAGGATAAATGGTATACAGCGCCCTAAACCTACCGATGACAGTAATGGTGAAAGCGGCGGTGGTGGCGGACGAGGTGGAATGGGTGGCGGCGGTATGGGCGGCGGCGGCGGCCGACATGGTGGTGGTGGCAAACGTGCCGGCGGACCAACCAGCAATGAAGCCGGTGGCGAAATGGCTAAAAGTGTAGACTTTTGGGGCAAATTTTATTTAGCTCAATAAATTGTTTTAAAGCTAATTTCCTACTACAGTATATAAGTAAAAAGGCATCCGGATTTAAGTTTCGGATGCCTTTTTTATTGAGTTTGTTACTGCACTTTGTAGCGGTAAACCTGCCGACCAATGTTGCCATCAACATCAATACCTTCAATAATTACCCGGTAGCTACCTTTGCCTCCCGCGTTAAAATAGTCGAAGGATGCATTACCACTTTTATCGGTTGTTATATTAGGGTTCCAGTATATGGTTGAGCGCTGATCGGCAACGGCCTGATTAGTTTTTGGATCATCATATTGCGGAGAATAAAATTCCCGGATTTTATAATAGCCAATAGGCATATAGGTAACAATGCCCGGTATGGGCTGATTGTAGGAGCTTCTTGTAATATCATCCCCTCTTTTTGTGGTTACTATAATAACGCCACCCTTACCTGCCTGCGAACCATATATAGCATAATCACCACCTGTACGTAAAACTTCAATACCCTCAATATCAGATGGTTCTAACTGGTCAAATTCGTCTGCCGATATAAATACCCCGTCAAGATTAATGGTCAAATCACCGCCACGGGTTGAATAAGGTACGCCATTACGAAAGACCACACCAAATAATACCCCTTGTAAACATTGAGCTAATGTAGCGCATCCAACAGGAATCTGATCACCAACTAATACCTGGTCGGCATTGCCGGGGCCATTTAAATTTGACGAATTTTTAAGTTTGATCCTTTTATCAGTAACCACCACTTCTTTTAATACGATGGTATGTTTAGCCAAACCATACTTTAGTTCCTGGTTAAACAAATCCTTGCTGCTTTGCACATAATTAGATAGTCCGTCATAAATATTAACCTGCACATCGGCCGCGTTCTTATCATGATCAGCGCCTTGTTGTATAACATCATCAAGCACTATATTTACATTCCTGCGGTCTTTACCAGTTCGGGCTTGTATTACAAACTTTATACTATCCGGGAATGTCAGGTTGTTAAATGCGAATTTCCCATTCGCGTCGGTAACGGTATCGGTAAAAAAAGTTCCATGACCAGTCGAAAGCAGCGTTACCTTCCCATTAGCTACAGGCTTACCACCTGATGTGAGAATTTTCCCACTTATTCGCAGTGTTTTTTCGGGTTGATATATGGCTTCGGGCAGATCATCATTTAATACTTTCTTCCACTCAAACCTGTGATAACCCTGCGTAAGCATCAGCACATCCATATCGGCCTCTGTTTTTTCGCTGACATGGTTAAAATAATAATTGGGTTGCTCTACGTAACCCCGCAAATCGGATGTTAGCAATAGATTGGTTAAAATAGTACTGGCAAAATTTTCATTCTGCGGCACTTTAGTTTCATCGGTAACCGATACCGAGAAGCTGCCAACAACAGGTTTGGCGTCGGCAGCTGTTGCGTTTAGCTGTATTTTAACTTTCTGACCCGGGGCATACGTTTTTTCTGCTTTCACATCAAGCTTAAGCTGATCGTTGTTTTGGATAAATACCAGTCGTTCATTCAGCGGCTCGCCTTTTGATGAAAACAGGGTAAACTGCACAATACCTGAGGGAAACCGGTTTTTATCCAGCGTAGCCACAAAGCTTGACACCCCCGGGTTACTTTTAGCGGCGTAATAAATATCGCCATCACATTGGGCTATAAGGCTCAAGGTATCGTTAGGGTCACTCTCGTAGGTTTGTCGGTTAGCGCTTATTTTTATGTTGAGCTTGCCGCTATCCTTGCTATCAATAGCTAAAGCATAACCTTTATCAATAGCCTGTGGCAAAGTGATTGTGTTATCTGAACCATCAGCATAAATAACATGAGCTTTATATAATTTATTAGCCTGCGGATTAAGGGTGAACTCCCCCATCCCTAAATGTAGGCTGTTAAAAGTGGCTACTGTATTTCCAGCATCATCAGTAACTGTGCCTTTTATATCAGCGCCTAAACCATCGGCGCCCACAGCCTTAAACGCTATTTTTGATGTTATGCCGGTAACTAAATTGCCGCCTTCGGGAAAAAACTGCACATCCACATTTCCGGATGTAGCTTTAACCGGAAGCGTTTTGGTTACCACACTATTTTTATCAATTTGGATGTTGGTAATGATCCTGCCCGAGCTAACAGGCTCCTTTAATGTATTGATAAAGCTAAGAGAAATATTGCCTTTATCGTCGGTAATACCTTTGCCCTTTGCAATTTGCTTTGGCCCCAGATCTACATTGTATTTAACTTCCTTATTGGCGCAGGCTACCCCATCAGGATCGGTATAATTTATGGTAGCATTTACCTTTTGTTGTCCGTTTTGGTTGGCAAAAGTGTAGGCTACCCGGGCATTCACTTTATTATCAATAGTATTTACAATACTTATATGTTGATCGAAAAAATACTCAGGCCCGGCATTGCGCATCCAGTTGGTGTAGGCGCGTATACGATAATTACCTTCGGTCAAAGTATCCGGTATAGCAAAATCGCCCCAGGTTAAGCCGTCTATTAAAGGCAGTTTTATATGCTGCTTAACCGAATCTTTATCATCAATCAATTCCACACTTAAAACGCCGCTCAGGTTGGTTAGCTGATGCTGGCTGCCAATGGTTACATAGCCTTTAAACCAAATATCATCGCCAACAGCATAATAGGGTTTATCTAATTGCAGGTAAACTTTTTCAACCGGGTTTTTAAGCGCCCACTTATTAAGCTGAATAGCTATTTTTTGGATAGGGTAATTATCGGCAACAATAAATCCTGCTAATGTGAAAACACTAGCTGCTAACAGCAATGCAATGGTTAACTTCCTGTGATTCATAATTATGCAGTAATTTCAGAAAAAAAAGGTTAGGTTTTACTTTATAACAATACTGTTACATGGTACAGTTAAAATTTATTCTTCCACATCATGCTTTCAACAGGGCGTGTGGTGGGGTTACTATATTTAGCATTGCTTTTGGTATTGTACATGGTTTCTATTTCGCCTTCAACCGCAAAATAAATTAGCTGGCCAATGGGCATACCTGCGTAAATACGTACAGGTTGCGCACATGATATTTCCAGTGTCCAGGTATTACAAAAGCCAACATCACCTTTGCCGGCGGTGGCGTGTATATCAATACCCAAACGGCCGGTGCTCGATTTGCCTTCTAAAAACGGAACATGCGCATGTGTTTCGGTGTATTCCAAAGTGACACCCAGGTATAAGGTATTAGGTTGTAAAACAAATCCTTCCTTGGGTATATCAAAATAATCAATCTCGTTATGCAATTTAGCATCCAGTACCCTATCGCGGTAAGTTGCCAAATGCTTGCCTAAATGTACATCGTATGAGTTAGTGCCTAAACCTTCGCGCTCAAAGGGTTCAATAATAATGGTGCCTTTATCAATTTCTTCGAGGATGCGTTTGTCCGACAATATCATAATATAGTAGTTATATGGCTAAATTATAATTATTTGACTTAAGTTTGCCATCCTTTTTGCAATTTTACTTTTATGGCAGTAGTATACCGGCATCGGGTTGATGATGATACAGAATTCGCGCTTTGGAAAATAGAGGAAAAAGCTGCCGATCTGTACAAACAATTACAGTTGGATGAGCAGGAACAGGCTTATTTCGACAAGATTAGTACCAGCAAACGCCACCTGCACTGGCTGGGCACCCGTGTGCTTTTACGTACCATGCTACGTACCGATGAATATATCGACTGCAAGGTTGATACGCATGGTAAGCCTTACCTGGTTAATTTGCCTTATCATATATCTTTTAGCCACTCGTTTGATTATGCCGCGGTGATGATCAGCAAAAACGGAACAGTTGGGATAGATATTGAGCTGATAAAGGAAAAGGTAGAACGCATTGCCAATAAGTTTTTGCAGGCTGATGAACTGGCTTTTATTGATAAGGATGAACATCGCATACAACACTTATACATTTGCTGGTGCGCCAAAGAAGCTATTTATAAATGCTATGGCCAAAAGGAAGTATCATTTGTGGATAACATTCATTTAACGCCATTTAGTTTTGCTGAAGAAGGCACGCTTAACGCCCGCCTGCATAAAGGGATAGTTGATAAAAACTATAAAGTTGATTATCTGCAATATGAGGACTATATGATCGGTTATGTGAAAGGGGACATTAATGAAAAATAAACAGGTATTATTTGACGACTGGGGTCTGATTGACTATAAAGAAGCCTGGGAAAAACAGGAAGAAATATTTAACAGTACCGTTAAATTAAAAACGGATATACGTAACCACCAAAATGCGATTATAGCGGCCGGTGAATTGCTGGATGAAGAAACTACGTTAACGCCCAATTACCTAATATTTTGCGAGCATCCGCATGTTTATACCTTAGGCAAAAGCGGCAAGTTTGAGCATTTGCTATTGGATGAACAAGGCTTAAAGGATAAAGACGCTGTTTATTACCCGGTAAACCGGGGCGGCGATATTACTTACCACGGCCCGGGACAAATTGTGGGTTACCCGATATTAGATCTCGACAATTTTTTTACCGATATACACCTTTACCTGCGCACCCTTGAAGAGGCTGTAATACTTACCCTTGCCGATTATGGTTTGCAAGCAGGCCGATATCCCGGCTATACCGGTGTTTGGTTTGATGCCGATAATGAGCATGCCCGTAAAATTTGCGCCATGGGCGTACGTTGCAGCAGGTGGGTAACCATGCATGGTTTCGCGTTGAATGTAAATACAGATCTGAGTTACTTTAATAACATGATACCCTGTGGTATTGATGACAAGGCGGTAACATCGCTAAAAGCAGAACTAGGTAAAGAAGCTGATATTAATGAAGTTAAAAAAATCCTTAAACACCATATTTCCGTATTATTCAATATGGAGATTAAAGGATGAGGGCATTACAATTAATAATATTTTCGATAATCGCATTTGCGGGGTGTACTAAAAAACCTGATATGACGGCCGGTAATAATTACACTAAAGATACCACTACTTTGAAAATAGTTAATACCGATACCATCAGATACCTGGCTTTAGGCGATTCCTATACCATAGGTGAAGCGGAACCGCTTGCGGAATCTTTCCCATATCAGCTTGTTGATACCTTGAAGAATTCAGGGTTCAAAGCGCAAAACCCGCTAATTATCGCCACCACCGGCTGGACCTCCGGCAATTTGATCAGTGCAATTGCCGAACATACCCCTTTACAAAACAACTACGACTTTGTGACTTTGTTAATAGGTGTAAACGACCAATACCAAGGCGGTAGCCAAACCGTTTATCGCAGTAATTTTATACAGCTATTGCACACCGCGATAGCTTATGCTAAGGGGGATAAAACCCGGGTTTTTGTATTATCAATACCGGATTATGGGGTAACGCCATTTGCGGCAGGCGAAGATGCAACGATAGGTCCGCAGATAGACGCCTTTAATGCGATCAATCTACAAGAAAGCAATAATGCAGGTGTAAACTACCTTGATATTACCGGCATATCCCGCGAAGCGGCAACAAACAGCGCTTTGATAGCACCGGATGGATTACATCCTTCCGCTTTGATGTACGCGCAGTGGGTCGCCAAATTGTTCCCAATGGTTATTGCAAGGATCAATAAAACTAATTAAGGTTTCATTAACATTCCGGCAAACTCAGCGGGATGTTTATGGCCAGGCCACCATCGGATGTTTCTTTGTATTTCGAGTTCATGTCCTGTGCAGTTTGCCACATGGTCTTCACTACGGCATCTAAACTTACTTTGGCGTTCTCTGGGTTGCTTTGCAGGGCCAGTTGTGAGGCTGTAATGGCTTTTATAGCACCCATGGTGTTACGTTCGATGCAGGGTACCTGCACCAGGCCACCTATTGGGTCGCAGGTTAAGCCCAGGTGATGTTCCATGGCAATCTCTGCCGCCATTAGTACTTGTCGCTGTGTGCCACCTAAACACTCGGTTAAGGCTGCTGCTGCCATGGCTGATGATACACCGATCTCTGCCTGGCAACCACCCATCGCGGCCGATATAGTTGCGCCCTTTTTAAAGATACTGCCAACCTCTGACGCGGTGAATATAAATTGGATGATCTTATCATCCGTAAAACCATCACAAAAACACACATAGTACATCAGCACGGCAGGGATAACTCCGGCTGCTCCATTAGTTGGCGCGGTTACTACCCTACCGAATGAAGCGTTCTCTTCGTTAATAGCCAGGGCAAAACAACTTACCCAATCTAATATATTTTTAAAGCCTTCGCCGGTTTGGCGTATGGCGCTTACCCATTCATCAAAATTATTGTAGGTATTACTGCCGATGAGTTTTTTGTTAAGATTTGCGGCACGGCGTGATACATTTAACCCACCGGGTAAATTGCCTTTGGTGTGGCTACCGCGATACATGCATTCCTTCATCACCCGGAAGATATTCAGCACAGCTAATTTGGTTTCCTGCTCACTGCGCCAGGCCAGTTCATTCTCCATAACTACTTCGGAGATTTTCAGACCTGTTTTCATGCACCAATGCAGCAAATCACCTGCAGTATCAATCGGGAATGGCAGATCGACTTCGTTTTTATTTTGATTTTGCGCACCCTCTTTAACTACAAAACCTCCGCCTATTGAATAAAATGTTGCGGATAAAGCTTTATCCCCTATTAACAATGCCTGGAAGGTTACCGCATTGGGATGGAATGGTAAACTTTCGTTAAACAGGAAAAGCAGGTCATCATCAAATCTGAAATCAATTTGTGTATTGCCTGCCAGCATTAATTTATGTGAGGTTTTTATGGAGTTGATCTTGGAGCCTATAGCGTTAACATCAAACGTTACCGGATCATCGCCACTGAGGCCTAATAGGATGGCTATATCGGTACCGTGCCCTTTGCCTGTTTTGGCAAGTGAACCATAGAGTAAGATCTTTATGCCTTCAACCAAGTCTAAAGCCTGTTCCTGCTCCAGCATTTGAACAAATTGCTGTGCCGCCCGCCACGGGCCAAGCGTATGAGAGCTTGACGGGCCTATCCCGATCTTAAACATATCGAAAACGGAAATTTGCTCTCTTTGCATTGGGGTCAGTTATATTAGATTGTCATTTCGCATTGCGTTCGACATGACAATGAGGATTGGTCAAATCTAGTTACATTCCTGGTAACTTAATACCACCGGCAACTAAATCATTTATTATTTTTTCGTGAAGCGCAAGTCGCGTGGTTCCAAAATCTGCAGGGTTTACCCACACATTTACAACAAACTTTACACCATCAACTTCTAATGCAGATATACCCACCTTGTTACGCGGATCGGATAAAATATTGGGGGTAACTTTTATTGCATCCCAAATAATGGTTTTAACCTGCTCAACATTGGCCGCATAGCCTAATTTTATTTCAAAATCCAACCGGCGCTTACCTTCGCGGGTAACATTTACTATTACTTCATTAAATAATTTACCGTTGGGGATAATAACCGTTTTGTTATCGGCTGTAATTAATACGGTGTAAAATATTTGTATGGTGGTTACCACACCATCCTGACCCTGGGCAACAATATTATCGTCAATCTGAAATGGTTTTAACATTAAGATTAATACGCCCCCCGCAAAGTTTTGTAAAGTACCTGATAAGGCCAAACCCGCTGCAACACCAAAGGCACCAATAATGGTACTAAATATGGTTAGCTGAAAACCAATTACTGACATCACCAAAATGATGAGCAATATATAGAGCGAGGTTATAGTAAGACTTAGAAAAAATGGTTGTAGTGAAGAGTGGACCTTCTGTTTAGCCATTTGAGCGCGAAGGCGCCCGGCTACAACTTTTATAAGCCAAAGGCCTATAAATAATATTATTAATCCTATTATGATTAGGGGGCCAATATCGAGCGCCCAATCGTATGCTTTATCGTAGAACTTCGTTAGCTTCATAGTGAAAGCACGAAGTTAACAAATTAATTATTTACCGTAAATAGATATAAAAAGCTCCGGCCCTTTAAAAAACAACCACTCAACTATGTGAGATTGGATGTGTCTTGTTTTTTGTGTTAACTGTTTCATGTTGTGCGTTATTCAAATGCCATGCCTGAAATCAATTGTATCAGATATGTTATTCAAATTTACGACGAATAGTGAGATTTACATTAGTTAATCAATCATTTGATTAACTAATGACGCTCCGTTTACTTTAAAATGACTTTGGGGTCGGATGAAAGCAAAAAGCCCTTGTCTGTTATAACAGACAAGGGCTTTTATTTAGGTCAGAGTCTTTAGTACAGAGTCTTAAGAACTTCAGACATGACTTTAGACTTCCGGCTTAAGGCTACCAGACTATTACATCATGCCGCCCATACCGCCGCCGCCCATTGGAGGCATACCACCACCTTTTTCATCTTCAGGATCATCAGCTAACACACACTCGGTGGTTAACAACATTGATGCGATTGAAGCTGCGTTTTCTAATGCTACACGGCCAACTTTAGTTGGGTCGATAACACCGGCTGCAATTAGGTTTTCGTATTTATCAGTACGTGCGTTGTAACCAAAGTCACCTTTACCTTCTTTAACTTTTTGTACTACGATTGAACCTTCGATACCTGCGTTTTCGCAGATCTGACGTAAAGGCTCTTCGATAGCGCGACGGATGATCTGGATACCAGTGTTCTCATCTTCGTTTTCACCTTTAAGGTCAGCTAAAGCTGCAACCGCACGGATGAAAGCAACACCACCACCAGCAACAATACCTTCTTCAACAGCGGCACGGGTTGCGTGTAATGCATCGTCAACACGATCTTTCTTTTCTTTCATTTCAACTTCAGAAGCTGCACCGATATATAATACCGCAACACCGCCAGATAATTTGGCTAAACGTTCCTGTAATTTTTCTTTATCGTAATCAGAAGTTGTAGTTTCAATTTGTGAGCGGATCTCGCCAACACGACC
>Ga0302314_10022481_pt1 | contig 10341 bp, 8 predicted proteins | sample III_Palsa_N2_3_FD_200533 | JGI IMG/M metagenome (GOLD analysis project Ga0302314, IMG submission 200533) | Peat permafrost microbial communities from Stordalen Mire near Abisko, Sweden - III_Palsa_N2_3 | ecosystem: Environmental > Terrestrial > Soil > Palsa > Peat permafrost | place: Sweden... | reverse complement strand
CGCGGAATCCCTACGCATGATGACGTATATCGGCGGCGTTGCCCTTTCGTCCGCCGAACGGTCGTACGAAAGGGCTACCAGCGGGTTCTCTACGCCGCGTCAGCGCTTCTTGCCCGCGATCACGCCGAGCGCGGAGCGCAGCACGCCCTTCTTGTCGGTGGACGGGGCGCCGGCCAGCACGTCGTAGTCGATCTTCTTGAGCGCGGTGAGCGCGGCCCGGCCGCCCGCCACGTAGCCGATCACCGCGGGCCTGGCCCAGCCGCGCAGCCGCCGGGTCAGCGGCACGCCCTTGGCCACCATCACCGCCGCCCGCCCCGCCTCCCAGCGCAGCAGGGCCTTGAGGTCCTCGTCGGAGTGCTCGAAGTCCAGCTCCTCCTCGCGCACCCCGAACGCGACCAGGTCCTCGCGCGGCAGGTAGACCCGGCCGTTGCCGCGGTCCTCGGCCACGTCCTGGATGTGCTCGATGATCTGCAGCCCGGTGCACACCGCGTCCGAGTCGGCGATGTTCTGCGCGGTGGCCTGGCCGGCCAGGTGCAGCACGACCCGCCCGGCCGGGTTCGCCGAGAGCCGGCAGTAGGAGACCAGCTCGGCGAACGTCGCGTACCTGGTCTTGTACTGGTCCATCAGATTCGCGGCCACGAGGTCGTGAAAGGGCTCGAAGGGCACCCGCCCGTCCCTGGTGATCCGGGCCAGGCCGCGCACCGGCTCCAGCTTCGGCGTGCCGCCCGAGGCCAGCCGGCCCAGATCCGCGTCGATCTCGGTCAGCGCCGCGGCCCGGTCGCCGGTGTACTCGTCGCCGATGTCGTCGACGTAGCGCGCGAAGACGTAGAACGCGGCGATGTCCTCGCGCACCGCCTTCGGCAGCATGCGCATCGCGACCGGGAAATTCTCGGCGGAGGCCTGTGCGGCGGCCCGGGCCGCGAAGTAGGCCGGGTCGCCGGTGCCCCCCGTCGCCGGGGTCGCCGTGGGCTCTATCGTCACTTCGTCCTCTTCGTTGAGGTGGACGTTACCGGGCGCAGAGGCGAGAGTCACGGCCTTACCCTCGCTTGACGGCCTGCGTCACGAGCGTGCGCCCGAAGTCCCACATCAGGCCGGTTCCCTTGTGGGCGTCGCGCATCACGTCGTCGAAGGCGTCGAGGAAACGTTCCACCTCGGGCTCGCCGATCGTCAAGGGCGGCAGAAGTTTGATGATGTCCACGTGGTCGCCGGAGACCTGGGTCAGGATCCGGTGCCGCTGGAACAGCGGGACGACCACCATCTGGGCGAACAGGCCCTTGCGCGCGGCCTGCAGGGTGTTCCAGCCCGCCTTGAGCTTGAGCGAGCGCGGCTTGCCGAACTCGAAGCCGATCATCAGGCCGCGGCCGCGCACCTCGGTGAGCATCTCGTACTTCTCGATCCGCTCGGTCAGGCCCTCGAGCAGCAGCGCGCCCATCCGCTCGGCGTTCGCGATCAGGTCCTCGTCCTCGAGCACCTGAAGGGTCGCCAGACCGGCCACCATCGCCATCGCGTTGGAGCCGAAGGTCGAGTCGTGCACCAGCACGCGGTCCATCGAGGAGTAGACCTTCTCGAAGATCCAGTCCTTGGCCAGCGTCGCGCCGACCGGCACGAAGCCGCCGGACAGCGCCTTGGCCACGGTCACGATGTCCGGCTGCACGTCCTCGTACTCGTAGGCGAAGAACTTGCCCGTCCGCCCGACCCCGGCCTGCACCTCGTCGCAGATCAGCAGCGCGCCGTGCGCCTTGAGCAGCTCGTGCGCGGCCTTGAGCCAGCCGGGCGGCGGCAGGTTCACGCCCTTGCCCTGGATCGTCTCGACCAGCAGCGCCGCGACGCCGCCCTTGCGCAGCTCGGCCTCCAGCGCCTCGAGGTCGCCGAGCGCGATGGCGGTGTCCGGCAGCAGCGGGTCGAAGCCGTCGCGGAACTCGGCCTCGCCGTTGACCGAGAGCGAGCCGGTGGTCAGGCCGTGGAAGGAGTGGTCGCAGTAGACGATCCGCGGCCGGCCGGTCGCGTAGCGCGCGAACTTGAGCGCCGCCTCGACCGCCTCGGTGCCGCTGTTGCCGAAGTAGACGCGGTCCAGGTGCGGCGCGCGGGCCAGCAGCTTCTCCGCGAGCAGCCCGGCGAGCAGCGGGGAGTCGAACTGGATCAGGTCGGGCAGCTGCGCGTCGAGCGTCTGGTGCAGGGCGCTGCGGACGACCGGGTGGTTGCGGCCGAGCGCGAACACGCCGAAGCCGGAGAGGAAGTCCAGGTAGTCCCGGCCCTCGGAGTCGTACATATAAGCGCCCTCGGCGCGGGTGTACGTCCGGTCGAAGCCGATCGCGTGCAGCATCTTGGGCAGTTGCGGATTGAGCATCTTGGCTTGCAGCCGATGACCCTCCCCGGCCCGTTCCTGCAGCAGTTTCCCGAGGTCGAATCCCTCGCTCATATGCCCAACCTCCTCGCGCCCATGACAAACAGTGCGCCCCCTACCCAGCCGGGGCCCGGCGTAGACGGTCACGTTTGGGTATACCTTCTCGCGCCGGATCTGAGCAGATGGTAGCTATACCTGCGACGCGCCGGGGTGCCTTGCGCTCTGAACCCCGGCGCGTCGTATGTCTGCGTCGCCGAACGGTCGATCTCGGTCGGGCGGACGGTTGGCACGAGCGTGCCGGAGACTCACCCGGACTTCTTGGGTAGGTCTCGTTTTGGTCTCAGCGCGTTCTCAACTTCCGGGGCGATCGTGAAGCCATGACCGAGACGCCGCAGACCCCCTCCTCGTCGGACCCGAACTGGGTCCAGCCGCAGCACGCCGCTCCGCAGAGCCCGGCTCAGCCGGGGTACCCGGCGCCCGCCCCCGGCGCCTCAGGTCAGCCCGCGCCGGCGTTCCAGCGCCCCGATGACCCGCAGGTCGTGATGGCGCAGACCGGGGAGTACGCCTGGGGCTCGGGCGGTCAGCAGCCCTACCCGGGAATCGGCGGCACCGGCAACCTCCCGCCGGTCCCGCCGGAGCTCGCCATGCACGGCGCGCCCAAGCGCAGCGCGCGAAAGGTGGGCCTCAGCCTGGCGCTGTCCGTCGCCGTGCTGGCCGCCGCGATCGGCGGGGTCTCCGGCGCCTACTTCGATCACCGCTTGAACGACAACGCCAGCACGGTCAGCGTCGTCACCGGCTCCAACAGCTCCGACACCACAAGCACGATCGGCGCGGTGGCCAAGGAGGTGCTGCCCAGCGTCGTGAAGATCACCGAGACCACCAGCAGCGAGGAGGGCATCGGCTCCGGCATGGTGGTCTCCAGCAACGGCTACATCGTCACCAACAACCACGTCGTCGCCGACTACGTCTCCTCCGGCGGCACCCTGACCGTCACCAACTACGAAGGCAAGACCTACAACGCCAAGGTCATCGGCTACATCGCGGCCGACGACATCGCGGTGATCCAGGTCGAGGGCGGCTCCGACTGGAAGCCGGTCACCTTCGCGAACTCCTCCGACGTGCAGGTCGGCGACCAGACCATCGCCATCGGCTCCCCGGACGACCTGCAGAACACCGTCACCAGCGGCATCGTCTCGGCGCTGAACCGGAGCGTGTCGGTCACCGAGGACACCACCTCGGGCACCGGCAGCAGCCAGGGCGGCTTCCCCGGCTTCAGCTGGGGCAGCACCGAGACCACCGTCACCTACACGGCCATCCAGACCGACGCCTCGATCAACCCGGGCAACTCCGGCGGCCCGCTGCTCAACGACTCCGGTGAGGTCGTCGGGATGAACTCGGCGATCTACTCGACCTCCTCGTCAGAATCGAGCTCCCAGTCCGGCTCGGTCGGCCTCGGCTTCGCCATCCCGTCCAACACCGTCGTCAGCGACATCAAGAAGATCGAGGCCGGCGGCGGCGACTCGACCTCGTCCTCCTCGTCCAGCTCGAACTCCTCCACCAACAGCTACTGAACCGGCCGATCGCGGTACCTTGAGGGCGTGGTCCGAGTGATCCCCGGATCGCGCCCCCGACCGTTTCCGCCCACGATCTGGGCGGCCGTCACGCCGGAGTGACCTATGGATGCTGCCCGTCGAGCCCTGCTTCCCACCGAGGAGGCACAGGCCCTGTTCGAACTCACCGAGGAGCTGGGCTCCGCCGAGCTCGCGCCCCGGGCGGCGGGCGCCGAGGCCGCGTCAGAGTTCCCGCGGGACGTCTTCCGGCTGATCGGCCGCTCCGGGCTGCTCGGCCTGCCCTACGACGAGGACCTCGGCGGTGGCGGCCAGCCGTACGCCGTCTACCTGCAGGTCGTCGAGGAGCTCGCCCGACACTGGCTGGCCGTCGGCCTCGGCGTCTCGGTGCACACGCTCGCCTGTCACGCGCTGGCCGGTTACGGCAGCCTCGAGCAGCGCAAGCGGTGGCTGCCGGACATGATCGGCGGCGAGCTGCTCGGCGCGTACTGCCTGTCCGAGCCCGAGCACGGCTCCGACGCCGCCAACCTGACCACGCGTGCCGTGGCCGACGGGGACGGCTACGTGATCGACGGCACGAAGGCCTGGATCACGCACGGCGGCGAGGCCGACTTCTACACCGTGCTCGCCCGCACCGGCGGCCCGGGGCCCAAGGGCATCAGCGCCTTCCTGGTCGAGGCGGGCACCCCCGGCCTGTCCGCGGCGAACCCCGAGCACAAGATGGGCATGCGCGCGAGCACCACCGCGCAGATGCGCTTCGAGGGGGTGCGCGTTCCGACGGAGCGTCGGCTCGGCGAGCCGGGCCAGGGATTCGCCATCGCGATGCGGGCGCTGGACTGCGGCCGGCTCGGCATCGCCGCGTGCGCGGTCGGCGTGGCGCAGGCGGCGCTGGACGCGGCCACCGCGTACGCCAGGGAGCGCGTCCAGTTCGGCAAGCCGATCATCGAGCACGAGGGCGTCGGCTTCCTGCTCGCGGACATGGCCGTGCGCACCGAGGTCGGCCGCGCGGCGTACCTCGCCGCGGCCCGGCTGCGCGACCTGGGGCTGCCCTTCTCCCGGCAGGCGGCCATCGCCAAGCTGCACTGCACCGATGCGGCCATGCAGACGACGGTGGACGCGGTCCAGGTGCTCGGCGGCGCGGGCTACACGACGGATTTCCCGGTCGAGCGCTTCCTGCGCGAGGCCAAGGTGCTACAGATCGTCGAGGGCACCAATCAGATCCAGCGGCGGGTGATCGCGAAGGCGCTGGAGCGGGGCTGAGGGGCTGCGCTCGGGCTGGAGACACGGCAGATCGTCGAGGGCACCAACCAGATCCAGCGGCGGGTCATCGCCAAGTCGCTGGAGCGGGGCCAGGGCACGGGATCGACTATCGTGACCAGCGTGACTCATGGGACGATCGGGGCGCGCACGGTGGCTTGAACCCGGTGCATCCGCGCGCCTATTGCTCCTATGAGAGCATTGTCACGGCACTGGGCGGCCGATTCGTGGGTATGTTACTCACAGTCAGGTCTTCGGCCGAAGCAGGGTAACAAGGTCCAAAACCCCACCCCCCTAGGCGGCGCGGATGTTTCGAGGCGGCGAGAACTCAAGGATCTTCGGATTCGCCCATACGGTCGCGATCGCGGCGCTGATCGGCGGCTTCATCGTCGGCGGGACGCAGGGCCTGATAGTGGTGGCCCTACTCGGCGTGCTGGAGATCGCGGTCTCCTTCGACAACGCCATCGTCAACGCGACCGTGCTGGCCCGGATGAACCGCTACTGGCAGCGGATGTTCATGACGGTCGGCGTGCTGATCGCGGCGGTGGGGATGCGGCTGGTGCTGCCGCTGGCCATCGTCGCCGTCGGCGCGCACCTGACCCCGTGGAGCGCGGTGAACCTGGCCTATTCGGACCCGAACCGCTACCACTCGCTGCTGATGACCGCTCAGCCCGGGATCGCCGCGTTCGGCGGACTCTTCCTGCTGATGATCGCGCTCGCGTTCTTCCGCGAGGAGCGCGAGGTGCACTGGTGGCCGGCGATGGAGAAGCGGCTGCCCGCGCTGCTCGGCCGCCGCGGTGTCCCGATCCTGATCGCGCTGCTGTTCACCGTCATAGCCGGGGGCACCGTCCCCGCGCAGGACCACACCCGGGTGATCGCCGGCTGCCTGATCGGCCTCGTCTGCTACCTCGCAGTCCACTCCCTCGCCGGACACGTGGCCGACCGCGCCGACGCCGACGGAGCCCCGCGCCCCCGCACGACCGTCGAGGGCCGCAGCGCCTTCCTGCTGTTCGTCTACCTGGAACTGCTCGACGCGACGTTCTCGATGGACTCGGTGATGGGTGGCTTCTCCGTCACCCTGGACATCGCGCTCATCACCCTCGGCCTGGCGATCGGCGCGGGCTATATCCGCGCGCTGACCGTCTACGTCGTGCGCAGGGGCACCCTCGACGAGTACCGCTACCTCGAACACGGCGCCTACTACTCGATCGCCCTGCTCTCGGTGCTGCTGCTGTGGGAGGTCTGGCGCGACATCCCGGACTGGGTCACCGCGGTAGCCGGTGGCGTCGTGATCCTGCTGGCCTTCGTCACCTCGGTCTGGGTCAAGCGGCAAGAGCGCGCCGAGGAATTACACGCGTTCAACCTCGGCGGCGAGACGGCCACGGTCCAACAGTTCACCGGCGGCGCGCAGGCTTCCCGGAACACCGGGACCCACGACGCGAGCGAGCACGATGACCACGACACTGAGTCGTACCCCAACCACCCGCCCGTAGCCAGCTGACTCGCCGCCCCCGCTGACCGGCCCGCCTGACCTCGCCCGCCGTCAGCCCCGTCCCCCCACCTCTGCCTCTTCCACTCCCAGCTTGTGATCCTCCGGTACCTCGATCGCCCGCCGCAGCAGTTCGAGCCGATAGGGCAGCGGCTGCCAGCCCGGCGATCCGGCGAGTTCCGAGTTGAGCTCCACCACGGCCCGCGTATAGGCACGCTGCAGGCCCCGCGGCTGCAACGGCATCCCCGGCGGACGACGAATCGAATGCCCGTCCTGCGCAGGCAGCCCCGCGTGATTGCCCGCGACCGACACCCACAGCGACTTCACGCCGAGGTCGAACTCGTCGATCAGCTCCTGCCGCCGCTCCAGCCAGTTACGCAGCGCCGCCGCCGTGCCCCGGGACAGCGCGATCCGCTCCGTCACCGGTTCAGCGATCCGCCGAGCCTGCGGCTTGCGCACGATCGTGATCGCGGGCTCGCGCACGTCGAGCTCCATGTCCTGCACCCTCAGCGCACACAGCTCCCCGACCCGCGCCCCCGTGTCCAACACCGTCCCTATGATCGCCAGCAGCCGCACATGCGCTGCCAAGACGGGCGGATTCTCCGCACGATCGAGCAGATAAGCGCGCAACTGCGACCGCGTAGGCGCGTCGACCGTCTCATGCACCTCCGGCTGCGGCGCACGCTCGCCGAGCACCAGCGGCAGCGTCAACTCGCGCGAGATCATCTTCAGACAGTCCTCGCGCACCCGCATGGAAGCCGGGCTGGACACCGCCCCCGGCACCCGACTGGCCCGCGTCCGCAACTCCCCACGCTGCCCCAGGTCCAGATACGAACTGACCGCCTGCGGCTGAAAGAAGTCGGCGGCGCTGAGCACCGGCTCCCCAGGCCGGAACTCCGGATGCACCAACGCCAGCCGCAGCTCCCCGACGAACCACCGCAACTGCCGCGCCCGCGCAGGACTCATCTCCTCCCGCCCACACAGCCGCTCCGCCGCCGCCGTCACCTGCTCGATCGCCTGACCGTCCGTCACACTGATCAACGATAGCGCCGCCCCCCGACACTTCCGCGCTCCCCAGCCCGGCCGGACGATTCCGCCCGCCTGCCAGCGTGGTGCCGCATCGATGGCGGCGAACTTCATTCGGAGCTGTCTGAAACACCTACCGGCGCACCGGCCCGAGCCGATCGGGTCGTGTCTCGAGACCTTCCCGCCCGGTCTCGCCGGTTCGCGGTGGCGCGGGGATCTCGCCAGGGAGGCTACGGTTTACCCCGTGGAGGACATCGATGTGCAGATCGTGCGGCTGCTGCTCGAGGACGGGCGGATGAGCTACACGGACGTGGGCAAGGCGACCGGCCTGTCCACCTCCGCCGCGCACCAGCGGGTGCGGCGACTTGAGCAGCGGGGGATCATCAAGAGTTACCGCGCCGTGGTGGATGTCGAGGCGCTGGGGCTGCCGCTGACCGCCTTCGTCTCGGTAAAGCCCTTCGATCCGGCCGCGCCCGACGATGTGCCCGAGCGGCTCGCCGATCTGCCTGAGATCGAGTCCTGTCACTCGGTCGCGGGGGAGGAGAACTACATTCTCAAGGTCCGCGTGGCCACGCCGGGCGACCTGGAGGGGCTGCTCGCGCGGATCCGCTCGGCCGCCAACGTCTCCACCCGGACCACGATCGTGCTCTCCACGCCCTTCGACGGCCGCACGCCCGACCTGCCCTGATTTCGGTCCACGTCGGCATGCCTTCGAACGTAACCAACTAGACTTGACCCGTGACCTGCCGTGATATCAGTCGCGGTTAGGCTTTACCCGTGACTAGTTCCGCTAACAGCCCTGCCGCGCAGCCCACGACCCTGCTGCGCGACGGTGCCGTGTACAACCCGGCTGAGCCCTATGCGACCGCGATGCTCACGGTCGGCGACACCATCGCGTGGATCGGCTCGGAGGATGGCGCCGACCTGCACGTTGACGCGGCCGACGCGGTGATCGATCTGCGCGGCGCGTTGGTGACGCCGGCGTTCGTGGATTCGCATGTGCACGCCACGTCCACCGGCCTTGCGCTGACCGGCCTCGATCTGTCCGGCGCCGCCTCGGGGAGCGACCTGCTGGATCGGGTCGCGGCGTACGCGCGGTCGCTGCCGTCTGACGCGGTCGTGCTGGGCACCGGCTGGGACGAGACGGCGTGGGCTGCTGCGGTCGCGCCGAGTGCCGCGGAACTGGACCGGGCCGCCGGGGGACGCGAGGTGTACATCTCGCGGGTGGACGTGCACTCCGCCGCCGTCTCGTCCGCGCTGCTGGCCGCTGTGCCCGAGGCCGCCGACGCGGTCGGTTTCCGCGCGTCCGGCCTGGTCACCCAGGACGCGCACCATCTGCTGCGCGCCGCCGCTTTCGGGCGGGTCAGCGAGGTCCAGCGCACTGACGCGCAGCGGGCCGCGCGGGCTCGCGCCGCCGAACTCGGGATCGGCTCGATGCACGAGTGTGGTGGGCCGCAGATCTCCGGCGAGGCCGATTTCACCGGGTTGCTCGAACTCGCGTCCGCCGAGCTGGGTCCCTACGTCTTCGGATACTGGGGCGAGCTGACCGACCCGATCAAGGCCATAGAGCTCGGCGGGGTCGGCGCGGGCGGTGACCTGTTCATCGACGGCGCCATCGGTTCGCGCACCGCCGCGTTGCGCGATCCCTACGCGGACGCGGTGGAGACCGGCGATCCGGCGCACGGCGGCGTCAACTACCTCGAGGGCGAGCAGATCGCCGGGTTCCTCGTCGCGTGCGCCGAGGCCGGGGTGCAGCCGGGCTTCCACGTGATCGGCGACTACGCGATGGACCTGCTCGTCGGCGGCCTTGAACTGGCCGCGGACGCGGTGGGGGAGCACCGTGTCAGAGCTCTGACGGTACGCGCCGAGCACGCGGAGATGGCCGACCGCAAGGTGATCGAGAAGCTGGCCAGGCACGGCGTCGTGGTCAGCGCGCAGCCCGGCTTCGACGCGGCCTGGGGCGGTCCCGAGGGCATGTACGCGCGGCGCCTCGGCTGGGAGCGGGCCGAGGGGATGAACCCCTTCGCGGCGTACGGCGCGGCCGGCATCGTCCTCGCGTTCGGCTCGGATTCGCCGGTGATCCCGCTTGGGCCGTGGGAAGCGGTGCGCGCGGCGGCCTTCCACCAGACCCCCGCCTCGCGCATCACCGTGCGTGCCGCGTTCGCCGCGCACACCCGGGGCGGCTGGCGGGCGCTTCGTCCCGATGCCCCTGGGGTCCCCGCCGACGAGCACGGCGTGCTCGCCCCCGGAGCAGGCGCGACGTACGCGGTCTGGCAAGCCGGTGATCTGGTCGTTCAGACACCCGACTCCCGGGTCGCCGCCTGGTCCACCGACGAGCGGGCGGGCGTGCCGGGGCTGCCGGACCTGACCCCCGGTGAACCGATGCCGGTCTGCCTGCGCACCGCCGTGCGCGGGAGAGTGATCCACGATCTTGTCGTGGGATGAGAAACACCAAGGTCGACTAAGAAGTGCGTGGGAATGCAGATGGAACCGTCCTCGCAGGCCTCGCCGTCCGTACCGATGCGCGATGATGTGGCTACGGGCAGACCGTTGAAGGCTTCGCGTGATTTCCCGTTGTCCGAGCGAGCGGAAGGGCCATCCGTGGCACACCTATGGCGACCCCGACGCCCACGGCCGGGCCGCGCGTGGCTGCCGCA
>Ga0302314_10022480_pt1 | contig 10341 bp, 10 predicted proteins | sample III_Palsa_N2_3_FD_200533 | JGI IMG/M metagenome (GOLD analysis project Ga0302314, IMG submission 200533) | Peat permafrost microbial communities from Stordalen Mire near Abisko, Sweden - III_Palsa_N2_3 | ecosystem: Environmental > Terrestrial > Soil > Palsa > Peat permafrost | place: Sweden... | reverse complement strand
TCCAATAGTTCGGCTGTGGCGGACATCGGCAAGCTGACCATCGGCTCGGCCGACTCGCAGCAACTGGACATCCAGGGCGGCACGGTTGTTTCCGGCGCTCCGGTGACGACCGGGACCGCCGGAGGATTCGTGCTGTTCCCGGCGACGCCCACCGGATGGACGGTCACCGACACGTCGACGGGAGTGTCGTTCACGATCGCGGTGACCGACAACACGAGCCGCGCACTCGCCGGCAACGTAACGCGACTGAGCGACGGCAAGCAGATCGCAACGATCAGTGTCGACCGCTCCGGGACCGGCACCATCACCTATCTTGGCCAGACCCCGGCGCCCATTACGTCCTGGTTGCTGTCGAAGTAGAGACCGGAGCCGAACGGGAGCTGACTACTCCTTGTAGCTGGCCTTCGTCATCGCGACGAGGGCTGCGATGAGCAGCACGCCGCCGACGCCGGCGATTACCGAGATAACGGTGATGAGTACGGGAACGGCGGCCATGTCCCGATGCTATCAAACAGTGGCCGGACTCACTCAGCGACCCTGCCGGGGTCTTCCCGCTCGGCGTTCGCCCTTGACGGCCGGCGCACGACCTTTACCCTTCGACGCTTTCGCTTTGCCGCCGGGCGGGGGAGCGGATGCGCGCGCCGCCGCCGCCGATTTTGCCCACTCGATCGATGTCTTGTCGAACAGCGCGCGTCCCGCCGGCGTGAGCACGGTCGTCGCCGCGTCGTAGTCGAAGAGCGGATAGCCGAGCTCGGCTTCGAGTTCCTTGACGGACGCGATCACTGTCGCCCTCGAGACACCCTGTGCCTTCGCGGCGTGCGCGAAGTGCAGCGTTTCCGCGGACGCCATGAAATGGCGGAGGTTGCTCGTGCTCACGGCCATCAGGCTACGCGAATACAATCCCTACAATGGGCTCGCGCGCGATCATCGGTCTCGCGCTAGGCGCGATAGTCGTCGTCGGCCTCACCGGATGCCAGGGCACCATCAACGGCGGATACACGCGCGTGCAGGCGAAGTCGGATGTCGCATCCTGGTCTGCCGAGGCCGAGAGCGCCGTGTCGTCCCCGACTCCCACGACCGCGATCAAGGCGGACGGCTACATCACCTGTCGCACCGATAACGGCCTCTTCCCGACCTCGTTCGAGTGGCGCACGATCACCGATGTCTCGGTTCCGCTGGCAGACCAGCCGAAGGCCACCAGGGCGATCGTCGGCGCGTTCTCCAACGACGATTGGGCCGCGCACGAGGCCTCGGGCATCTCCACGCTCACCGGCCCCGCCGGCGAAAAGCGCAAAGGCGCGATCACCGTTCAGACCGCGGGCCCCACAGCGCTCTCGGTTTCGGTGGTCAGCGCCTGCTACCAGTGACCTCGCGAGCACGGCAGCCGTTTTAGGCTTCGACTATGAAGCTCGCCATCCACTTCCCCAACTTCACCTATCCCGGCGAACCGGCGTCTCTTGCCGGGGTCATCTCCGCCACCGCAAAAGCCGCGGACGAGGGCGGATGCGAAACCATGACCTTCATGGATCACTGGTTCCAGATGGAGATGCGAGCGCCGGCCACCGATCCGATGCTCGAGGGCTACACGACCCTCGGCTTCATCGCCGGGCAGACCACGCGACTGAAGCTCGGCCTGCTCGTCACCGGGGTCACCTACCGCTATCCCGGACTGCTCGCCAAGACCGTCGCCACACTCGACGTGCTCTCCCAGGGCCGCGCGTTCCTGGGGATTGGCGCGGCCTGGTACGAGAAGGAGCACCTCGCCCTGGGTGTGCCGTATCCGCCGATCTCCGAGCGGTTCGAGATGCTCGAGGAGGCGATCCAGATTTGCGAGCAGATGTGGAGCGACGACGAGGGTCCCTATGTGGGCAAGCACTACTCGCTCGCCGAGACCATCTGTCGACCTCGCCCGATCCAGTCGCCCCGCCCGCCGATTTTGATCGGGGGCAGCGGCGAGAAGAAGACGCTCAAGCTGGTCGCCAGGTATGCGGACGCCTGCAACCTGTTCGACATCGGCGAGGGGATGGCTGAGAAGCTCGCAGTACTCGACCGGCACTGCGAGACCGAAGGGCGCGACCCGGGATCCGTGCAGCGAACGGCGATCAGCGCTGGTGACCCGCTGGAGGACATCGACGGCTTCCTGCGAAAGATGGAGGCCTGGAGCGCGCTCGGGATCAGCCAGACCTGGGTTTCGCCTCCCGACCAGGACCCGGTTCGATTCGTGACGCGGATGACCGAAGAGGTCCTGCCCCGGATGGCGGAGCTCTAGATGCCGGCCTTTCAACTCGGACGTCTCCGGACGTCGCCCGTGGCCGAGCATCCCGAACTGGTCGCGCCTGCCGTGTGGTCTGCGCTCGTCGCGGGCGATCTCGCGGACCGCGTGGGAGTGGTGGAGATCGATCCGGATGTCTCGGACACCGCTGCCACCCAGGAGACCTACGGGCTGGACGCCGACACCTTGGTCAACTGTGTCATCGTCACCGGGCGCCGCGACGGCGAGGAGCGCACTGCGGCCGTTCTTATTGCAGCGCACACGCGAGCGGACATCAACGGACTCGTGAAGCGCCGACTGGACGTGCGAAAGGCGTCGTTCCTCGACCGTGAGGTCGCGGTCGAAACCACCGGCATGGAATTCGGCGGAATCACCCCGATCGGACTGCCCGCCGGCTGGCCCATCCTCGTCGACAGCCGCATCCAGAACACGCCGCTCGTGATCATCGGCTCCGGTATCCGGCGCTCGAAACTCATCGTGGCGGGCGACCTCTTCGCCGACCTGCCGGGCGCGGAAGTGATTGCTGACCTCGGCAGGGAGCTCTAAGCCACTACAGTGCAGACAGGACGCAGAGCGAGGCACCCGCAGGGCTTCCGATCGACGGTCTTCGGGCAAATTGCGGCAGGAGACTGAAAACGAATGACAGATACAGCCGAAGACTCTGCGTTCCCTGTCGGTTCGACTGCACTTCCGTATGAGCCACCGCCAGGCTATGTTTTGGTTCCCGCCGTTCGTCCGGTGCGATCGAGGCGCCTCGGAGTGGTGGCATTCGCGATCGCCGGCGGCGTATTCGTCCTCACGATAGTTATTTCGATCATCGTCGGCGTCGGAGCGGTGCCGTTCACGCAGCACAGCGGCGGGGGTTTTCACTACAACCTTGTAGTCGGGACCGGCAACGCCACGGAAACCGCGCTCGCGATCGTCAATCTGGTGCAGTGGGTGCTCGGCACTGCGCTCGGTATCTTTGCCTTTATCGTCGGTATCGTCGCCGTCGCACAGCGTCGAGGACGCGGCTGGGGAGTCGCGGCAATCGTGTTCGCAGCATTGGGCCCGGCCGCAACCGTTTCCGCCGTGCTGACCACGGTTGCTGTAAACGTCTACTGACAACTCGTATATTTGCCCACGCGGGACATCTGCGGGAAACATCCGGTTGCTAGGCTGATCGCACAATCGAATATCGGGCCGCGCACGCGATGCGGGAGAGCTTCACCGGGCGCGCAATGCTGCCGGGATGAAGCACCGAAGGAGCAAGCCTCCCCGCCAATCTCTCAGGTATATGTACCGCATCGATCAAGGCCACTCTGGAAAGTGCATTCCGTTCCATGACGGATGCCGCCGACGGTGAAAGCTGCTCATCACAGCGAAACTCTCAGGCCAATGACAGAGGGGGAGTTCTGAATCCAGACCACACGACAACTGGAGAACTCCGTGACCGACCGATACTCCCCGCTCCACCAGAAGCACGTCGACGCGGGCGCTGGTTTCACCGACTTTGCCGGCTGGCAGATGCCGGTGCGCTATTCGTCTGATCTTGCTGAGCACCATGCCGTGCGAACGGCGGCCGGACTGTTCGACCTATCGCACATGGCCGAGATCCTCATCCTCGGGCCTGAAGCCGCGGACGCCCTCGACTACGCGCTGGCTGGCAAGATCTCGGCGGTGTCAATCGGCCAGGCCAAGTACAGCCTGCTCCTCGGTCGCGAGGGCGGGATCGTGGATGATCTCGTCGTCTACCGTCGGGGCGCGGACCGATTCCTGGTCGTCGCCAACGCCTCCAATCGCGCGGTAGTGGCCGAGCAGTTACTGGAACGCTGCTCACCCTTCGACTGCCAGGTATTCGATGAGAGCGACGACCTCGCGCTCATCGCGATCCAGGGACCCAGGTCATACGAGATCCTGAGCCAGGTGCCGGGTGTCGACGTTCCCGGCCTCGAAGAGCTGAAGTACTACTGGTCGACGGCGGGAACCTTCAAGCCGGAGCCCCCCGCCCAGCACGAGCTGCTGGTCGCCCGCACCGGCTACACCGGTGAGGACGGCTTCGAACTGTATGTCGCCCCGGATGTCGCTCCGGTGCTGTGGGACGCGATCATGGAGACCGGTGCGGGCTCGGGTCTCGTTCCCGCGGGACTCGCCAGTCGCGACACGCTCCGCCTCGAGGCGGGCATGCCGCTGTACGGTCACGAGCTCGGACTCGATACCTGGCCATCCCAGGCGGGACTGGCTCGTGTCGTCAACCTCAAGAAAGAGGGCGACTTTGTGGGGCGCGAGGCGGTCGAGCGGGGAGCTCCCGCGGGATCGCGCGTGCTCGTCGGACTTGTCGCACAAGGCAAGCGCGCTGGGCGCGCCGACTATGCCGTGTATGACGGCGCGGTTCCTGGACTCGCCGACGAGCCCATCGGCATCATCACCTCCGGCGCCCTGTCACCCACCCTCGGTTATCCCATCGCGATGGCCTATGTGGATGCCGCATCCGCGACCGGGGGCGCCGAATTGTTCATAGACGTGCGCGGAACCCGCGTTCCCGCATCCGTTGTCGCACTGCCCTTCTACAAGAGAGAGACGAAGTCATGACTGAGCCCACAGACCTCAAGTACACCAAGGACCACGAGTGGGTTCTCGTGCACGCCGATATCGCCACCGTGGGCATCACGGCGTACGCCGCCGACAAGCTGGGCGACGTCGTCTTCGTCGATTTACCAGCAGTGGGATCGACGGTCGCCGAGGGCAAGGTCGTCGGCGAGATCGAGTCGACGAAGTCGGTCGGTGAGTTGTTTGCGCCCGTCCAGGGAACGGTCGCCGAGATCAACAGTGCGGTCGTGGATGCGCCCGAACTTGTCAACACCGACCCGTTCGGCGAGGGCTGGTTGATCAAGGTGAGCTTCACCGAGCTGCCGGAGCTGCTCAGCTACGACGAGTACACCGCGCTGGTGGGCGAGTAGTGGCGGGCATCACCAGCGGCGAACGCTTCCAGGACCGCCATATCGGAACCGACTCCGTCGCGCAGCTCGAAATGCTGGAGGTGGTCGGCTACGACACCGTCGAGGAGCTCGTACTTGCGGCGGTGCCGGAGAGCATCCAGGTGGCAGCGGTCCCCGACTCTCTCATTCCGCCCGCTGCATCCGAACGTGAAACCATCGCCGAACTGCGAGCGCTCGCGAACAAGAATACGGTTCGTCGTTCGATGATCGGGCTCGGCTACTACGACACCATCACGCCCGCGGTCATCAAGCGAAACGTGCTCGAAAACCCCAGCTGGTACACCGCCTACACGCCCTACCAGCCCGAAATCAGCCAGGGCCGGCTCGAGGCACTGATCAACTTCCAGACCATGGTCGAAGACCTCACCGGTCTCGACATCGCGAACGCGTCGATGTTGGATGAGGGCACAGCCGTTGTCGAGGCGATGCTGCTGGCGCGGCGCGCGTCCGGCTCCTCGTCGAACGTGTTCCTGGTCGACGCGGATGCGCTGCCCCAGACGAAGGCGCTGCTCGCGAATCGCGCGGCGGCGGTCGGGATCGAACTGCACGAGACGGCCTACAACCTCGATCCCGACGATGTTCCCGAGCTCGACGTCTTCGGCGCCTTCGTACAGTATCCGGGAGCTTCCGGCCGGATCTGGGATCCGTCCCGTGTCCTCGCCGCGGTCAAGGCGCAGGGCGGCGTCGCGGTCGTCGCGGCCGATCTGCTCGCGCTCACCCTCATCAGGTCGCCCGGTGAACTCGGGGCGGACGTCGCCGTCGGCACCACCCAGCGCTTCGGCGTTCCCATGGGCTTCGGTGGTCCGCACGCGGGATACATGGCAGTGCGCAAGGGGCTCGAGCGGCAGCTGCCCGGCCGTCTCGTCGGCGTTTCGCAGGATGCCGCCGGCCACCCCGCCTACCGCCTCAGCCTGCAGGCGCGCGAGCAGCACATCCGTCGAGAGAAGGCGACCTCCAACATCTGCACGGCGCAGGTGCTGCTGTCGGTCATGGCCTCGATGTACGCGGTCTACCACGGGCCGGGGGGCCTCCAGCGGATCGCAAAGCGCGTTCATGCGCGGGCGCACGGGTTCGCTCTCCGGCTCAAGCACGCCGGCCACGAACTCGTGAGCGACGAGTTCTTCGACACGATTCGCGTCAGGGTTCCGGGACGAGCCGACGAGATCGTGGCGGCGGCGCTCCAGAAGAACATCAACCTCTGGCGCGTCGACAGCGACATCGTCGGCATCAGCTTCGACGAGGTGGCAGCCTACGACGGCGGAGACGCCGAGCTCGACCTGGCGAAAGTGTTCGGCGCAGCGGCCGACTGGTTCCTGACCTCAGAGACGGCGTGGCCCAAGAGCCTGAACCGTACGAGCGACTTCCTGACCCATCCCGTCTTCAATACCCACCACTCCGAGACGGCCATGATGCGCTACCTCAAGTACCTGGCCGATAAGGACTACGCGCTCGACCGCGGCATGATCCCGCTGGGCTCCTGCACGATGAAGCTGAACGCCGCCACCGAGATGGAGGCGGTCACCTGGCCAGAGTTCGCCGGCATCCACCCGTTCGCTCCCGAAACGGATGTGCTCGGCTACCTCGAACTCATCGAACAGCTGCAGGGCTGGCTCGCCGAGGTCACCGGCTACGACGACGTGTCGCTGCAGCCGAACGCTGGCAGCCAGGGCGAACTCGCCGGACTGCTCGCGATTCGCGGCTACCACCACTCGCGGGGAGACGTTCATCGCACCGCCTGTCTGATTCCGGCATCCGCGCACGGTACCAACGCCGCCTCGGCAGTGCTCGCTGGCATGAAGGTCGTGGTCGTTGCGACCAACGAGCTGGGCAACGTCGACCTGGACGACTTGCGCGCCAAGATCGCGGAGCATGCCGACACCCTCGCCGCGCTCATGATCACCTATCCCTCGACGCACGGCGTCTACGAGCACGAGGTGCGCGACATCGCCGACGCGGTGCATGCCGCGGGCGGCCAAGTGTATGTCGACGGCGCCAACCTCAACGCGCTGCTCGGCTACGCCAGGTTCGGAGACTTCGGCGGAGACGTCTCTCATCTCAACCTGCACAAGACGTTCTGCATCCCGCACGGCGGTGGTGGTCCGGGCGTCGGCCCGGTCGCGGCGAAGTCGCACCTCGCCCCGTTCCTGCCGGGGCACCCGCTTGCGCAGCGCGCACTGCATGCGGGAGCACCGGTTTCGGCTGCGCCCTACGGCAGCCCCAGCATCCTTCCGATCAGCTGGGCCTACGTCCGGATGATGGGCGCGGAGGGGCTCAAGGCCGCAACCGGGGCCGCTGTCTTGGCTGCGAACTATGTCGCGGCGCGGCTCCGCGAGCACTATCCGGTTCTGTACGCGGGCGACAACGGACTCGTTGCGCACGAGTGCATCCTCGACCTGCGGCCGCTGACAGCGGAAACCGGCGTGACGGTGGACGACGTCGCCAAACGTCTCATCGACTACGGGTTCCACGCGCCGACGATGTCATTCCCGGTTGCGGGCACCCTGATGGTCGAGCCGACGGAGAGCGAAGATCTCGCCGAAATCGATCGATTCATCGACGCGATGATCGCGATCAGGGCGGAGGCGGATGCCGTCAAGGCGGGTCGCTGGCCTGCCGACGACAACCCGCTCGTGGGCGCTCCGCACACCGCGCAGGCGGTCATCGTCGGCGAGTGGGAGCACGCCTACAGCCGCGAGGAGGCGGTGTACCCGATTCCGTCGCTCATCCGCGGAAAGTACTGGCCTCCGGTGCGTCGGATCGACCAGGCCTATGGCGATCGCAACCTCATCTGCTCGTGCCCGCCGATCGAGGCCTTCGCCTAATACCTGCCGTCCCCGTGTTCGCCCCGTTTTGCCCCCACGTTGGCCCCACGTTGGCGGGAGAAACTGCACGCCGCGGCGGGAGATGTCGTGACGCGGGCGGAGTTGTTTCTCCCGCCACCTCGCGGCTTCTCCCGCCATATGGGCTAGGAACCACTAGAAGAGGTGCGGAAACGCGGCGTGCGCCCAGCCGTAGCCGACGAAGGTAGCGGCATCGATCAGGAAGTGGGCCACCACGAAGGGCAGCAGGCGCCCGTAGCGCGTGTACAGCCATCCGAAGATGACGCCCATGATGAAGTTGCCGATGAACCCGCCGTAGCCCTGGTAGAGGTGGTAGCTGCCGCGAAAGGCGGCGGTGGAGAGGATGATCGTCCACTTGCCCCAGCCGAGATCACGAAGGCGCGCGTAGAGGTACCCGATGACGATGAACTCCTCCTGCAGGGCGGCTCGCAGCGCCGAGAAGAGCAGGATGGGGATCGCCCACCAGTAGTCGGGCAGGCTGTCCGCAGAGATGTTCACGGCAAGGCCGAGGGCGCGCGCACCGAGGTAGACACCGATACCGCCGGTGCCGATGACGAGTGCCAGCAGGATGCCGAGGCCGAGGTCCCGCCAGGGCCGGTGAAAGTCGACTCCGAGGCGTGCGAGGTGGGGCGTCACCACCTGCCAGAGGATGTAGACCACGAGCGCCACCGGAACCAGGTCGAACACGATTCCGAGGAACTGGTACAGGAAATCGAAGACCTGCCGGTCGCTGAGCGAAGAATTGAGGGCCACCGACTGGCTGCCGAGCGAGGTCTTGCGAGTGGACAGGTCGACGAGATTGACGATCGCGTAGATCGACGACATCCCCAGCGACACGCCCAGCACCAGCAGGATCTCGGCGCCGATGCGTCCTTTCGACGGGGCTCGAACCGCGGGCGCATCCCTGCTCGAATCGGACATGGAGTGATCGTACGCAGATTTCAGCAGGGACTGCGTCGAAATCGCTCGTCCGAGGCGAAGCCGGATACCGCTAATCGCTGCTCAAATATACGCACGATACTTGCGAATCCGGCTCTTCTCGCGCGTGAAATCTTGGCTTCAGGCAAAAATCCGCACACTCTGTTTCCACCATGTAACTTTTCGACCGCGCATTTGTCTGAAATTCACGGCATGTCTAGAGTTCACTGAGCGGGGTTGCTTCGGTGTTGAAGCTAAGCCAATCCCGTCGTCTGCGCACCACGCGCAGCACTCGCCTTCCCCCGGTGAGCGCCCGGCTGAGTAGCAAGAGTAGGTATAGCCGCATGTCCCCAACCGCGGAAGCTCGCTAGGCGCGCGCGTGTCATCACTTCTTCCGGGTGAGTTCTCCGCCGAGGTCGTTGTCAACGAACTGAACTTCGCCGAACCCGGGCAACCGGAGTCCAACCCCACCGGTCCGGTGCTCGGCCGCACGCCGGGCCAGCTCGCCTGGAAGCGCTTTCGGTCGGACCGGAAGACGCTGGCCGGCGCCATCATCGTCGCGATCTACATCCTGCTCGCCATCCTCGCGCCGATCCTGGTCGGCGCCCACATCCTCAATCCCTACACCGCCCACCAGAACCTCATCAACGACGAGGGCCTGCCGACTAAAGCCGGAGGGATCAGCTGGGCTCATCCGCTCGGCGTCGAACCCGGCATCGGCCGCGACACCCTGAGCCGCATCTGGTACGGCCTCGCGCTGTCGCTGTTCGTCTCCGCGGTCGCGGCAATCTTCAGCGTCGTCGTCGGCGTGGTTCTCGGCATCATCGCCGGGTTGAGCCGGGGCTGGGCGGACACGCTTATCGGTCGCTTGGTCGACCTAGTGCTGTGCTTCCCGCAGACACTGATGCTGCTCGCACTTTCCGGGGTCGTGATCGCGTGGCTCACCGGCGGGCTTCACATCCCCGCGGGTGACCCGACGCAGGCGACCTATGTGATCTTCGTCCTCGGGATCTTCGGATGGCCGTCCGTGACGCGAATCATCCGGGGCCAGGTGCTGAGCCTGCGCGAGCGCGAGTTCATCGACGCCGCTCGTCTGTTGGGTGCGGGCCGGGGCCGGCTCTACTTCAAAGAGGTGCTGCCGAACCTCTGGGCACCGATCCTCGTGCAATTCACGCTCATCCTTCCGGCCTACGTGTCGGCAGAGGCGGCGCTGTCGTACCTGGGCATCTCGATCCAGCCCCCGACTCCGACGCTGGGTAACATCCTCAAGTCGTCCATCCAGTACGCCTCCGGCGACTTCCTGTTCTTCATTGCCCCGGCATTCCTGCTCGTG
>Ga0302314_10022478_pt1 | contig 10341 bp, 8 predicted proteins | sample III_Palsa_N2_3_FD_200533 | JGI IMG/M metagenome (GOLD analysis project Ga0302314, IMG submission 200533) | Peat permafrost microbial communities from Stordalen Mire near Abisko, Sweden - III_Palsa_N2_3 | ecosystem: Environmental > Terrestrial > Soil > Palsa > Peat permafrost | place: Sweden... | reverse complement strand
GCAGCCCTGGCGAGCACTTCTCGACGTTGGTCGACGAGACAGGCGTGCCCCTTTTACTTCTTGGCGCTTTTCAGCGGAACACAAGTTCGGGACGCTGGGTGCTCAACAAACACCATCACCGCCTAAGCGCGTAGCAAAGTAAGCTCGCCAAGACCTGAGCTTGGCCGGATAGTCCTTACCTACACCAGCGGTGAACAAGCAAAGCCAGCTCACCGCTCGGCGGATGAATCTTCCTTGGACCTTTTCAGCTCGCTACCCGTCGACATCCACGATCGCTTGGGCAAAAGCCTGCGGTGCTTCCTGGGGCAGGTTGTGGCCAATGCCGCCATCAATGACCCGATGCGCATATTTGCCTGAGAATTTCTTCGCATAAGCACTGGCGTCAAGGTGCGGTGCGCCGTTAGCGTCGCCTTCAAGGGTAATCGTGGGCACCGTGATGATCGGACCTGCAGCGAGCTTCTTTTCGAGGTCGTCATATTTCGACTCGCCTTCAGCGAGTCCGAGACGCCAGCGATAGTTGTGGATGACAATCGCCACGTGGTCCGGGTTGTCGAAGGCCGCTGCCGAGCGATCGAACGTGGCATCGTTAAAGTTCCACTTTGGCGATGCGGTCTGCCAGATGAGCTTTGCGAAGTCACGGCGATTTTTGTCATAGCCGTCCCGGCCGCGTTCCGTCGCGAAATAGAACTGATACCACCATTGCCGTTCAGCACTGGGCGGCAACGGAGTCTTGCCGGACGCCTGATTGCCAATCAGATAACCACTCACGGACACCAGGCCTTTGCAGCGTTCCGGCCAAAGCGCCGAGATGATATCGGCTGTGCGTGCACCCCAATCAAAGCCGCCGATGACGGCGCTCTTGATCTTCAACGCATCCATCAGCGCGATGATGTCGACGGCGATCACCGATTGCTGACCATTTCGCAGGGTGTCGCTGGAAAGGAAGTGAGTCGTGCCGTAACCGCGCAGATACGGGATGATCACCCTGTAGCCTTTCGAAACCAGTATCGGTGCAACATCGACAAAGCTGTGGATGTCGTAAGGCCAGCCGTGCAAGAGAATGACCACGGGAGCAGTGGTGGGGCCCGAGTCCACGTATCCGATATTCAAAAGGCCGGCGTTGATCTGCTTCAGCGGCGCAAATGAAGTGTTTGTCGCCAGCTTGGTCGCGGGTACCTTGGTCGGTGCTGCGGCCATACCGGAGTTCGCCATCGCAGAGCTCAAGGTCATGAACGGAGCGACTGCCATCGCCGTAACGGCAGCGCCTAGAAAGTTGCGTCGTTGCGGATCGGTTTCGTTGGACATGAAGTCTCTCCATTGAACTTGACTGGCAGTGAGAAAATAGAATTAGCCATTTACTGAAGAAGCCGAAGTTCAGTGAAGCGCAATGTTCGGCTTATATGCCCTCAATGATGCGGACGTCACGTTCGGCTGCGCCTACGAGGTACTGCACCGTCGCCTGATATTCGGGGCTGCGATATGCGGCATCAGCTGCTTCGAGATCGCTGAACTCGACGATGGCCACGCGTTGTAGCGTGCCCGCCTCATACGCGAAGGCTGCCGGACCGGCCGCTAGAACCCGGCCACCATGAGCTCGGATGACTGGCCCTGCGGCAGCCGCATATTTGTCGACCCCGCTCTGGTCTGAAATGGATCGAAATGTCATTACCCAATATCCACTAGCCATGGTTCAACTCCACTTGGTGAGTAACCCACGGACTTTTTCAGGAAATAAAGTCCGCATCGATTAATTCTCATGCACGCGACTCGCTCGAGTTGGTGTATGGTCGACTCACGAGAGCCCCGCAGACCTGCAGTATCCGTGCCCGCGGAGCTTCGTGGTTTGATTCAGCACCCCATTACGCAATCACGAGTTCCACATCGATGTTGCCACGCGTCGCATTCGAGTACGGGCAGGCCTGATGCGCCGCATCCACCAGCTGCTTCTTCTGTGCGCTATCAAGACCCTGCAGGCTGATCGCCAGCTTGACCGCGATACCGTAGCCCGCTCCATGAATGGAGCCGAGCGAAACGTGTGCATCGATGGCCACATCGTCTGGCACTTTGATGTTCAGCTTCGATGACACGGCCTTCATCGCGCCGATGAAGCAGGCCGAGTAGCCGACAGCGAACAATTGCTCGGGGTTGGTACCAGGCTTGCCCGAGCCGGGTGAGCTAAGCACGACGTCGAGCGCGCCGTCGCTGGTTTTTCCTGCTCCTTCGCGGCCGCCGGTGGTGTGGGCTTCTGCGGTGTACAGGACTTTTTCGAGTTTCTGGATCATGCTGATTCCTTCGGATTCGTTAGGAGAAGTTGCTTCGTCTTCGACGGATTTCACGCACCGTCTTCTAGGCAGCCAGGTTTGAGATGAGTCACCTGCTTGCCCCGTCGTGCTTAGTGACCGGCGCTCTGACCACCGTCGACATGGAGAATCTCGCCGGTTACGAAAGGCGCCGAATCCAGATAGATCACTGCCTCGGTAATGTCGGAAATCTCGCCGATGCGTCCCACCGGATGCAGGCCGCCCAGTGCCTCGTACGTATTGGCCGCGTGCATCGGTGTTTTGATGACGCCCGCTGCAACGGCGTTAACGCGGATCCCGCGCTTGGCATACTCGATAGCCAGCGATTTGGTTGCTGCGTTCAGGCCGCCCTTGGTCAACGAGGCGAGCACCGATGGCACGCCTTCGATTGCGCTGTCGACCAAGCTCGTACTCAGGTTGACGATGTGGCCGCTGCCCTGCTTCTCCATCTCGGCGATGGCGAGCTGGGTGATGTGGAAGAAGCCGTCGAGATTGACCGATAGCACGCTGCTGTAGTCTTCAATCGTGTACGCGGTGAATGGCTTGGCGATAAAAATGCCGGCATTGTTGACCAGCGTATCGATGCGACCGAAGCGCGACATGGCCTCCTCAACGATACGCGCGGCGACCAAGCGGTCGGCGATGTCGCCGGGCACGGCGATAACATTGGGATCGCTGGACGGCTTGATGGAGCGCGAGTTGGCGATCACCCGGTAGTTGCGATCGACAAACGCCTTCACGAGGCCCGCCCCGATACCTTGTGATGCGCCGGTAATCACGGCGACTTTTTGTGGACTGTTCATAGGCTGCCTCACTCGTGGAAGAAGGTGTGCGGCGGGATGCAGATAAGCCTGCGTTGCCGACGTGATCAATCTACGAGTGCACCGCGGAGAAGCGAATCCCTGCTATGCGGTAAACACTTTTGCGCGCCGCGTTGTAATCGCCTTGGCCGGCGGCGTTTCTGCTTCCTTGGTCAGGGACGCGAAACGAGCGCGCAGGCGCGGAAGCGCGAAGTCGACAAACGCACGGACCTTCGGCACGGAGAGGCGCCCATACGGAGAAATGATATGCACGGGGAACGGCGCCGGTTCTGCATCGGCAAGCACGACCTGGAGCAGGCCCTGCTTGATTTCCGGAGCCACGTGATAGGCAAGCAGGCGGGTCACGCCATGACCTTCCACCGCCGACGCAATCGCGGCGCGCACGCTATTGATGACGAGTCGAGGCGTGAACGAAATGGATCGAGGCACTGCCGATCCCTCAAGCGGTGGAAAGCTCCACGAGGCCACGCCCATGTGGTCCATGGCGATAATCTGGTGCTTGCCGAGATCGGCCGGCTCGGCGATGCGTGGATGCGCCGTGAGGTAGCGCGGCGATGCCACCACCACTCGGCGCACCTCGCCGATTTTGTGCGCCACGAATGTCGAGTCCGACAGGTGCGTGATGCGTAAGGCCAGGTCCATTCCCTCGTCGATCAGGTTGACCTGTCGTTCCAGCAGATACAGTCGCACGTTGACGGTGGGATATTCGTCCATGAAGGCGTCGACAATGGGCCGCAGGATCTCCGCCCCGGCAAATACCGTGGCGGAAATTGTCAGCGTGCCGCGGGGAACGGAGCGCTCACCGGCCGCACTGCGCTCGGCTTCCGCCAACTCCATCAACAGCCTCCGGCAAGCGACGGCATAGCGTTCGCCGGCTTCGCTCAACTTGATCGAGCGCGTCGTCCGGTGCAGCAAGGGCACGCCCACCCGCGCTTCAAGAAATGCAATGGCGCGACTTACTGCGGCTACGGAGCGACCGGTCTTCCGACCGGCCCCGGTGAGACTCCCTTCGTCCAGCGTCGCAACGAAGACTTTCATGGCATCCAAACGATCCATAGGACTGTCTCACTTGCTCGCGGCGAAACCGGGATTGCGCCCATTGTGCATGACTACCCCGGAGGCCGAGGTGACCGTGGTATCTCCACGCAACCACCGGACCCTATGTTTGAACTTGCGTGCCGGAATCGTCGTTCACCGGTTCGGCTCGACGTAATCGATGCAGGATCAGCAGACGGAACGCCGCGGGAATGACGAGCATGGATAGCAACGGCGCCGTGAGCATGCCGCCGATCATCGGCGCTGCGATGCGCTGCATGACTTCCGAGCCGGCGCCGTGGCCGAGCAGGATCGGAAACAGGCCCGCGAGGATGACGGCAACGGTCATCGCCTTCGGGCGCACGCGCTGCACGGCCCCTTCGCGGATGGCCTGGTCCAGCGCATCCGCTCCTGCGTGTGGGTCGAGTGCGAGTTGCCGATCCCACGCCTGACGCAGATAAAGCAGCATCACCACACCGAATTCGGCGGCGACGCCGGCCAGCGCGATAAAGCCGATGATCGTGGCGACCGACACCGCATGGCCGAGCAGCCAGATCAGCCATAGCCCGCCAACCAGTGCCAGCGGCACGCTGGCCATGATCAGCACGGCTTCGCTCACGCGCCGGAACACGGCGTAGATCAGCAGAAAGATGATCAGCAACGCGATCGGCACCACCAGCTTGAGTCGTTGCATGGCACTGGCCAGATACTCGAACTGACCCGACCAGGCCACGGTGGTGCCCGGCGGCAGCTTCACTTGCTGTGCCACCGCGTCTTGCAGCTTGGTGACCACCGTACCTAGATCGCTGCCGGCCGTATCGACGTAGATATAGGTGGCCAACTGGCCGTCTTCGCTTTTCAGCATCGACGGCCCTGCCTCGACGGCCACGTCGGCGATCTGGCCAAGCGTGATCTGTGCACCGTTGGCGGCGACAATGGGCAGCTGCCGCAGCGCTTCGATGGAATCGCGCTCGGTACGCGGGTAGCGCACCACGATCGAATAGCGTTCGCGTCCTTCGACGGTCTGACCGATCGGATCGCCACCGACCACGGTTGCGATCCATTGCTGCACGCGTTGCTGGGTCAGCCCATAGCGTGCGGCGGCGTCACGGCGGATAGCCACATCGACATAACGGCCGCTGGTCGGACGCTCGGCAATCGCCGAGCTGACGCCGGGCACGCTCTTCGCCACCGTTTCGATACGATCGGCCACGCTCTGCATCGTGGCCAGATCGGTGCCCAGCACCTTGATGCCGATGGGGCTCTTGATGCCGGTAGACAGCATGTCGATGCGATTGCGTATCGGTGGAACGAACAGGTTCGTCAGCCCCGGTACGTGCACTGCCTGATCCAGTTCGGCCTCGATCTTCGCCATCGTCATGCCTGGTCGCCACTGGTCTTTCGGCTTGAACGTGATGGTGGTCTCGAACATCTCCAGCGGCGCCGGGTCGGTCGCCGTTTCGGCGCGTCCCGCCTTGCCGAATACATGCGCAACCTCGGGCACGGTCTTGATCATGCGATCGGTCAGCTGCAGCAACTGCGACGCCTTGCCGGCCGACAGGCCCGGCAGCGCCGTGGGCATGTACAGCAGCGTGCCTTCGTCCATCGCCGGCATGAACTCGCTGCCGAGTCGGCTGAGCGGAATCAGCGCGGTAAGCAGCAGCGCGCCCGCCAGCAGCAGCACTATCTTCGAATGGCGCAGCACGGCTTCCAGGATCGGCCGATAGCCACGCATCAAGCCACGATTGAGCGGGTTGTCGTGCTCAGCCCGGATGCGGCCGCGCACCAGGTAGCCCATCAGCACCGGTACCAGGGTCACGGCGAGTCCCGCCGCTGCGGCCATTGCATAGGTCTTGGTGAAGGCCAGCGGCTTGAACAGCTTGCCTTCCTGTCCCTGCAGCGCAAACACCGGCACGAACGACAGTGCGATGATCAGTAGGCTCACGAACAGCGCTGGCCCCACTTCGGCAGCGGACTCCGCGATCAGCGACCAGCGTTCCGCGCCCAGCGGTTCTCGTCCATCGTTCATCGCGCGCCAATGTTCCAGATGCTTGTGGGCGTTCTCGATCATGACGATCGCCGCATCGACCATCGCACCGATCGCGATCGCGATGCCGCCCAGCGACATCAGGTTCGCCGACACACCTTGCAGGTTCATCACGATGAAGGCCGTCAGCACACCCAGCGGCAAGGTGATCACTGCGACCAGTGCAGAGCGCAGGTGGCCCAGGAACAGCACACAGACCAGCGCAACCACGAGGAACTCCTCCAGTAGCTTGCCCCAGACGTTCTCTACCGCCGCGTCGATCAGTTGCGAGCGATCGTAGGTCGGCACGATCTCGACGCCGGGCGGCAAGCTGCGCTTGAGCTCGGTCAATTTGGCCTTTACGGCGGCAATGGCGGCCTTGGCGTTCTTGCCGGTGCGCAGCACGATCACTCCGCCGGCGACTTCGCCCTGACCGTCCAGTTCGGTGACGCCGCGACGAAACGTGGGTCCGCGCCGTACCGTCGCCACATCGCGCAGCAGCACCGGCACGCCACCGGTGTTGGTGGCGATCGGCACGTTTTCGAAGCCTTCGCGACTTTTCAGGTAGCCCTCGCTACGTACCATCAGCTCCGCCTCACCTTGCTCGATCACCGAGCCGCCGCTGGCGCCGTTGGCCGATCGAATCGCCTCGACCAATTGCTCCACGGTGATGCCGCGCGCCGCCAGCGCCTGGTTGTTGGGCACGATCTGCCACGCGCGTTCCATGCCGCCAATGCTGGCCACCTCGGCCACATCCGGCACGGTCTTCAACTGAAAGCGCAGGAACCAGTCCTGGATCGCTCGCAGTTGGCCAAGATCGTGCTGGCCGGTGCGATCGACCAGCGCGTATTCGTAGATCCAGCCCAATCCGGTCGCGTCTGGGCCAAGCGCCGGCGTGACATCGGCAGGCAAGCTGCTGCGTGCCTGGCTCAGGTACTCCAGCACCCGCGAGCGCGCCCAATACAGATCGGTGCTGTCGTCGAACAGCACGTAGACGTAGGAGTCGCCGAAGAACGAATAACCGCGAACGACCTTGGCGCCCGGTACCGAGAGCATGGTGGTCGCCAGCGGATAGGTGACCTGATCCTCGACCACTTGCGGCGACTGGCCCGAGTAGCTGGTGCGGATGATGACCTGGGTGTCGGACAGATCGGGTAGTGCATCCACCGGCGCATGCAACGCAGCGAACACCCCGGTCAGCGCGAGAGCCAATGCAGCCAGCAACACGAAGACGCGATACGCGATCGCGGCGCGAATCAGGGCGCCGATCATGGCCTGTCTCCCATGGGCATGCCGGACATTGGTGCACTCGTGGCCGGCGTCGGCTGAGCCGTGGGATCGTTCAACCGCTCAAGGGTACCGGACAGGCTTGCTTCGGAATCGATCAGGAACTGGCCGGAGACCACGATCTTTTCGCCGCCCATGAGGCCATCGCGTATCTCCGTATAGCCTCCGGCCGAACGACCTGCGCGCACGGTGACGGCCCGGAAGTGTCCGCCATCCTCGGCGACGATCACCCTCGTCTGGCTGCCGGTGGCGATCAACGCATCATCTGGCACTACCGCTACGGCATCGCCTTGCGCCGGATGAAGCTGCACGGTGGCGAACATGCCGGGGCTCAAGGCGCCATCGGGATTGTTGAGCACGATGCGTGCACGTTGCGTGCGCGTCGCCGGATCGATATCCGGCAACAGAGTTTCCACGCTGCCGTGAAACGTTCGGCTCGGTAGTGCATCGACTATCACGGTGACCGGCGTGCCGCTGCGCACCGTGCCAGCCACCGCCTGCGGCAGCGCTGCCTCGAGCCACACGGTGGACAGGCCGTTCAAGGTCATCAGGGTCTGGCCCGCGCTGACTCGTTGGCCCTCACGCACGTCCAGTATCGTGACCACGCCAGCCTGCGGTGCATGCAAGGTAATGGCCGCGCCCGAGCCATGGTGCGACGAGGGCATATCGGCAGGTGTCAGTCCCAACACCTGCAGGCGTTCCCGTGAGGCAGCGCGCAAGTCTTTCGCGTCGGCCGAATGCGCTTGTTCAAGTGCAGCGTATTCGGCCAGCGCGCTGTTCCATTGCGGAGCCAGCAGCTCGGCCAAGGGCGCGCCGGCAGCGACGGTCGTATACGGTGCGCGCACGTCGAGTTTGTTGATGACGGCGTCGACCCGTGCACTGATCGTGGTGGCCTGTCGCAAATCCCAGGTGATCGTGCCCGGCACCTGGATCGCGGATGCGAGTACGCGACGCTCGACCGAGGCGGTACGTACACCCAGGTTCTGCAACGTCGCCGGATCGATCCGGACGACACCCTTGGCGGCGGCGCCGTCGTCGGCCGGCCCTTCATCGGAATATCTGGGCACCATCTGCATGCCCATCGGGGATAGGCCCGGTTTGTCGAAGTGCTGCTGAGGCACCATCGTGTCGTACCAGTAGAGGACTTTCTTGCTGGCACCAGCCGACGCGGATGGTGTTGACGGCAAATGATTGCGGCCACCGAGATAGCCGATCAGGAGCAACACGACCGCCAACGACGCGGCGATGAGCGTCATCAGGACGCGTTTGATCGATGCAGGCTTCATGGCGTCCTCTCCGAAGTGGGCAACAGATAGGCCAGTGCCGCCCAGGCGCGGCCGTAGTCGGCCTGCATGCGGGCGTAGTCGGTGTGGTGGGCAATTTCATCGCGACGAGCATCCAGCAGCGGCTGGATGTCGCCGCCGCCGCGATACGTGGCGAGCGCCAGGGCGACGCGATCATGGGCGAGCGGCAGCAATGCATCGCGGTGCCGGGTTACCTGCTGGCCGAGTGATTGCCATTGCGCCCAGGCGGACTGGATGGCCTCCGTTTGCTGACGGCGTGCGTCATCGTGTTCGGCGTGAACCGCATCCAGATCGGCCGCACGGGCAGAAATGCCCCGGTCCTGCCGGTTGCGGGTAAACAGCGGCAGGCTCACACCGACCTGCAACGACACCATGTCGGACAAGCCCCGCACACGCGAGCCGTAGCTCAGGCCCACGTTCCATTCCGGATGCTTGTCCGCGCGCGCTTCGGCAAGCGCCGCCTCGGCCGCCTGCTCGCGGGCCGGCCACCCCAGCAGATTGCCTTGACGATCGAGACTGGCCAGCAAGGACGTTTCGTCATATTGCAGATGACTGAAATCAGGTGCATTCGCCAGCGGCTGATCGGTTGGCGAACCCAGCCAGCGGGCAAGGCTTGCGCGCGCCTGTACCTCGCGTGCATTGGCCTCGTCGATGCGGTTTTCCAAGTCGAGAGAGGCCATGCGAACGGCGAGTACTTCGGCTGCGCTCCCGGTGCCTCCGCGCAGTCGCGCTTTCGCGATCGTCGCGTCTTGCAGCCACGCCTGCCGCATCGACTGCAGCATCTGGGCTTCGTGGTGCGCGCCCCAGGCGGTGATCCAGGCTTTGGCCACCTGTTCCTGGATCGACAAAGCCGCCGTTAATTCCGAAGATGCCGCCAGATCCGCAGTCGCACTGCCCATCGCCCGTTCCGCCTGGCGCTTGCTGCGTGATGGCAGGGCTTGACTGATGCCTACGGTGCGCATGGTCATGCTGTCACCGCCAGCCGTAAATGCTCCGGGCCCTTGGACGTCCAGATTGTCGATCCCGACCGTGAGCTGGGGATCGGGCAGGGCGCCCGCACGGGCCGCTTCCTGCCGGGCCGATTCCGACTGGGCACGACGCGCCTCCAGCGCGGGTGCGCGTTCGACCCCCTGCCGTATGGCCGCATCGAGCGTCAGTACGGCGGGGTCGTTCGCCCACGCCGGTGAAACGAAAAGCAACGCGGCCGCCCACGGCAACCAGCGCGCATATCGCGCCGAAATGGCGCGAACACAAAAGAGACGGGAAAACATGTTGAGCTCCAATCGAAAACCGACACAGCCGTGCGCGCACGACCGATGAATGGCTAACGATCCGGGGCTAAATCAACAGGGAGCAGAACCGCAACGTGGGCGGTGGGTCGGGACGATGCAAAGCGGTGTCTGGCAATGCGACTTGATCAGGTGCGTGCGCAATGGTGCCGAGCAACGTCGGTGATATCGATGCGAGCAGCAGCGGTGGAACGGTCGGCAAGCTTGCGTCGTGCACCGAGGCGGCATTACCGGCGCAGTGTTCGACACAACGCGGGTCTGCACCCAGCTGATGCGAGG
>Ga0302314_10022476_pt1 | contig 10342 bp, 6 predicted proteins | sample III_Palsa_N2_3_FD_200533 | JGI IMG/M metagenome (GOLD analysis project Ga0302314, IMG submission 200533) | Peat permafrost microbial communities from Stordalen Mire near Abisko, Sweden - III_Palsa_N2_3 | ecosystem: Environmental > Terrestrial > Soil > Palsa > Peat permafrost | place: Sweden... | reverse complement strand
CCGCAATTGCGCCAGCTCCAGCCGCGTGCGCATGCGCAGCGCCGCATCGAGGTTGGACAAGGGCTCGTCGAACAGGAACAGGTCGGGATTCTTGACGATGGCCCGGCCGATGGCGACGCGTTGCTTCTGGCCGCCCGACAGCTCGCCGGGCTTGCGCGCCAGGAAGGGTTGAAGCTCGAGGATGCGCGCCGCCTCGTTGATGCGGCTATCGATCTCGTCCTTCGGCGTGCCGACATTCTTCAGGCCGAACGCCATATTGTCGGCGACGGTCATGTGCGGATAAAGCGCATAGTTCTGAAACACCAAGGCGACGCCACGGCCGCCGGGCGCCAGTTGGTCGATACGCCGGCCGCCCAGGTGGATTTCACCGGAATCAGCCGTTTCCAGCCCGGCGATGATGCGCAGCAGGGTCGTCTTGCCGCAGCCGGATGGCCCCAGGAAAGCGACGAATTCGTCATTGGCGATGGCCAGCGAGATGTCGTCCAGCACAGGGGTCTGGCCGTAAGCCTTGCTGACATTGCGGATAATAAGGTCGCTCACGCGCGTTTCCCTGGTTCGTTCCCGACACGACCGAGCGATCTTTTACGCGTCTTCGGCGCTTAATTACTCAGACAATTAAACTTAGCATCGATGCGGGACGGGAATCAAGCGCCAAGCCGGCAACAAAGATAAAATCGTACCCGGCTACCGCCAGGTGATTTTTTCGCTATGGTTTTCTTATGCCGCCGGCGGGATAAGCGTGCGGCTTACAACCAGATTTGAGAGGCGGACCTGCCATGGCGAACGCGGACACACTCGGGCCGGTGGCCCGCAACGATCAGGGCGCGGCGCCCCCTTCCCATCTCGACCAGCTCAGCATCAACACCATCCGCACCCTGGCCATGGATGCGGTCGAAAAGGCCAAGTCCGGCCATCCCGGTACGCCGATGGCCCTGGCGCCGGCCGCCTATACCCTGTGGTCGCGCTTTTTGCGCTACGATCCCGACCGGCCCGATTGGCCCAACCGCGACCGTTTCGTGCTGTCGTGCGGCCACGCCTCGATGCTTCTCTATAGCCTGCTGCACATGGCGGGCGTTAAGGAGATCGACGCCGACGGCAAGCAAACCGGCAAACCCGCCGTCAGCCTCGACGACATCAAATCCTTCCGTCAGCTCGATTCCAAGACGCCCGGTCACCCGGAATATCGTATCACCACAGGCGTCGAGACCACCACCGGCCCGCTGGGCCAGGGCTGCGGCAATTCGGTCGGCATGGCGATCGCCGGACGCTGGCTGGGCACGCGTTTCAACACAGCCGGCACGACCTTGTTCGACTACAATGTCTACGTCTTCTGCAGCGACGGCGACATGATGGAAGGCGTCGCCTCCGAAGCCGCCTCGATCGCCGGCCACCAAAAGCTCGCCAACCTGTGCTGGATCTACGACAATAATAGCGTCACCATCGAAGGCCGCACGCCCCTGGCCTTCAGCGAGGATGTCGGCAAGCGCTTCGAAGGCTATGGTTGGAAAGTCATCCATGTCGACGATGCCAACGACACCGAAGCTTTTGCCAAGGCCATCGAAGCCTTTCAGGCCAATGACGACACCCCGACCCTGATCGTCTTGACCAGCGTCATCGGCTACGGTTCGTCGATCGCCGGCACCTCCAAGGCACATAGCGACGCCATGGGCGACGACGTCATCAAGGCGACGAAAAAATTCTACGGCTGGCCCGAGGACGCGCAATTCCTGGTGCCCGACGGCGTGCTCGACCATTTACACGGCACAATGACCGACCGCGCCCATGCGCTCAGCGAAGCCTGGGACCAAAGCCTGGCCAAATACTCAGACGATTTCGCCGATCTGGCGCATGAATTGACGCAATTGCGCGGCGGCCACCTGCCCGACGGTTGGGACAAGGATCTGCCGGTTTTCGAGGCCGACGCCAAGGGCATCGCCTCGCGCGACGCTTCGGGCAAGGTGCTGAACACCATCGCCGCCAAGGTCCAGGGCCTGCTGGGCGGTGCGGCGGACCTGTCGCCCTCGACCAAGACCAAGCTGACCGGCGAAAAAGAACAAGACCTCGAAGCCAGGACGCCCGGCGGCCGCAACATGCATTTCGGCATCCGCGAACACGCCATGGGCGCCATCGCCAACGGCATGGCGCTCTGTTACCTGCGCCCCTTCACCGCGACCTTCCTGGTGTTCAGCGACTATATGCGCCCGCCGATCCGTCTGGCCTCGATCATGGAATTGCCGGTCGTCTTCGTCTTCAGCCACGACTCGATCGGTGTCGGCGAGGACGGCCCGACGCACCAGCCGGTCGAGCACCTGGCCGCGCTGCGCGCCGTGCCGGGGCTGAACCTCATCCGGCCGGGCGACGCCAACGAGACCACCGAAGCCTGGCGCATGGCCCTGACGCAAAGCAATCGACCGAGCGCCCTGATCCTGTCGCGCCAGGCCCTGCCGACGCTGGACCGCACAAAGTACACCGCGGCGACCGGCGTGGCGCACGGCGCCTATGTCCTGACCAAGGATGAGGGCGAGCCCGATGTGATCCTGATGGCCACGGGTTCGGAAGTGTCGCTGGTCGTCGCCGCGGCCGAGACCCTGACCGGCGAAGGCCTCAAGGTCCGCGTCGTCTCGATGCCGTCGTGGTCGGTGTTCGAGCAACAGGACGCGGCTTATCGCGAGAGCGTGCTGCCGCGCTTCGTGCGCGCCCGGGTCGCCGTCGAACAGGCCGCCTCGCTCGGCTGGGACCGCTATGTCGGTATGGACGGCGCAACCGTCACCATGTCGACATTCGGCGCCTCCGCCCCCATATCCAAGCTCCAGACGAAGTTCGGCTTTACCGTCGACCATGTCTGCGGTGTGGCGCGCAAGGTGCTGGCTGGCGTTAGAGGAACCCATATGACCAATCCGTTGAAGGCTTTGACCGATGCCGGCCAAAGCGCCTGGCTCGATTTTCTCGATCGTAGCTTCCTCAAGGGCGGCGGCTTTCAAAAGCTGATCGACGAGGACGGCCTGGGCGGCGTGACCTCCAACCCGACGATCTTCGAAAAAGCCATGGGCCATGGCGATGCCTATGACGCCGAGTTCAAGGCGTACCTGGCCAAGGCCCCCGAAGCCAAGGCCATCGACGTTTACGAGCACCTCGCCATCCAGGACATCCAGACGGCGGCCGACATGCTGCGTCCGGTCTATGACCGCCGCAAGGCCCACGATGGCTATGTCAGCCTGGAGGTTTCGCCCTATCTCGCCCTCAACACCCAGGGCACGATCGAAGAAGCGCGGCGCCTGTGGAAAGCCGTCGATCGGCGCAACCTGATGGTCAAGGTGCCCGGCACCGAGGCCGGGGTGCCGGCCATCCGCGCCCTGATCGAGGACGGCCTCAATATCAATGTCACCCTGCTGTTCTCGATCGACGCCTACAAGGCGGTCGCCGAGGCCTATATCGCCGGTCTCGAAGCGCGCGTTGCCAAGGGCGAGGACATCTCCAAGATCGCCAGCGTCGCCTCCTTCTTCGTCAGCCGCATCGACTCGGTGATCGACAAGAAGATCGAGGCGCTCGGCACCGATGACGCCAAGACGCTGGCGGGTAAGGTCGCCATCGCCAACGCCAAGGTGGCCTACGCCTGGTACGAGGACCTGATTGCCTCGGACCGTTGGCAGGCCCTGGCGGCCAAGAACGCGCAACCGCAACGCCTGCTGTGGGCGTCGACCGGCACCAAGAACCCGGCCTATTCCGACGTGCTGTATATCGACGGCCTGATCGGAACCGAAACCGTCAACACCATGCCGCAAAAGACCATGGATGCGTTCCGCGACCATGGTGTCGTAGCAAGCACACTGACCCAGGATGTCGAGGGCGCGAAGACGATTCTGGCCAAGGCCCAGACCTTGGGGCTTGACCTTGACGGCGTGACGCGCGACCTCGTCACCGACGGTGTGAAACTGTTTTCGGAGTCCTTCGACACCCTGCTGGGTGCCGTTGACGAAAAACTGAAATCTGGAAAGGTAAAGGCATGAAACTGGGGCTGATCGGACTTGGGCGCATGGGCGGCAATATCGCACGCCGCCTTATGCGGGGTGGACATTCGGTCGTGGTTTTCGATCAAAGTGCCGACGCAGTAAATGCCCTGGCCAAGGAGGGCGCCATCGCGGCGTCCAGCCTGGCCGATCTGTACGGCAAGCTCGATAAGCCGGCCATCGTCTGGGTCATGCTGCCGGCCGGCCAGCCGACCGAGGCGACAATCGACGCCATTGCCGCCATGGCCAAGGCCGAGGACGTCATCATCGACGGTGGCAACACCTTCTACAAGGATGACATCCGCCGCGCCGCCGCCCTTGAGCCGCGCGGCATCCGCTATGTCGATGTCGGCACGTCCGGCGGGGTCTGGGGCCTGGAACGCGGCTACTGTATGATGATCGGCGGCTTCGAGGCCGTGGTGAACCGGCTGGATCCGATCTTCGACACCCTGGCGCCGGGCTACGGCACCATCCCGCGCACCGCCGGCCGCACCTCGACCGACGACCGCGCCGAACGCGGCTATATCCATGCCGGTCCGGCGGGCGCCGGCCACTTCGTCAAAATGATCCACAACGGCATCGAATACGGGCTGATGCAGGCCTATGCCGAAGGCTTCGACATCCTGAAGAACAAGTCGTCGGAAAAACTGCCGGCCAACGAACGCTTCGACCTCAACCTCGCCGACATTTCCGAGGTCTGGCGCCGCGGCAGCGTGGTCTCGTCGTGGCTGCTCGACCTGCAAGCCCTCGCCCTGGCCAAGGACGGTCAACTGGACGGCTTCTCGGGGAATGTCGCCGATTCCGGCGAAGGCCAGTGGACGATCGACGCGGCGATGGAAGAGGCCGTGCCGGCCAATGTGCTGACGGCCTCGCTGTTTGCCCGCTACCGCTCGCGCGTCGAATCGACCTTCGGCGACAAGCTTTTGTCGGCCATGCGCTTCGGCTTCGGCGGCCACGTCGAAACCCATCCCAAGCCGTAATCCCGAAATGATCGTCGCCCCCTCGGTCCTGGCCTGCGACTTCACCCGCCTGGGTGAAGAGGTCAGGGCCGTGGACCGGGCGGGCGCCGACTGGATCCACGTCGATATCATGGACGGCCGTTTCGTACCGGAGATTTCCTTCGGTCCGCCGATCGTCCGCGCCATTCGCCGCAGCACCGACAAGCCGCTGAACCTGCACCTGATGCTGGTCGAGCCCGAGCGCGTGCTGGAATCCTACCGCGACGCCGGCGCCGACCACCTGCTGATCCAGGCCGAGCCCGGCTCGACCACCCATCTGCACCGCGTGCTGGGCTGCGTGCACCAATTGGGCTGCCGACCGGGTGTGGTCATCGATCCCGCCACCCCGGTCGAGTGGATCGATCCGGTGCTGCACATGGTCGACATCGTACTGGTGATGACAGTCAATCCGGGTTTCGGCGGCCAAACCTTCCTGCCCGAGGTCCTGCCCAAGATCGCCGCCTTGCGACAACGCTGCGAGGCGCGTGGCCTGAAGCCGCATATCGAGGTCGACGGTGGCCAGGATGCGCGCCATGCCCGCCCCTGTATGGAGGCCGGCGCCGACGTCATCGTCGCCGGCACCGCCATCTTCAGCCAGCCGGACTATGCCCAGGCCATCCAGGCGATCCGGGATGCGGCAAGCGCAACAGCCTAACCCAGGCCACAGAAAGTAACGCCGTCCGTGCACGTTCGCGCGAGTCGGTGCAGCACCGAACCAAAAAAAAATACGCCTATCTCCGAACGCTCTTGCGTTCGGCAAGGCCGACCGGCCGCCGCCGCTCGTGCGGCGAGCCCGCGCGGCGCTTGAGCGCATAAAAAGATACTGCATCGCAGCACTTGCGCACCCCTTCGTTTTTCATCATTCTGTCATTTCGGCTGACGGCGTACCCGGACAGCCTGGGCAACGCCGCCTTCGCCGGCCGGATCATCTCCGGGCCGCGATGGCGGTTTTTTTGTTTATGCAGGTGCGATGAACGTCCTGATCATTGACCCCGACGATGCGCGCGCGGCCCTGGTCGCCGAGGGCATCCGCGCGGACTATGGCGGACCCGACACCCACGTGCGCCTGGGCACGCACTTCGAACTGCGCATGCTGCGCGACTTCGATCCGGACATGGTCATCATCGCCTGCGAAAGCCCCGACCGCGACATGCTGGAAGCGCTGCAGGTCGCCAACGAGGTCGTGCCGCGGCCGGTCGTCATGTTCGTCGACCGCTCCGACGACAACGCGACCGCCCGCGCGTTGGAGGCCGGGGTCGCTGCCTATATCGTCGACGGCTTCAACCCCAAGCGCATGGCGTCGATCCTGACGGTCGCGGCGCAGCGCTTCGCCCTCACCCAGGGCTTGCGCAACGACCTCAGCAAAGCCAAGGCCGATCTGGCGGCGCGCAAAACTATTGACCGCGCCAAGGGCGTCCTGATGAAATCGCGCAACCTCACCGAAGACGACGCCTATAAGGCGCTACGCAAGCATGCCATGGATACCGGCCGTTCGATCCAGGCGGTCGCCGCCGATATCCTGGCCGTCAGCGGCCTGCTGGGAGGCGAATAGATGGACCTCAAAATCGCCTTCAATCCGCTCAACGACGCCGCTCTGATCGTTATCGCCGAGGCCTTGGGTTTTTACGAATCGGAAGGGCTTAGCGTCACCCTGACGCGCGAGGCCAATTGGTCGACCGTGCGCGACAAGCTGGCCTACGGCCTGGTCGACGCCGCCCATATCCTGGCGCCCGTCCCCTTCGCAGCGGCGCTGGGCCTCGGCCCCTCGGTCGGCCGCGTCATCGCCCCCCTGGCGCTGGGCGCGAACGGCAATGCCTTCCTGGTGTCGGCGGCGTTGAAGGCGCGGCTGGAAGGCGAGACCTCGCTGCTCGGCAGCGCGCGCATGCTGGCGCGCGAAGTCGAACGCCGCCGCCAGCACGGCGAAGGCCAGATCGTCTTCGCCATTCCCTTCACCTATTCGGCGCACCACTTCGTGCTGCGTCACTGGGTCGCCTCGGCCGGGCTTGATCCGGAACGCCAGATCCGCTGGGTCGTGCTGCCACCGTCGCGCATGGCGCAGATGGTCAAGGACGGCCTGATCGACGGCTTCACCTCGGGCTCGCCCTGGCCGCAGGCGTCGCGGCTGGCGGGCCACGGCGAAGTCTTGTTCTCCGATCCCGACTATTGGACGCTGAAGCCGGAAAAGGTGCTGGCCGTACGCGCCGCCTGGGCGGAGGAACACGAAGGTGGCACCTTCGCCCTGACGCGCGCCTTGCTGCGCGCCGGGTCGTGGGCCTGCCAGGGCAGCAATCGCGACGACCTGATCCGCATCATGGCGCGGCGCATCTACTGCGGCGCGCCGCCCGAGGCCGTCGAAATGGCGCTGCGCACCGTGTCCGGCCAGGGCGGCTCCGGCCTGGTGCTCGATCCGCAGATCGCCACCTTCCCGTGGATCAGCCATGCCAAATGGTTCCTCGGCCAGATGGTGCGCTGGGGCTGGCTCGCGCCCGATCACGATTTCGACCAGTTGGCGCGGCATATCTACCGCCCGGATCTGTGGCGTGAAGCGGCGGGATCGCTCGGCTTCGACCTGCCGCTGGCCGACGAGAAGGACGAAGGCGGGCAACCGAGGCCCTGGTCGCTGGCGGCCACGCCCAAGCCGATCACCATGCCGCCGAACGTGCTGTTCGACGGCGGGGTGTTCAAGTGTAGGGCTGAGTGAGCAGACGTTTCATATGAAACCGCATAGCTCCTTTTTCGCGAACCGGCCAAAGGGGCAAGATTCTCGCGAATCCGCTCCATTTCGTGACAAATCCGCATCACCGCCATTGTGCAGTGCCGCAAAACGCCCGCCCCCTCACCTAACCGATTGACGAAACGTCCCCGTCGGCGCGACTCTAAATTTAACGCGGTCAACGGCGATCGCGATTTCCGACCTTAAGCGCCACTGACGGCGCCCAAGGTCCTTCACCAGACAATGACGTCTCAAGCCAAGCTCGACCGGTTTCCGGTCCAGCCATGGCTTGGGACGTTTTTTTTCGCCCTCATGACCGGATCGCACCCAATGATCAGCAAGGATTTCCTGAAGAGCGGCCACACCCCGACCCTGGTGTCCGCCTTCCTCTATTTCGATATGAGCTTCATGGTCTGGGTGCTGTTGGGCGCGCTTTCCGTGCAGATCGCCAAGGACCTGGGGCTTAGCGCCGCGCAAAAAGGCCTGATGGTCGCCGTGCCAATCCTGGCCGGGGCGGCGCTTCGCCTGGTCACCGGCATCCTGGTCGATCTGATCGGCCCGAAAAAGACCGGCCTGATCGCCCAGGTGATCGTCATCGCCGGCCTGATCACCGCCTGGATCAAGCACATCGACAGCTTCAACGCGGTGCTGGCCATGGGCGGCGTGCTCGGCATGGCCGGCGCCGCCTTCGCCGTCGCCCTGCCCTTGGCGTCGCGCTGGTATCCCATGAAATACCAGGGCGTCGCGCTCGGTATCGCCGGCGCCGGCAATTCCGGCACGGTCTTCGCCTCGCTGTTCGCCCCGACCCTGGCCAAGCTCTACGGTTGGCAGATGGTCTTCGGCCTGACCGCCATCCCGCTGATCCTGGTCTTCTTCGTCTTTTTGCTCTTCGCCAAGGACGCGCCTGAAAAACCGGCCGCCAAGACGCTTGGCCAATACGCCGCCGTGCTCAAGGAAAGCGATGCCTGGTGGTTCATGCTGTTCTACGGCGTCACCTTCGGCGGCTTCGTCGGCCTGTCCTCGTCGCTCAACCTCTATTTCAACAGCGAATACGGCCTGACGCCGGTCACCGCGGGTTTCTTTACCGCCGCCTGCGTCTTCATCGGCTCCCTGCTGCGCCCGATCGGCGGCACCATCGCCGACCGCATCGGTGGGGTCAGGACCCTGACCACGATGTATGTCATCGCCGGCATCGGTCTCGTCGTACTCAGCCTGAAAATGCCGACGGTCTATACGGCCGAAGCCGTCCTGATCGTCGCCATGGGCGCGCTCGGCATGGGCAATGGCGCGGTCTTCCAACTGGTGCCCGTGCGCTTTCGCCAGCAGATCGGCGTCATGACCGGCCTGGTCGGCGCCTTCGGCGGGGTCGGCGGCTTTTATCTGGCCGCCTCGCTCGGCGTGTCGAAGCAGATCACCGGCTCGTACCAGTTGGGCCTGCTGGGCTTTGCCCTGCTGGCCGTGGTCGCCCTGACCGGCCTGACCTTCATCAAGAAAAAGTGGCGCACGACCTGGGTCGAATATGGCGCCGGCGTGAAGATCTAAGGAGTAGCCCCATGACCCCCAGCAAAGAACGTATCGTCGTCGTTGGCGCCGGCATGGCCGGCGGACGGATCGTCGAGGAAATCCTCAAGCGCGATGACGCGACATTCGACATCTCGATCATCGGCGCCGAAAGCCTGCCCACCTACGACCGCATCCAGCTGTCGCCCGTCCTGGCCGGCGAAAAGAGCTTCGAACAGATCGTCACCCACTCCCAGGAATGGTACGACGCAAACGGCGTCAAGACGCACTTCGGCTATTGGGTGCAGTCGATCGACAAGGATACCCGTCACGTCGGGCTGCACGACGGCCAGACGATTCCCTACGACCGGCTGATCCTGGCCATGGGTTCCGACCCCATCCGCCTGCCCCTGCCCGGTTCGGATCTTGCCGGCGTCGTCGCCTTCCGCGACCTGAACGATGTCGACGCCATGCAAAAGGCGGCGGCATCAGGCGGTGAAGCCGTCGTCATCGGCGGCGGCCTGCTCGGTCTCGAAGCCGCCTATGGTCTCGCCAAGCGCGGCATGAAGGCCACCGTCGTCCACCTGGTCGACGTGCTGATGGAGCGCCAGCTCGACGAGGCCGCCGGCCGTCTGCTGGAAAAGGCCCTGGCCGAGCGCGGCGTGGCCTCGGTCCTCAATGCCCAGTCCGAAGCCATCGTTGGCGAGACCCACGTCGAAGGGCTGAAACTGAAGGACGGCCGCATCTTGGCCGCCTCGCTGCTGGTCATGGCCGTCGGCATCCGCCCGCACGTCGAACCGGCCAAGTCGTCGGGCCTGACCGTTGAACGCGGCATCGTCGTCGACGACCAGATGCGCACCTCGGATCCCTATATCTACGCCGTCGGTGAATGCGTCCAGCACCGCGGCCAATGCTACGGCCTGGTAGCGCCGATCTGGGACATGTGCCGGACGCTGGCCGACGTGCTGACGGAGAAAAACCCCGACGCGGCGTACCAGGGCACCTCATTGGCGACGCGGCTCAAGGTGTCCGGCGTCGATCTCTATTCGGCCGGCGATTTCGCCGGCGGCGACGGCTGCGAGGACATCGTCTTCCGCGATCCCGGCCGCGGCGTCTACAAACGC
>Ga0302314_10022474_pt1 | contig 10342 bp, 7 predicted proteins | sample III_Palsa_N2_3_FD_200533 | JGI IMG/M metagenome (GOLD analysis project Ga0302314, IMG submission 200533) | Peat permafrost microbial communities from Stordalen Mire near Abisko, Sweden - III_Palsa_N2_3 | ecosystem: Environmental > Terrestrial > Soil > Palsa > Peat permafrost | place: Sweden... | reverse complement strand
GAAGGCAATTACATTCGCGTTGCTTCTCGCGTGCCTGTCAGCAACGATGCTGGCGCAATCTCTTGCTGGACTAGGTGCAGTAAGCGGAGTCGTGCATGATCCAACCGGCGCGATCGTCAGCAAGGCGGAAGTCACCATCACGAACACTTCGATCGGCCTGACCCGTACGCTGCTGTCTTCTTCCGACGGCGTGTTCGAGGCGTCTTCACTGCCTCCGACATCGGGTTACGTGGTGACGGTTAAGATGGCGGGCTTTGCGCCATCGACGACGAAGGGCATCACGGTCCACGTCGGTGAGATTGAGAGTGTGCCTGTAACGCTGGCGCTTTCCGGTGTTGCGGATACGGTTTCTGTCGTTGGCGATGTCGTGCAGATTGATACGACTGACCCCGGTGTCTCGGAACTCGTCTCGCAGAAGCAGATCGACAACCTTCCCATCAACGGCCGTCGTGCCGACCAGTTCGTTCTGCTAACACCCGGCGTGACTACCGATGGTGCAGGCGGCGAAGTCACCTTCCGCGGCGTTCCAGGCAACAACATCTTCCTGCAAGACGGTATGGACGTGACCCAGCAATGGGGACAAGATAACGCCGGCAGCACAAGTGCTTTCTCTCCTCTGAGCCAGGATGCTGTGCAGGAGTTCCAGGTGTTGACCTCCGGCTACACGGCAGAGTTCGGACACGCGGCTGGCGGCATCGTGAACACCCTGACCAAGAGTGGCACCAACAACTTCCACGGCTCGGCCTTCGAGTTCTTCAAGAACCGCACGCTCAACGCGACTGATCCCTACTCCATCAACGCCAGCGGCCAGCCGTTCAACCCACCCAACTGGCGGCATCAGTTCGGCGGCAGTGTCGGTGGCCCCATCATCAAGGACAAGCTCTTCTTCTTTGCGAATACCGAAGAGACTCGCGAAAGCCGCCCGCTGGTCTCGTCGACGACGGATGGCGGAGTGAATCTGAATCCGAACGGAAGCTTAGTAGCTGGTGCCTGCACGGCATCGGCAGCGCAATGCGCGGCGGCTCAGGCCTACATTCAGAGGACTTTTGCGACGCTTCCTCGAAAGCTGAATGAAAACATCGGCTTCTTCAAGCTCGACTATCGTCCGAGTGAGCGCGACAGTCTTAGCGCCAACTTCAACCTCATGCAGTTCGCTTCGCCCAACGGCACTGTCAGCGCTTCCGCGCTCGCCGATGGCAGTGGTTACTATCCCAATGGCAACCAGATTGATCTCACACGCTGGGCACGCTTCTCTGAAACGCACGTCGTCTCGAGTGAGGCAATCAACGAGTTCCGCTTCGGCTGGTTTAAGGACACTCGCAAGCAATCCATCAATCCGGCACTCGATCCCACGGATGGCCTGCAATCAGGACTTTCCGTCGGTGATCTTGCTAACCTCGGGCCTTCGGTCAATATTCCTAACTCGCAGCCTTCAGAAGATCGCTTCCTGCTCACCGATAGTTACTCGATGACGGTGAAGAAACATCAGTTGAAGTTTGGTGCGGAAACCAACTACATGCGCGACGTAGAGAACGCGCTGTTTTATGCGAAGGGTGAATATTTCTACGGCAACATAACATCGTGGGCAGAAGATCTTCTCCCCAGTGCTTCTGATCCGCTTGCGGGATTTCACTATAACGGATTTCTACAGAGCTTTGGCCCTCTCCGCACAGAAGCCATCGTGCGCGACTATAACTTCTACGCTCAGGATCAATACCAGATCAGTCGTAAGCTGACGTTGAACGTCGGATTGCGCTATGAGTTCAACCGCTTCACGCAGCCGCCACTCAACCCCGATTATCCTGCGACGGCTGTGCTGAACGAGCCGAAGGACAACTTGGCGCCTCGCGTCGGCTTCGCTTACTCCATGAACAACGGTGCAACCGTCCTTCGCGGCGGTGCTGGTATCTCCTACGCTCGTCTGCCATCTGCCAGTGTTATTCGCCTCCAGCAGCGCAACGGTGTGATTCAGAAGACGATTTACTTTGTACCCGGCTATACCGCAGGAGCACCTGCGTTTCCTGGCTACCTCTTGTCGTCGAACATTCCTGTTACTGGCAGTAACGTCACGTATGCTGATCCCAATCTAAAAACGCCGTACACGGAGCAGGCCGATCTTACGGTTGAGCAGAAGCTTGATTCCAAATCGACGTTGCAAATCTCTTATCTATGGAACGATGGCGTAGGCTTTCTTACTCGTAAGGATGACAACGTAAACGCTCCCACCAGCACCTATACCTATCCAATTGAGAACGCGAGTGGCGCTAAAATTGGCAGCTACACGACTCCCATCTATAACAATGGCAGCAAGGACCCACGCTACGGTGTTCTCAATCACATCTACAACGGTGGTCGCTTGTACTATGACGGTCTCGCTATTTCTGTAAACCGTCGCCAGTCGCAATGGTCGCAGGTGCAGCTAGCCTACACTTACTCCCATGCCATCGATCTTGGGCAGGGTGCAGGCGCGGATAACATCTACTACACCGATCCTCCGATCTCAGTCTTCAACGACGACCCACGCTTTGAAAAGGGAAGGTCTCCGCTCGACCAACGTCATCGCCTGGTCGTTAATGGCTTGATCTCGATCCCGCATCATAGCTATGAATCGAGGCTTGCGAACATCGCTGCGAATGGATGGCAGTTCTCAGCGATTGAGACCTATGCAACTCCGCAAGGCGTCGATCCCCAGGTGACTGTCAGTGGTTATGTACCTTGTCCTAAGACGCCCGCCAACCCAACGGGAGTTCCACCATGCAATCTAAATATTGCTGGTCCGCTGCCCTTCAATAACCCCTACTCGACTGCAACCATTGATGGCATCGGTATCGGTTTTGCCGCGACGCAGCGGGTTCCTTTCTATCCAAGAAGCAGTGTTCCTCTGGGAACGACAATCCGGACGGATGCAAGGCTCACGAAAATCTTTACTTTGCCGAAGGAGCAGAGCATTACGCTCAACTTTGAAATTTTCAATGCCTTCAACTACAGCACGATTACCTCTGTCACGACGACAGCCATAAACGAGTTTCTGGATGTCAATGGCAACGGTTTTCTGCAGCAGGTTCCTGACGGAGCGGGCACCGCTTCAGCTGGCTTCCCCGATGGTACGAATGCTCGCCGTGCTCAGGTATCGGCTCGCTATACCTTCTAACTTCACGCGTCTAGTGTGAAGATCAACCAGCGAGCCTGACGGGTAGTTACCCGTCAGGCTCGTGTCGTATGTGCCGGAATTACTGCTCTACGATTGCAGCAATCAAGGAGCAGTTACAGGTGCTTTCGCAAACGCATCATTGATAAGCTTTGCCAGTCGCAGACCACCTTGCTCCAACCGCTGTTCAACGATGCCGATGTTGCGGTCGTAGTATGCCTGATCGATGTCAGCCCCGGGAGCGACCATCGCAGCCTTCGCTAGATCGTGCGACTCCATTGCCCAGTCTGCTGCGTTGCCGTCGCCGGCAACCATCTTCTTCTCTGCAATCTGGACCTCCAGCATCTTCAACCATGCTGCTTCGTCCAAGTCACGATGCTCAATCAGTTTTTCGTCCCACACCTCATGCAGGTTGCATCCCCATTGTCCGCACCTGTCGCTGCCCCATACCTTCACGGCGATGTCGTTGCCGCCGTGCCCTACACCGAAGGTGTGAAACGGTTGATGCTCATCTCCGACAAGATGCACCAGGAATTTCAGAGCAATCGCGCGGTCTGAGTTGTCCAGCGTTGGGTCTGCAACACGCTCTGCGTCATACGGGATGCGTTCCACGACGCAGTCGCGCCACTTGTCGACGCGCGAGCCAGCCGTGGTGCGCGGTTGCACCAGGCAGTCGCGATCGCGGTCGTAGCTTGTAGCGTCAGGTGGAATGTTGACGAAGTGCCAGTAGAACGTCTGGTAGTTGCCGATCAAATAATGATCGGCCCACGAAGATACATCGGGCAGGCTTTCATGCCCGAGCAGTGCCTGCACGCTGGCCTTCGCCTCCGGGGTTAGATGATCCCACGCAACATCGGCGACGAGGCGATGACCTACCGGCCCCCACGCCCACGACGGCTGCACAGCGACAAAAGAAATCAGCAACGAAAGAGTGAGAAGAATACGCTTCATAGAAACAGTATAGGAGCGAACTGTTTCACTCCGCTGAATCCAGAAGCCCGCGCAGATCAAGCGCTCGCGTATACATCGCAAGCTCGCCGGTGGCTGTCTTCGGCCAGTCTTCTCGGGGGCGATCCCAGTACAGTTCCACGCCATTGCCATCGGGATCGCGTAGGTAGAGAGCTTCGCTCACGCCATGATCGGAAGCTCCATCGAGCGGTACCTTCGCCTCGATCAAACGCCGCATCGCATCGCCCAGCGCAGCACGCGTTGGATACAGAATGGCAAGGTGATACAGGCCTGTGGTTCCAGCAGGCGGAGGCGATCCGCCAAGGCTCTCCCAGGTGTTCAGACCGATGTGGTGGTGATAGCCGCCGGCGGATAAAAACGCAGCTGAGTCACCCAGTCGCAGCGTTACGTCAAAGCCCAGCACGCCGTTGTAAAAAGCAATCGCGCGGTTGAGATCGGCCACACGCAGATGCACGTGACCCATGCGCGTTTCAGGATGAATGGTTTTTGTCGTATCCGCCATACGTTAATGGATGCTCGCTCGCAGTAAACGGAGCAACAACGAAATCTATTCTTTGCTCGTAACCTTGGCGCGAACGCTTCCATCCGCGAGCCGGGCCACAATGGTGTCATACGGCACAACGTTTGCGGAAGAGCGCAGCAGCTTGCCATCCGGCCCATACACCAGGGCATAGCCGCGTTCCAGCACGCGCAACGGACTAAGCGCATCCAGCCGCGATGCGCTGGTCTCAACGCGCTGCCATCGCGTTGTAGTGGCCGTCGCTCCAAGGCTTTCGAGTTGCGTCCGCAACCGTTCCAATCGACGCTTGCCTTCAGCCAACCGCAACGCTACATCCTGCCGCTGCAATCTGCTGCTAAGCCGCGACAGCCGCTCGCCGCGCAGCCGCAACGTGCGCGCCACAGCTGCTTCCGTGCGAAACCCGAGTTCATCCAAGCGTTGTTCACGTCGCGAGAGGGAATCGCGCAACCTCCGCAACGCAGCCTCTGCGCTTAGCCGCGAAAATCTCTGCCGCGCGCGCAGCATTTCATAGCTGCCTGCGCGTACCGCTCGCGCTTGCAACCGTGCGACTCGCTCTTCGATGCGATGCTGTGCAGCGGTCACAAGCTCGGCCGCGGCCGATGGCGTTGGCGCGCAAACATCCGCAGCCGCATCGGCGATGGTCGTATCCGTCGCGTGTCCAATGCCTGCGATCACCGGTATCGCGCACGCGGCAATCGCTCGCGCTACGCCTTCATCGTCGAAGCCGTGCAGATCTTCCCAGCTTCCACCACCGCGCGCCACGATCAACATGTCCGCACGATCAGGATGCGCGCTGAACCACTGCACTCCGGCGATGATCTCTGCCGCGCAACGTGGGCCCTGCACGGCTGCTGGATAGATCAACAAATTTACCGACGCATGACGCCGACGGCACACCTTCACAATGTCGCGCAGTGCTGCACCCTGCAGGCTCGTCACAATACCGATGCACTTTGGAAACGCCGGCAGCGGCCGTTGACGATCGAACAGCCCCTCACGCCGCAGCCGCTCCTTCAGCCGTTGGACTGCTGCGAGTAGCGCACCCTGACCAACCTCTTCCATTGTCTCGGCGATCATCTGCATCTGGCCGCGGCTTTCGTACACGCTGACCTGCCCACGCAGTCGCACGGCATCGCCGTCCTTCGGCTTGAAGCGTAGCAGCGAAGCCTGCCGCCGAAACATTACTACCGAGAGTTGTGCGTTGCCATCCTTCAGCGTGAAGTAGCAGTGTCCGCTCGCCGCCGGACGCCAGTTTGAAATTTCGCCTTCCACCGTAATCTGTCCGTAGGTGCGTTCGACGAGTTCGCGAACCTCGCGCACCAGATCGCCAACACTCCACACGCGCGCCTCTACGGGCGACAGCTCCGCTTCCTTCTGCGGCGTAGCGACTCTCGGCCTCACGCTGACCTTCGTCTCCTCGCGGACGACGACGGCTTCACCACCAAGCCCGCGGCTTAGCTCTGCAAGAACATCCGCAGTCGTAACAGTCTGTTCAACGGGAGTATCGATTTCAGAGGGAGCCAGCGAATCAAAGAGGGAAGGTGCGCGTTCAACCAGCGAAGGCTTTGCCGCACGAGGCGCACGTCGCCCCGCGCCTCGGCGCAGGCTGGCAAGACTCGGCATGTCGTCGGTGTCGGACATCCTGCAACAAGTTTACTGGCAACGCCCCGGCTATGCGGTTGCGAGCAGTTCGGTAGCCGTCCGCAGCAGGTCTTCCGGACGACAGGGTTTACACATCAGTTTGAGTGGCCGTCCCAGCCGCGTCGATTCGGCTTCCACCTTCGTCGCATTGCTGGAGTACGCCGTCAGCATCAGCATCCGCGTATTCGGCATCTCTTTGGTGAGTTGTTCGGCTAGTTGCAGCCCATTCTCGTCCGGCATCGACACATCGCAGAGCACCAGCTCCGGGCCAAAACTCCGCGCACGATCCATCCCCGCCGCCGCCGAGTAACGCGCTTCTGACTCGAACCCGTCCGCAAGGAAGATCAGGTTCAGCGTATCCGCGACTAACTTGTCGTCGTCCACAACCAGTACTCGTTGCTTCATATAAGCCTCGGATCCACACACTGTAGCGGTACATGCCGTAGGGACACGGCCTCAGCTTGCGAGGGGAGAGGGAACACGCCAACGGACGAGCGCGTAGGAAAGATGTCTGAAGTCTAGACGCATCCAACGACGATTTGTTACTCGGAGCGCATATTTCTCACAATATTTTGTAAATTCTGTACTTGTCTTACAGCGCCGAACCGCTACAGTTGCATCATGCACGTTGTCGCAATTCTCTTTGGTTGCTTGTTTCTGGCGGGCGTTCTGCTGGACGCTTTCCAGACCATCATCCTTCCGCGCCGCCCTGTCGGCCGCTTTCGCATCACGCGAATCTTCTTCCTGGTTACCTGGGGGCCATGGTCTTTCGTCGCGCGCCGCTGGCCGTGGAGGCGCAATCGCGAGCAGGTGCTCAGCGTCTACGGGCCTCTCTCTCTGCTTCTGCTTTTCGTTGTGTGGGCGTTGCTGCTGGTAACCGCTTACGGACTCATTTACTTCGGCCTGCACATGCCGTTCAGCGACCCCACGCATCCTGTCACTGCGTTTGCGCGCCTGCGTAGCTGTCTCTACGTGAGCGGCACAACGCTGTTCACGCTTGGCCTTGGCGAAGTCCTACCCATCACGCACTCCGCACGTGCCCTGGTCGTGGTGGAAGCCGGTACCGGCCTCGGCTTTATCGCTTTGGTCATCGGATATGTGCCTGTTCTCTATAACGCTTTTTCGCAACGCGAAATTGCCGTCGCGCTCCTCGACGCTCGAGCGGGCTCGCCGCCGACCGCAGGCGAGCTGCTGCTCCGGCACAACTTCAGCGGCGGACATCACGCGCTTACGCTTCTGCTGGCGGAGTGGGAGCACTGGTGTGCGGCCATGCTTGAAACCCACATCTCCTACCCCATTCTTTGCTACTACCGCTCGCAGCACGATAACCAGAGCTGGCTCTCCGCGCTCACCACCGTGCTCGATACCTGCGCCCTGCTGATCACTACCATCGAAGGCCCCAGCACGCGGCAGGCGCAACTGACCTTCGCCATCGGACGTCACACGCTGGTCGATCTCGGCCACGTCTTCCGTCGCGAAAACGTCGAGCAGCAATATCGCGAAGCTCCACCCACCCGCCTGCGCGACGAAGAGTTCGCGCGTCTTTGCGAGATGCTCGCCACCGCCGGCTTCTCGCTCTGCGGCGATCTCGAATCGCACGAACGCCTCGCCGCGATTCGCAAACTCTACGAGCCGCACGCTTGCTCCATGGGCGAGTACCTCCACCTTAACCTGCCGCTCTGGGCGCCGCAACCAACCGACCCCACCCGCAAACGCGACCAGTGGTCAACCGTCGCCGACCTGCGCACCCCCGCAGCCGTAGCCGACCGCCTCGGTCTCCACGTCAGCTCCAGATCCGCCGCCTCTCACTTGCACGACGACGAATCGCACCCGTTATGAAGCAGCAAACAGCAAATAGTTAACAGCGAACAGTTAAAGCAACAACAGAACTGTAAGTCCACACCAACAGCAAAGCCGCCCCTAAGGGCGGCTTCTGCTTTTGAACTGTTGGCTGTTAACTGTTCGCTGTTAACTGCCTTACTGCGGTCCTTGCGGCTTCGGGTTCAGCTTGTCCGCGGCGATGGAGCCTGCGGGGCCGGGGTTTCCCTTGGCGTCCTTATCCTTGTCCTTCAGCTTGGCGTAGATCTCTTTCGCCTGCTCGGTCTTGCCTTCTGACGAGTACATCTCAGCAAGCTGCAACTGTGCGAGTCCCGGCGGCACGGTGTTCGACTTGCCGTTCGAAAGCTCGTTGTAGATCGTTGTTGCCTGGGCATCGCGACCGGTCTGCTGGTAGAGCTGTGCAAGCGCGAGCTTGGCCAGCGCGGCGAGATCGTGGTCCCAGCTTCCGGAAACCGTCGTCAGGGCGGCTTCCGCCGAGCTGGTCTGGCCTTGCTCCATCAGCGTCAGGCCGGAGAAGTACAGCGCCAGCTTGCCGGGCCGTGTCATGCCGTACTGGTTGGCAACCGCGGTGAACTGCGTGTTCGCGGCAGCGGCGCGCTCGCTCGCGGAGGCAAACGCCTTCATGCCCGGAGGCACAGGCTGCCCCGGCGTTGCCAGCGGCGTCTGGTAGGTCTGCATCGCCGCGCCAAAAGCCGTAGCGGCTGAGTTGGAGCGGTGCTGGTAACCCACATAGCCGCCAACTGCGGCCAGAATGACGACCACTGCGACTGCTGCGGCAACAAAGGCTGATGTGCGGTTCTTGTCTGCCCAGGCGATGCCGTGTTCGGTAAGGGTGACAAACTGATCCTGCTTCTTCAACTCACGCTTGGTTGCGTTATCCACTAAAGTCCGTCCTTCAAACAGCTGCAAAAGATTGTCGGGCCCACCGCCCACACGTCTTTCCAGTCTATCAGTGAACAGCCCCACTGGAGCGGTAGCCGCTGGGATTCGCCTATAGGCTTGTTCGCTCATTCGGTTGGTTTTCCCGGTGTTTCCGCCCTGTTTTTATAGCTTGCCAATTGTTGCAGGCAGGGCATAGTATCCACCTCGCAATCAGTACAGTGCATAGTTTCCAAGGCACGCGCGAGATTGCGTTCGTTTCACGGTTTTTGCTGTCTTTTAGGGTTGGCAACAACCTATTGCCTGCCGGGATTCAGTCCCGCAGAGTTTCAGGAGCGACCAAAAAATTATGGCATGGTATGCCTACTGCATCGCCGAACGTAACGCATTTCCCGATTTGGCTCGTCACCGTCGCCCAATGCCTCTCACAGGGGTCACAGGTCTCTTCGGTAACCAAACCTTTCTCTTTCCCGCGGCTGACCTTGCCGTAATCGTCTCCGAGCACCTGCCGGAAGACGCCGCCCGCATGGTGGGTGCAGAAGCCCAGATCGCCGCCCGGCAGCACGCTGGCGTTATCTCCGGCTGCTTTGCCCAGTCCACCGTTTTGCCCTTCCGTTTCGGCACCACGTTCCAGGACGACGACGCTCTGCGCCGTTCCGTCCGCAGCAACCAGCGTCACTTCATGGCCAACGTCGAGCGTCTGCGCGGCAAGGCTGAGATGCACATCAAGCTGCTGGTCGACGACATCTGCCCTGAAACTCAGGGTGTCGGCTACCAGCCGCAGGCCGCAGGGCAGCAATACCTGTCGCACCTGCGCGAGTCCGCCAGCCGCCAGCGCGAGCGCCAGTCGCGCGCCCGGGCACTGTCGGTCCAGATGCACCGCATGTTCCTCCCGCTGGCCGAAGAGATCACCTGCAAACGCATGGACTCCGGCAAGATGCTACTGGACATCGCTCACCTGGTCGATAAAAAGACCGTCGAGCGCTACCAGAACAAGTACAGCACCGCGACCCTGCAAATGAAGGACTGCAACATGCAGCTCTCCGGGCCGTGGCCGCCGTACCACTTCGTCCACCGCGACCAGCGCACGAACGCCTAACGTTCTGTATCCAAAGACAAAAGACCCCGGCACTCGCCGGGGTCTTTTCCTGCTCAAAACGACTAAACCGTCGGCGCGACTTCACGCTTCTTCCGGCTCAGCACCGAGCTCTTCCTCCGGCGCCTGCCTGAAACGTGGTCAATCTTCCTCCAGAAGCCCACAAAGTAGTCCACCGCCGAAATCACCGACACCACCGTCATCCAGTAGATCGCGGTCACGGCAATCAGGTGGACGCCCACCGGAAACC
>Ga0302314_10022473_pt1 | contig 10342 bp, 8 predicted proteins | sample III_Palsa_N2_3_FD_200533 | JGI IMG/M metagenome (GOLD analysis project Ga0302314, IMG submission 200533) | Peat permafrost microbial communities from Stordalen Mire near Abisko, Sweden - III_Palsa_N2_3 | ecosystem: Environmental > Terrestrial > Soil > Palsa > Peat permafrost | place: Sweden... | reverse complement strand
AGCATCGAGATGGTGCCGACCAGCACGGTGAAGCCGTAGCCGAGGACCAGCGGGCTCTGCTCCAGCCGGGGCGCCTCGCGGGCCAGGATCAGCAGCAGCGGCAGCAGGCAGAGCAGCGTCAGCACCCGCCGGGTGGCGTGCCGAACGGACGGATGCATCCGGTCCAGGGTGCGCCGCAGCGGCCCCGGCGGGCGGAACGCGGCCGTGGCCGACCGCAGCGGGGGCAGCGGCGGCGGCGCGGGGCGGAAGGCCGGGGTCCGCGGCGGCAGCGTCGCGGTCGCGCTCTGCCCGCCGTGCCCGCCGTGGGTGGCGGCGGCCGGGGCGCTGAAGGCGAACTCGTAGGTGCGCTGGTCCAGCGGCTGCCGGTACGGCTCGGGCTGCTGCTGGTAGTACGGCTCGGGCTGGTAGTACTCGTGCGGGTCGGGCTCGGGCTGCGGGTAGGGCTGGTACTGCTGCTCGGGCAGTCCGTAGCTCTGCTGGTAGATCTGGTCGAACGAGGGCAGCGGCTGATCCGGGTCGTAGGGCTGGTCCGGATCGTAAGGCTGGTCCGGATCGTAGGGCTGATCGGTCACAGGATCGCCCTCGCCGGGACCGAGTCCAGCCGGTAGGTGGCGTCCAGCACGTTGCTCAGCCCGGACAGCCAGTCCAGGTCCGCGCCGGGGTGGACGGTGTGCACCAGGACCAGGTCCCAGTCGTCCGACTCGGGCGCGGACTCGCTGGTCAGCACCTCCGAGCCGAGCCGGAGCGAGGGCACCAGCGGGTCGGTGAAGTGCACCTTCGCGCCCTCCTGGTGCAGCTCCTCGATGATCTCCAGGGCCGGGGACTCGCGCAGGTCGGCCACGCCGGGCTTGTAAGCGACGCCGACCACCAGCACCCGCGCGCCGGACAGGCTGAGGCTGCGGTCGGCCAGCAGCTCCCGGACCCGCCGGACGACCTGGCGCGGGCGACCCGCGATGGCGGTCATGGCGGCGTCGATCAGCGGGGACGATATTCGCTTGGCCCGCAGCTGCCACAGCAGGTAGTGCGGGTCGCAGGGGATGCAGTGCCCGCCCACTCCGGGGCCCGGGTAGAACGGCATGAAACCGTAGGGCTTGGTCGCGGCGGCGGCGATGATCGGCGAGGGGTCGAGGCCCAGACCCCGGCAGTTCTCGGCGAACTCGTTGGCCAGCGCGATGTTGACGGCCCGGAAGGTGTTCTCCCAGAGCTTGGTCATCTCCGCGTCCTCGGGCGAGGGCAGCACGTGCACCGAGGGCGCGGTGCGGTGCAGCACGGCGGCGGCGCGGGCGGTCGAGCGCGGTCCGCTGCCGCCCACCACGCGCGGGGTGCTCTCCTGGGTGTGCCGGGAGTTGCCCGGGTCGATCCGCTCCGGGGAGAAGGCGACGAAGACGTCCTGTCCGGCCACCAGTCCGCGCTGGGCCAGCGGCTCGACCAGCAGGTCTCGGGTGGTGCCGACGTAGGTGGTGGAGGTGAGCACCAGCAGCTGGCCGGGGACGGCGTGGGCCACGGCGGTGGCGCAGGCTCCGGCCATCGCCCGCAGGTCGGGCACCTGGTGCTTGTCGACCGGAGTGGGCACGCAGATCAGCACGGTGCGGGCGTCGGCGAGCCGGGCCGGGTCGGCGGTGAGCACCAGCCCGCCGTCAGCGGCGCCGGACCCGGCGGGGTCGAGGCTGGCGGCCAGCCGCTCGTGGTCGCTGGGGAGCAGGTCGACGTCGCGGCGGCGGATCGCGTCCAGCCGGGCCTCGCTCACGTCGAGCCCGATGACCCGGTTTCCGGCCGAGAGCAGGGCCAGGGCGGTGGGCAGGCCGACATAGCCGAGTCCGACGACGGCGACCGTGCCTGCCGCGTGCTCCAGCGCCTCGATCTCCTCGGCCGCCTCGCTCGCTCCGGCCAGGTCGAAGTCCTCGACGTGTTCCGGTCTCGGCGACGATTCGACGGCCACGAGCTCCATGGGCACAGGGAATTGCATATTGCACTCCGCAGACGGGGTTGGACGTGGCGATTGGCTGGTCGGCCGGATGCGGAGAGCCCGCTTGCCCTGCCTGACGCTGACGGAAGCTCAGCCGCCAAACGATGCTCAGCGGGGGTAAGGCTTGCGTGGGGGACATGTGAAAGTCAAGTGAAGATCAGATCATCCGGCAAAGGCTTTCGCGGTACTTAATGTCCTTTTAAGCATGCTTAATGACGGCTAATGGCCCGATTTGCCCGGGCTGATCACGTCTCACATTCCAAGTGCCCGTGATGTTTACGTCACCCGATCGCAACAAATCGTTCTTGAACGGACAAGGCCCACGGCCGCCGCGAGCTGCGGCGGCCGTGGGCCGGGGGGTCCTGCTAGCGCCGCGGACCGGCGCTCCCCTGGCCCCGTCCGGGCACGGCCGGGAGACCGGTGAAGCCCTTGAAGCCCTTGGCGAAGGAGGCCAGGTAGCCGGGGGCCGGCGTACCCACTCCGGTGACGTCGTCGTACCCCTTGACCGCGTGCAGCGAGGAGTCGTGACCCATGGTGCGCAGGCTGACGTCCTGTCCGTAGGTGTCGTCCACCTGGTCGTGGAAGTCCACCCGGACCTGGGCCAGCGTCGTCCGCCCGCCCTGCGGGGTGTCCGTCACGTCGTGGAACGCGGGGGTGTTGTAGCGCTGGTAGATCTCCGGGTTGGCGAAGCCCAGCGGCTTGCCCTGGGCCTGCTCGGCCAGGGCCTGGATCGCGGCGAACACCGGGCAGGCGACGCTGGTGCCACCGACCCGGTACTCACCGTACCGGGTGGTGCCGTCAGGCCAGGTCTGGGTCTGGCCGACCAGGAAACCGGTGCCGCTGTCGGCCACCGCCGCCACGTCCGGGACCACCCGGTTGCGGCCGCCGTTGGCCCTCGCCAGCGCCGGCGGGACCACCGAGTCCTGGTACGAGGGCTCCGGCACCCGGGCGCTGGTGCCGCCGCCCCCGCCGCCGAGGAACGAGCCCGGCAGCCCGCTCCAGTGCTTGCCGCCCTGGCCGAGTGCCGCGCTGTCGGTGCCCCAGCCGGTCTCGAAGCCGTAGTCGCCCTTGCGGTCCAGCGCCAGCGAGGTGCCGCCGACCGCGGTGACCCAGGGCAGCCCGACCGGCGAGCCGACGGTCTTCGCCCCGGACGTGGCGACCTCGTCGCCGTCGTCGCCGCTGGAGAAGTAGAAGCCGATGCCCTCGACCGCGCCGCGCATGAAGGTCTGGTCGTAGACCGCGTCGATGGAGGAGTCGGTGGCGCTCTCCAGGTCGCTCCAGGAGTCGGTGACGATGGTGGCGAGCTTCCCGTCCACCACCTTGTCCAGGGCGTCGGTCAGGTCGGAGTCCTGGCAGGAGGCCCCGCCGACGTAGACGATGTTCGCGTCCGGGGCGACCCCGTGCACCGCCTCGACGTCCAGGCTCTGCTCGCCGTACCAGCCGGCCGCCCCGCAGCCGCCGGGGAAGGCGTCGCTGGGGGCGACGGTGTCGGTCCACACGGCCGGGTCGACCCGGGTCAACTGGCCCTGCCGGTACGGCGCGTCGCCGTGGGCGGCGGCGTACCGGACGACGTCGGAGCCGAGCGTGGGCGAGTCGTAGGCGTCGACGACGGCGACGGTGACGCCCTTGCCGGTCAGCCCGGTCCCGGCCGCGCCGTAGGCCTGGCGCAGCTGCGTGGCGTCGAGGCCCTTGACCACGTACGGCTGGGTGCGACCGTAGGCCTTGGGGAACGCGGTGGCCGGGCTGGCGCCGAAGTAGGCCGAGAACGGGCCGGAGTTGACGTAGGCGGCGCTGGGCGCCGGCAGCACGTCCCGGCGGGAGCCGTGGACCGCCAGGTGCGGGGCGGTGTCCAGGCCGGTGACCGCGAGCACGGCCGAGGCGACCGCCGCCGGGGCGGTGACCGTCGCGGCCGGCGCGGTGTAGGTGTGGTGGCCCTTGCGGTAGGTGTGCAGCCGGGTGGCGAAGGCCCGCTGCACGGCCGCCGCGGTGCCCCGGACCGCGAGGTAGTGGACGTTGGCGTCGGTCACCGTGAAGCCGGAGGCGGTCAGCCAGGAGCGGACCGTGGAGAGCTGCGCGGCGGTGGCCCCGAACCGCCGGGCGGACTCGGCGGCGGTCAGGAAGTGCCCGTGGTCGGGCGATGCCGGGTCCGACACCGACCGCGCCAGCGCGGCCAGACCGGCGGAGTCCTGGCCGGCCAGGTACACCCGGGCGGTGACCGCCGCCGAGGTCGCCACCTGCCCCTGGTCGGCCGCCTGCGCGGTCCACTGCGGCACGCTGCCGGGCAGCGGCACCCGCGCGGCCTGCGCCTGCGCCCGCGGGTCGGCCCGCGCGGGATCGGTGCCGAGAGCCCCTGCGAGCAGCAGGGGGATCGTCAGGAGTACTGCGGTACCGGCCTTCGACCGTGACCTGCTGCGACGCATGGGACACCTCTCTGAGAGCAGCGCGTATACCTGAAGGTTGCGCAGCCGCAGGGGGTGTCTCCCGTCCCACGCCGCCGATCGCCGGTGGGATGGGCTGATTATTCATCAGTTAGGGTGCATCGCAAGTGAGATCGGCGCGGGTGCTGCCTGCGAGGAGCAGCATGTGCATGGGCAGCAGGCGGCGACGGGCGGAAGAGCGGCGTCCGGGAGCGGCGTCGGCAGTGGCGTGCAGGAGCGGCGTCGGCAGTGGCGTGCGGCAGCGGCGTCCGGGAGCGGCGTGCAGGAGTGGCGTCCGGCGAAATCCGGCTGCGCCGAGGCCGGGGCTAGGGCAGTCTGGGCTGCCATGAGCGACAGGATCACCAGGATCAACCCCGACCAGCTGCACCCGACGCCCGGGTACCACCACATCACCGTGGTCGAGTCCGGCCGCACGGCGTTCCTGGCCGGTCAGTGCCCGCTCGACCGCGACGGGGCGTTGGTCGGCCCCGGGGATCTCGACGCGCAGATCGACCAGGTGGCCGCGAACGCGGTGACCGCGCTGGCGGCGGTCGGGGCGGGGCCCGGGCAGGTGGTCCGCTCGGTGGTCTACGTGGCCTCGGACGAGAACGCCGTGCTGTCCGCCGCCTGGGACCGACTGACCGGCTCCGCCCTCGGTCCCGCCTTCACCACCGCCAGCACCCTCCTCGGCGTCACCCGCCTCGGCTTCACCGGCCAGCTGGTCGAGGTCGACCTCACCGCGGCCCTGCCCGACTGACCGGGCGGGCAGGCGGGCAGGCGAGGTCAGGACGGTTTGTCGTCCCAGTCGGGGAGGGTGGTCGTGCCGGAGAGCCAGTCGCGGCGGAGGACGGCGTAGCCGATCGAGTCGTGCAGCCGACCCGATTCGCCGGGCCAGGCGGCGCGGTAGTGCGACTCCTTCACGTAGCCGCAGGACCGGAAGGTGCGGCGCATCGCGAGGTTGTCCTGGCGGGTGTTGCCCTCGATCCGCTAAAAGGAGATCCCGCCCGATCGTGGTGATCGGACGGGATCTCCTCACTGTGGAGCTACGGGGAATTGAACCCCGGACCTCTTGCATGCCATGCAAGCGCTCTACCAACTGAGCTACAGCCCCAGTCGCCCTGCTGCGGTCCTCCGCAGCGGCTAGAGCAACTCTACACGGTCGACGGCGGTGCCCACCAATCACTTGTCGCGCCCGCGACCTGCGGGGATCGGGGCGCGACGGGTGCGAGACGGGTGCGCGACGGGTGGTGGGAGGGCTAGCGGCGGGGTACGACCAGCCGGGTGCGGTGGGCGAAGGCGGCGGCGGCCAGGTAGAGGGCCGCGCAGACCAGCACGACCACGGCCATGGCGTGGCCGGAGGCGGAGCGCGGGGCCGGGTAGGAGACCTGGCTGAGGAAGACCGTGCCGACGACGGCGACGCCGACGACCTGGCTCAGTTGGAGCACGGTGATCAGCACGCCGCTGGCGTCCGCCGCCTGGGCCGGGTCGACCCGGCCCAGGGCCCGGCCGAACAGCGGGCTGTAGGAGCAGCCGCCGGCGTAGCCGGTCACCAGCAGCAGGGCCAGCTGCCAGGCGTCGGGCCGGTTGCCGCCGCGCAGCGACAGGCCCAGCGCGGCGAAGCCGATGGCGACCACCAGCAGTCCCAGCGCGGGCAGCGGGCGGTTCAGCCGCTTCGGCAGCCGCTGCCAGGCCAGCCCGGCCACGCCGAAGCCGACCAGCATCGGGGCCAGGGTCAGCCCGGCGCGCAGCGCGCCCTCGCCGAGACCGGCCTGGAGGTGCAGAGTGAACGAGAAGCTGAAGCCGCTGACCGCCATCATCACCAGGAACACCGCCGACGCGGCCGGGACCATGCCCGGCGAGCGCAGCACCCGGTGGTGGATCAGCGGGTGTCCGCCGCGCGCGGCCAGCCGGTTCTCGTAGACCACGAAGGCCGCGAACAGCGCCGCACCGGCGGCGAGCATCAGCCGGCCCCAGAGCGGCCAGTCCTCCTGGTGGCCGAGCACCAGCGGGACCACCAGCAGTCCGATGGCGGCGGCCAGCAGTACCAGCCCGACCAGGTCCAGGCTGCGTCCCCGGTTGCCCGGGAAGGACGGCAGCAGCTTGCGCGAGGCGACCAGCAGGACCGCCCCGATCGGCACGTTCACCAGGAAGACCGGACGCCAGGCCGAGCCGAACAGGTCGGCGCTGACCAGCACCCCGCCCAGGACCTGGCCGGCCAGGCCGCCGGTGGCCAGCACCGCCGTGTAGATGCTGAGCGCGCGCATCCGGGAGGCCCCGGTGAAGGTCCGCTGGATCAGGCTCATCACCTGCGGCACCATCACCGCCGCGCCGATGCCCTGGGCCACCCGGAAGCCGATCAGCGCCGGGGTGTCCGGTGCCAGTCCGCAGGCCAGCGAGAACAGCGTGAAGGTGGCCAGGCCGGCTTCGAAGGCCTTGCCGTAGCCGAGCCGCTCGCCCAGCCGCGCCCCGGTGATCAGCAGCACCGCGTAGGCGATGGTGTAGCCCGCGACCACCATCTGCAGGGCCGCTCCGGAGGCCCCCAGGCCGGTCTGGATGGACGGGATGGCGACGTTGACGATGTTCAGGTCGAGCAGCGCCATGAACTGGCCGCTGAGCACCAGTGCCAGGATCAGGCCCGGCCGCACCGGCGGTTCAACTCGGTTGTCCAGTATGTCTGTTGGCTGCGGGCTGACTCGCGTCTCACTCATGTGAACTATCCTGGGCGCAGCCGGGTACCGGTAGTTAGAGCCTGGTGATACTGGTACTGGCGCTACCTGTCAGCCGGCCGGGAACTGGGGCACCATGGGTGCCATGAGCGTGACGGAGCTGACCCCGACAGCGAAGGCGCCCGCCCGCGGCGCGGGTGCGCCCCGGCGGCAGGAGCTGGCGGCTTTCCTGCGGACCCGGCGCGGCCGGGTCAGCCCGGAGGACGTCGGCCTGCCGCCCGGCCTGCGCCGCCGCACGCCGGGGCTGCGCCGCGAGGAGGTGGCGCAGCTCGCCGGTGTCGGGGTGACCTGGTACACCTGGCTGGAGCAGGGGCGGCCGATCAACGCCAGCGAGCAGGTGCTCGGCGCGATCGCCCGGACGCTCCGGCTGGACCAGGCCGAGCAGACCCACCTCTACCACCTGGCCGGGCTGCAACCGGGCCCGGCGCTGCCGGACCGCCACTCGATCCCGACCGAGATCCAGACCATCCTGGACGCGCTGAGCCCGCTCCCGGCGGTGGTCTCCAACGACCGCTTCGACCTGCTCCGCTGGAACACCGCCTACCAGGCGCTCTTCCCCGGGCTGACGCTGGACCCGTCCGGACGGCGGAACAGCCTGTGGTGCACGGTGACCGTGCCGGAGTGTTGCAACGCCTTCGTGAACCGGGCCCAGGAGCTGCCCCGGATGGTCGCCGTGCTGCGCTCCGGCTACGGCCGCCACCTCGGCGAGCCGTACTGGGAGGACTTCATCCGCAACCTGCTCGAAGCCAGTCCGGAGTTCGCCCGGATGTGGGCGCAGCAGGACGTCGCGGCGCACACGACCCAGGTGAAGGTGTTCCGGCACGCGGGGGTCGGCGAGGTGCGGATGACGGTCACCCACCTCCAGGCGCTGGGCATGCCGGAGGCCCGGGTGGTGGTCTACACGCCGCTGGACGACCTGAGCCGCGAGGGGATCGACTGGCTGATGGCCCACCCCGGCGTGCCGCCGACCACCCACCGGCACTGAGCCGGGCACTGAGCCGGGCACTGAGCCGGCACGGAGCCGGGCACTCGGTGAGCGCCGGGTGAGGACACGGTGTGGACCGAGTGGGAACCGGCGGGGGTGCGGCTGTCGTCCGGTGACGTGTGAGGACGGACGAGGCCAGGCAGACGGCGGCGGACCCGGCGGCCCGCCCGGACCTGGCGGAGGCCCGGGCGCGGCGTCGGCTGATCGTGCTCGGCGGGCTCGTCGTCGCGGTGGGCGTCCCGCTGGGTCTGCTGGCCGAGTGGCGGACCCAGGCGGTCATCGAGCGGGCCTGGTCCACCTGCGTGGGCATGACCTGGACGCCGACCTATGCGCTGGCCCCGGACGGCACCCGGTTCGGCATGTTCACCTGGTGGTTCTACCTGCTGGTCTACGCCATCGGCTTTCCGCTCGGCTTTCTGCTGGTGACCGGGCGGGTGCGGGGACGGCTGTCGGGGCGGCGGATCGCCGCCGGCTGCGCGGCCGGGCTGATCGTACTGGCGGCGCTCTCGGCGGCCGACCTGTCACTGAACGTCGCGCCCAAGGACGGCTACTACCTGTCCAACCACTGCCCGGCGGGGCATCCGGCCTGGTGGCCGAGTTGGCTGCCGATCAGCGACTCGGGCGACGCCAGGCCGATGGACCTCAGCGACCTGGGCTGAGCGGAGAACGCCGGAAAGCGGAAATCCCGCCCGGTCGCCTGGACCGGACGGGATTTCCCTGCTGTGGAGCTACGGGGAATTGAACCCCGGACCTCTTGCATGCCATGCAAGCGCTCTACCAACTGAGCTACAGCCCCATGCCGTGCTGCTACTGCGGTCCTACCAGTACTGCCGATCCTGCCGTCCTGCCGTCCTACGTGGAGCTACGGGGAATTGAACCCCGGACCTCTTGCATGCCATGCAAGCGCTCTACCAACTGAGCTACAGCCCCAATGTCGCGCACCTGGCCGGAAAAGCTGCGGTGCGAACGAGGAAGACTTTAGCGGCAGGGGGGCCGAACTGCGAAATCCGGCCCCGTCCCCGCCCGGCACCCGTCAGGTGTCGTCGCCGATCACCGGTTCGGGCAGCGAGCCTGCGTTGTGCTCCTGGAGCCGCCAGCCGCGCGCGCCCTCGCCCAGGACCGACCAGGAGCAGTTGGACAGGCCGGCCAGGGCCTCCCAGTGGTACGGGTCGAGGCCGAGCAGGCGGCCGATGGCCATCCGGATCGTGCCGCCGTGGCTGACCACCACCACCGTGCCCTGGTCCGGCAGGGCCTTCACCGCGTCCAGGATCACCGGCACCGCCCGGTCGGCGACCTCGGTGTTGAGCTCGCCGCCGCCGCGCCGGACCGGCTCGCCGAGCCGCCAGAGCCGGTACTCGTCGCCGTAGCGCGCCTGGATCTCGTCGTTGGTCAGGCCCTGCCAGACGCCGGCGTAGGTCTCCCGCAGCCCGGCGTCGTGGGTGACCTCCAGGCCGGTCACCGCCGCCAGCGCGGCGGCGGTGTCGGCCGTGCGCTGGAGGTCGGAGGAGACGATCGCGTCCGGGCGCAGCCCGCCCAGCAGCCGGGCGGCGCGCTGGGCCTGGGCGTGGCCGGTCTCGGTCAGCGGGACGTCGGTGCTGCCCTGGAACCGGCCCTCAAGGTTCCATGACGTCTGGCCGTGCCGCCAGAAGACGATCCGGCGGCCGCGTGTCCCCCCGTTCAGCGCCGGCTCCGATCAGCCTCGGCCTCAAGGACGGCCTCCACGTGGTCGAACTCGTTGGGCTGACGGATGAAGCCCTCGTCGTCGGGACGGTTGCGGGTGGCGATGGCGTCCTCGGGCAGGGGGATCTCCGGGCAGTCCTTCCACAGCCGCTCCAGGCCGTAGTAGGAGCGCTCCTCGGAGTGCTGCACGTGGACCACGATGTCCAGGAAGTCGAGCAGGATCCAGCGGCCCTCGCGCTCGCCCTCGCGACGCACCGGCTTGGCGTCGAGCTGCTCGCGCAGCGCCTCCTCGATGCCGTCGGCGATGGCCTTGACCTGGCGGTCGTTGGGCGCGGAGGCGACGAGGAAGGCGTCGGTGATGGCGAGGACATCGCTGACGTCGAAGGCGATGATGTTGTGGGCGAGCTTGTCGGCCGCCGCCTGGGCGGCGGTGTTGACGAGCTCGACGGCACGGTCGGTTGCAGTCACGGGGTGCTCTCGGTTCGGGGACGCGGGTACCCTCCAGGATCTCATGAACGGCGGAGGGCCCGCGCTGCCCTTTTCGGCGCGCGGGCCCGGACCTGCGGAA
>Ga0302314_10022472_pt1 | contig 10342 bp, 9 predicted proteins | sample III_Palsa_N2_3_FD_200533 | JGI IMG/M metagenome (GOLD analysis project Ga0302314, IMG submission 200533) | Peat permafrost microbial communities from Stordalen Mire near Abisko, Sweden - III_Palsa_N2_3 | ecosystem: Environmental > Terrestrial > Soil > Palsa > Peat permafrost | place: Sweden... | reverse complement strand
TGTCCATCTCCTCCGCGAAGGCTGCGATGTCTTCGCCGTGGATGCCGATCCAGGGGGTGTCGCCCACGTAAGAGCCCTGGCGGCGCAGCTTGCCCCGGCGCTTCCCGCGACCAACTTCCGCGTCGGCACCATCGAAAAGATGGAGTTTCCCGACGCCTTTGCGGACGTGGTGATCTGCAACTCCGTGCTTCACTTCGCAAGAGACGAAGCTCATTTCCTCGCGATGGTCGAGGAAATGTGGCGCGTTCTGCGCCCCGGCGGAATGCTCTTCTGCCGCCTGGGTTCACGCATCGGCATGGACTTCGAGCGCCTCCGCGGAAACATCTTTCGCATTGGCGACGGCTCAGAGTGGTTTCTGGTCGACGAGGCTGTGCTCCTGCAGATGACCCGCCAGATGAACGGCGTCATGGTCGATCCATTGAAGACCACCATCGTCCAGGACCACCGCTGCATGACCACCTGGGTGCTCCGCAAACGCTAACCCAGTACTCTGAGAACCCATTTAAAGCATCACCCAAAAGCACGTCATCTCGACCGGAGGCGCCGCCGCCGGCGCGGAGAGATCCCTGTATTTAGCCTTCGCATTTGCTTTTGTTTGTTTTTCTGAACCCTCACCCCAAAGTGTCATCCTGAGCGAAGTAGTTCGCGCCCTGGCGAACTACGCAGTCGAAGGACCTGCGGTTGCTTTTGCCGTTGCCTGTTCTCAATCCGCATTAAGCCTTTGCATTTAATCCGCGTCTATCCGCGAAAATCCGCGGTCGGCCTTCGTTTCCAAAGGCCAGCCTCTCACCCGGAGACCTCCCACCCAAGCTCCTTCAGCAGAAACGCATAATCGAAAGCAATCTCTTTCAGGTAGTCGTATCTACCCGAAGCCCCACCATGCCCCGCATCCATATTGATATGCAGCAGCAGCGGAGCATCGTTCTTCTTCAGCGTCCTGAGCTTCGCCACATACTTTGCCGGCTCCCAGTACATCACCTGCGAATCGTTCAGACTCGTCTTCACCAGCATCGCCGGATAATCTCCAGCCTTCAGATTGTCGTAAGGCGAATACGACCGCATATAGCCAAACGCCTCCGCCTCATTCGGGTTCCCCCACTCCTCATACTCCGCCACAGTCAGGGGCAGGGAAGCGTCCAGCATCGTATTCATCACATCCACAAACGGCACATGCGACAGCACCACGCGAAACAGCTCCGGCCGCATATTCACCACCGCGCCCATCAGCAGACCGCCCGCACTCCCACCCTCAATCGCCACGCGATCCTTCGCGCCATACCCCTTCGCCACAAGCTGTTCCGTCACGGCGATAAAATCCGTAAACGTATTCTGCTTCACCATCATCTTTCCGGCGTCATGCCACGGATCGCCCATCTCGCCACCCCCGCGAATATGCGCATAGGCAATCACCACGCCGCGATCCAGCAGCGACAACCGCGTCGCACTAAATCCAATCGGCAGCGGATACCCATACGACCCATAACCGTAAACATACAGCGGATTCCCTTTACCCAACCCAAACGAATCCCGCCGATACACCACCGACACCGGCACCTTCACCCCATCCGCGGCCTCCACCCAAACGCGCTCCGAAGCATACCGCGCCCGATCGAACCCACCCGGTACCTCCTGCTCCTTCAGCAGCTCCGAGCTTCCCGACCGCACGTCATACTCATACACCGAAGCAGGCGAAACCAGCGAAGTATAGCTATACCGAAACGCCGTCGTCGCAAACTCTCGATTCGCATGAGCCCCTGCCGAGTACACCGGCTCCGGAAACTCAATCTCCCTCGAAGCTCCGAGTGTGTTCCCGGCGAAATCCGTCACCGTCAGCGTCGGCAGCCCCAGCCGTCTCCTCGCACTCACGCAGAACGTCGCGAACACCTCGAAGTCCTCCAGCGGCGCATCCTTATCTTCCGCGATCAGTTCCGTCCACGCCTCGCGCCCACCTCCATCCACCGGCGCCGTCACCACTCTGAAGTTCTTCCCCGTATCGTTCACCCGGATATAAAACAGCCCATCCCGATGATCGACCGAGTACTCCTGCTCATCCACGCGCGGCGCAATCACCAGAAACATCCCACCCGGCGTCTCCGCAGAAAGATAGCTGCACTCGCTCGTCGTATGGCTGCCCGCCTCCATCAGCAGATATTTTCCATCCCTGGTCTTACCCACCCCCAGGTTGAACCTCTCATCCTTCTCCTCATACACCACAGCATCGTCCGCTGCCGCATCACCCAGCCGATGCCGCCAAAGATGGTCATGCCGCTTCGTCGTCTCATCTTCCGTCGTATAAAAGATCGTCTTCGAATCCGCCGCCCACACCACCGACCCCACCCGCAGCGCAGTATCCGCCAGGTCCTTCCCCGTCTTCAGATCCCGCACATGCATCGTGTACTGCCGAAAGCCCGTATTATCGGTCGAATAAGCCAGCAGCCAACCATCCGGGCTCACGCTCATCGCCCCGACGGACATAAACGGCTGATCCACCGCCAGCGCATTCACATCCAGCAGAATCTCCTCCGGCTGCGACTCATCGTACTTCGCTCCAGCCGCCGCCCGCCTGCAGTGAATCGGATACTGACTCCCCTCCACCGTCCGCACATAGTAAAACCACCCCCGCTGCGGATACGGCACCGACTCATCGGTCTCCTTGATATGCGACAGCATCTCCGCATACAGCTTCGCCTGCAGCTCCTCGGTGCCCGCCATCTCCGCCAGCGTATACGCGTTCTCCGCCTCCAGGTGCGCGATCACCTCCGGCGACGCTTTATCCCGCATCCAGCGGTAATCGTCCTCAAGCGTCTGTCCATGCAGCGTGGTCGGTGTAGGTTCCCTGCGGGCAACCGGCGGTGTCATTGCACTCTGAGTCTTCAAACAAACCTCCAGCCGACAGCATACAGCGTCCGAATCCAGGAAGGGAGCAACCATAATCTACCCGCGCACACCAAATCAGATGTGGCCGAATTATTCACAAAGATGTACGCTTGACGACCACAGGAGATACTTCCATGAAGCTCAGACAGATACGAAACCTCGCGATTGGCGCTGCTGCTCTCCTCTCTCCCGTCGCGTTGTTCGGCCAGGCCATCCCCATCGAGATTGCCGCCTCTCAGACTCAGGCCAACCCGACCAATCAACAGCCGCCCTCGACAAATCAGCAGCCGCCTTCGACTGCCATGCAGGACTCCGGCACCAACGCCAATGAAGTCAGCCAGACCATGAAGGACAAGAGTTTCCTCCGCCACGCAGCCGAGGGCGGTCTCGCCGAAGTGAAACTTGGCCAGCTCGCCGCTGAAAAAGCAGGCAGCGAAGAGGTCAGAGCCTTTGGCAGAAAGATGGTCGACGAGCACACAACCCTCAACAGCCAGATCGCCTCCGTCGCCGACTCGATGGGAGTGCGCCTCCCGAAGACCATCACCAAAGAAGACCAGGCCGAGTACGACAAACTCAGCGCTCTCTCCGGCAACGACTTCGACACCGAATATCTCACCGTCATGGTCAAAGACCACCGAAAAGACCTTCGCGACTTCCGTGACGAAGCCGCCGGCGCAACCGATCCCACCCTCAAAACAACGGTCGAGAGCGGTGAAAAGGTCATCCGCGACCATCTGATCACCGTCGACAAGCTCGCTCGCGACAAGGGCGTCCCCGTCCCCCCGCACGGCGGCAACAAGCCCCCCGCCGCTCCCACCTCATAAGCATCAGCCGCCACACGAAATCAGCGAAAAGGGGATGTCCTCGGACATCCCCTTTTTGCTGCGTCCCTCTGCAGAATATGGGGTAACCTTTATCGCGAGCGTGATAACAAGAGCTGCCCCAAAGCGTCCATCCCTGAAACCCTGCTTCTGAACTGCGTTCTTCCCGTCCCATGTTTTTCCAGCCTCATGTTTCCAGTTCCATGGATGAGTCAGTACCCGTCTTCGCATCAACCGGCCCCTGTGTAATTGGTTTAATCCTGAATGTGAAAGGTTCGAATGATGATGCGAGCGTTCGCGGGCATGACCCTCCTTGCCCTTCTCTGCACCCCGGTCTTCGCCCAATCCGCCGCAACCCAAACTCCCGCAACCCAACCCGCCGCAACCCAACCCCCCGCAACCCAAACCCCCGGCCCTCCCCCCGCATTTGAGATCGCCGATGTCCGCGTCAGTCCCCATCGCACCTTCCCCTTCCCCGACGGCGGCCATCTTCGCGGCGACCGCTACATCCTGCGCCAGGCCACCATGGTCGATCTCATCGCCGCTGCCTACGGCGTCGAGGCCAGCACCGTACAGGGTGGTCCCATCTGGCTCGAAACCGACCGCTTCGACATTGTCGCCAAAGCTCCACCCACAACGCCGCCCGCGACAGTAAAGCTCATGCTTCAGTCCCTGCTGGCCGAACGATTCAACCTCGTCACCCACACCGGCAGCAAGCCTATGCCCGCCTACGTCCTCTCCGCAGGCAAAGGCAAGCCGAAGCTGAAAGAGTCCGACGCCGCCACCGAAGCCGGATGCGAATACCAGCCCCCGCCGCCGAATCTCCCGCCCGGCACCATCTCGAACATCGTCTTCGCCTGCCACAACATCACCATGGAGACCTTCGCAAAAAATCTTCACGACTGGGCCGGAGGCTACTTATCCAACCCCGTAGTGGACTCCACCGGCCTCAAAGGCGGCTGGGACTTCGACATTAAGTGGACCGGGCGTGGCCAGCTCCAGAAGGCCGGTGCCGACGGCATCTCCATCTTCGACGCCGTGGACAAACAACTCGGCCTGAAGCTCGATCTCCAAACCGCGCCCCGGCCCGTGCTCATCGTCGACAGCGTGAATCAGAAGCCCACCGCCAATCCTCCCGGCATCGAGAAAAGCCTGCCTCCGCCTCCCGCGCCCGAGTTCGATGTCGCGACCATCAAGCCGAGCAAGCCCGATACCCATCTGCGCGGCAACATAAAAGGCGGTACGGTCGATCTCCAGGGCGCCACGCTCAAATTCATGATGACCTTTGCCTGGGACCTCAACCCCAACGACAGCGAAGTCCTCGTCAACGCGCCGAAATGGCTGGACTCCGATCACTTCGATATCCTCGCCAAGGTCTCCAACGACGCTCTGGGGCCAGCCTCCGCAACCGGGTCTCCGCGGATAACTCAGGAGGACCTGCAAATGATGCTGCGCGCTCTCCTGATCGAGCGTTTCAAAATACAGGCCCACATGGAAGACCGGCCTATCTCTGCCTACACCCTCCTCGCGGCAAACCCGAAGCTCAGACCAGCCGACCCACTCAGCCGTACCCGATGCACCGAAGGTCCTGGACCGGACGGCAAGGACCCAAGGATCGCGAGCCCGGTGCTGAACCGGCTGGTGACGTGCCAGAACATGACGATGGCGCAGATTGGAAATGAGCTTCAACACGTCGCAAGCGGATACATCTACGGCCCGGTCCTCGACTCCACGGGAATTAAAGGCTCCTGGGATTTCACTCTCAGCTTTAGCTCTGCCGATCAGATCCTGCCTGCTGCAGCAACGAAGCCGGCCGCCTCACCCGACGGCACAACCACCGCCACAGTAGCGGACCCCAACGGCGCTCTCTCGCTCTTCGACGCGGTCAACAAACAACTCGGCCTGAAGTTAGAAAAACAACGCCGTCCCGCCCCCGTGCTGGTCATCGACCACATCGAGGAAACGCCGACGGAAAACTAAATGTCCTGCCGGACGGGCCTCCTGCGCGGAGGGCGACCACTTCGTGGTGGGTATATCTTGTCACGCAGGGATGATCTTCTTTGGGCCTCCCGCTGGTCGGCAAATAACAATCCCGACCAACGGGAGGACCAAAGAAGCCTGCATCACCTCGACAACTTAAAAAGGCGTGCGAACGCCCGCCCCACGCGCAGTGGGCCCGTCCGGCAGGACAGCACTCCCGCCGCCGTCTGCTAAAGCGTAGAATGACCATCGATGAAGCTCTTTTCCCGCTGGCTGGCCGTCGTCATTCTGCTCCTCGCACCGTCGGCCACGCTGACGGCCGAGTCGGTCAGCACCCTCCCGCGCCCCACCAGTTACGTCAGCGACTTCGCCAACGTCCTCTCCCCCTCCACAAAGCAGAATCTCGAATACACCTGCCTTCAGGTCGACCGTCAGGCCCACGCCCAGATCGCCGTCGTCACCATTAAAACCATTGACGGCGACCAGTCCATCGAAGAGTTCTCCACCGCCCTCGAAGACAAGTGGAAGGTCGGCGCGAAGGGAACCGACCGCGGCGTCCTTCTCCTCGTCGTCCTGAACCCGCGCAAAGGCCGCATCGAGGTCGGTTACGGCCTCGAAGGCATCCTCAACGACGCCCGCGCCGGCGACATCCTCCGCTCCATGGCCCCCTACACCCGCCAGGGAGACTTCAACACCGCCATCACCGGCGCTGTGCAACAGCTTGCACAGATCATCACCACCGACGCCGGCGTCACCCTCACCCCGCAGCAGCAGATGCAGCATCAGTACCACCGCCAGCAGCAGGCCCCCGTCCAGCTCAGCCTCACGCAGCTCCTCCTCGGCGGCGGCGTCATCCTGCTCATCCTCTTCTTCCTCGTCAAAACCGGCAACACCGGCCTCATCTTCTTCCTCCTCGGCAACCTGATGGGCGGCGGCGGTGGTGGCTATCGTGGCCGCGACGACGACCGTGGCGGCGGAGGTGGATTCGGTGGTTTCGGTGGCGGCGGCTCCGGCGGCGGCGGTGCCAGCGGCGACCTCTAAGGGCTCAGCATGGAAAAATGTTCAGCAAATGAAGCGTGGGGAAAATTCGGTCTGGTGATACAGTACAGCCGGGTAGACCAGCCAGGAACCGCATCGAAGTCCAGCATCGAAGTTTAGATCATAGAAATCGAGGAACCGAACAGAATGAAACCTTTATGGATTGTGCTTGGTATCGTGGGCCTCATCATAGTCCTGCTGCTCTTTGTCGGCGGCAGCTACATCGGCGCGAAGAACACGCTCGTGCAGAAAAATGAAGCAGTCAACCAGGCCTACTCGCAGCTCGACGTCGTGCAGCAGCGCCGTCTCGACCTCATCCCCAACCTCGTCGCCTCGGTCAAGGGCTACGTCGCCGAAGAATCGACCGTCCTGACCAACATCGCCAACGCCCGCGCCGGCGTCCTCGCCGCAGGCAGCGACCATGCTGGAGCCATCAACGCCAACAGCAAGCTCGACGTCGCCCTCGGGCCGTTCTTCCGCCTCCAGGAGCAGTACCCCAACCTCAAGAGCAACGAGCAGTTCATGCGTCTCAACGATGAGCTCGCCGGAACCGAAAATCGCATCGCCGTCGAGCGCCAGCGCTACAACAAGGTCCTCGAAGACTACAACGTCTACGTCCGCCAGTTCCCCAACAGCATCTGGGCCAACATGGCCGGCTTCCACTACCGCGACGAGTACTTCAAGGGCAACCCGGCCAACGCCGAAGCCCCGAAGGTCGACTTCTCGAAGTAAGGGAAGCGGCCCCGAAAAAATAGTTGGGAAAAGTGGCGTATTTTTCGTGGTCGAAATGTGTGCATTTAGCAACCAGCGAAATGCAGCATTTCACCACGAATTCACCACAAATAACCACGCAAAAAACCACGCGCGAGCCGCAACCCCTCGCAAAAACACCAGCAAAAATGGCCTCCGCGACGAAGCGGAGGCCATTTTTACGCTGCAGTATTTTTTTCTGCGTTTTTTTACTTCGTAAAGGAGGAGATGGCGGTAGCCTCGTCGTCCTTCACGTCGAAAACCGTGTAAAGCTTCGTGATCTGGAGCAGATCGTGAACCTTTTTGGTCAGGTTCAGCAGCTTCAGCTCGCCGCCGCTGTTCTTCACCGTCGTAAACGCGCTGACCAGTTCGCCTATGCCGGAGCTGTCGATGTAGTTGATATCAGCGAGGTTAAGCAGAATTTTGTTGGAGCCCTTTGCCAGCACATCCCGCACCGCATCGCGGATGGTGACGCTGCCTTCGCCGAGAGTGATCCGTCCGCTGAGATCCAGAATGGTGATACCGTCCACCTGGCGGGTTTTTACCTTCATGCTCATGAGTCGTATTCTCCTTATGTCCCCGGCTGCGCCGGTGTTCTGTGCTTGATAAGTGTCATTTCTGTGCCGGGATGAAGCTGCCGAAAGTTTACCTCATCCATGAACGCCCGGATCAGAAAGATGCCGCGTCCCGAGCCGCGAAGAATATTTTCCGGCGCCAGAGGATCGGGAATCTTATCCTCATCCAGCCCCGGCCCCTGATCCGCGATGCGGATAATCAGCGAGTCCGTCGTCGTCTCGAATGATGCCGTAACGTGCTTTGCGGTGTCGTACGCATTGCCGTGCAGCACCGCGTTTACCGCCGCTTCGCGCACCGCCATCGCGATGTGAGGAACGGTATCTTCATCAAAACCCGCTCGCTGCGCGCACTGCTCGGCTACCTGCTCTATCTTGTTCACGCTGTCGAGCGACGAGTCAAGTGTGTAGCTGACGCGCATAGTCGTTGAGTCGGCCAAAGCAGTCCTTGAATTACCTGTATGCCAGTCGTCAACGGCAGACAACCGCGATGATGGCAGTGTGCTTGTGGATTTCTTGAATGTCAAGGACACCAGGGCGATCTTCGCCCCGGCCCCGCTTCTTCGCCGGCCATTCCGCTGGCCGTAACTCCGCTACCCTCCACCTTATCGGCAACAGGGTGGGCTAACATGCGGGTACGAGGATTATTTTCATCCGCACCTCTGCGAGCCTTCCCTCCGTGGTCCCGTTGTTCGCCCTGGCATCGTAGTTCAAACGCAGTCAGGTAAAGTTTGATAGACAGCAATATAGCCCTATGACGAAGCATGCCAATCAAAAGACGAGCGTCTCGGCCCTCATGGGCGCAGCCGTGATCGATGCGCAGGGTGGCGCATACGGCCGCGTGCGCGAGGTCGCCGTGGCCCCTTCCATCGACGCCTCCCACGTCTTCGGCATGGTCCTCAGACTCGCTTCAGCCAAACGCGGCGACCGTCCCTCGCTCGTGCCCGTCACCGACCTCCAGTTCACCGCCGACGGTCAGATGCAGCTTCGCGACACCGCAGCCCCCGCCATCCTCTCCGACGACGAGACCTACCTGCTCCTCGAGCGTGACCTCCTCGACCAGCAGATCATCGACATCCACGGCCACAAGGTCGTCCGTGTCAACGACGTGGAGTTGGTCTGGGAGCCATCGCACGAAGAAAGCCCCGACTTCAGGCTGCGCATCTGCGAGGTAGAGGTAGGCCTGCGCGGCGCCGTCCGCCGCCTCTTCAAAGGATTGCCCGCAAAGTCGGTCAGTAAGTTCGCCGACCGCTTCAGCACCAGCGTCATTCCGTGGGATTTCGTCGACCTCATCGACCGCGATCCCGCCCGCCGCGTGCGCCTCAAGATCGAGCAGGACCGTCTCTCGCAGATGCATCCCTCCGACATCGCCGACATCCTCGAAGACCTCGCCCCCGCCGAGCGCCACGCCCTCTTCCTCTCCCTCGACGAAGAGGTCGCCGCCGAGGCCCTCGAAGAGGTCGCGCCGAAGATGCAGCAGTCCCTCATCGAGTCGCTCGACTCCGAGCAGATCGCCGGCATCGTCGAAGAGATGGACCCTGGCGCTGCCGCCGACCTCCTCTCCGAGCTCTCCGACGAACGCTCCGAGGCCATACTCGACGAGATGGACCCCGAGGAGCGCCAGGAGGTCCAGGACCTGCTCGAGTTCTCCGGCGACTCCGCCGCAGGCCGCATGACGACCGAATACATCGCCCTGCCCATCGCCGCCCCGGTCAGCCAGGCCATCGAGGCTTTACGCAGCTTCGAAGGCGATATCGATACCATCACCGACATCTATCTCCTCGACGAGGAAGAACGAATCTCCGCTCTCATTCCTGTCGTGCAACTCCTTCTCGCTACCCCCGAAACCTCCCTTGCCGACCTGCCCCACGGCCATCTCCTCATCTGCGACGTCGATGCCAACGGCCGCAGGGTCGCCGAGCTCTTTGACAAATACAACCTGCGTTCTCTCCCCGTGCTCGACCACGAAAAGCGACTGGTCGGCGTCATCCATGCCGAACAGGTGATCGCCCTGCTGCGGGAAAACCACTAAGCCGGACTCACGCGCCAATGCAACCCATCCTCGAATCCGCATCACACTGCAAGGACCGCCGTCTTCCATGAAGATTCTCTACGCCGCCGGCATGAGCCCCAACGACTCCTCTCTCTATCGCCTCTGGGCACTCGAGCGCCTCGGGCATCAGGTCATCCCCTTCAACGCCTTCGACTACGTGCCCCGCAACATGGTCATGCGCAAAATCGCCCAGCGTCTCGTCACCGGCCCTGGCGTCGCCCGTCTTAACCGCGATATTCTCCACATCGCCG
>Ga0302314_10022471_pt1 | contig 10342 bp, 8 predicted proteins | sample III_Palsa_N2_3_FD_200533 | JGI IMG/M metagenome (GOLD analysis project Ga0302314, IMG submission 200533) | Peat permafrost microbial communities from Stordalen Mire near Abisko, Sweden - III_Palsa_N2_3 | ecosystem: Environmental > Terrestrial > Soil > Palsa > Peat permafrost | place: Sweden... | reverse complement strand
TCCTGGGCCTCGCCGTGAGCGTGGTACTGGTCAAGGTCGTCAACCCGCAGAGCTTTCACTGGACGATGCAGATGAGCGTCCCGATCGGCACGCTGCTCACACTGGGCCTGGGCGTGATCGCGGCAGGCGCGTTGACGGCCTGGGGCAGCGGCCATGCGGCCGCCAGCCGCGACGTCGTGCGCGCGGTGAAGGAGGACTGGTAGGAAAACATCTTTCTGTTAGCAAGAAAGATGTTGATGGACAGGCATTTCTGTATTCTTATCCAGTCTCACAGAGACGAGTAGCGGGATGGGGGTTCCGGGGGAAGGAATGCGGTCTGTGGATAACGCGGAACTGGAGCGGCTGCGCAGGCTCGCAGCGCTGGATGTGCTGAGCTTGATGGCCGAACACATGAAGCTCGACCGGGATTTCACTCCCGTGCGTGCAGCAGATACGCCGCGCGTGCACTTCACTGCCGCCGGCTCCGACTGGGAGTTGCTGGTCGACGGCGCCAGCTTCTTCGACACACAGGAACAAGCGGGCGGCGCCAGCGCCGTCGACCTCGTGATGCACCTGCGGCGCGTGCCATTCAAGCAAGCGGTGAAGATGCTCCGTGAGGCCGGCGCGTGAGGTACCTGCGCGCCACCCAGGAGTTCGTCTTTGCCGGGCGCCCGCGGCCGGGATTCCCTTTGATCCTCGACGAGTCGATGGCGCCGGCGCAGCCGTTCCACGACTACCTGCTGTACCGGCTGCTCGAGCGGGGCAAGGCGCTGGATCCCAAGACCTGGGAGGCGTACGGGCGCCGGCTCTGGGATTTCGCTCGATTTCTGCACGCGAACGGTTGGACCTGGAACGAGGCCTTCACGTCGGTTGGCCAGAGCGTCGTGCGTGTCTACCGCGACTGGCAGGCTCAGGACCTCAAGCTGGACCCGGCAACCGTAAACGACCGGCTGGAGTTGGTCGCGGCAATGTACCGGTGGGCACACGAGTGCGGGCGAATCGACCGCTTGCCCTTCAGTTACTCCGATATCACCGTGAACGACATCGAACATGACTTGGCCCATGTCACAGGCGGCCGCAAGACGGTGAGCCGCCCTGACATGCTGCTCTACGAATGGGACAAGGAACCTCCGTTCTTGACCGCCGAGCAGCTCAAGGTCGCGCGAGAATCGATGCGCTCGGCCTCGCAGCGGCTGCTGTTCGATCTGATGGCGCGGGTTGGCCTGCGCTCGGTCGAGGCACGCACCTTTCCTCTGTCGTACGTGTTCGATCCCAGTACCCGTAAGGCGGTGAAGCCACGCACATTCATCGACGTGCGCCTCGACCCGCGGGACATGGAGATCAAGTTCGACAAGCCCCGAGTCGTGCATGTGCCCTACTGTCTGATGGAAGACATGTACGCCTACACGACATTCGAGCGCAACAGTCTCGCAGGCGCGGTCGAGCGCAAGGAACTGGTCCTTACGATCCACGGCCAGCGGTACAGCAAGGAAGCCGCAGTGAAGGTCTGCGCGGATCTCAGCAACAGGGTCGGCTTCCGCGTGCGCCCGCTGATGCTGCGTCACAGCTACGCAATCCATACCCTGCTGCTGCTGCGCAGCCGCCCCGAGATCAAGCTGGAGCCGCTCATGTACGTCCGCGACCGTCTCGGCCACGCAAGCGTCCAGACCACGATGGTGTATTTGCAGCAGATCGAGCGGCTGCTAGGCGCTGAGGCGCTGGCGATGATGGACGAGTTTGACGAGCTCTACGGGGTGAGCAACGCCCTGGTCACCGAGCAGCTGGCCAACGGCAAGCAGGTGAGCGACTTCGCCATCTGAAGCCTGCTGGTTACCGACGCGACATTCATCGTGCGCGCCGCCGGGGATGCGATGTAGGGCGCCGGCATCGCCGATGACGACGTACCGCTGATTGACCGCTCGCTCACGGCAGCGCACGGGTCGCTTGTGATCTCCTGGGGTCAGCGCCGCAAGATCGAACACAACGTGTAATCCGATTACCCTCGGCGTCGACGCCCTGCCCGCCGCCGCCCAGTCGGCTTCGCGTCCGAAGCAGTCGCACGCGCCCATCACAATCGTTGGGGGCGGATGTTCTACGAGGTGTCGCCGCCGCAAATCTCGAGGTCTGCTATCGGCGTACTGCTGTCATGAGCGGGCATTGGCCGACTCAAACAGGCATTCCAACCCGTTGTAGCGAGCGATCCGTAGCGAACCACAGTGATCCGGCGGTGCGAACCCGGCGAACGACCGCTGTCCGGCGGCACGGCCGCCCGGTATCGACCCAAACCCGACATCGGCGACGTCGGTTTGGGCGCCCGTAAGCTGACGGTCGTCCTGTCGAGCAGCGGATGGCCGCTTTGGGACACTCAAATGATGGCGCCCGGTAAAAGCGTCGATGAACGCTGAAAATCAAGCAGGCGCGCTTATGCGGGCTGCCGAGATTTGCCGGCCTTCTTCTTCGCGGCCGGATTGGCTGCAGGATTGACCTGAGATGCGTCAACGCTGTTTGGCGAAGCTTGCGGCAACCGATTGAGCAAGATTGCTCCTATCGAAGTAAGCAATCCTGGTAGCGCCGATTCGGGAGACGTCCCAAATGTTCCGCCAGTCACCTGAAAGTTGAATGCGACCTCGTAGTGGCCATCGTGGAGACCACGGAGTCTCACCAACTCAGTAGCCATATCCTGCAGGCTCCAAAGGTGGACCAACTCGTAGCCAGGCGGCATGATTGGCGCCGCGCTAGTGGGTTGCGTTTTGGAGGCTTTGGCCATGATTGATCTCGATGCCAAGGGCGGCGGTGTAGAAGTTCAAATGCACGACCTGCGACGACGAATAGACCTTCGTTGAGCGATGCTCGGTCGGCTCTTCATAGCCCACGACAAATAGAGCAGGCGAAACGGAGAACCGCCGTGCAAGAGCCACTGCCTGTCGGACGTTGATGTCCCGGCGACCCGCCAGAACAGCACTCACAACCGGCTGCCCGCCCATGATCGCAGCAAGATCCTTCTGTTTGAGTCCGTTGGTCTCCATAAGGAACCGAAGCACCTCTACGGGGGTAGATTCCGGGATCGCAGGGAGCTTTGCTTCATACGTGGAAAGCCACGTCATGGCGAACTCAAGCAGGGGCTCTCCAGGCTCGGTACCCTCTTCGAGCAGCGCATCAATCAAGTCGGTCATGCGAGCGGCGTTGACCTCGTTCATTTCGGTGTCGAGGCCGTTGAGTGCCTTTACGGCGCTGGCAAAGTGCCGCTGTGCAGATTTCAGAGCGGTTTTTTCGAAGGTCATCTCTGAGTCTTAGTCCATTGATCGTACTCAGCGTGAGTGAATACGTGCTTGATGTATAGGCGCGAATGCGAATAGTGCACGTCAGCAACGACCCGGTAGCTTGCAGCGTCGAAGACCACCCATCCGTTCACAAAGTCAGCACTACCGCAGGTGTTGCGTACGTCGGCGAAGTTCTTCCATCGAGCTTTGCCGACCAGGGTGTACCAAGTTTGCAGGGGCGCACGAGCCTTCGGATGCTTCGTCCAGAACCTCTCAAGGTGCGTTCGAGAGACGACATTGACTGTCTTCCACTGTGGTTCGTTGGACATTGATTATAGCAACTTGCTATGCGGCGTCTGTAGGAGGATCCCTCGATGAACGTGGGATTCTGCCCGCACTACACGGGCGCCCGTCAACACGACGGCGGGAGACGATGCCACGACTACATCACACACGCAAGCGCGTAAGGCGCAAGGCGGGGGGACTTGGTGGATAATACTGTATGCGCATACAGTTGCAAAACCATGTTGATACGCACACTTCGTCTCCGCAGATTCCGGTCAGAAACCAACCAAGGACGTGCTTCGCCAGAAAATTCCGTTTATGTGGGAGCTTCGCTACGAACACCAACCGCACGGCCGAACATCGATGGTCTGCCTGCTGATGCCGGTGGGTGGCAGCACCGACATACTGCGGCCGTCAGGTCTTGACCGGACCCGGAACTCGATCACCCGAGCCGCGACGTCGCTTGTTCGAACGCATTCAAGCTAAAACCCTGCGCTTGATCAACACAGCGAGCCCAGCCGCGTAACTGGCGCAGGTGCCATAGGCGGCGAGCGCTCCATAGCGCATATGGCCTCCCCAATAGACCAGCCACGTGATGCCGACGAACGTGCCTGCAATGAGAGCGACGCGAGGCCACGGGTTGCGAAGTCCAGAATCCGACCGCGTCACAAAACTCAGGGCGATCTCAAAGGCCGATGGCCAGAAGAAAAGCAGGATCGCGACGCAGAATCCGAAGCTGGGCCAATCGTAGGCGGTCGCTGCAGAATAGTCGCGCCCTGAGCAACTGGTCAGGGGCAGGAAGAATCCAGCCGCAAGGCCGACCGCTGCAATCCGCTTGACCCAGACTGTGGCGGGCGTCTCCAAAGCGTTCCAGCTCCGGCAGCCCGTCGCCCCGTCAGAGCCGAGATCAGCTTTTGGCGGCGCATAGCGACTGGGTTGCATGATCGGCAGGGTACCCCAAACCGGTCATCCACGAACGCCCGAAGCTGGCCGGTGGGAGCCGCAAAGGTACGATCATCGCTCAAACTCAGCTGCACCCGTCTATGCCAGAAATCACCATAGGTACTGATTCAGAGCACATTCGCGTGTCTTGGTCTTCTCCGCTCGCCGGCGACGACTGGTTTAAAGCCCGGGTCGACATCGCTGTGCGGTCGTTCCATGGCGAGATCACGCCCATGGTCGAGCGAGCGGATCTGCGGCGCTTTGCGAAGGAGCTACGGGCCCTATACGACTCGCTGCAGGGCGTGGCCGAGCTCTCAACACGAGAGGGACAGCTTGGGTTCAAGTTGACCGTCGGCAGCGGCGGTCACGTCCAGCTCGCGGGCGAGGCATGGTCGGAGGCGACTTACGGCAACTGTCTCAGATTCGAACTCGAGCTCGACCAGTCGTTCTTGCAGGAACCGTTGAAAGTGTTGGAGGGTTGGGATAACGCCTGAGCATGACGCCGGTGAGCGGCCGTTCGCGACCGGCAGCTGCCGGCTGATCACGGCCGGCAGACCTACAGGGCATGTAGCATCCCGGATCATCTCACTGCCGCCCCAATGAACCGCGAACGCCTCCAACGTAGAAAGTTACTACGTAATGTTGCCATTCTGATTGGTTCGATCGGATTCGTGCTCGTGATGTTCGATTGGCTAATCTGGCGCCTTTGGTTCCCATCATGGCCCTGGTGGGTACGGATCATCGGCGACGTCACTGGAGCCTTGCTGTTCTGGGGCGCCGCCGAGCTTGGTCGAAGAGCAAAGCAGCGCATCAGACCAGCTAGCGCGTCAAGCCCGCCGGTAGTAGCGGACAGGCAGAACGTCGACGAGTAGTAGAGACGTACCGTTCGCGCTTGCTGTCCTCCCCGAGAGCAGACATCGGCGAGCGACAGCTTGTGGCCGACTGACGCCAGTCGCTCCGCGCCTTCCACCGGATGCAAGGTGGTGAGCGTACCCTTGAACGCGATTTGCGGCGGCTTGCCAGCCTTTCGCAGGCTCTAGCCCACGGCTCAACGCCCCCCGGGTCTCCCGGTGTCGGACTTTTCTGAGGTTTGAGCTCACAACCCACTGAGGTACGCCATGGCCAGAAAGAAGACCTACGCGGCCAGCGAGGAACGCGCCTCGCCGGTCGCCGCAACATCGGCGTCACCCGAACGGCTGAGGTCCAGCGCTGACGATGCCTGCATCGACATGGTGGGACTGTTGGGACTGGAGGCCCGCTTCCCTCAAAGAAGCAAGACGCTCGACCTCCGCGACTGGTTGGGCCGTGGCATCGACGAGTGGGTATGCACATCCGGCTTCTGCCTCAAGACGATGCTGCTCTCAGGCACGCGCACGACGGCCTCCGTCACCACGTACTTCGGGCATTTGCCCTACCTGTTCGAGTACCTCGCTGACAGTTCGCAAACAACTGCGGTGCCGAGGCCGAAGTCCCCGTCGAACCTTTCCCCGCTGCATGTTCAGCACTTCATCGGCTGGCTGCAGAAGCGGGCGCAGGCTGCAGGTTGGAGGCAGCAATCGACTCGTAATGCCTACAAAGCTGTCAAGGCCGTACTCGCCGAAATGTTCGCGCAGGGCTTCATCAGGGGTGAGCCCTCCCACTTCTTCACGCGCGGCGCGGTGACCTGGGGCTGCGAAGAAAGTCTGCAGACCAGCCTGAGTGACAGGGAGCAAGAGCACCTGGCCAAGGCGATCAAGTCGGACCTTGTCGACGTTCACCACGGCCGCCTGACGCTCAAGCAGGGTGCCGTGCAGGTACTCCGGCTGTTGCTGGTGGCGCACCGCCAGGGGCTCAACCCGACGCCCCTGCTCGAGATGCGCCGCGACGCGCTGGCGCCGGGATTCCTGCCTGGCACGATCCGCATGCGCACCGCCAAGCACCGCAACAAGAAAGTCCGCTCCACTGTCGGCCGTGCCGCTCTTGGGCAGCAAGCGACGACTCGACCGGACGGACAGTCCGACGAGCATGACCTGTGCTTCGACCTCTCCGAAGGCGCGGTGCTGCAACAGGCTATCGTCAGCACCCGTGACCTAGCGCGCGAGGCGCCGCCCGCCCTCAAGCAGCGGATCTGGCTGTATCGCGCTGAAGCAAGTTCAGGGGCAACGAAGAGGGGTAGCGTCACCTGCCTCGACTCGAAGTCCCTCGACAGGGCCATCCAAGGCGTCATCCAACGCCACAACCTGCTCGGCGACGACGGCCTGCCGTTGCGCCTCAACCTCAGTCGCCTGCGCAAGAGCCGCTTCGACCGCGCGCTGCGCGCCGCCGACGGCGACATGGTGATCACTGCCAACCTGATGGGCAACACGCCGAGGGTGGCCGGGGCGAATTACCCGTCGATGAACGAGGCGCGCAAGGCCGAGGCGGCGGACTTCATGAACGGCGACTACACCGCGTTGATGCGGGCCGAAGGTCAGCCTCCGCGGGGCCTTGAGATCCGGCCCGTGCAAGTGCACCCCTTCAAGGTCAAGAAAGACGGCGCAAGCGCCCTGCCGACCCCAACGCCTGTCTCCGGCTGCACGGATTCGATCAGCGGCGAGCACGCACCTCATGACGGCCGCAGCCACTGCGACCGCTACGTCATGTGCCTGTTCTGCTCAAGCTTTGCCATCATTGGCACTGTCGACGAACTCTGGCGCCTGTTCAGCTTCCAGGTATTTGCGCAGGCCGAACTCGACCACCTCGACGAAGTCCTGGGCCCGGAGCGGACGGCCGACCACCTGCTCGAAGACTTGCGCGACCGCTACCGGGTGGCAATCCCCTACATCGACGACTTCACGCAGCGGCAGTTCGCGCGGAGCCGGGTTGCCCAGGCCCGCGCCAGGACCGCCGGCGGCCTGCATCCCTTCTGGCGGCACCAGATGACCATGAGCCGCCGCGCACGCAGCCGGGCCCCGGCGCCCGCGCCGCGCGTCGACGGATTGCGAGGCGACACCGAAACAGGAGACCTCGTTGGCACATAACCTTAATCGCCTTCAGGACATCACCGGCAAGGGCACTCTAGGCCGGCCGAACGCGTCAGGCAGTGCCAAGGGTATGAACGCCTCAGCCCCCCAAGTGCCCGCTGGAGCCCCTGTCGCACGGGTCAGCCCACTACCCGCGCCGCGCGCCCCCCGGGCCTTCGAGTTGCTGGCGGCCCAGCCGATCAGCTTGGTAGGCATGACACCGGCCGAGCGCGACACCATCGTGGTGACTGCCGTGGCCGACGCCTCTGGCCACGAGCACCCCGTGAGCCGCTTTGGCGACCGCGTCTGGAACCTCGCGTCGGAGGTCGAGGCGAAGAACCGCAAGAGTGCAGCCCTGAAGATCGTCTGGCCGGACGACGTGCCGAAAGCGCTGGTCGACGATGCCAAGGCGGCGCTTTACTGCGCCCTGCGACGTGGCCCCCATGGACGGAAGTGGTCGGGCAGCTCCGTGGCGGACATGGGAGGCATGGGCGTCCTAGTGCTGAGGCATTTCGCGCAGTTGGGGCTGGGCGACTTCAGCCAAGTACGGGCGCTGCACCTGTCGGACCATATCGCGGATCTGCGGCGCACGCTCAAGCCGAGGGCCGTGAATACACGGCTGCAGATCGTCAACCTCGTCTGGTCGTTCCACATGGAAGTCCTGCACCCGTTGCTCGAGCACCCGTGGGCGGGGCTCGCCCTCTGGGATGCCTGTGGCGCCAACGAGGACGATCGAGGGCCGTCGGGCCGCACCGGCATGACCCCTGTGATCCCGCGCTCGGTGCAGCGCATGCTCTTCGCCCACTGCGAGGCGCGGCTCGCTGAGGCCGAGGACCTGTTCAGGGCCCGGGACGCGGGTGAGATCGGAGCCTCCAGTCGCGCACCGATCACTGCGATCCGCGATGCGGTCCTGTACCTGCTGCAGATATCCTCGGGCATGCGCAACTCGGAAAGCACCGGTGTCACCAGCGGGTGCTGGCGTACCGAGCAGCGCAACGGCGTGACGCATCACTGGGTGCGCACGCGGGAGATCAAGACGACCGGCGGAACCGAGGTCGACTTCCTGGTGCCCGCGGAGGCCATCCGCGCGCTCGAGATCCTGCAGCGCTACGCGCAGCCGCTACAGGCACGGCTCGCTCATGAGGCACCGTGGCTCGCAGGTCTGCTGGCACATGGCCCCGATCAAGCAGGCCGCTTAGGCAACGGCATGACGATCGCTGAGGTCGTGCAGCGCCTCAACCATGTGCGCGTGATCGGCCGCCATCTGGTTCTGGGGGTGAACCCCACAGCCTCCGACCACTTGGGCACCGGGTCGCGGGTCGAGGTGCTTAGCGGGTCCTCATGCGGCGCGAGGCTGAAGCAACTGGCCAAGGCGGCCGGTACCGATTGGGACCTGACCAACCACCAGTGCCGCCGCACCTTCGCCTACAACGTGGCGAACTCGCGCCTGGGGCGGATGGGCCTCGTCTTCCTGAAGTGGCAGCTCAAGCACGCATCGATGTCGTGGACCCAGCTCTACGCAGCGAGCCCCTACCAGGATCACGCGCTGTACCGCGAGTTTGAGGAAGAGATGTTCGAAGCGCGGTTGGGTCTCATGGAGGGTTGGGCGCAGCCCGATGCCCCGCTCAGCGGGGGCGCCGGCAAGAAGATCATGCAGACGCGGGCGCGGGCCGCACGAGACCTCGAGCAGTTCCTGAGGCAAACGGCCGAGTCGATCGAACTGCGCAGCACCGGACATGCGTGGTGCATCAGTGGCACGCGCGGCTGCCATGGCCAGGGGGTGTACGACCCCGCGATGTGCGGTGGTTGCTCGCAGGCCATCATTGACCGAGAGCAGGCACCGGCCTGGCAGATGATCCACCTGGACAACCTGCGGCTGGCGGCGATCACCGATTGCGGCCCCATGGTGGTCGACAAGGCGCGCCGAGCGATCGAGCGCTCGACGCAGGTGCTGCAAGATCTGGGCGTCCCGCCGCCGACCGATGCGCAGGCCCAGGCGTACACGGTCACCGTGGAGCGCGCATGAGCATTCGCATTGGCACGACGCCCGCCAAGGCCCGTACCGGGTCGGCGCCCCGCCGCCGAAGCCGCGAGAAGACGCGCGAGGAGCTCCAGCTGGCAATGCTGCGCGTCAAGAACAAGGGGTTGAAGCTCAGCATCTCCGCGGTCGCGACCGAGGCCGGGGTGAGCGCCGGCCTCATCCACAACACCTACCCCGACATCGCCGAAAAGATCCGCGCCCAGGTCGGCCGGGCCACTCGGCAGCAACGCGACGCAAAGGCCGCGGAGCTGACAGAAGCAAGGGCGCAACTGAAGACCCTGCGCGCGGAGCGGGACGCTGCATTGGCCGACATCGCGAGACTAGCCTCGATCAATGAGACACTACGTCAGGAGGTCGCCACGCTGCGGGCTGCGGCGTCTGGAAAGGTCGTCGTTCTGCCCCCTCGGGGGTCCGTCTAACGCGGCGCCGGAAGGTCCGCGCTGTTAGTTGTGAAAGTCCATGCCAGGTCAATGACTTACGCAGATCTAACAGTTAGTAGTATTCAGACGCAGCGGTGATGCGCCGTCGTCCGTTCATTTCCGGCTTGCTGCCGGCGATGTTCGCGTTGCGCCGGCAAGCCCACGCGGCGACACCGGCCAGCGCGCAGTTGCCCGACGCGGTGCCCTCGGGTGTCACGCATCGCGCCTTGCGCTTTCCTGCCGACCATGGTGCGCACCCCGACACGCACATCGAGTGGTGGTACGTCACCGGCTGGCTGCGCCTGGGAACGGAGGCCACGGCGAAGCAGGCACCCGACTTCGGATTCCAGGTGACGTTCTTTCGCACGCGCACCGGGCTCGCCGAAACGTCCGCCAGTCGCTTCGCGGCGCGCCAGCTCGTGTTCGCACACGTCG
>Ga0302314_10022469_pt1 | contig 10343 bp, 10 predicted proteins | sample III_Palsa_N2_3_FD_200533 | JGI IMG/M metagenome (GOLD analysis project Ga0302314, IMG submission 200533) | Peat permafrost microbial communities from Stordalen Mire near Abisko, Sweden - III_Palsa_N2_3 | ecosystem: Environmental > Terrestrial > Soil > Palsa > Peat permafrost | place: Sweden... | reverse complement strand
GATTTCAAACCCTGGGGTGGGGGGGCGCCCTGGGAATAACGGGGGGGGGGGGGCCGGGGGGCGGCGGGCCCCGCCGCCAGAGGGCTGATCAGTTGAGCTGCTGCCAGCCGGTGAACGCGGAAGAGGGGGCCGACTGGCTGTCGCCCCAGACGTGTCCGTCGGTGGAGGCGATGTAGACGGCGACGGTGTCGCTGGTGGTCAAGACCGCCGAGGGGATGCTGTCGACGGTGGTTCCGCCCAGGGAGCCCCAGCTGAAAGTGCCGTCGGTGCCCTGGGTTCCGCCCATGACGCCGCCTGCCGCAGTCTCCACGTACAGGGTCGGGGTGCCGGAGGAGGACAGGATCGCAGCGGGCGCGCCGACATCACCACCACCGGTGGTCAGCTGCTGCCAGCCGCCGAACGCCCCGCCCACAGCGCTCTGGCTCTGACCCCAGACATTGCCGTCGGAGGCGGTGGCGTACACCGCGATCGTGCCGTTGTCCTGCAGCAGAGCCGTCGGGTTGCCGGTGACGGTGCTGCCGCCCAGGGTTGTCCAGCCGAAGCCACCGGACGGCGTCGACTGCGCACCCCAGGTGACACTGCCGTTGGTGGCGCGGGAGAAGAGCTGGACCGTGCCGTTCTGAGCAACGACGGCCGCCGGCGGTCCCGACTGGGTCCCCACGGTGGTCAGCTGCTGCCAGCCGCCGAAGGCCCCACCCGCCTCGGACTGCCCCTGCCCCCAGACATTGCCGTCGGTACCGGTGATGTAGACAGCCTGCGCACCATTGGGCAGCACCACCGCGGACGGGTCGCTGTTGACCGTGGTTCCACCCAACGATGTCCACGTGAACGCGCCGCCTGCCTGGGCCTGCGCACCTTGCCAGACCGAACCGTTCGCGCCACGGGCGTACACGGAAATCGCGCCGCTCGAAGCCTGAACCACAGCAGGCTTTCCGACGAAGCCTCCTCCACTGGTCAGCTGTTGCCAACCGCCGAACGCCCCGCCCGCGGCGCTCTGGCTCTGACCCCAGACGTTGCCGTCGCTGCGGATCGCGTAGAAAGCGATGGCTCCGTTGGAGGCCACTGTCGAGCTCGGCGCACTCGCCGCAAGATAGGCCGGCGCCGTGGCCAGGTTGTTGTAGCGCAGGGCCTCGTAGTCGGAGGTGGGCCAGCTGTCGAGGGTGGAGTCGTTGAAGTTGCCCTCGGCCTCGATGGTGTGGCCGGTTCCGGAGGACTCGTAGTAGTAGTCGAACGTCCCGGCCGACTGGTCCACCCACTGGTCGAAGATCAGGGCGTGCTCGGCCGTATAGTCCAGCGCGTCGCCGGGCTGCAGCTGCGAGGTGGGGATCACGGTCGCAACGCTCGGCAGGGTCTGCGAGGTCAGACTGGACGTCAGGCCCCAGGCCATGGAGACGAATCCGGAGCAGTCCTCGCGATAGGGCCCGCCGACCGTGCTGTCGCTCCAGCCCTGGGCGGTGCTGTCGTTGTACGGGACCTCCGCATTCACCCAGTCCACAGCCCGCTGCAGGATCTGGGTCCGAGTCAGCGAACCGCCCAGGCTGCTGCCGATCGCGCCGATCGAGGTCGGAGTCTCCGAACTCACCGTGGCGGCGTGAGCAGGCAGAACGGGCAGGGTGCCGACGGCGACGGCTGCCACGGCAGTGGCGAGCGCGGTCGCGAACACGGACTTCTTCGGGCGCGGCAGGGAGATGGACATGGCAGTGATTCCTTTGCGGGTCGGCACGGTCAGGTGCGAGGAGTCGGGCGTCACGCCCGGGGAGGTGGTACGGCTGTCGCAGACGGCGGCTGTCCTGCAGGAACAGCGGTCGACGAACAGTCAGCTCAGCGAGCGGGCCGGGTCCAGTGGGACCGGTGGTGCAGGAGGGGCGACGCCTGGTGGCAGGGGGCCAGCAGGTCCGCGGCGCGGCGCGTGGCGCATTGAGTGGCGGTCCCGGTGGGGGGCAGGAGATCGAGCCGGTCGGGTCCGACCTCGGCGCTGGCGTGTTTCAGACCGCCCCCGGGGAGGGCCTGGGCCCACAGGGCGTCGACGGCCTCGTCGGCCCGGGGCGGGGTTGTCGCGGGTCGGCGGTCCTGGCTGACGTAGACCATGTCCATCGCTCTCACCCCATTGCAGCTCACCGGGAGCGGTGGTGTCGGCCGGCGCCGGCGCGGCGGGAGCCGCGACGGCAGCTCGGGCGACGGGGAGCGGTGACCGCGGCGGCCTGGGCGGGACGGGTGCACAGCATGGTGGTGGTCCTTTACCGAGAAGGGAGGGGTGTCCGGTTCCGGTCTCGCGCCCCGCGGTGGCGTGTCGTCCGGTCGCCGCTGCGGGTGTTCCCCGGTGGCGATGGCTATAGCTTCGCCGACCCGCACGGCCACCGGAACGGCTCGAGGGCGTCCCCAACCGGCCCGGCCGCTTCCGGTCACGATGTCGTGGACATGTCATGATGATCTGTCATCCGACTCACGCTCACGCCGCCGGGCACACCGTCCAAACCGCCTACCGGGCCCGGGAACTGAAACCGCGGGCATACGACTTCACCCGCTGCGACGCGCTCGTAGCAGATCTTGAAGACGGCCTGGACCACTGCGACCATGAACCCCGGACACCGCCGGGGGGGCGGTGCCACGAGGAGAAGGGCATCAACTGGTGCGCAACATCTACGTCATCGCTCACCCGGAGGCGACGCACCACGTCGAGAGAGTCGTCGGCGGCTGGCACGACTCGCACCTCACTCCCGCCGGGAGGCTCTCGGCGGCCTCCATCGCCCGGGCGCTGCGGGGCCAGATCCCGGACGGTGCCGAGGTGGAGCTGATCTCCTCGGATCTCCTGCGTGCCGCGCATACGGCCGACGAGGTGGCGGACCTCTTCGGTCTGAAGCCGACCCTGGATCGCAGGCTGCGGGAGAAGTCCTACGGGGAGGCGGAAGGCAGGCCGCAGGAATGGCTGGACCAGCGGTTCGTCCCGCCGCCGGCGGTCGGGGATCGGATGGGACACCACGAGGGCATTGCCGGTAGCGAGACCAGGGGGCAGTGCGCACAGCGCGTCTACGGGGCCATGGAGGAGATCCTTGGCCGCTCCTGCGAGCACCAGATCATCGTGACGCACGGTTTCGCCCTGACGTTCGTGGTGGCAGCCTGGATCAAGATGCCGTTCGAATCGCTGGGCTCTGTCAGCTTCCGGGCCCCCTCAGGCAGCATCACCGTGCTGCGCGAAGACGACTTCTACCACAACCGCCAGATCGTCAGCCTCGGCGACACCCGCCATCTCGCCCAGTAGTGCGCCCGTTGGGCCGGAGCAGGTTCGCAGTCCCCCGGCCGTCGCAGCCGTCGACGCGTTGGGGCTGGTCGCACAGGCCGGACCGCTGCTCCGCCGGGGGGTCGGCGGGGCAGCAGTCCGGCGTGGACGGTCCGGAAGGTCAGCCCCCCGGGCGCAGCTCGGCGAGGGCCTCCAGGATCCTGTCGACGTCGTCGTCGCCGTGGTAGTGGACGAGCCCGAAGCGCACGGCGCCCTCGGACGGCGGGAGTTCGAGGGTTCGGGCGCACTCCACCGCGTAGCTGTCTCCGGCCGAGACGAACACTCCCCGGTCGGCCAGTAGTGACGCGACCTCATGGGCGGACCTGCGCTCCACCGTGACGGCGAAGATCGGCTCCCGGCCCTCAGCCCGGTCCAGGCCGTGCAGCCGGACGTGGGGCAGACGGCGTATCCCCTCGAGGGCACGCACCGTCAGTTCCCGTTCGTGGGCGCAGATCGCGGCATACCCGGTCTCCGTCATGTAGTCGACTGCGGCGCCGAGCCCGGCGATGGCTTCCAGGGGGAGCGTGCCCATCTCCCACCGCCGGGGGCCGCTCTGTGGCGCCGAGCGGATCCGCTCGGGGGCGAGGCTGTCGAGGAGGTCGGGGCGGGCGGTCAGCAGGGCGAGGTGCGGCCCGAAGAACTTGTAGGCGGAGCAGACGCTGACGTCGATGCCGTGGGCGAACTGGTCGAGCGGGCGATGGGGGGCGGCGGCCACGCCGTCGGAGAAGGTGAGCGCGCCGACCGACTGCGCGGCCTCCACGAAGGGCTCGACCTGCACGATGGTTCCGATCAGGTTCGACGAGCGGGTGAACGCGATCAGGCGGGTGCGCTGGTCGACGAGTTGGGGCAGGGCCGCGTAGTCGAGCTCGAAGGTGTCGGGGTCCAGCGGCACGAAGCGCACCTCGGCTCCCCGGCTGCGAGCGATCGCGAGCCACGGCGACACGTTCGCCTCGTGGTCGAGCTGCGTGCACACGATGTTGTCGCCGGCGTTGAGCGTCTCGGCGAAGGCCCGCGCGAAGTGCCAGACCAGCATGGTGGTGCTGCCGCCGAGGACGACCCCGTCCGCGGCGGCACCGACTAGGTCGGCGCACCGGTCGCGGACCGAGGCGATGAGCTCCGCGGTCTCGACGGACGTGGGGAAGCTCCGCGACGGGTTGGCGTTGGAACGGCGCAGGTAGTGCGCCATCGCGGTGATGACGCTGTCGGTGACCTGGGTGCCGCCCGGCGCGTCGGCGTGCACGAAGGGGCGGCCGTCGGCGCCGGGCCGCTGGAGCCCGGGAAAGGCCGCGGCGAACGGCGAGGTTCGGGGGGAGACGGAGAGCGACGCTGATGAGGGGGACATGCCCTCCATCGTCACCACGACCGGCCGGGCCCGTCCCATGTATTGACGCATACGCATGCGGCGGGCCCGGGGACCGGGACATCCGCCGCATCGCACGACAGTGGCCCGTTATCACTGCGTCTGGAGCGCAGCGAATGCCTCTGACATGCTGTGGCCCAGCGAACCGACCGTTTTCTCCGAACGTCACTCGAGGAGAGCGCACCATGATTGTCCGTGTCAGCGGCGGCCAGGCCCGCGTGGAAGACCAGGACGACTGCACCCGGTTGCACGTCACGACCGAGCAGTCGGCGGAGTCGACCGACAGCGCGCTGCGCGCCGACGGTCTCGGCCATCTCGCAGACCCGGCCACGGCTCAGCTCTCCGTCGCGCAGCTGCGGGCCAGGGCCTCCGTTCTCGGTGTCGCGCCCGACTGGCCCGACCGATGGGAGGCGATGCTCGACTACGCGCGCGTTAAAGGCTGGTTGTCGCCCGACGGCTCGCTGGTGCAGGGCCATGTCGAGAGCCTGCCCGCGGATCGTTGACCGGCCGGCTCGGCTCAGCGCCCGCGCGGATGAAGTGCCCGGAGCTCCCTGATCAGTGCACGGACCGCGGTCGTGGTCGCCAGCTCGGGCGTGGTGACGTAGCCGACGGTGCGGGTGGGCCGGTCGGGGCCGAGATCAGTGGTCCCGGTGTTGGGCGGTGCACCCGTCAGTGACAGCGCGGGCATGATCGCCATTCCGAGGCCGCTGCTCACGATCGAGAGGACCGCTCCGTCGTCCTCGGCCCGGACGGTCGCGCACGGGATCCAGTCCTGCGCGGCCCACCAGGTCCGGGTGTACGACGAGCAGTTCTCGGTCCAGTCGACCAGCGGCAGCGAGCGCGGGTCCGGGTGCCCGACCGGGTGCACCAGGGCGTAGGGCTCCTCCAGGAGTACGTCGCCGATCAGCCCCGCCGGTACCGGCGAGCTCGTGCCGATGGTCGCGATCCCCACGTCGGCACGCCCCTCGGCCACTTCCCCCGCCGTGCCGGGACCGACTTCCCGCACCACCCTCACCGTCGGCTCGATCCCGGGGTGCCGCGCGGCCAGCCGTTCCAGCGCGGGCGGCAGCAGGTGGAGGGCCGCGCTGCGGAAGGCCGCGATGCGCAGCGGCCCGGCGGACGTGTCGCCGCCGTCCGGCCCCGCCGCGGCCCCGCGCGCCTCGGCGGCGAGTGCGTCCAGCATGCGCAGCACCCGTCGGGCGTGCACCACGGCCCTGGCGCCCGCCGCCGTGGGACGCGCCCCGAGCCGGCCGCGCTCGAAGAGCACGACGCCCACCTTGCGTTCGATGCCGCGCACCGCGTGGGAGACTGCGGACTGCGTCATGCCGAGAGTGGCAGCCGCCGCCGAGAAGCCGCCCGTCTCGGCGACACCGACAAGGGTCCGCAGCTCCTGCGGTGAGAGATCACCAGCCGGTGCTGTCGTTGCCATGGGGGCTCCTTCCTGCATGTATGAGGACACTTCATGGATGTGGCCGATACATGAGCGCAACCCTCTGCCCGGCCCCCGCATTCCTGCCTACCTTCGCACCCATGAACTCCACCGCGCTCACCGTGCACCAGATCGCCCGCCCCACGGACTTCCCCACCCCCGGCCACTTCCGCTTCGCCGAGTCGCCCGTACCCGAGCCCTCCCCCGGCACTGCCCTCGTGGAGAACCTCTACTGGTCCGTCGACCCGTACCACCGCGAGATGATGGACGGGGACTTCGAACTCAACGCTCCGCTCGAGGGCCGCACCCTGGGCCGTGTGATCGACTCCCGCGACCCGGCGCTCCGCGAAGGGGAGATCGTCTTCCACCGCCGCGGCTGGCGCACCCACTCCCTGGTCCGCCCCGAGGAGGTACGACGCATCCCGCAGCACGGGGGTGTCCCGCTCTCCGCACATCTGGGCATCCTCGGGGGCACCGGCCTCACGGCGTATGTCGGCCTCACCCGGATCGCCCGGCTCCGCGAGGGGGACGACCTGTTCGTCTCGGCGGCGGCAGGCGGCGTCGGTACGGCCACCGGGCGGCTGGCCCGGCTGATGGGCGCCGGACGGCTCGTCGGCAGCGCGGGTACCCCGGCGAAGGCGGCCTACCTCACGGAGAGGGTCGGCTACGACGAGGCGTTCGACTACCACTCCGGCCAGGTGGCCGACCTCCTGGCGAAGGCCGCACCGGACGGCATCGACGTGTACGTCGACAACGTCGGCGGCGACCACCTGGCTGCGGCGGTCGGCGCGCTGCGTCGACGCGGCCGGGTCGTGCGGATCGGCACCGTCGGTCAGTACAACACCCCGGACGCACCGCCCGTGCGGTTCAACTACGCCGACATCGTGGAGAAGAGCCTCCGGATGGAGGGTTTCCTGGTCAGCGACTACCGGGAGGTGCAGGAGGAGCTGGACGCGTTCGTCGTGCCGCATCTGCTCAGCGGCCGACTCCCCCTCGACGAGACGGTGGTCGAGGGCTTCGACCGGATCGTGGACGCCTTCCTGTCCATGCTGCGCGGCGGGAACACCGGCAAGATGCTCGTCAAACACAGCTGACCCCGGCCGGACAGCGACGTGACCTGCCGTCAGCCACGGCCCAACGCCGGTGCCGGGCCCCGCTGGTGGGGTCCGGCACCGGCGTGGCGCGGCGGTGTGGATCGGATTCCTCGGTTGCCGTTGTGCCGGGCACGCGGCAGCGCGGACCACTACTGAACGCCGACGCCCCGCCCCACCGTTTGGCGGGGCGGGGCGGGGCGGCATGCAGCTGTCCTCAGCGGCGAGGGAGCTTCCAGCCCGGACGGGGGAAGTGGCAGGTGTATCCGGCGGGGAAGCGCTGCAGATAGTCCTGGTGCTCGGGCTCGGCCTCCCAGAAGTCACCCAGCGGCTCGACCTGGGTGACCACCTTGCCCGGCCACAGGCCGCTGGCCTCGACGTCGGCGATGGTGTCCACCGCCACACGGCGCTGCTCGTCGTCGGCGTAGAAGATCGCGGAGCGGTAGCTCTCACCGATGTCGTTGCCCTGCCGGTCCACGGTGGTGGGGTCGTGGATCTGGAAGAAGAATGCGAGCAGGTCGCGGAAGCTCGTCGCCTCGGGGTCGAACACGATCTCGACAGCCTCGGCGTGGGAGCCGTGGTTGCGGTAGGTGGCGTTGGGAGTCGTACCACCGCTGTAGCCGACCCTGGTGGACACCACCCCGGGCTGCTTGCGGATCAGATCCTGCATCCCCCAGAAGCATCCCCCCGCCAGAACGGCCTTCTCCCTGCGTCCCTCAGCCATCGTCACTCCCTTGTCCCCTTGTCCCGTCTACCAGCGCGTCGGCCCGATGATCGCCCGTGCTTCGCGGCGTCCGGCCTTGAACCGGCTGAGCAAGAACGCACCTTGCTGACCATCGTAGCCGCGGGTCCGGCCCCGCCACCTCGCTGCGGCGGGCACCGACCCGGCCACGGCTGGACGGCCGGGACCGGCGTTCTTCCCAGGTGGTGCCGGTCGCCCATCGCATCAGGGACCTTCGGGCCCTGCGCGGGTCGGCGCGCGGCCGAGGAGACTGGGGGTACGTGCTCGCCCCGTCCCCGATAGGAGGGGATTGCCATGCAGAAGGAGCTCATCCTGGACGCCACTGTGCTGGAGACCCTGGTCTCCGCCGCTGTGGCCGCACCCTCGATCCACAACACGCAGCCGTGGCGCTTCCACGCCGACGAGGACACCCGCACCGTGGAAGTCCACGCCGATCTGCGGCGCGCCCTCCCCATCACCGACCCGGCGGGTCGCGCCCTGCACCTGTCGGTCGGCGCCGCCGTGCTCAACCTGCGCGTCGCCGCGGCCCACCTCGGATGGGATCCGGTCCTGCACCTGCTGCCCACCGCGAGCGACCCGGTCCTGCTGGCCAGCGTGCGCCTGGCCGGCCCGCCACGCACGCCCCCCGCCCCCGGGCCCGACCTGTACGCATCGATCGGGCTACGGCACAGCAGCCGCCACCCCTTCACCGACCAGCCGGTGCCCGACACCGTCCTGGACGAGTTGGTCGAAGCCGCACGCACCGAGGGCGCCGGACTGACACGGCCCGGGGCGACGGAGTCCGCGCGGCTGCTCGCACTGACCGCCGACGCCGAACTGCGCCGCACCATGGACCCGGCGCGGCTCGCCGAGACCCGCCTGTGGCTCACGGACTCCAACGAAGGCCCCTTCGGCATCCCCTACGACGCGCTCGGCCCCGGCGACGCCGGTGGCCGGATGCCGGTACGGGACTTCACCGGCCTGGAACGCGGCCACCACCAGCCCCCGGAGCGCTTCGAGGAGCACCCTCGCCTCCTGCTCCTGTCCACCCGCAACGACCACCCGGCCGACTGGCTGCGCGCCGGACAGGCCCTGGAACGCGTCCTGCTGCTCGCCACCCTCCACGGGCTGCGGGCCTCCATGCTGTACCAGGCGCTGGAGTGGGACGACCTGCGCTGGCTGCTCCGCGACCCGTCCATGGCCGGTGAGAGCGAACCCCAGATGCTCCTGCGCATCGGCTACGGGCTCGAAGGCCCCGCCACACCGCGCCGCCCGGCAAACGACGCGACGTTCTGATCAAACCCGGCTCCGGCGGCGAGCCCGATCCCGGGCGGCTTCGATCGTGTGACCGACGCCGACAAACAAAGGAGACCGACCATGTCCGCAACGCTGACGCTGACGCACAAAGCGATCGGAGTGGAGGTCCGCCGCGCCACGTACGATGTCGTGCTCGACGGGGAGCACATCGGGTCGGTCGAAATGAACGACACGTTCGACACGCCGGTCGAACCCGGACGTCACACCCTGCAGGTCCTCAGCGGCCGAAACTCCAGCAGAATCAGGACCTTCGACGCCGCCGACGCTGAGACCCTCGCCTTCCGGTGCACCGGAAAGAGCATCTTGCCGATCTTTCTCCTGTCCTTCATCGTCCCCAGCCTGGCGCTCACTCTCAAGCGCCGTTAGGAGCGGCTCCCCTCGCGGCCGAACCGCTGCCATAGAAAGAATATGGATATACCTCGACAACTTGAGAGTTCCTATTCATTCATAACCGTGCCAGGCTCGCCGCTGTGAACCGAACCACCCGCAACGCCCCCACCCAGCTCAGCGCCCCCTATGCCGAAGCCCTTCGCGACTTCGCACGCACCGACTGGCTGCGGCTCAACGTCCCCGGACACGCGGCGGACGCCCGCAGCAGTGCCGGCCTGGCCGACCTCCTCGGGGACGGCCCGCTGTCGCTGGACGTGCCTCCACTTCTCGACGGCATCGACCTGGGCAGTGACAGCCCCCTGGACCAGGCACTCGACCTCGCCGCCCGCGCCTGGGGCGCACGCCGCACCTGGTTCCTGACCAACGGGGCCTCCCAGGGCAACCGCATCGCCTCCCTGGTCGCCGCCTCGCTCGGCGACACCCTGGTGGTGCAGCGCAGCGTGCACTCCAGCGTGATCGACGGACTGGTCCTGTCAGGCATGCGCGCCGCGTTCGTCCAGCCCTCGATCGATGTCGCCATGGCCATCGCCCACGGCGTGACCGCCGAGGCGCTGGCCGCAACCATCGCGGCCCACCCCGGTGCGGCCGCGGCCTACGTGGTGACGCCCAGTTACTTCGGGGCCGTCGCCGACGTCGCCGAGCTGGCGCGGGTCGCACACGACGCCGGTATCCCCCTGATCGTCGACGAGGCCTGGGGCTCGCACTTCGGCTTCCACCCGGACCTGCCGGCCAACGCCCTCGCGCAGGGCGCCGACCTG
>Ga0302314_10022468_pt1 | contig 10343 bp, 10 predicted proteins | sample III_Palsa_N2_3_FD_200533 | JGI IMG/M metagenome (GOLD analysis project Ga0302314, IMG submission 200533) | Peat permafrost microbial communities from Stordalen Mire near Abisko, Sweden - III_Palsa_N2_3 | ecosystem: Environmental > Terrestrial > Soil > Palsa > Peat permafrost | place: Sweden... | reverse complement strand
CCTGCCCGAGCCCGTGCCCCAGCGAACCGCCGGTGACTTCGAATCCGGGAGTCAGCTCGCTGCCCGACATCTCGAACAGCGCCCCATCGGCCCCATAGCGGTCGCGCTGGCTTTCAGGATGGACCCCGGCCTCGACCAGCGCCGCGTACAGCCCGATCGAATAATGGCCGATCGAGAGCAGGAAGCGGTCGCGGTCAGGCCAGTCGAGGCGCTTCGGGTCGTAGCGCAGGCGGTGGAAGTAGAGCACCGCCAGCAGGTCACTGATGCCCAGGCCCTGTCCGACGTAGCCCTGGCCGACGACCTCGGCCATGTGCAGGACGTGGCGGCGCAGGTTCTTGGCCCGCATCTCGATTCTTAGCAGGTCGGGCTGCGCCAGGGCGGTGATGGAAGCGGCCGAGGACGGTGGTGCGACGGTGGTCATGGGATCCTCAGGCCATTTCCATGGCGCCGGTGAAGTTGAAGCGTTCGGCGGTGACATAGGCGGCAGCCTCCGAGGACAGCCACAGCGCCGCCTCGGCGACCTCCTCCGGGGCGACGCGCCGGCCCATCGGCAGCGCCTTGGTGCGCTCCTCGGCCAGGCCGCTCATGTCCTTGCCGGTGACCTTGGCGATGTCCTGCTCCAGGACATCGATCATGCCCCCGGTCATGCGCCCCGGGACGATGGCGTTGACCGTGATGCCGTGCGGCGCCAGGGCGATCGCGGCCGAGCGGATCATGCTGTCGACCGCCGCCTTGCTCGCGCCGTAGGAGGCGAAGAGCGGGAAGCCCAGGCGCGATGCCGGCGAGGAGACTTCGATGATGCGGCCCCATTTGCGCGGGATCATGATCTTGGCCGCCTCCTGCATGCTGAAGAAGGCGCCGCGCGCATTCACCGCGAAGACCTTGTCCCAGCGCTCGGGACTGACCTCGAGCAGCGGATCGACCAGGCAGATGGCCGCGCAGTTGACGAGGATGTCCAATCCGCCCTGCTGCTGGTTCATGGCCTGGAAGCCGGCGCGGATGCTGGCCACATCACTGAGGTCCATCGGCAGCGCGCTGCCGCCCTGGGCGCCCAGGGTCGCGATGACGGACTGGGCGGCGTCGCGGTTGAGGTCGGCAACCGAGACCACGTCGCCGCTACGGGCGAGGGCCTGGCTGATCGCCTTGCCGAGGCCATTGGCGCCTCCGATGACCAGAGCGATGCGTCGGTGATGGTTCATGGGTCTCCCGGTGCTCCTGATAATGTGGTCAGACCACTTTATGGGGTCAATAGGGTTTATAGGGCGCTATCACTTGATTGACGCACGTCATGACGATAGTGGCCTTACCTCTTTACTGCCCGCGCCCCCGCTGTCCGTAGCACGTCTCTTCTGCGAGTCCGCCCCCATGGCTCTCTCCCTGCCCGTGAAACGCACCAAACCATCCCTATGCGAGGAGTTGGTCGAGCGCATCAAGGGCATGATCCGCGATGGCCGGTTCGGTCCGGGTGCGGCGCTGCCTTCGGAACGCGACCTGGCGCGCGAGCTGCTGGTCAGCCGCGCCTCGGTGCGTGAGGCGCTGCGCACCCTGTCGATCATGGGCATGCTCGAGACGCGCCACGGCTCGGGCACCCACGTGTCGATGACCAGCGTCAATGTGCTGCGCACCTCCTTCCAGTTCATGCTGATCCTCGACCGGCCATCGATCACCGACCTCTACGAGACGCGCGAACTGCTCGAGGTGCATCTCGCCGGGCGCGCGGCCGAGCGGCGCAGCGACGAGGACCTGCAGCGCATCGAGTCCGCGCTCGCCGGCATGACCGCGGCCAATGACGACCTCGTGGCCTGGACCGAGGCCAATGTGCGCTTCCACGAGGCGGTCGCGGCGGCGGCGCACAGCCCGGTGCTGGACCGCTTCATCAGCTGCATCCACGACGGCATCCGGGCCTGCATCGAGGTCGCCAACGAGGGCGTCACCGACTGGATGGAGAGCCTCGCCATCCATGCGCAGATCTGCGAGGCGATCCGCCGCCGCAATCCCGCCGATGCACGGCGCGCCATGACCGTGCACATGGGCCGGGCGGCCATCGATGTCAGCATCGCCCATGAGCGCAGCCTGCAGCGCGATCCCGCCTGATCCCCTCCGGCACGTCCAGGTGCGCGTGGCGCACCCTGCTGGCCGATGCTCCTTGAGCCCAGGCGCTGCACGGCACGCTGACGCGGTGCACCGCTTCCCGTCACGCATGCTGCTCGGCGTCCTGCTGCCCCTGCTGCTGGCGGGCATCTGGTCCGCCGGCGCGGTGCTGCAGGCGCAGGAGGATCCGGCTCTGGTCCTGCCGCCGCCGCGCGACGCCGGCGAGAAGGTCGCCATCGATTCACTGCCGGTGGAGGTGCAACGCACCATGCGCAAGGAGGGTGGCGAGGACCTGGCGGTAGCCTACCGGCACATCGATGCGACCGGGTCGACCGTCTACGTGGCGCACATCACCGATGCTGAGGGCATCCATCAGCTGCTGACGGTCGGTGAGGACGGCGGGATCGAGTCGCGCGTCCAGGTGCGCAAACGCGACAACACCCAGGACCTCGGTCCGGCTCCGGAGTCCGCTCCCGGTCCCGCACCGACCGCGTCCTCGATCATCCCGCATGCCGGCGCGCTGGCCGATCCGCCGGCCCATCCCTCGCCCTAGGTTCCGTCCCATGCCGCCTCGTCCCGACCCCTGCGCCGTCCTGCGCCTCGTCATCCTGGCGGCGGGCCTGGCCGGGTGCGGGAACCCGACCCCGGCACTGGCCGGGCCCGGTCCCGCTGCGGCGGCGCCGGTCATCGGCACCACGCCGGCCACGGCCCAGCCAACCCCGAGCCCGGCCGGCGCGGGCGCCAAGACGCCTGCCGCGCCCTTCGCCCTGGACCAGGTCAACCATGTGATCGTCATCTACCAGGAGAACTGGAGCTTCGACGGGCTGTACAGCCAGTTCCCCGGGGCGCGTGGCTACGCCGACCAGGCGCCCGTGGCCCAGACCGACGCCGGCGGGAGGCCGCTGCTGAGGCTGCCCCAGCCGCTCGACAACAGCGGCCAGCCGGATGCGCGCTTCCCGGCGTCTCTGCCGGTGCACTTCTACAACATCCTCGCCTACGTCCCGCCCAAGGACCTGACCGGCGACCTGATCCATGCCTTCTACCATGAGCAGGCGCAGATCGATGGCGGCGCCAATGACCGCTTCGCGGCCTACGGCTCCAATCCCGGGCTGGTCCTCGGCTTCTATGACGCGTCGATCCTCCCTGAAGGGCAGCTCGCCGCCCAGTTCGTGCTGTGCGACAACTGCTTCCACTCGGCCTTCGGCGGCTCGTTCCTCAACCACCAGTGGCTGATCGCGGCGTGCACTCCCGAGGTCCCGGCGGGCGTCGATCTGCCGGAATCCTGGCGTGGCCGCTTCTCGACCGACCCCGACAGGCTCGAGGACCGGCCGTTGACCGCGGACGGGCGATGGATGGTCAACACCTGGCAGACCCTCAACGATCCGCATGGCTCCGGCGCGGCCATCCCGGTGCTCTTCACCCACGCCACCATTGGCGATCGACTGTCCGCAGCCGGAATCTCCTGGGCCTGGTATGCCGGCGGCTGGAACCATGCCCTGGCCACGCGGGTCGCCTACTGCGAGCCGGACGACTTCCAGGCGCACCATCAGCCGTTCAACTACTTCGCGGCCTTCGACCAGACGACCGCAGCCGGCCAGGCCAACCGTACGCTGCATCTCAAGGACGAGCAGGACTTTCTCGCCGCGCTCGCAGGCGACGCGCACGACGTGCCGGCAGTGGCCTTCATCAAGCCGATGGGCACCGACAACGAGCACCCGGGCTATGCGGCGCTGGCGCGCGGCCAGCGCCACACCGCCGACCTGGTCGATGCAATCCGCAACAGCCCGATCTGGCAGGACACCGTCATCATCATCACCTACGACGAACACGGTGGGCGCTGGGACCACGTCGCCCCTCCGGTCATCGACCAGTGGGGTCCGGGCGTGCGCGTGCCGATGATCATCATCTCGCCCTTCGCCAAGACCCATGTCGTCGACCACACCCAGTACGAGACGGTCTCGATCCTGCATTTCATCGAGAAGCGCTGGGGCCTCCAGGCCCTGGGCACGCGCGATGCGCAGGCTGATCCGCTCTCAGGCGCGTTCCGCTAGCGCGCGCCGCGCACCGGTACGGCGACGGCGCCCACATCCGCGCTGGCGGCATCCGGGCGGGCGCGCAGCTGCGCGACGATGCTGCCCAGCAGGCGGAACTGCCCATCGCCGGCGGGCTCGGAAAGGCCCTCGAGGCCCGCGGCAGGGAGATCGTCGGCCGCGAGTGCGGCGATCTCCCCGGCCAGCACCGACAACAGCTGGAGGTTGGCCGCAAGGCGCGCCATGAACTGCGGCTCGTCGAGCGGATCCTTCAAGCCGCGGTTGAGGTCGTACATGAAGGCCAGTCCCGGGATGTCGATGAAGGTCCGGCGGATGCGCGGAGCGCGCGCATGCCAGTCGCGAAACAGCCGCTGGATGCGCCGGTTGAGCAGCCCGGAGCGGTCCAGCGCATCCTTGGCGCGCGCGAAGCTCATCAGGTCGGTCTGGCGGCCGTGGAAGAAGAAGGCGGCGGGGACGGTCCAGTAGTAGGCGAAATCCCAGATGATCTTCAACGCCATGACCTTGGCATTGTCGAACAGCGGCATCTGGCCTTCGTACAGCGAGAGGTGGTTCTCGAAGAAGGTGAAGTAGATGGTATTGTAGAACGCGGTGCGGGTGCTGATGCTCTCGTCGCGCAGGTCGCGGTCGATGAGATCGGTGATGAAGGTGTTGCCCATGGCGATGAAGTCGCTGCCGGGAGAGTAGAAGGGGTCGAGGAAGGCGCCCGCTTCGCCGGTGCAGGCCCAGCGCTCATCGGAATAGACCTGGGTGCTGCTGTAGGAATAATCCTTCAGGCCGAGGAAGTCCTGCAGCTGCTCCTCCCGGCCCTCGCAGGCGCTGGCCGCCTGCGGCTCATGGACGCGCAGCCAGGCCAGGGCCTTGTCATAGGAGGAGATGGTGCTGAAGGGGTGCATGCCCTCATCGGCGACGATGCCGACGCTGTGGCTGCCGGAGGCGAGGGGGATGAACCACACCCAATAGCCCTTGCCCATGAGATGCACCGTCGACAGCCAGCGCGAGCGCTGGTTGTTGCCCTGCGCCGCCCAGGCCGGGTCCTGGGACCAGTCGTCGATGGCGATGCGGCGGTCGTAGCGCCACCACACCGCATTGGCCTTGTGGCCGACCGCCTTGGCCAGTCCGCGCTTGCGCTTGATCAGTCCGGCGCGACCGCTGGCGTCGACAACCCAGCGCGCGCTAAGGGTGCGGGTGTCGCCCTCGGCGGCGTAGGTCACGCGGTGCGGGCTGCCGCGCGGCGCGAGCTCGATGCCACGCACCGTCGCAGCGTCGATGAAGCGGATCGAGCGTTCCAGGCAGCGCCGTGCGAGATGGTTCTCGAAGCGGCCGCGGTCGATCTGCCAGCTGCGGCTCGGGAAGAAGACGTTGCCGCCGAGTTCGGTGCGGCTGGCCAGGTCGGTGAGGTCGCCGTCGCCGAAGAAGTAGCGCAGGCCGAGCTTGGGCAGCTGGCACTGTTCGAAATGCTCGAGCTCGCCCAGCACATCCGTGAAGTAATGCGCGCCGATCTCGACCGAGGACTCGCCCACCTTGTGCGCGGCCTCGGACACCGGATGGCGTTTCTTCTCGAGGATGGTGATGGTGGCCTCGGGCCGGCGCATGCGCAGCTGCAGGGCCAGGGTCAGCCCCGCCAGACCGCCACCGAGGATGAGCACGTCGAGAGGAGCTGTGCTCGGTGGGGCTGCGGCGTCATCCATGAGCGGCTCGTCCTTCGGCTCCGCCCGAGGATCGGTGCCTCAGGCTGGACTCAAGCGGAGAACGGGCCACTCATGTCAGGCATGGAGGCGTTGATGCCCCCGTCCGACGACGACGGCCCCAGGGTGATCCGGAGCCGTCGTTGCTGTCAGCGGCGGCAGACGGAGGCTGCCGCCCGGGCGCTCAGGCGACCATGTGGTGCGGGTCGATGACGAACTTGGTCGCCGCGCCCTTGTCGAAGTCGGTATAGCCCTGTGGCGCCTCGTCGAGGCTGATGGTCTTGACGTTGACCGCCTTGGCGATCTGGATCTTGTCGTGCAGGATGGCCATCATCAGCGCGCGGTTGTACTTCATGACCGGGCACTGGCCGGTGGCGAAGGTGTGGCTCTTGGCCCAGCCCAGGCCGATGCGGATGCTCAGGCTGCCGATCTTGGCGGCCTCGTTGACGGCTCCGGGATCGCCCGTGACGTAGAGGCCGGGTATGCCGATGCCGCCACCGGCCTTGCAGATGGTCATGACGTCGTTGAGCACCTGGGCGGGGACTTCCTTGCTGTGGTCATGACCGCAGCCGCGGGCTTCGAAGCCGACGCAGTCGACGGCTGCATCCACTTCCGGCACGCCGAGGATCTGCTCGATCTGCTCGGCGATGGTCGCCTTCTTGGAGACATCGACGACCTCGCAGCCGAACTTCTTGGCCTGCTTGAGGCGGTGCGGATTGAGATCGCCGACGATGACCACGGCCGCGCCGAGCAGGTGGCAGGACGCCGCGCAGGCCAGGCCGACCGGTCCGGCGCCGGCGACATAGACGGTCGATCCGGGACCGACTCCGGCAGTGACCGCGCCGTGGTAGCCGGTCGGGAAGATGTCGGACAGGAGGGTGAGATCCTTGATCTTGGACATCGCCCGGTCCTTGTCCGGGAACTTCAGCAGATTGAAGTCGGCATAGGGCACCATCACATATTCCGCCTGGCCGCCGACCCAGCCGCCCATGTCGACGTAGCCGTAGGCGGCGCCGGGACGCGCCGGGTTGACGCTCAGGCAGATGCCGGTCTTGCCGGCCTTGCAGTTGGTGCAGCGCCCGCAGGCGATGTTGAAGGGCACCGAGCAGAGGTCGCCCTTCTTGATGAACTCGACGTCGCGTCCGGCCTCGATGACCTCGCCGGTGATCTCATGGCCGAGGACCAGGCCCGAGGGGGCGGTGGTGCGGCCGCGCACCATGTGCTGATCCGAGCCGCAGATGTTCGTTGAAACGACCTTCAAGATGACCCCATGCTCACACTTGCGGCGCTGGTCCTTGAGTTCGAGTTTGGGAAAATCGATCTTTTCGACTTCGACCTTGCCAGGTCCCTTGTAGACGACGCCGCGATTTCCAGCCATGGAGAGCTCCGTAGGGATGACCGGATCGCTCCGGTATGGGTGAGTTGGGAGCAGGCCGGTCGTGGTCCCGGCTTGCGCACCGAGGAGTCTGGAAGGACTCGGGCCAGGCGAATATCAACCTCGTAGCGGCATCGCGGCTGTGTGATGCGGATTTGGATTGGGATCAACCGTTGCTAGGAGGCCGTCGGCGGGGACCTCCTGGTGCGTCTCGCAGACCGCAATCCATCGTCGAGTGTCCTGAAATGGGCGGGCTCAAAGATGATTATCGTGCAAAGGCGCATGATACGACAGTAGAGGTTGAACAAAGACCAACTTTAGGCATTGGAAACAGCATCCCAGCTGCGAAGCTTTCAGTACATGCCGACCTTACTCAGCCGCACTGATCTCGAAGTCATCTTGCCACATCGCGGCATCAATCTCTTCATCGATGAGGTCAAGGTCTCGCCTGACAAGCTCTCCTCGTCCTCGCGGTTGCGCCTGCGCGACGTGCCGTCCTGCACCAAGCTGCTGACCCGCAACGGCCCCAGCGGTACGATCTGGTACGAGCCGTTCATGGCCGAGCTCCTGGCGCTGACCGGCGCACCGCTGGTGTCCCGCGACCTTCCGCCCGGCCATGTCGCCGCCTTCGGCATGCTCAGCCGCGTCAAGTTTGGAACCATGCCCTCGCCCGACGACGAGGTCCTTGCCGAGGTCACGGTGCAGCGCAAACGCGACCAGACGACCTTCTTCAAGGCCCGGCTCGAGAACCACGGCGTGGTCATCCTCGAGGCCGAGGTCGCTTCCTCGGTGGTCGATCTCGCAGTCTTCGCCTTCCGTCCGCCGGCACCGGCCCTCCCGGACGGCGGCACGCCGATCTGCATGAGCTCCTTCGGCTGGAAGGACAGCCGCCTGCGCCTGCTCGACTGCATCCTCAGCGAGGACGCGGTGGCGCTGCGCCTGAGCGCCGGCTTCACCTTCACCGCCTGCCACCCCTTCGTGCAGGGGCACTTCCCGACGGCGCCCTTGATGATGGGCGTGCTGCAATGGGCGGCGATGGTCGATGCGGTGTGGTTGGCCTACACCCGCTTCGGTTGCGATTCGAGCACCATCCTCGCCAATGGGTCGGTGAAGCGCGGCGACGGCACCCTGGTCGCCGAGATCAAGGACCTGCTGATCGAGATCATCGACGGCGCGCCCTACATCCGCGAGACCAAGCGCGTCATCTTCCGGGAGCCGGTGTACCTGACCAACCGCGTCATCGTCGAGGTCACGCTCTGCGTGGCTGCGGCCCAGCCGGTGGTGCCTGCGCTCGCCGGAAGCGCCTGAAACGGGCCAGCCGCGCGCAGCAGCCGCTGCCATCTTCGGGAACGGCACCTGCCCTGCGGACTTTCTACTTGGGTCTTTTCCCGGCTTCGTACCATGTTTCCCGACAACGGTCCGCTGTGTAGCGGACCATGCCTCCGACGCCCCGCTCACATCGCTGACGCGCGTCTCACCTGACGACCGCGCGTCGTTGATCGGGCCTAGTGCGCCCTTGTTAGGAATTCTGTGGAACTGTACGTTGGCAATCTCCCCTGGTCGATGACCAATGAGAGCCTCACCGCCCTCTTCACCACCCATGGCGCCGTGACCCAGTCGAAGATCGTCATGGATCGCGACACCGGCCGCAGCCGTGGCTTCGGCTTCGTGTCGATGGCCAATGACGCCGAAGGCCAGAAGGCCATCGCGGCACTGAATGGCTCGCAGCAGGAAGGTCGCGCCATGACCGTCCGCGTCGCCGAGCCTCGCCAGGCCAGCGGCGGCGGCGGTGGTGGCTTCGGCGGCGGCGCTCCGCGCGGCCCGGGTCGGGATCGCCGCTGAACCAGTAAGCCACGACCGGATGCATCCCAGGCGGCGACGCCGAGGGTGCATCCGTGGCGTCGGCAGAAACCCCACGCTTCCGTTGAAGGACAGCCATGGCCGATCACATTAAGACCAATCGCGGTGTCATCCATCCATCCATCGAAGGTCTCGTGACGCTCATCAAGACGACGGTGCCTGCGCGCACCGAGCAGGAGGTCACCCAATTGCGTGATGCCTGTCGCAGCAAACTGCGCTCCTACAGCCTCGAAGCCTATCTGCGTCGCTACACCACCGAGCCGGAACAGGTTGCCGCTCGTGACCGGTGGGAGATCGTCGCCGCATTCGCCAATCGTGGAAAGATTGAATAATTTCACTCTCGCCCTTCCGGCCTTCCGGCCTTCTGGCCTCCCTAGTACGTATCCGGTAAGTTAGCCCTGGCCTTCCGTCTTCCGCATGGCAGTACCATGCCAGGAGCGGTCATGGACAACCCGTACGCATTCGAACGCAACAGCGATCTGCTGGTCAGCACCACGCCGCTGCTGGATGGCTACCGCATCACGAGCTATCTCGGAATCGTGCGCGGCCTCATCGTCCGTGCACCGACCATCTCGCAGGGCATCCTGGGCGGTCTCAAATCGATCGTCGGTGGCAACATCGGCTCCTACACCGAGATGTGCGAGCAGGCCCGCCACCAGGCCTATGAGCTGATGGTGCGTCATGCGCGGGAGATGCAGGCCACCGGCATCGTCGGCGTGCAGTACGATGCGACCGAGATCGGCGGCCAGAGGTCGATGACCGAGGTGCTGTGCTACGGCACCGCGGTGATGCTGGTGCGCGCGCCCTAGGCCGGCGCGTTGCACCGCGCGGTGCTCAGCCGTTGATGACGTTGGTGTAGGTGCCCGAGTAGACGCCGGTGGTGGTGGTCGCCGCGGGCGCGGCGGCCCCAGCCGGGGTGCGGAAGCCGGTCACGGTCAGGGTCAGGGTGAAGGTGCCGTTGGTCAGGATGTTCATCGTGCCGCTGCAGTCATCGCGGTCGGTGACCGCCGGGTCGACCGGATCGGGAAAGGAGATGCTCTGGGTGGTGAGGTAGAAGATCCCGGTGCCGTTGAGCCCGGCCCACAGGAAGGTGTCCGAGACCACGTAGGCCGTGCCGATCGCCGGGACGACATTCTTGCTGAAGGTCAGCCGGCAGTTGCCCTGGGCATCGGCATCGATCTGCGCGGGTTCGCCCGCCGCCGTGGTGCCGATGTAGCGCTGCACCACCGAGCCGATGGCGAGGGCCGGGATCAGCGCGTTGCCGGCGTTGGAGGTGACCGT
>Ga0302314_10022467_pt1 | contig 10343 bp, 8 predicted proteins | sample III_Palsa_N2_3_FD_200533 | JGI IMG/M metagenome (GOLD analysis project Ga0302314, IMG submission 200533) | Peat permafrost microbial communities from Stordalen Mire near Abisko, Sweden - III_Palsa_N2_3 | ecosystem: Environmental > Terrestrial > Soil > Palsa > Peat permafrost | place: Sweden... | reverse complement strand
CGCTCACCAGCATGTACTGGTACGGCCAGACCGATCGCACCCCGGCCGACGATTGGCGCCCGCAGATCCATGATTCCGACGGGCTGGCGATCTGGACCGGCGCCGGCGAGCGCATTTGGCGCCCGCTCGCCGACCCGCCGCGGGTGATCGTCAACGCCTTCGCCGATCACGGCCCGCGCGGCTTCGGCCTCATGCAGCGCGACCGCAACTTCGAGGACTATCAGGACGACGGCGTCTTCTACGACCGCCGGCCCAGCGCCTGGATCGAACCGGTGGGCGACTGGGGTCCGGGCTCGGTGCAGCTGGTGGAGCTTCCGACCACCAAGGAGACCGACGACAACATCGTGGCCTTCTGGACCCCAGCCGCGCCGGTGAAGGCCGGCCAGAGCCTCAACTATCGCTATCGGCTGCACTGGGCGGACGAAGAGCCGGCGCCCGAGGGCGTCGCCCGCGTCATCGCCACCCGCTCGGGGCAGGGCGGACGGCCGGGACAGCCGATCCCGCCAGGACGTCGCAAGATGGTGGTGGATTTCGCCGGCGCGCCGCTGGCCGGCCTCGACCGTCAGAGCGGGGTCGAGCCAATCGTCAGCTCAAGCTTCGGCCAGCCCCTCGACCCAGTCGCCTATCCCGTCGAAGGCCAGAACCGCTGGCGCCTGATGTTCGACCTGGACGTGGCGCCGGGGCGGGTGACCGACCTGCGGGCGTTCCTGCGCCACGGCGGCGCCGCGCTGACCGAGACTTGGATCTATCAGCTCATCACGTGAGACGATCTCGTCGCGCGCGGTGACGGGCGCGTCTTGGGTCGCGGTGCGGCCGGTCCTGAACTCATAGGTCGGCACGTTCTCGCGCATCAACAACTCGATCTGGCGGCGCGCCGCGGCGTCGTCGACATAGGCGCGTCGCAAGGCGAGGGACCTCGCCAGCACCGGCGGCGGTTCGGCGTCCTCGGGCGTGCGGAACAGGCGGCGCTGACCGGGCAGTCGGTTTGAGCCGGCCCGCGAGGTGTGCAGGGAGAGCAGCGCCGAGAGGGTGAGGCTGAGGAAGACGGGGCTCGCCCACATCAGGAAGTACTTGCTCACCAGGAACGCGCCGAGACCGCCGGCAAGGCCCAGCACCACATGGACGCGGTGGGCGCGCCAGGCGTCGCGCCGGCTGAGCTCGACCCCCTCGCGACGCTGCGCGGTCCAGCCACTGTCGCGACCCAGCGCGACCTCGGCCACCGCCACCGCCTGCATCAGCATCATCACCGGCGTCATCAGCATGGAGGCGATGCACTCCACCAGGAAGCCGAGCGTCAGCGCGCCGGCGCCGCCGAAGCCGCGCCGCATGGCGGGAGAGCTCATCGCCAGGATCAGCGCCATGGCCTTGGGGGCCGCGAGCAGCGCCAAGCTGAAGACGAAGATCGCGGTGACTTCGCCGTACTCGAGCGAGCCAGGCGAGAGGCGCTGGGCCGGCCAGATGATCGCGCCGCACACCACCAGCGTCAGCCACACCGCCGGCGCCAGATAGGCGAAGATCCCGCAGGCGAGGTGCAGGCGGCTGACCCAGTGCAGGCCGGCGGCGCTCAGCAACCGGGCGTGTTGCAGGTTGCCCTGACACCAGCGTCGATCGCGCGCGGCGGTGTCGAGCAGCGTCGGCGGTGTCTCCTCGTAGCTTCCGGGCAGGTCGGCGAGTGTACGCACAGCCCAGCCGCGCCGGCGCAGCAGCGCGGCCTCGATGAAGTCGTGGCTCATGATGTGGCCGCCGAACGGCCGCGGGCCGGTCAGGTGCGGCAAGCCGGCGCTTTCGGCGAAGGCCGCGACGCGGATCAGCGCGTTGTGGCCCCAATAGTTGCCCTCCGATCCGGACCACCAGGCCTGACCGTGGGCGAAGACCGGGCCGTAGAGGCGGGAGGCGAATTGCTGCAGACGCGCGAACGGCGTCTCGGCGTTGATCACCGTTGGCGCCGTCTGCAACAGGCCGAGCCGGGGGTCGGTTTCCATCGTCCGGGTCAGCGTCGCGATGGTGTCGCCGGACATCAGGCTGTCGGCGTCGAGCACCAGCATGAAGTCGTAGTCGCCGCCGTGGGTCTCGACCCAGTCGCCGATATTGCCGGCCTTCTTGTCGGTGTTGGCGGCGCGCCGACGGTAATAGACGTTGGGGCCGCCCGCCAGTCGCAACCGCAGGCGCAGCAGCCCCGCGGCCTCGGCGCGGGCGACGTCCTCGTCGCGGGTGTCGCTGAGGATGAAGAAGTCGTAGCACTCCGCCAAGCCCAGCCGGCTCACTTCCTCGGCGGTGGCCTGCACGGCGGCGAGGATGAGGCCCGGATCCTCGTTGTAGGTCGGCAGCAGCACCGCGGTCCGCGCGCGGATCTGGGTCTGGGTGACCGCCGTTGCCGTCCGGCGCCCCGACAGCAAGGCGACGAAGCCCGCGCTGGCGCTCATGAACCCGAAACCCACCCAGCCGCTCAGCAGCACCGTGAGGGCGAGGGTGACGCCCTCCAGAAGGGTGAAACCATCGCGCCGGAGCACGTGGAAGAGCGCCGCACCCACCAGTCCTGCGATCACGAGCGAGCCGGCAATCAGGATCAGCCGTCGCCGCGCGGTCCCTTCGGCAGGCAGCGGCGCCGCATCCGGCGCCCTGGCCAGATCTTGGCGCGGCATCGCGAGGCCAATTGAGCGGGGGGTCGAACGCAGGGCGGGATAGGGGGTCGGCGCGGCGGGCGCTGCACGGCGGGGCGTCCAGGCATGGTCAATGGCATTCGCATCGTTGGCGGGGCTAGCCGACCGCGACGGCGTGGCGGGTCGCCAAAGCCGAGCCCCTAAGTCCTGCCGTGCGATATCGACCAAGCTACCCTCGTCAACGACCAACGCGGCACTCGCGCTGGTCCCCCAGGCACAGCCCGGATACCCACCACGCAGTCGAGGCGACAAAGCGGTGGTTTCCGGCGAAAGCAAGGCGGAGTTTGCGCCGGGGTGTCAACGCGAACCACCTTCGCTGTGTTCCGTGCGGCACAGCATGAATCCACCGCCTACGGATTCGATACGACGTGCTGCACGCCGCGCGGCCGCGTGCGTCACTCCGCCGCCACCGGACTGAGCGCCGGCGACTCGCGCTGGGATGCTTTGCCGGCGCCCAGCGCCAGATAGATCGCCGGCGCCACGATCAGCGCGCCGAAATAGAAGGCGGCGTTGATGTTTAGGCCCTGCAGTCCCAAGCCACATTGAGGCCCAACGACCCGAGCCATAGCCCCGGTGGCGTTGTTCAGCCCCATGATCTGGCCCTGGTGGTCCGGATCGACGCTACGGCTGAGCAAAGCATTGGCGTTCGGAAACGCGACGGATTGGGACAGCGCCATGAGCGCCATCAGCGCGACGGTGATGAAATGGCCGTCGGTGAAGGGCTGGAGCGCCGTGCAGACCACGGTGCCCGCCATGCCGACGGCAAGCATCGTCCCCTCGCCGAACCGTCTGGAGAGCGGGCCGGTCAGAAGAAACTGGCAGCAGGCCGAGACTGCGCCGGTGATTCCGAAACAAAGGCCAACGTTGAGCGGGGTCCAAGAGAATCGGTGCTGCGCCCAGAACGCGAACGTGCTCTCGATGGCGGTGAAGGCGACGCCCACGGAGAAGGTCAGCAGCATCAGCCGCCCGACCACCGGGTGGCGCGCAGCATAGCCGAACATCGTCCACCGGCTCGGCTGCCGTCCAACGTACTGCCGCCGCGCGCGGCTTTCCCGGACCACCAAGGCGATGCCGATCGCCGAGCACAGGCACAGGCCTGACGAAAGCAGCAGCGGCAGGTGGTAGCCGGCCGTACCGGCCGATGGCTTCGCCAGCACGCCGCCCACGAACGGGCCGAGGATGAAGCCGAGATTGTAGGCCGCGCCCAGCCGCGCCATCCGACCGGCGCGCAGCTCGACCGGCGTCACGTCGGCGATGTAGCCCTGCACCACCGAGCCGTTGCCAGCCAGAATTCCGCCCAGCACCCGGATGCCAATCGCCGCCCAGATGTTGGGGGCAAAGGCTAGGGCTCCGTAGCAGAGGCAGTTGCAGGTGACCGTCCAGATCAGGATCGGCTTGCGCCCGATGCGGTCCGATAGCCGACCCCAGAATGGCTCGCCGAAGAAGGAGCCCAGCGAATAGGCCGAAAACACCAGCCCGATCTGCCACGGCGCTGCGTGGAAAGACGCGGCGTAGAACGGCAGGAACGGCACGATGACGCCGAACCCCAGCATGTTGATGAACATCACCGACAGCAGGGTGTAGAGCGCAGCGGTTCCCCGCCCACCCGTCGTCGCATCCGGCTCGGCGGTCATGTCGCCGCTGATAAGCCGGGTCGGGTTCCGGGGCAAGGCGGCCGCGGTGTCGCGGCGGGTTTCGCGCCAAGAGGTGCGGCCTTCGCGCCTCACTGCGGCGGGTTGTTCTTCTCCACGAAGTCCATCGTCGCCTTCAGCATCTGCAGCCGGGTTTCGCCGCGCGAGAGCCAGTGGTCCTCATTGTTGAGCACCACGAACTCGTAGGGCTTGCCGGCCTTTTTCAGGGCGTCGACCATGATCAGGCTCTGGTCGAACGGTACAACGGTGTCGTCCTTGCCGTGAATCAGCAGGATCGGCGCGTCGGCGTCCGCGGCGTGGGCCGCGGGTGAGATCGCCGCCAATCGCGGATCGTTCGGTCCATCGGCGCCGACGAACCGATCCCAGTAGCGTTGCGACGAGACGTCGCTCTGGGTCTTCGACCAAACGACGAACTGATGCATGTCGGAAATCCCGGACACATCGACCGCGCACCGATAGACGCCCGGATCCAACGTGGCGCCGGCGAGCGCCGCGTAGCCGCCGTAGCTGGCGCCGACGATGCAGACCCGCTTTGGATCGATCGTCCCCTGCGCGGCGAGGTAGCGGACCCCGTCGGAGAGGTCGGTCTGCATCTTGCGTCCCCACTCGCCGAAGCCGGCGGAGAGGAACGCCCAGCCGAATCCGTTCGAACCCCGATAGTTGACCTGGAGCACCGCATAGCCGCGCGAGGCCATCGCCTGCGCCCACCAGTCGAATTCGGGTTCGTCCCTGGCCGCCGGGCCGCCATGCGGGAAGACGATGAGCGGCAGGTTCTTTGTCGGCCGGCCCGCGGGCAGCGTCAGGTAACCGGTCAGCGCCAGACCGTCCTTGGCCTTGTAGCTCACCGGTTGGACGGGCGCGATGTCGGCGGGTTTTACGTCGTTGTAGGCGGTCGCGATCCAGGCCGCGCGGTGCGTCGAACGGTCGATGAGCGCATAGGCGGGTCCTTCGGTTGGCGAATCCACCAGCACCACGATCCGCGCGCGGTCCGCCGACGCGCACACATAGGTCACCCGCTGGCCAGGATAGGCCTTGACCAAGGTGTTCCAGAAGGCCTGGTCGGTCGGCGCGTAGAACGTGTAGCGGTCCTCGTCGCCGACGAGCGCGTGGGCGCCGATCAGGCTTCCGGCGGACTGGGCGAAGAGCAGGTCGAGGTTGTGTTGGACTTCGATCGGCGCGCTCCAGTCCTCGGCGTCCGGCTGGAGTTCGCGAACCGCCACATCGTCGCCTTGGCGGTCGCTCAGCAGGATCGAGCGGCCATCACGGCCAAGTCCGAGAATTTCGGGATGGCTGATGCCGGTCTGGACCGACTTCGCGGGCATCCAGTGCCCACCATGCTTGACCTTCAGCGTCCAGCGCGATGCCGCCGGATCGAATTCGGCTTCCGCCAGCGGCTCGCCGTTCGAGTCGATCAACCAGTCGATGGTGTCGTGCGACTTGGCCGCCACAAGGGTCGCCTGCCCGGTCCCCAGGTCGATCTTGAAGAGCGCCACACGCCCAGCCTCGTCCTCGAACAGCGTTCCCTCGACGAACGCATAGGGCTTGCCGTCGATCACTCGGGGGACTGGAACGTCCGCCAAGGTATTCAGGCTGTTGGGCACACCCTGCATCAATTGGCGCTGAACGCCGGTCGTCACGTTGATGTCGAGGCCGAAGTACCACTCCTGCCACCCCGCGGCTAAGGCCATCGGCGTGGACAGGGTCGCGGACGTGGTGAGCAGCAGATGGTCCGACCCTGCCCAGCTGATATCGCGAATCTTTGCTTCGCCCGCCGCGAACCCTCGCAGGACTTTCTGGTCCGAGACGCGCTCAATAGCGATAACGCGCTTGTCGCCGTCGGTTGTGACCAAGGCGAGCAATTGTCCATCGGGCGAGATCGCAACCTGCTCTGTCGACGGCAATCGACCGTAGGCCTCGAGCGGCGCGGACCACGCGGACGCAGATATCACGGACATCGCCGCCGCGATCGCCAGCGCGAACCCGATACGTATCACCGCAAAGCCCCCTAAACTCGGCCGATCCTTTCCACTGGACGCGCGTCACAATCAAGAGGCGAAAGGGCGCGCGTCTCTGTCGCAGGCGGCCGTCAGCCCGCCGGCTTGAGCACCTTGCAGCTGTGGTCCATCACCTCCTCGCCGGAGCCGTAGTCGCCGGCGGCGGGATTGGCGTGGTCGGCGAGGAGGACGAAGCCCGGCGCGCCGTTCGGGAAGCGGACGCCGGCCACCACCAGCGTCTCCAGGCCCATGTTGGCCCGCGCGGTCGTGTCGCCGGCGGCTAAGAGCTTGAACGGATCGCCGGTCAGGTCGTCGCCGCTGAGCCGCATCGCTTCGTAACGGTGCCCGTCAAGGTCGACGCCGAGCGGCGCCCAGTGCGGGCCGATATCGGGCAGCGCCGCCGCCAGCGTCTCGCGCACGGCCGGGTCGATGCAGTCGACGTGGATGTGGAGCTGGTTCTGGCTGCGCCCGTCGATGGAATTGACCGCCAGCGCCAGGTCTTCGCGCGGGATCGGCGCCCCGGCGTAGCCCTCGACAAAATGCTTAGCCGCCCAGGCGTCGCGCCAGAAGTTGGGCGTGTCGGGCGCAAGCACGTCCGGGCTTTCGATGCCGGTGATTTTCATGGTCGGGATCACCAGCACTTGGGTCTTGCCGCGCTGATCCTTCAGCACCGCATAACCCCCGGCGAGATCGACGGCGACGCAGGGCGCCGGCTTTCCGGCGGCCGTCTGGTCGGGCGCGCACTTGCCGTGGACGATGTTCCACAGCGCGTCCGGGTCGGCGCGGGCGCAGGAGGCGAGCGCCAGGCCCAGGAACAGGAACGCCGCGGGGACCCAGGCCCGCGCGTCAGCCTTCGAGTTCACCGGCCGCGCTCTGCAGGTAGTTGTGCTCGCCGAGCGAGCTGGCCAGCGCGAGCTGGGTCTCGAGGAAGTCGATGTGCTCCTCGGTGTCGCTGAGAATCTCGACCAGCATCTGGCGGCTGACGAAATCGGCGGCGACCTCGCACTCGCCGACGCCCGCGACCAGCGCCGCGCGTCCGGCCAGCTCGAGCGCCAGGTCGGCGTTCAGCGCCTCGAGCACCGTCTCGCCGACCGCCAGCTTGTGCAGGTCCTGCAGGTTGGGCAGGCCGTCGAGGAACAGGATGCGCTTGATCAGCTTGTCGGCATGCCGCATCTCGCCGATCGACTCGTCGTAGACGATCTTGCCGAGCCGGCGGAAACCCCAGTTGTCCAGCATCCGCGCGTGCAGGAAGTACTGGTTGACCGAGGTCAGCTCATTGGTGAGCACTTGGTTGAGCCGCGAGATGATCGCGCGGTCGCCCTGCATTAGCCGCCTCCTACTCGGCGGCGTAGGCGAGCGCTGAGCGTCTCTCCTGGATCATCCGCCGCATGTCGCAGACGCATTTGGCGCACCGGGCGGCGCTTTGGCAATGGCGGAAGATGTCGGCCGGCTTGGCCGCGCCCGCCTCGATGGCGGCGCGCGCCTCGCGTTCACGGATGCCGTTGCAATTGCAGACGTACACGAAAGCCAAGCTCCGAATGCCGGACCTTCATTTAGCAGGCTTGCGTGCGTTTGCAACTCATTCGCATGTGACTCAATCGCACGATCGCCGCCGCGCAATGCTGGCGACGGCGCAAGCCTATCTGGGCGCCAGGATCATCACCATCTGGCGGCCTTCCATGCGTGGCTCGTTCTCGACCTTGGCGACGGGATCGAAGTCGGCCTTGACCTGGTCGAGCAGCTTCATCCCCAACTCGGGGTGGCGCATTTCGCCGCCGCGGAAACGCAAGGTCACCTTCACCTTGTCGCCTTCCTCGAAGAAGCGGTGCATCGCCTTGGCCTTCACGTCGTAATCGTGATGATCGATGTTGGGGCGCAGCTTGATCTCTTTGATTTCGACCAGCTTCTGGCGCTTGCGCGCTTCGTTTTTCTTTTTCTGTTCCTGGAACTTGTACTTGCCGTAGTCGAGGATCTTGCAGACCGGCGGATCGGCGGTGGGCGAGACTTCGACCAGATCCAGACCCACTTCCTCGGCGGCCTCCAGGGCGGCGGAGGTGGGCATGATCCCCTGCTTTTCGCCGTTCTGATCGATCAGCAGAACGCGGGGGACGCGGATGTCATCGTTGATTCGTGGCCCGTCCTTGGACGGGGGCGCTTGCATGGGACGACGAATAGGCTTTCGCTCCTTGAGCTGTTTCGGACATGGCTCGGCGCAAGTAAAACGCCGCGCCTATACAAATATGACCAACGCACCCCTCGCAATCAAGCCGGGGCGGACGCAAGAGTCGTCGCTGCGGCGGCCACGGTCTCCACCGGCAGGTCTTTCAGCGCCGGGGAGTGCAAAACAGTCACATGTCCGCGCGGCGCGAGCACGGCCGGATCGCTGGCGCTGGAGAACAGCGCGATGGTCGGCGCGCCGGCGGCCGCGATCAGGTGTAGCACGCCCAGGTCGTTGCCCACCGCGACGCCGGCCCGCGCGCCCAGCGCCGCGATCTGCGACAGGTCGGTGCGGCCGGTGAGATCCCTCGCCCGGGACGCCTTGCGCTGGATGGCGTGGGACAGGCCGCTCTCGGCGAGCGAGCCCAGGATCACGATGTCGTGGCCGCTGTCCTGCAGCCGCTTCGCCAGTTCGCCGTAGAGCTCGATCGGCCAGCGCTCGCCGCCGCCGCCCGGCGCCAGCAGCACCAGCGGCCGGTGGCCGCCGGCGACGGTGATCGAGCGCGGCTGGGCGCTGCGGGCCAGGATCCAGGAGATGTCGGGCGGCGGCGCCGAAAGCGGCCGGCTCGGCGCATCGGGCCAGATGCCGGCGTCCTTAAGTTGGTCGGCGTGGCGTTCCAGCGCGTGCATGCGGTTGCGGTCACGGTTGCGGTGGGGCAGGGCGCAGCCCAGCGCGGTGCCCGACCAGGGCGGCGGCAGCGGGCGCAGCCCCTGGAAGATCAGGTTGGTCGTCGCGTCGTTCTGCAGGTCGTATACGCGGTCGTAGCGGGCGGCGCGCAGACGCATGATCAGCGCCGCCCACGCCGCCGGTCCCTTGGCCGCGCCATCCGCCTCGACCTTGTTGAAGAACGGGCTCTGGGCGGTGAGCGAGGCGAACGGCTCGGTGGTCAGGAGGGTGATCTTGGCCTTCGGGTGGGCGTGGCGGATGCGTTCGAACGCCGGAAACGCCAGCACCATCTCGCCGACGCCGCCGAGCTTGATGACCAGCACGCGCTGGATCGGCTTCACCGCCATGACGGCCAGCCGGCCGCGCGGCGACGGTCGCTCGTGGGTGACTGGAAAGGCGCGGGACGCGCAGGAATCAGCGTCGCTCCGAGGTCGAGTGTGTGAAGGCGCTAACTAGCGGAAGGCGAGACGCGGCGCCACGGAAGTTCGAACCCGCTTCAGCGGCAAGAGCGCCGTTCAGGCCTTGAGCGCGGCCAGGGTCGCGGCCCTAGCGGCGGCGCCGAGTTCGGGGTGGGCGACGGCGAAGGCGATGTTGGCGCGCAGCAGGCCGATCTTGTCGCCGCAGTCGTAGGTAACGCCATCGTAGCGGAGCGCGTGGAAGCTGTCGGCCGCCATCAGCCGCACCATGGCGTCGGTGAGCTGGATCTCGCCGCCCGCGCCCTTGGCCTGGCTCGAGAGCAGCTCGAAGATCGCCGGCTGCAGGATGTAGCGGCCGGAAATGAACAGGTCCGAAGGCTCCGTGCCCGGCGGCGGCTTCTCCACCATGCCGGTCATCCGCGCCAGCCGCCCGCCGAATCCGTCCGCCGTCTCGCCCAGGGCGACGATGCCGTATTTGTGCGTCTCGCCGGGTGGCGCCGGCTCGACCACGACGATGTTGCCGCCGACAGCGTCGTGCGCGGTGATCGCCTGGGCCAGCGCCGGCGGATCGGCGCGCATCAGCATGTCCGGCAGGATCACCGCGAAGGGCTCGTCGCCGATGATATCGCGGGCGCACCAGACCGCGTGGCCGAGGCCCAGCGGGGCCATCTGGCGCACGAAGCTCATCTCGCCCGGCTTCGGCAGCTCGCTGAGGATGTCGGCCAGTATCTCGGTGC
>Ga0302314_10022464_pt1 | contig 10344 bp, 12 predicted proteins | sample III_Palsa_N2_3_FD_200533 | JGI IMG/M metagenome (GOLD analysis project Ga0302314, IMG submission 200533) | Peat permafrost microbial communities from Stordalen Mire near Abisko, Sweden - III_Palsa_N2_3 | ecosystem: Environmental > Terrestrial > Soil > Palsa > Peat permafrost | place: Sweden... | reverse complement strand
GTTTACGGCACCGGCTGGTTCCATAAAGCGAACTGTAGCACCATTCCGATACCCATGAGTCTCGTTAGTTCAAAGTCAACCGGGACCAACCGACCGTAACCCTCGCTCGGCGCGGTTACCTACGCAGATCGGCCATTCTGCATGCTGCTGCGCGAGACATGCTTCCGGCGACTGGAGTTGCTCCCAAGTGCGCCAGCGCCGAATGCGGATGCGATCGTGAGCCGCGACCCTCAGCAGGCCCGACGGTGACGATCCCTACGTTGCGACATTGCGATCGGTGGGATCCGCGCAGACTTGGGTTGGAGCGCTGTCTAGCTCGGGATGAGCCCCTCGGCGCTGAACTCTCGGGTGGCTTCCGCGAGCGACACGTCGGGCGGGGGAAGGATTGCGTCTGATGACCCCAGATGCGTGTCGCCGAGGAGCTCGCCGCTGCGCACGAATACCAGCAGCTCCGTGAACCGTTTCTCGAACTGCTCCGGGTCTCCGGACTTGGCCGCGGTCATGACCGCACCATCGAGCTCGTACAGTTGAGTGAGCTGATCTGTGGCAAGCCGGTACTGCCCCTCCATGGCGATGCGCACGATCATGAGCCTGCCTCGTTCTCTCCCGCGGGCGGTAGCTGCTGGGGTGTCGCGCCCGAGCCGAGCTCGGCCTTCATCTTCGCAAGCTCAGCGTCGACCTCGCTGGCGCTAGTGACCTGCTCGAGCTGGTGATCGATGTCATCCTCCCCGGACCCCAGCTGGGTGAGATCGTCGAACGTGCCCGCCTGCTCGAGCTCGCCCACGGCGTCGGCGCGCGCCTTCATGTTCTCGGTCTTGTCCATCGCGCGCTGCATCGCCAAGCCCACATCGGCCATCTGCTCCCCCACGCCGGTCGCTGCCTCGGATATCTGGACCTGCGCGTCGGCCGCCGAGTACTGCGCCTTGATCACCTCCTTCTGAGTCCGGAACGCCTCGAGCTTCACGTGCAGCTTCTGCTCGTTGTCGGTCAGCTGTTGCTGTTGCTTCTCGAGCTCGGCGACCTGCTGGTCGAGCGAGCCGACCTCACCCTCGATCGCCTGCTTACGTTGCAGCGCGACCCGAGAGAGATCCTCGTTTCCCGCGGCGAGCGCCTGGCGCGCCTGCCCGTCAAGCTTCGCGGCCTGCTCGCGCAGGGTTCCTTCCTGCATCTGTAGACGCTTCTTCGAGGTCACCACGTCGGCGATGCCACTCTTAACGTTCTGCAGCAGCTCCATCTGCTTCTCGTAGCTGTAGTCCAGTGTCTCGGCCGGATCCTCGGCCCGATCCAGCACCGACGAGATCTTCGCTTTCACGATCGTGTTGAAACGTCCCTGAAGCCCGGGCATTCACATCTCCTCTCGAACTGCCGCATCCGGTGATCCCATCATAGGCTCGCGCGTGACTCACGATCCGCCTGGCGCTAGCTCCACAGCTCTGGAACAGCGATCTCGTGTCGCGATGATCGGCGATCGCGCGAGGTCGGTACGCAAAGCATTCTCGGTCGTACGCGCTTGCTGGATCGGGCCTCGAGCAGGAGCCTGGCAGTGCCCCGCCGCGCACGAACCGGTGCCGGCGCCCCTTGGGCAGGGTTTCCTGCCCCGATGACAATCCTCGACGGACGAGCAGCAGGCGGTCCTCGAGGTCGACGTCCTGCCAGCGCAGCCTCAGCACCTCGCCGAGTCGCAGCCCGGTAAAGAACAGGAGTCGGAAGGCCTCGGCGTCGTGCCGGGCCTCGAGCTTGCGCGCGGCGACCGCGCCTGAACGCAGCCAATGCTAATGGCGGCCTGAGTCGCAATCCCCGATCGCCCGCGCCTCGCGTCTGCTCAGTGCGCAGCTTCCTGGGCGCGTCGCGGCAGTTTCCAGCCGGGACGGACGAAGTGGCACGTGTAGCCGTTGGGGTAATGCTCGAGGTAGTCCTGGTGCTCGGGCTCCGCCTCCCAGAACGATCCGGCGGGCGCGAGCTCGGTGACGACCTTGCCCGGCCACAGGCCCGACGCGTCGACATCGGCGATCGTGTCCTCCGCTACGCGGTGCTGCTCGTCGTCAACGTAGTAGATCGCCGAGCGGTAGCTCGCCCCAGCGTCGTTGCCCTGGCGATTCTTCGTCGTCGGGTCGTGAATCTGAAAAAAGAACTCCAACAGGTCGCGATAGGAAATGCGCTCCGGGTCGAACAGGATCTCGATCGCCTCCGCATGCGAGCCGTGGTTGCGGTAGGTCGCGTTGGGCGTGTCGCCGCCGGTGTAGCCAACGCGCGTCCCGGTCACACCATCGAGCTTGCGGATCAGATCCTGGACACCCCAGAAGCACCCGCCCGCGAGGATCGCCTTCTCGGTTGCAGCCATCTCTCCACTCCTCCTCGTCATGGTCCCTTGGTCTGGTGCACACATGATGACGCCCGGTAGACGCAAGGCCCTCTCGCGGACGCCCCGACGAGTGCCCGATCTCGCTGATCGCAGCCCGCATGCCTTCTCCAAGAGCACCCCCCGTGGAAGATGTCCACCGGGACACGGCGCGGACGGCAACCCTCGGCAAAGAGTCATGCTCGTGCCGACTGTCAGCGCTGCGTCGGTCGCGAGTGTCGGGTGCCACGAGGGCTTCACCAAACTCGCGATCTCATCGCGGAAGGGGCCTGGTCGATCTGGCTAGCGGCGAGCCTCGAGCTCGCTGATCCGGTCGAGCAGCTCGCAGACGAGCACGGCCCCGGCGTGGTTGAGCCCGAGGTCGCGGCGTAGCCGCTCCGCTCGCGCCACCCGCGCGGCGCTGCTCGGGTCAAAGCGTGGGGGTTCGGCCGCCGCGGCCGGATGTGGCTCGAACAGCCCGAACTCCAGGTAGCGCCACACGTGCACGATCTTGACCCTCGCCCGCCTGGCGACGACGGTCAGCTCGACCGCGTCCTCCGCGGCGAGGTCGCGATCGGCGGGCCCGGTGTGCCTGTCTGCGTTCATGGTCATGCCTCCCGCGGGTCAAGGCTCGAGCTTTCGGCGAGCTGCTCGTAGAGCTCGCGCTCACGGTCCGACAGCTCTTTCGGTACGACGATCTTGACGATTGCGTGGAGATCACCGCTGCCGCCACCACGCTTGGGGAGTCCCCGTCCACGGAGCCGCAGCCGCCGGCCGCTGGACGAGCCCGCCGGGACCCGGACCCGGGCCGTACCGTTCGGAGTTTCCACCGCGACCGTCGCCCCGAGCGCCGCTTCGGATGGTGTGATCGGGACCTCGACATCAAGATCGTCATCGCCGCGCCGGCGAAAGCGCGGATGCGGCTTCAGCGCGACCCGCAGGAACAGATCGCCGGGCGGCCCGCCATCGCGCCCCTCGCCCCCTTGTCCCGCCAGGCGGATCAGCTGCCCGTCACGAACCCCGGCGGGGAAGTTGACACTGACCTCACGGCGGTCCACAGTCAGCCGCCGCCGGCCGCCGGCCAGCGCGTCCTCAATGGACAGCTCGAGGAGCGCCTCGCGGTCGCGGCCGCGCAGGGGCCCGCCGGCACGAGCGGCTCGCGCTCCGAACAGCGCCTCGAACAGGTCCTCGCCGAACTCCACACGGGCGCCGTCGCCGAACCCCTGGTCAGCGAAGAAGTCCTCGAAGCTCTCCTCAGGCGCCTCGCGCTCCGCCTCACGCCAACGAGCGCCGAGTCGGTCGTAACGCTCCCGCTTGTCAGCGTCGGAGAGAATCTCGTACGCCTCACCGAGCTCCTTGAAGCGCTCCTCAGCGTCGCTGTCGGAGTTCAGGTCCGGGTGGAACTTGCGCGCCAGCTTGCGGTAAGCGCGCCGGATCGTGTCCTGGTCCGCGTCGCGCGGGACGCCCAGCACCTCGTAGTAGTCGGTGTAGCTCAGCGGCATCAGTGACCGAATCCTCGCTCAAACCGACCGGAAGCGACACCGCCAGCAGTCCTGTGCGGTTCTTAGGACCCGTCTGGGTGGGTCCGCGCGCGGCCGAGTCCCATGGCCGTGGGCAAACCGTCCATGCCCGGGGCGGTGAATGTGGGACGTAGGGACATGGCGGACACGGCCATCGCTTGGCACCGTGCCAGCATGGACGATTCTTATCTGCTCCACGGTGTGGGAGTGGCCTGAGTGACGGTCAGCGCAGACCACACGAGCGTGCCGCGGTGGCCGGACGAGCCGCCTGATGTCGACCCGACCGGAAGCTCCTACCTCGTGGTTTCGAGGGGTGATGCGGGGAGGGCGGTGGCTTTGGGCTGGACGTCCACGATCGTGTCGGCGGCCAAACCGCTGTGGACCCATCACGAAAGCGGGGAGGGCCCGGCGTCCGTGGACGCGCTCAGCTGGCACCTCGCGGCGGCGCGCGTCGGGACCCGAGTGATGGTCGCCGCCCCGGAGCTCGACGTCCTCGACGTGCTTCGGGCCGTACGGTCCGCCGGCGCGATCGACGCCGAGGTGCGCGCCCACGTGACGCAGACCGGCGACCGACGCGTCTACTGCCCCCACTGTCGCACCCACACCGTGGCCCACCTCGAGGTGGGAGACACGGTGGCGTGCGAGGGCTGCCGCCGGACGCTGATCGTCTACCACCACGTCTCTCGGTTGAACGGTTCCTACTTCGGCTACATGGTCGATGCCGAGGAGCCGGCGGCGTGACCGCTGCCGGGGCGCAGGCGCCGGCATCTAGAGGGGAGGCAGCGTACCCTCGAGCGCCGAGAACGGCCGTGCGTGAGGGGTGGCTCCTGCTCCGGGTCGCCGGTGTATCGACCGCCGGACGGGTTCGCTCGCTCAGGCTCGTCTCACTGACAGGAGACACCTTGCCGTCGTTCACTCCCGGCAGCCACATCGTCGTCGAGGCCGGAGGCCGGACAAACGCCTACTCGCTCACGGGCGACTTCCTCGAGCCGACCGCCTACGAGATCTCGGTGCTCCTGATCGCCGACGGTCAGGGCGGATCGCGCTGGATCCACGACGAGCTCGAGGTTGGAGAGGAGCTGTCCGCCTCCCCGCCGCGGAGCGCGTTCGCGCCGGTGGCGAGCGCTCGGCACCACGTCCTCGTCGCCGGCGGCATCGGCATCACGCCGATCCTCTCCCACGTCCGCGCCGCGCGCCTGTACCGCCGCTCATTCGAGGTGATCTACGCTCACCGCCCTGACGCGCAGGCCGCGCCCCTCCGAGAGCTACAGGCCCTGTGCGGCTCCAACCAGCCAGAGCTCGTCCACAGCCGCGCCGAACTGACAGCCACGCTGCGGAACCGTCTGAGCGACCAGCCACTCGGCAGCGTGCTGTTCGTGTGCGGGCCGCGCTCGATGATGGAGGCCACCGAGACGATCGCCACCGAGCTCGGCTGGCCCGCAGAGCGCATCCACATCGAGCGGTTCTCCACCGCGGCGCTCGATCCGGGGAACCCGTTCACGGTGAGGCTCTCGCGATCCGGCCGGCAGCTCTTGATCCCCTCCGGTGTCTCGCTGCTAGAGGCGCTCGAGGGAGCAGAGGTGCCGGTGCCCTACCTCTGCCGGCGCGGCGTCTGCGGCGAGTGCCGCGTGGCCGTCACGGCAGGCCGTCCGGAGCACCGCGACCTGTTCCTCACCGACGAGGAGCGAGCCGCCGGCGACAGCGTGATGTGCTGCGTGTCGCGCGCGCACGACCCGCTCCTGGAGCTGGACCTGTGACCAGCGTCGCCGCGTCTGATCGGCTCAGCCGTTTCCCCTTTCCCTACCCGCAGGATCAATATCGCTACAGCACCAACGTCGAGCCCGCCCGGCGGCCCGTGGTCACGGACGTCGGCGAGTGGGGCCGCTGGACGATTGACGTGGACGACGAGTACGAGGCGGAGCTTCGGGAGCGCGGGGAGATCCTCGCCACCGACCCGAGCCGCTGCGTGGTGCTTCCACACATGCGCGCCGCCTGCTGGGACACGCTGCTCGAGTGCCTCGGCGAGGCCGCCCGGGCGAACCCGGAGACAATGTCGCTGACCCGAGACGGCCATTCCTACATCTGGTCGAACGCCCGCCTCGGCGAGGAGCGGCGGTTCGTGATCGGCGACGAGGACACGCTCGGGGCCGAGCCGCTCGCGTACACGGGCTCCCAGGTTCAGGAGGACATCGTCCTGCTCGACCAGCGGGAAGGGGAGCTGTGGGCTGACGCGGGCCTGGTCACGTTCGCGGCGGACTGGTCGCTGGGGTTCGACGTCGGCATGAGCTTCCTGGAGGTGCACGGCCCCGTGCCGCGCGTCCACGTCGAGGGCGTGATCCCCCGGGCGCACCGCTTCCTGCTGCGGCTCGAGCCCCACGACCCGTACCGCCGTACGAATTGGACGATGTCCGTCGGCCGACGCCTCGACCAGTCGACCGAGGCCTACCCGGAATGGGGACACGACCGCGTCGCCGTGCTGCAGGACCCGGGGCTGCTCCCGGACCGGCTGCAGCTGCGCGTCGAGGTTCAGCACCTGATCCGACTACCGGGTTCAGGAGCGATCCTGTTCCTTATCCGGACCTCGATGGTCTCGCTACGCGAGCTCGCGATCGTCCCGGCTTGGCGAGTGCGAATGGCTGCCGTGCTGCGCGAGCTCCCGCAGGATATGGTCGACTACAAGGGACTGACCCGCTTTCGGGAGCCCGCTGCGGCGTGGCTGGAAAGCGTCGAGGCGGCCACGACCGTTCCCGCCGAATGACTCATTCGTGGCGCGTATCCGCTCTCGCCGACCGGCATCGCGCCCTAGGCTCAGCGCTCGAGGATTGGAACGGTATGGGCACCGCGTGGACGTACGCGACCAGTCTCGCCGACGCCCATGAGGCGATTCGCACCCGGGCCGGGCTCATGGACGTCTCGGGTCTGAAGAAGGTCCACTGTTCGGGCCCACACGCGGAGGCGCTGCTCCAGCGCGCGGTCACGCGCGACGTGCGCCTGCTCTACCCCGGCAAGGCTGTCTACTCGACGATGCTGAACGAGGCCGGGAAGTTCGTCGACGACTGCATCATCTACCGCACCGGCCCGAACGCGTGGTTCGTTGTGCACGGCGCCGGCGCCGGCCACGAGATGCTGACCGCCGAAGCACACGGGCGTCAGGTCGCGGTGCAGTTCGACGACGACCTCCACGATCTCTCGCTCCAGGGGCCGGTAGCGGTCGACTTTCTTGCTCGCCACATTCCGGGAGTCCGGGAGCTGCGCTACTTCCACCATACCCCGGCGACCCTGTTCGGCCGCCCGATCATGCTCTCGCGCACGGGTTACACCGGCGAGCGCGGTTACGAGATCTTCTGCAAGGCCGAGGATGCGCCGACGATTTGGGACACGATCCTCAGCGAAGGGGGCGACCTCGGGATCGTGCCCTGCGCCTTCACGACGCTCGATTGGCTGCGGGTCGAGAGCTATTTGCTCTTCTTCCCGTACGACAACTCCGAGCTGTATCCGTTTGCCGACGAGCCGCCCGGAGACACCCTCTGGGAGCTCGGGCTCGACTTCACCGTGACCGCCGGCAAGACCGGGTTTCGGGGCGCCGAGGAGCACGCTCGCCTCAAGGGCCGGGAGCGGTTCAAGATCTTCGGTGTGCTGCTGGAAGGCGACCAAGCCGGCGCCGAAGGGGACGTCCTTCGCGCCGAGGGAGAGCAGGTCGGGGTCATCACCTGCGCCATGTACTCGCGCCTCAGCCACCAATCGATGGCGATCGCCCGGCTCGACGTGCCCGCTGCTGTCCAAGGCACCGAACTTCAGGTTACGGGAAGCATCGAGGCCAGCGCGATCGCCCACACGCTCCCGTTCGACGATCCCGCGAAGGCAAAGCGCACCGCGACGGGCTGATCGGTTGTTGCTGGGAGCTCATGGAGGACTTGCGCGCGAGCAACGACGTGGATGTATCGAGAACGCCAGCAGTGCGATCGGCAGGGGTAAGCTGACACCATGCCGATGCCCAAGCGGTCAAGCGTCGAGGACTTCTTCGCGCAACTGAGCGACGTCCAGCGGCCGCACCTCGAGGCGCTCAGGAAGCTGAGCCTTCATGCCGATCCTGACGTGCGGGAGGAACTGAAGTGGAACCTGCCGGTGTACGTCCGCGGCGAGAAGACGAGTCTGTGGATGCTTCAGAACTTCAAGAACCACTGTTCGCTGCGGTTCCCGCCACCTTTCTTCGCCACCCAGAAGGCTGCGGTTGAGGCCGCTGGCTTTGAGGCTGGTGAGGGCTTCATCAAGCTCCCTTACGAGCGCGAGCTGCCGACCGAGACCCTGAAGGCGCTGATGCGGGCACGGGTCGAGGAGTACGAAGCGACCGGCGCCGGCTGGAACGACCGCTGACCCCGGCCATGTCCTGTGAGGGCGCGCCTCCCGGACCCCAGGAACTTGACGCGCTCTACGAGGATCGCCAGGCCACGAGGATGTTGTCGAGCATGACAACCTGATCTCGGTGCGTCGGATCCCTCAGCGCTGGGTGGCGTTCTGTCTCGCGGACTTGTCCGGTCGGTATTAGAGATCGCTCAAGGGCTTGGCCTGACTCGGCGGTTCGTACGAACGACAGCGCTGCCGGTCGTACATTTGCCAGATCTCGTCGTAGACGTGATGAGCGGCGGTGAAAGGCGCCAGCTCATGCTCATCGTCCCAGCGGTAGGCGTTGAGCATTCTTCGGACGAAGCGCGAGTTCGCGCCGCGAGTCCGGAGACTGATGACGTATCCGGCCAGATCCCAGTGAACCGGCCCACGAAAGGTGTCCTCAAAGTCGTTCCAGACGAGGCGTTGCGGCGTGTGGAGCAGGTTGCTGACCGATACGTCCCCGTGCAGCGCCTGGGTGGGAAGGGTCGACTCAAAGACGACCTCCCGCAGCGCGTCCAGTCTGGCGCGAAACGAGGAGATCGCGTCGGCTTCCCGGGCGTCGGCCGGCCGAAGCTGGTCATGCAGGCGCTCGATGTCTTCGCGAAGGTCACACAGGTTGCCCAGGTCACCCTCGAACGGTCGCAGCTCATCGTGCAGATTCCGCAGCGCCCGACCGAGCCGGTGAGCGTCATCGAGCTGGGTTGCAGGCTCGACGTCGGCGATCCACTCTGTGAAGGTCATCCACAGGCCGTCGTGGTGATGTGGCCCCGGTGCGATCAACGCGCTCGGGGCGACGGCCAAGGCGGAGGGCGCGAGGAACTGAAGCACCGAGATCTCGCGCTCGAGCCACCTTGCCGGATCGTCATGAAGCGCCACCGTTCCCGTCATCACGCGAGCGACGACCGGCGCGGGACGGAGATGCACCAGCACGTTGCTCCCGGAGTGGATGACGACGGCCTCGTCCTGTGCTAGTCCGTAGGCGGCCGCGACCGCGCCGGCGGCCGCCAAAGCACGTTGATCGAGATCGCCCACCATCCCGAGCAATCTCGCAGACGCGACAGCCGGCCGCGGGGAGGAACCAAGAGTGCCGCCTTCCCGAACAGACGGTTATGCGGTGCAGCGCATACCGGCGGCACTCTCGGGCGCCTCGCCGACCCGAGGCCGGTAGCCGCGGCGATCTCGCATCCGGACTCGACCTCTGCTGATCTCAGCCAGTGGACGTCGCTGAGGACCCCGCACAGTCGCTGATCGCGTAGCCCGCGGCGCAATGGGTCTTGGGCCTGTAGGTGAACAGCAACTCGGTCTCCAGCGCCTTCACGCCACCCGCCCGCTTGGCGAGGGCGGTGAGGATCTGGTTGATCCGGATGCGCAGCATGATGTCCGTGGTGGTCTGCTTGGTCGCCGCCAGGAACGCGCTGAAGGCGGCCGTGCTCTTGAACTCCTTGTCCTTCTGCGCGGCGAACGTGTGCTGGACCTCGGCGGCGCTCGGGTCGACGCGGTCGTGCGCGGCAGCCTGCTCCAGCCACACGTTCTTAATCAGGAAGTCCATGGCCTGCCCGGTATCGGAGGCGAGCAGCGCCTCGCAGTCGGTTCGCAGCTTCTCGGTGGTCTCGTGGGCCACCTTGACGACCGAGCGGGCTTCGGCGATGCAGTTGGTGAAGTGGGGAGGGTCCGGTACGACGGGCGTGCCGCCGCGCTCCGCCGCGTTGGAGTAGGTCACCACCTGCAGCCAGTGCCCGAAGGTCGTGGTCGTGATCGGGATGCCGTTGACGACAGCCACATCCTCCGCCGGGATCGAGGATGAACCGCCTTGCCCGGCACTGCGGGTGCCGGAACTCGGCCCGCTGTGGTGCGCGGCCGCGCCGCAGCCGGCGGTACCGGCGGCCAGGATCGCCGCGAGCGTAGCCAAGAAGGGTAAGGGCGTGCGGAACCGAACTGAGGGCATGTATCTCAATCTACTTGATTGAGATACATGGAAACAATCCGAGCACAGCCGCTCCGGTAGCTGAGCATCGTGCCGTCGGCGGAGCGCTCGGCACTCGGCGGTACCAGCGTCCGCGCGCGCCGCCCGTTGGTAGGCAGGTTTCCGCGCGCGGCTCC
>Ga0302314_10022462_pt1 | contig 10345 bp, 8 predicted proteins | sample III_Palsa_N2_3_FD_200533 | JGI IMG/M metagenome (GOLD analysis project Ga0302314, IMG submission 200533) | Peat permafrost microbial communities from Stordalen Mire near Abisko, Sweden - III_Palsa_N2_3 | ecosystem: Environmental > Terrestrial > Soil > Palsa > Peat permafrost | place: Sweden... | reverse complement strand
CGCTCCGCGCGCACATCAACTGGCGGTTCGAAAGCAAATGGTGGGCCGACTACGTGCACAATAAGGGCACCGAACAAGTCGCCTCCAACAAGGGCGACGCCTCGCTCACCTACGATGCCACGACGTGGACCGTCGGCGCTTGGATCAAGAACATGACGAACCGGGCGGTGATTGCCGCGACGGCCGCGGCCGGCGTGCCGGGACCCGCCACCGCATACCTCGAGGACCCCAGAACATTCGGCCTGCGGTTTTCGATCAAATACTGAGGCCGAGCGTGGAAGCCGAGTATTCAGCTCGATACCAAACTCAAGGTGAGCTAGGAACATGAAAGAGGGCAATACGGGTCCGTCCCGCGAGCAGATGATCGAGACGCTCTGGACCCGGGCTGAAATCGAGCGAGTCATGCTGAATTTTGGCCGAGCGCTCGACGTCGGGGACTGGAAGCTGTACCGCAGCTGTTTCGCGGACCGCTTCAAGGTCAACTTCGAAAGACTGACGGGACAGCCGGAGGTGTACGTCGACGCGAATTTATGGACGCGCTTCGCCGAGCTCATTTTGAGTCCGGTGCGGCGCCATCATCAGTATTCGAATTTCTGCGCGACCTTCGACGGCGACCATGCATCGGCGGTCATCTATATGGTGGCGAGACATTGGAAAGCGACCGATGCGGGCGCCGCCGAATACACGCAGAACGGCTGGTACGAGAACAGCTTCGCGCGCATCGACGGGCAATGGAAAATCACCCGGCTTTTGCACACCTATCAGTGGGTGAGCGGCAACGGCGGCCTGTTCGATTTTTCCGATCCCGAGCTTGCGAGAGTCATGGGGCAGATATTCGCCAAGCAAAACCGAGTCTAGAGCGGCGCCCTTCGGGTCGCCGCATCCCCTTTTTGCGATAGCTACCCGTTTCATGTCAAGCTTTGCAGATGTCGAAGATCGTGGGCCGAACGCTCGATTTCCTGGAAACCTTCGCGGACCAGAAGCGCCCGCTCACGGTCTCCGAGATTGCCCGCAGACTCGATATTCCCGCCTCGAGCTGTCACGACGTGCTGCAGGCGCTCCTCGAGCGCGGATATCTCTACGAACTCGCACCCCGGGGCGGCTTCTATCCGACTCTCCGGCTGTATGATCTCGCCAAGATTATCGCCGACCACGATCCGGTGGTTCTGCGCGTCGATGCTCTGCTGCGGAGCCTGCGCGACAAGGTCGACGAGTCGATTCTCCTCTCCAAGGTGAGCGGGATGGGGGCGACCTACCTTTTGTCGATCGAGCCGTCGCACCCCTTGCGATATCTCGCCAACGTGGGCGACAACGTCCGTTCGCTGCATGCCACCTCCGCCGGAAAGGCGCTGCTCGCGAGTCTCGACGAGGCGAGGCTGAACGCGTACCTCAAGTCGGCGAGCCTCGCGAGCCTCACCAAGCGCACCATCACCTCGAAGCCGCAGCTGCGCAAGGAGCTTGCCGCCGGGAACCGCCGAGGCTGGTTCCTGAACCGCGAGGAGAGCCAGGAGGGGGTCACGACGCTGTCGAAGCGCTTCGTGTGGGCATCGGCCTTGTACATCGTGACCATCGCCGGCCCGACCTCCCGGGTCGTGCCTCAGCTCGCGAAAGCGGCCGAGCTGCTCACCAGCGCCTGTAAGTTGCTCGAAGCGCCGGAGCCTTCCCACTCTGGGACGGGTTAGGCGCCCCGTCAACGCTTAACGATCACGGCCACTCTCCACCTGCTTGAGTACGCGCGATGGCACGGATATCGGCATCTCGAGCGCCATGGGCGCGTACGCCTTGCCCTGCGGATCGATGCGCAGCGACGCCATCCCGCCGCCGCCGAGGGCACGCTGGAGCAGAAAATTAAATGCATTCAGACCCGGAGCCTCGAAGCGCTGCACCGGGCCGGCGACCAAGTGAGCCAGATGCTTAAGCACGCGTTCCGCCGTCAGCTCACGGCGCAACGTGGGCACGTATGCCGGATCGCGGGCAATGACAGCGATGTTGGCGGTATCGCCCTTGTCGCCGGATCGTGCGAGCGCGAGGCGGCCGAGGGGCACTTCAAGCGTGTCGCCGGCATTATCGTCGGTCGCATCGGAATCGAGGTGTGCGTCGCGGGGCACCATGCGCGCTGACTCGATAGTTCGCGATGCGCCCGGCGGCAAGTCGATCCGGATCTCGCGATTGTCGGTGCCGAGCAGCGCCCGGGGGCTCTCGGGCAGCGTCTTGTCGACGAAAAAGGTGAAGAGCTTGATAAGCGCGGCAGGCTTCGGGCGTCCGCCGAAAATTCCGGTCGTGCCGGGCGCGAAGGAGATGCCGGCCGATCCGAGCTCCCGCGCGAACAGCTCCAGGCACTTCGCATCCTGATGCGTCACCACGACCCGAAGCACCACCTCGCGGGTGTGCCGCGCCCGGGACCCTGGACCGTACGAGGCCTCCGCGCCGAGCACCTCGACGTGCGTCGCGGTGAAATCGGGCAGGCCCTGCTCGCGGAAAGTGAGCCGCGCTCGACCGATGAGCGCCTGCGCGGTCCTCTCGGCCTTAGGCACCGCATCCGGTCCGACGATCGAGACGCTCGCCACCGCGCGGTACCCATCCTGATAGGTGGCGGAGACCTTGTATTCACGGGTCGGCGCGCGCCCCCCCGCACCGGTCACGAGGACGCAATCGGCACCGACCTGCGCGAGCGTGACCGAGGAGAAGTCGGCCACCACGTCCGGCAGTACGTAGGCGGCGGGATCGCCCACCTCGTACAGCACCTGTTCGGCGACCGCGCCGGGAATCACCAGTCCGCCGGTATGCGCAGGCTTGGTGAGAATGAACGAGCCGTCCGCGCGGCACTCGGCGATCGGGTAGCCGATGTTCTCCCAGTCGGGCACCTTCTGCCAGTCGGTGTGCAGGCCGCCGGCGCCCTGCGCCCCGCATTCGAGCAGGTGGCCCGCGAGACTTCCCGCGGCCAGCCGGTCGTAATCGTCCGATTTCCAGCCGAACTCGTGCATCAGGATGCCGAGCGCCAGCGCACTGTCGGCGCAGCGGCCGGTGATCACCACATCGGCACCGGCCGCGAGGGCCGCCGCGATGGGCAGCGCTCCCAAGTACGCATTGGCGGTCAACAGCCGGGGCGGCAGCTCCTCGCCCGACACGGCCTCGCGTACGCCGCCGCGGCGCAGGTCCTCGATCAAGGGCATCAGGTCGTCGCCAACCACGGCCGCGACGCAGAGCGACACCGAGGACTCGCGGCAGGCCGATTCGAGCGCGGCCTTGCACCGGCGCGGATCGATGCCGCCCGCATTGGTCACCACTTTGATGCCGCGCCGTGCGAGCGCGGGCAGGCTGTCCTTCAGATAGGCGATGAAATCCGCCGGGTAGCCGCCATCTGCGGATTTCATGCGCGCGCGCGCGAGCAGCGACATGCTCATCTCGGCGAGATAGTCCATCATTAGATACTGGACCGGCTCGCGCAGCAGCTGTGGGATCGCCCGTGGACTGTCCCCCCAGGCGCCGCACGCCCCGCCGATGCGCACGGTGCGCCCCGACATGCGTCAGTCCTCGGCCCAACGCGGCTTGCGTTTTTCGTTGAACGCGCGCAGTCCTTCCTCGGCATCCGCCGAGCTCGAAGCGAGCGCAATCTGCGCCTCGGCGAATGCGAGGGCCTCCTCGAAGGCCATGCGCTCCATGGCAAAAATGACCTGCTTGCCCCGGCGCACCGCCGCCGGCGAGGCGGCGCGCAGCTTCGATACGGCGGCGTCGATGTGCGCGTCGAGCTCGGCCGAGGGGACGTACGCATTGATCAGTCCGATCTCTGCGGCGCGCGCGGCGTTGATGAACTCACCCGTGAGGCAGAGCTCATTCAGATGCCGCGCGTGCACGGTGGCCCGCAACAGCACCAGCACTTGCATGGGGAAGACGCCGACCTTCACCTCCGGCAGCCCGAAGCGAGCATGATCCGCGGCGATCGCCAGATCGCACAGCGCCATCAGGCCGACTCCGCCGGCGATGCAGTCGCCGTTGATCCGGGCGATCAATGGGACTCCCGAACGGCGCACCGCGCGCGCCAGGCGGCCGAAGTCGGTGGTCGGCTCGTCCGCTTGGCGCTGGAAAGTCGACGGCCCGACGTTGAGATCGGCGCCTGCGCAGAACGCCTTCTCGCCGGCACCCGTGAGAATGATGGCGCGGATCCCCGCATCGGCGGCGGCTCGTCGCAGCGCCTCCTCGATGCCCTCGAGCACCGCCGCGTTGATGACATTGCGCCTCGATTCGCGGTCGATCGTGACCCAGAGCGCATCCCGCTTGCGCTGGTAGCGGATCTCCGCCGGATTCGCGTCGGTCATGTCAGCTCCGGTCGGCAGATTCATCGCCGGACGGCGGCCCGAAAATCTCGGCGTTGTGCTCGCCGAGGTTTGGCGCGAGCCGGCGAAGCGATGTCGGGGATCGGCTGAAGTGGATCGGAAATCTGCAATTCGTGAGCATTCCCTCGGTGGGATGTTCGACCTGTTCGAAGAAGCCGACGGCCTTCAAGTGCGGGTCCTCGAGCAAATCCTCCAGGGAGTTCACGGGACTCACGGGTATCTCGATCGCCTCAAACAGGGCGATCCATTCCTGCGTCGTGCGCGAGCGCAAGTGAAGTGCCAGAAACTCGCCGACCGCCTCGGCGTGCTGCGTGCGGCTTTCCTGCGAGGCGAATCTCGGATCGGTTTCCAGGAGCCGCGGCGCGCCGACCAGCTCGCTGAAGAATCGCCAGTGCCGGTCCGTGTACACCACGAGCGACAGGTGTCCGTCCTGGGTCCGATAGGGCCCGCGGGTCGACGACAGGAGGCGCCGGTACCCCATCTCGCCCAGCGCCGGCTCGAAGGCGCGTCCGCCGAAGTGGTCGGCGAGGACGAACTGTGCCATGGTCTCGAACATCGGCACTTCGATGAACTGGCCCTGATCGCTCTTCGCGCGGTAGTACAGAGCACTGGTCACCGCGTTGGCAACATACAGTCCCACTACGCGGTCGCAGATGTTGATCGGCGCGTAGCGCGGTGTGCCGTCGACTGCCTCGAACAAGCCCGCGATGCCCGCAGCGGCCTGCATCAGGTCGTCGTAGACCGGCTTGCCGGCCTCGGGGCCGCCGGACCCGTAACCCACCGCCGCGCAGTAGACGATGCGCGGGTTGACCTCACTCACCCGTTCATAATCCAGGCCGAGCCGCTTGAGGCCCATCGGCCGTACGTTCGAGACGAGCACGTCGGCGTCGCGCGCGAGGATCAGTGCACGCTCCTTATCCCGCGCCGACTTCAGATCGAGCACCACGCTGCGCTTGTTGCGGTTGGCCTGCAGGAACAAAGGTCCCATGCCGGGGTGCCGCCAGGGTCCCACCCAGCGCATCGAGTCGCCGGCGCTTGACTCGATCTTCAAGACGTCGGCGCCGAGGTCGGCGAGCACCTGCGTCGCCGAGGGCCCCATGACCACACTGGTGAGGTCGAGGACGCGCACTCCCGCGAGCGGCCCCGGGGCAGAGCGAAGATCCTGATTCCAGGCGCTATCGCCATGATGCGCGCCGGGCTCCACTGATCGATCATTGGGCGTCAAAGTCGCGTCCTGCGCGATGGTTGATGTATTTCGCTATTGCGAATAATATTGCGATATAGCGAAATTGTACGCCGCGGTTCTCACCCTGACAAGGAACACCGGTGCCCGCCGAAGCGATATCGAATCTCGAGCGTCAAGCCCTGCGGCGCACGGCCTTGCGGATCCTGCCGCTGCTCATGCTGTGCTACTTCTTCGCCTATCTGGACCGGGTCAACTTGAGCTTCGCGTCCCTGCAGATGAATCAGGCGCTCGAACTCACGTCGTCCGCCTACGGCCTGGGAGCCGGACTCTTCTTTCTCACGTACTGCATCTGCGAGGTGCCTTCCAATTTGTTGCTGCAGCGGTTCGGCGCGACGCGCTGGATCGCGCGAATCATGTTCACGCTGGGACTGTGCGCCGCCGCCATGGCCTTGGTCCGCGGGCGCGCGAGCTTCTACACGGTTCGGCTGCTGCTGGGCGCGGCCGAGGCGGGCTTCTATCCGGGGATTCTCTATTTTCTCACCCTGTGGTTTCCGGCGGCCTACCGGGGACGCATTCTGGCGATGTTCATTGCGGCGATACCCGTAAGCGGCATCATCGGCGCTCCTCTGTCGGGACTATTGCTGTCGTTGAACGGCGTGGCGGGCCTCGCCGGCTGGCAATGGATCTATCTGCTCGAGGCACTCCCGGCGATCATGCTCGCGCCGGTCGTGATGTTGCGACTGCAGGACGGACCGGCTGAGGCTGCCTGGCTTCCGAACGCCGAGCGAGAGTGGCTGGTAGGGCAGCTGGAATCCGAGCGCCAGGAGGTCGAGCGCCAGCGGAGCTATTCCGTGCTGCAGTCGCTCACGAGTCCGCGGGTGCTCTTGCTCGCGGTCGTCTATTTCAGCAACGTGTGCCTGCTCAACAGCATCACGTTTTTCCTGCCGCAGATCGTCAAAGGCTTCGGTCTCGGCAACCTCCAGACTGGCGTGGTCGTCGCCATACCGAGCGTCCTCGCGCTCCTGGCGCTCCTGCTGTGGGGCCGGCGCTCGGACCGGCGCAAGGAGCGCTATGGGCACGCGGCGCTCGCGAATTTCGTGGGAGGAGCGTCGCTGCTGGTCTCGGTGCTCGTCAAGGACCCGAGCGCCCGGATCGCTGCGATCTCAGTGGCCTTCGCCGGCACGCTCGCCTTCACGGCGCCGTTCTGGTCTATCCCGGGCACGTTCCTGAGCGGCGCGGCGGCCGCCGGCGGCATCGCGGCGATCAGCGCTCTTGGTGTGATCGGCGGCTTTCTCTCGCCCTGGTTCACCGGACTTATGAAAGACGCACTCGGCGATTTTCGCGCCGGACTCGGCATCATCGCGCTACTCGCGATGGTCGCGGCCGGGCTCCTGTTTTTGGTGGGGCACAGCAGGCCCGCCCGGACCGCCCCATTGCAAACCCGACTGACAGCAGCGAAGGAAATCAAACCGTGAGCGGCAAATCCCCCTACATCATCCGAGCCTCGGAGCAGCCGAGCTACAGCCCCGCCAATCATACGGGTACCAAGAACTATCGGCTGGTGGGCCCCGAGGTGAACGGTGCAAAGCACCTGGAAATCGCGCTCGGCGACATCGAGCGCCACGAGGGCTCACCCGCGCACGCCCATCCGGATCTCGAGCAGGCGGTGTACATCCTGGAAGGGGAGGCGATCGCGGGGATCGACGGCGTCGATCACCACGTCAAGGCGGGCGACATGATGTTCTTTCCCGCGAAGGTGTTTCACTCGATCAAAGTATTGAGCGAGCGCATCAAGCTGCTCGTGATCTACTCGCCGCCCTTCGGGGAAGACCCGGCGAAGGTCATGCACGAGCCGACATAGCCTGTCGGGAACAATCGACTAAAAAGTGCCCAAACCTATAGCGGATGCCTTGCCAAATAAGATCTTAGAACAACAGGGGGACACATGAGCAATACCAGAAGCAATGGGTGCATTGGATTTAGCGCAGCGCTGTCGGCGGTTCTGTACTGCGCGGCGCCCGTCGCCTTTGGCGGCGCTGCGGACACGACGACGCCATCGACCAATTCGGCGGTTGTGGGCGAGAACAGCGGGAGTCTCGAAGAAGTCATCGTCACCGCCCGGCGCCGCTCCGAGGATCTGCAGCGAGTGCCGATTTCGATCGCATCTTTGAGCGCCGAGGACCTGCAAATTCGCGGCATTGCCAACGTGGAACAATTGGATCACACGATCCCGAACTTCTCTCCGGCGCCGTACAATTTCTTCGGCACCGAGCAGGCCAGTTTTCGCATGCGCGGCCTGCCCAGTGTCGGTGTTTACGTCGACGGCATCGCCTACCAGGAGCAGTTCGGCTATTTCTCCGACCTGGTGGAGATGGACCGGGTCGAAGTACTGCGCGGGCCGCAGGGCACGTTGTTCGGCAAGAACACCTTGGGCGGCGCGATCCAGTTCATCACCAAGGAGCCCGCCGATCAGTTCGGAGTCCGCACCTCGGCCACGGTCGGCGACTACCACCGCTTCAACATCTCGGGTGCGATGGATCTTCCTTTGAGTTCGACCCTGTTGACCAAGATCACCGTGGCGAAGGTGACTCGCGACGGTTATCTGCCGAGCGTCAGCGTCAATCAGGATTTTGGCAGCCAGGATAACCTGGTCGCCCGATTGGACGTCCTGTGGAAGCCTGATGAGAATTTCAATGCCCGATTCATCATCGAAGAGAACGACATCGGCACCAACGGCAACCCGACCACCGACTGGCAGCTGAGCCCGGCCTGCAGCTTTCCACAGCCGAACCTCACCTGCCTCTACAACGGCGCTAGTGAGTACGGCGCGCCTTTGAAGGTGAACCAGGCCTGGGTTTACGGTGCCAACAACACTTTCCTGACCGCCAGCAGTTACGATGGACCCGAGCTGCATACCAACGCCACCAACTACAAGCTGATTCTGAACTACAAGCTGAACGATAACTGGGCGCTCAAGGCGCTGGGCGGGGCGCGCGACGTGCGGAGCGAGAGCTTCGAGGACTTTACCAACATCCCCTACCACATGTTCGATGGCGAGAACACCAACATCATTCACGAAGCCACGGGAGAAGCTCAGCTGCTGTTCACGAACGATATCCTCACGGGCACCACCGGCGTCTACTACTACAATGATTTCAGGCGCTGGCGCCGTGAGAACTGGTTCGGCAACGATGTGGATCTGGCGGTGAACCCGGCCAACAACGCCGCCGCCAAGGAATTTCTGGGGATACCGGCGTTCGTGCCGGTTCCGGTGTTCATCCCCAACATCGATCAACTGTATTTCTATCACATCCACGGTCTGGCCGGCTTTACCGAGTGGACCTATAAGATCACCGACCAGCTGTCGTTGACCGCGGGCGTGCGCTACAACCGGGACACGGCGGAGGTGCAGGGCTTCGAGCCGAATCAGCCGATCCCGGTGCTGTGCTGCGTACCGAGCACCAGCGTGACCCCGAACGGTGCCGGACCGGTGTTGGGAGTATCCGACGGCGTGTATACCGACACGGCGCCGCGCGTCTCGCTGCAGTATCAGTGGACTCCGACGATCATGACCTACGCTACCTTTGCCGAGGGCTTCAGCGCGGGCGGCGGAACGCAGACCCCCACCGGTGTTCAATCCTATTCGCCGGAAAAACTGAAGAACTACGAGGTGGGTCTGCGTTCGGATTGGCTTGACCACACCCTGCGCTTTAACCCCACGCTGTTCTACAGCCAATACACCAATGTGCAGGCCACCGAGAACGAGGGGTTCTTCAATGTAACGATCAATGCCGGCAGGGGAACCGTGAAGGGCGCGGAAGTCGAGGGACAGTGGCTGATCACGAGGGCCTTCAGTCTCAACTACGCCTTGGGTTATCTGAAAACGGGCTACTCGGAATACCCTGCGGACAGTGGGATCCTGCCCGGTTCGCCGTTTCCCTATGCACCGAAGGTCTCGGCCGATGTGGGCGCGCAGTTCGACACGCCGCTGCCCAACGGCGGCGGTCTCACATTGCGCGTAGACGAAGGCTGGACCAGTTGGGTGAAGACCGGTTCCGACAGCAGCGGCGTGTACATTCCGTCCTATGGACTGCTCGGCGCGCGACTGATCTATCACCCGCCGAATAGCAACAAGTGGGACGTTCAGCTCTACGGCTCCAACCTGCTCGACAAGTTCTACCGCCTGAACGGCTATGCCATCCCGGCATTGGGACTGGATACGGGAACCGTCGGACTTCCCCGGATGTACGGCCTGACGGTCAACAGCAGATTTGAGTGATGCCGTCGGGTAGCAAGATGCCGCGCAGGGTGTGGTACGCCGCTCTCGGCGTGGCGCTGGGGGCCGCTGTGCTGGCCGGTGCGCAGGATCTTCTCGCGCCGGAAACGGCAGCGGCGCCGAGCCTTCAGGTGACGGTCGGCGGTCTGACCCCGGATGGACGCCTGCCGGCAAGTGCGGCGTACTGCCCGCCGGCCCAGATGGATCCGTCCGAGTACAACATTAGCCCAAGCGTCTCGTGGTCGCGCGGTCCGTCCGCGACCCGCTCTTACGCGCTGATCATGACGGATCTGGATGTACCAAAGGACTTGAGCCTTATCAACAAACCCGGCGTCACCATCTCGGCCGATACGCCGCGGGTGCCGTTCATCCATTGGGTGCTCATCGACATCCCGCCTTCGATCACGGCGCTGAAGAGAGGCGCGGAAGGCAACGGGTTCGTGCCCAAGGGCAAGCCCATTGGGCCGACGCCCCATGGATTGCGCGGCGCCAACGTCTATTCACACTTTTATCCCGCGAACTCCGAACTTGCCGGAATCCGCGGCGGCT
>Ga0302314_10022459_pt1 | contig 10346 bp, 7 predicted proteins | sample III_Palsa_N2_3_FD_200533 | JGI IMG/M metagenome (GOLD analysis project Ga0302314, IMG submission 200533) | Peat permafrost microbial communities from Stordalen Mire near Abisko, Sweden - III_Palsa_N2_3 | ecosystem: Environmental > Terrestrial > Soil > Palsa > Peat permafrost | place: Sweden... | reverse complement strand
GGACTCAGCGTGTCGCAATACGCCGCTCTGCAGATCCTCGCCTCGCGTCCGCGCATCTCAAACGCAGACCTGGCGCGCGACGCGTTCGTCAGCCGGCAAGCGATGCACCAGCTCCTCACCGGCCTAGGAGCGACCGGACTCGTGAGCGCCGTCGGGGAAGGCCGCAGCCAACGCTACGCCCTCACGGCCGAGGGACGCACCCGCCTACGCACGGCTTCCTCGACCGTCGCTGCAATCGAGCAACGCATGATCGCGACGCTGAGTCGCGCCGAGCGCGAGCAGCTGCACCGCCAACTAAGCATCTGCGCGACCGCGCTCGGCTCGCCCAACCAGCAAACGTAGGTCGGGTCGTCGACGAATCAGCGGGCCGGGCCGGAGGCTCGCCTCACTTCAGGCTCGACAGCGGACAGCCGTGCGCCTTGTGGAGCGTGTTAGCCTCGGCCTTCTTCTGCTTGGCGGTTGCGTGCTTGTGCTTCTTCGTCCACGCTTTGTAGGCGCTCTTGCACTGGGCGCGTGTGAAGGCATGGCTGGGTTTGGGTGCTGATGAGGGGAGGGGTTTCACAGGTGGGACGCTCGGGGTGGGTGTGTTGCTCGTCAAAGGCGTATTACCGCTGATTGGGGTGCTGACCACGATCGGCGTGACCACAGGCGGGTTCGGGTTGAAACCCGGTAGCGGACACGAAGCCACTGACGGTGACAGGGCGGCGACATTTACACCCGTCACGTTTTCGTTCATGGCTTCGCTTTCGATATACACGTTTATCGGGTCGCTTGAGCCGTCGGGAAGCACTGTGCCAGGCACGTGACCGGTGTAACAGACGTACTCCGATTCCCCGGGCTTTACCACTGCTTTGCATGCAATTGTCCCTGAGAGGATCTTGCCGAATTCGCAGGTCGGCGCATTTGAAACAATGTTGGTGGCAGGAGGTTCTTCGCCCACGCCTATCAGCAGTAGGCGAATTCCCTCGTTCCCGGTGTTGGTGAGGGTGACCACGTAGGATTCGCTGGCGCTGATCGGGGCAACCGTCGCGGTCGCTTCGGTCTTTTCGGTCGATGGCGATGCCGACGCCGGTGTCGTGGCCGTGAGCGCCAGCGCTACGGCGGCCAGGACTCCGATCGCTCCGCCAAGCCTGTGTGTCTGGAGCCTGTGGCCCCCACGTCGTGCGGTGTCGCTCCTCATCTTGCCCTCGCCTCCCTGTCCACAGGCACCATCCAGATGGGGAGACTTCTATAGGATTGACGATGCGTAGTCAAGCCGCGCGAGTGCGGGGGAAACCAGCCTCACCAACACCGGTGACGACTTTACCTATACATCCTGGTGAGACCAGAATAGGGCTCTCGTCTAAGGTTGGGGGGATGGGAAGGCTACTATCCGTTCTGCCAGAGGAGGCCACATGTCTCGTTTCTCTACCGTGAACTTGTTGGAAGTCGAGGACTCCGTCGGCGAGCGGGCCCCGGGAATCGAGGGTCGGTTCGGTCGCAAGCATCTGGACTCGCGTGATCTTGGGGTCAGTCATTTCCGCTATGCACCGAACCTGCGCAGTCCGGTGGGCCACAGCCACCGCGAGCAGGAGGAGGCCTATGTCGTCGTCGCCGGGTCCGGCAAGGTCCTGCTCGATGAGGAGGTTCTGGAGCTCAGCTTGTGGGATGTCGTGCGCGTGGCGCCGGAGGTAGTGCGCGCCTTCGAGGCGGGTCCGGATGGACTGGACATCATCGCCGTGGGCGGTCCCAAGCCTGCCGATGGCGATGGTGTGATGGGCGCCGCCGCCTGGCCCGACGGGGAGTAGCTCATCTGGCCCGACGGGGAGTAGCTCATGTTCGACGATCGAGGCGGTGCCCCGCAAGCAGCGCGCTGTCCCGGCGGCCCCTCGCGATCAATAGAGGCCAATCTGACCGTCAGTTTTGTGAACAGCATTGTCCTACGAGGCGGCGGCGAGGTGATGTCGAGCGTGCTCGAGCGAGCAGCGAGCCGAGGCGAAAGCCGCGAGAACATCAGCCCGCGCGTCGCCCGCCTCCCACTCGACCTGCTCCGCCACGAGCTGATCCTCACCCACCAGCCCCCGTCACAACGCACGTTGGAGGAGATCCTCGACGAGATCTTCCTCCCACTCGTCCTGCGCAACCCGTAGACCTTTCACGGATGGCTGGTAGTAGGCCGGGGACTGCGCCGATCAAGAGCGCCGCTCCGAACTCGCCGGCCCAGGCGGTAGTGGGGACGACGATGGCCCACATATCTTCGTCAACCAGGACTTCAAGGTGCTCGGCGCCGAGTAGGCGCACTTCAGTCCGACATCGAGCAAGTAGGCGGGGACGTGGAGCCATCGCATGCCAGATGGATCTTGAGCGTGCCGTACGGATCTTGCGGATGGTAGGGTGCGCGCGTCAGAGCGCCAGCAGAGTCTTGGAGGCCGGTGATGTGGAACGGAGACGGTGGTGCCAGTGGCGTTCGTCGCCCTGCTGTCCTGCTCTCGCTGGTGGTCGCCTTCATCGGTCTCGGCGCCGCGCAGGCGCAGGCGCAGTCCTGGCAGGCGCTGGTGGTGAACGACCTCTCGACTTCGGACTCGGTCAGTCAGGTCGATACCGCCACGAACACGGCCGGTAGTCCGGTCGCCGTGGGCTCCCTCCCGCTCGGTATCGCGATCACGCCCGATGCCCGCACGGCATACGTGGTCGACGTCGGCTCCGATCAGCTCACGCCGGTGGATCTGAGCAGCGGGGTGCCGATCGCGCAGACGCCGATCAGCCTCGCCGATCTCCCGGCCCGCGACAACCAGACACGCAGCCCCAACTACCTCGCGATCTCTCCGGACGGGAGCAAGGCCTACGTCAGCGATCCGAGCAACGACCAGGTCGTGCCGGTGAACCTCACGACCAACCCGGCGACGGTCGAACCGGCAATCGACGTAGCCGCGAATCCCGAGGGCATCGCCTTCTCGCCGGACGGCTCGACCGCCTACGTTGTCGACAACGACAACCCGAGCGCGCCAAATCACTCAGCCGGCTCAAAAGCGGGGGTGACGCCGATCACGGTTGCCACCAACACCCCGGGGACGCTGATCGTAGGCCTCGGTCCGGAACCGTTTGCGATCGCCGTCACCCCGGATGGGAAGACGGCCTATGTGGCTGAGAACGGCGCTCACGCCCCCGGGGAGGTCTTTCCGCTCAACCTCGCCACGAAGACGGCCGGTGCGGCGATTCCGATCAGCCCCGAAAAAGACGGCCTACCGGCGATCGCAATCACACCCGATGGCGCGAGGGCGTACGTGGCTGACGGCGTGCAGGAATCGGTCGTTCCGGTCAATCTCCAGACGAACGCTGCCGAGACGCCGATCGCGCTGACCGGGACAAACCCATACGCGCTCGCGATCACCCCGGACTCGAAGACCCTCTACGTGAGCAACGGTGCGGTGAGCGGCGATACCGTGACGCCGGTAGCCATCGCAACCGGGACGCCGGGCAGCGCGATCACCGTCGGTCAGGCGCCGCGCGGCATCGCGATCACGCCCGACCAGGGGCCGGTCGCGAACTTCACGGTCTCGAGCGCCCCGGCGGGCTCCGCGACGAGCTTCGATGCCTCCTGCGGCGCAACGCCCTCCTGTTCGACGGTGGCCTTTGGGTCGATCGCCACCTACACCTGGAACTTCGGCGATGGCTCCGAAGAAGTCACCACTGCCGAACCAGCCGTCAGCCACGTCTACGGGACCGCTGGTACCTACTCCGCCACGCTCACCGAGTCCGACGGGCTGGCGAGCGACATGGGTGAGGTCTTCACCGGTCAGACCGCGAGCGTCTTCGGCGATCCAGCCGCACAGACGAGCCGCACGGTCGTGGTGGCGCCCGCCGGGAGCTCCGCCGGGCAGCCCGCGGTGAAACTGAGCGCGAGCGCGCTGAGCTTCGGCGAAGTGGGAGTCGGAACGTCGAGCAAACCGCAGAGCGTCACGCTCACCAATAACGGCAGTGCGCCGCTCTCGATCACGAGCGCGATGCTCGCAGGCCCTCAGGCGGCGAGCTTTACCCTCGACGCAGGCGGCTGCTCCACCACGAGCCTCGCGCCGGGAGCGAGCTGCTCCGCAACGGTCGTTTTTCATCCGAGCGCCGGCGGCGGCGCGAGCGCACAACTGGCGTTCACCGACAACGCCTCCGGCAGCCCCCATGTCGTGAGTCTCAGCGGCGTCGCAACCACGCTCGGAGCGATCGTGGGCACAGTCACCTCCTCGAGCGGCACGAGCGCCGCGACCCCGCTGGCGGGCGTCACGGTCCTTTTGTGTCACCCCGGCGAGGTGCAGTGCGCCACCTACTACGACGCCGCAAACGGCACCTACAGCATTCCCAACCTCACCCCCGGCTCCTACCACATCGAGTTCTACCCACCCTCGGGGAGCAAGGTCCTGAACGCCGCGATCAACGTGAACGTGGCGCCTGGGCCCGCCACGAACGTCAGCCCGACGCTCCACACGCCGAAACTCTTCCCCGCCGGCGTGACGACCTCAACGCCTGGTGGTGGGAGCTTCGAGGGACTCCCCGTGGTGTACGGAAACCAGCCCTACCAGCTCGAGTTCCCCTTCGATGTCGATCCGGCGGCCTCTGCCCTGAAGCCCGCGCCACCGAGCCCTTGTGTCTACTCGGTGCTCACGGTCTCACTGGAATTCTCAACCGATCCAGGGGTCAACGGTGGGACGACCTACAGCTACTCGGGGACCCAGAAGCTGGTGATGGTCTACGACCAGAACGGCCCCCGCGGCTACACCTTCGAGACCGAAGAAGGGGACTACCTGCTCACCCCCACGACGCAGGTCGTCGACCAGCACGTACCCGGCGGCGGCGAAGTCACGTGGTCGATCGTCGGCGGCGGCGCGGCGCTGCAGGTCAGCTTCTCCGGCGCCGAGGCAATCTTCGGCGCGAGCGGCCTGCAGGTGCACGGGATCATCCATCAGCACGCCGACTTCAAGAACGCCTGGAGCTGCGAACTCGAAGAAGGCGAAGGCGAAGACGAATCCGAAGGCGAACAAGAGGTCGACCCGAGCGGCTTCGTGCGCTCAACCACCGGGATACCGCTCGGGCACGCAAAGGTCACGCTCCAGCGCGAAGGCCCGGCCCACAAGTTCACCGCTCCCGCCAGTGGAGATCACGCGGTCTTCGACCCGGCGGTCAACCCCGAGTTCAGCGATCAGCTCGGCCACTACGGCTGGAACGTCGTTCCCGGCGCATATCGTACGACGGTCTCTCACCCCAAGTGCTCGAGCGTCGTCTCGCGCACCGTCGCCGTACCGCCGCCCGTCACGAACCTGTCCGTGCGCTTGCGCTGCCACGGGCTCTCGCGTGCACACACCGCGCTCGCCGCGAAGGTGCTCGGCAAGCCGACCGCCAACGAGGGAGCGCTCTTGGAAGTGGCGGTCCGCTCAGGAGGCACAAAGCCCCAAGGGGAAGTGCGCGCCTCGGTGAGCGGCCACGTGCTGTCCGTTCCCCTGAATTCACATGGCATCGCACTCCTCGCCCTGGCGGGACTCACAAAAGGCAATCACACGGTTCTATTGAGCTATCTCGGCGACGCCGAGCACGCGACCGCCAAGGCGCGCTCACACGTGCACGTGCTCGCGCCAGCGCCACGCAAGGCGCTGCCAGGCCATCCCCCACGAGGTCACTAGAGCTATCTTCGAGATCGCCGTGGTGTGCAGGCCGGAGGCTCGCGAGAGATCCTCTTGTGACCAACGTTGTCATAGGCTCGGTTGAGTGTATGCTCCCGGGCCTGTGTTGCTATCTGAGGGGGGCGATATCGTGATCAACCCGGTGCTGGGCGCTTACGCTGGTTGGGTGGCACGATGAGGCGTCTGCTCTCGCTGGTCGTTCTCGTTGCCGCGCTTGCCGCAGCGCTCGCCGTCATCACCGCGCCCGCGAGCGCGGTTTCCTGCGGTGACGAATTCACCGGTGCCAGCGGCGGCGAATGGTCCGTTGCCGGCAATTGGGCCCACGGGCTGCCCACGTCCAGCACAGTCGTCTGCTGGGCCGCTGGCAAGACAGTGGTTATCGGAGGCGGAAGCGAGGAAGCGGACTCGATCTCAGCCGGCGGCTCGCTCACGCTCAGCGGCGGCTCGCTGAAGATCGCCGGCGCCTCCGACGCCTCGTCTCTGAGCGGGACGCTGCTGCTCCAGGGCGGGATCCTGACAGTCGAAGACGCCGCCTCCGCGGCGGAACTGAAGATCACTGGAGGCACGCTTGACGGCTCTGGGACGGTGTCGGTGTCGGGCGCGGTGAAATGGGTCGGGGAAGGCGGTGGGTTTTCGGGGACCGTCAAGCTCAAACAGTCCGGCGGGTCGACTTTCGCGGTCGAAGGTACGGGGCGTTTCTATTTCTACGGTGGGTCGGTCGAAACGGCCAGCCCGGTCACGGTCGGTGATCCGGAATTCATCAGCGCGGACGGGCCGTCGCTCACGACGACCTCGACTTTGACGCTGGCGCCGATCGAATTCAATCCAAACGGCAGCACTTCGACCGTGCTGAGCGCCAAAGGCATTCTCACCACCGGCAACACCGTCGTGCAGAACTTCACGTTGGACGCGACCGGCGGTGAAAGCAAAATCGAAGGCGGGACCCTGACCGTTCCAGTCTTGAACACCAGCGCTGGGTCGACGGTGAACGTGGCCGCCGGCGCCGCCATCACCTCGGTCGGCACGGCGAAGATCGGCGGCACGATCGACGGCGCCGGGCTCTACACCGAGGAAGGCAACTCCACGACCGTCGAAGTGGGTGGGCTGATGTCACCCGGCAAACTGGTCCTGACGTCCGGCACACTTGCGACGACCAGCGGCAGCAACGGCTCGCCAGGCTCGCTGACGATGGATGGCGGGAGCCTCACAGGCAACGGGGTGCTCTCGGTCACCGGCCCGATCGTCTGGCAGTCGGGAAGCACCGGCGAAGACCCCACGATCAAGCAAGCGGCCGGTTCGACCTTCATGATCGAAGGCACCAAACGCTTCTACTTCTACGGTGGGACCGTCGAAACGGCCAGCCCGATCTCGATCACGAACCCCGAATTCATCACGGGCCTAAGCGACCCGCGCATGACGACGACCGGCGTCCTGAGTTTCGGGGAAGGGCTCCTCGTGCCGGAAAACGGTAATCACGACGGGACCTTCACGGCTGCCTCCGTGGCGGCCAACAACGGCTCGAGCTACGGTCTCGGGGCCGATGCCCTCGTGCTCACCGGCCCCGGCACGACGACGGTGGCGAGCGGACACACGCTCAAGAGCGGCCCGCTGACCGTGTCTGGTGGCGTCCTGCAGGACGACGGCACCGTAGAACCTGGGGGTGGTCAGATGACCCTGACGGGCGGAACGCTTAAGGGCACGGGCGTGCTGACAGGCTCATTGACGAATACGAGCGGAGTTGTCGAACCCGGCGATGGCGCGCCGGGTGAACTGTATGTGAGCGGGGAATACAAGCAGGAAGCCGGGGGGACGCTCGCGATCCGCATCAAGAGCTTTGTGCCCGATACGGGGTACGCCCAGGTGCAAGTCAGAGGACAGGCGACCTTCGCCGGCAAGCTCTCGCTGACCGATGAAGACGGCTACTTACCGGAACCGGTCCACGAATTCGAGGTCGTCAAAAGCGAAGGCGGCAACAGCGGCGCGTTCTCCGAACTGGCCGGCCCGAGTGCGGATCTCTACAACGTCAACTACGTAACCAGTGGGTCTTTCTCGGGCGCATGGGTGGCGGCCAAGCCACCACCCGCGCCGGTGAACACCGAAGCGCCGAAGATCACCGGCACGCCGGCCGCTGGTCAGACGTTGACGTGCTCGACCGGGATATGGACGAATAGTCCCACCAATTACGAATACAAATGGAGCCTCGACGGGACACCGATCGGCGGTGCCATGGAAGACGAATACGAGGTGCCGGCCGGCGACGAAGGCCACACGCTCACGTGCACGGTCACCGCGTCGAATGCCGGAGGCCCCGGGACGCCTGTCACGAGTGAGGGCGTGACGGTGATCGACGCGCCGGCGAACACCGCTCCACCCGCGGTTTCGGGTACTCCGGTGGCCGGGGAAACACTGATGTGCTCGACCGGCACTTGGTCGAACAGCCCGACCTCCTATGCCTACGAATGGAAGCTCGAAGGCACTCCGATCGCGGGCGCGACGGAAAGCACCTACACGGTGCAGGCGGCCGATGGAGGCCATAGCCTGACGTGCGTGGTCACCGCGACCAACGCCGCTGGTAGCCGATCGCTATCAAGCGAACCGGTTACTGTCCTGTCTCCGCCCGCAAACACTGAAGCTCCCTCGATCTCGGGCACTCCGGCCACTGGTCAGACCCTGACCTGCTCGACGGGCGGGTGGACAGCGTCTCCCACCGGCTACGGCTACGAATGGGTGCTCGAAGGCACTCCGATCGTGGGTGCGACGGAAAGCACTTACACGGTCTCTGCTGCTGATGAGGGTCTGAAGTTGACGTGTGTGGTTACCGCGACTAACGGGGCTGGGAAAACCGCGGCTAAGAGCCAAGAAGTGTCTGTGGCGGTACCGGTCGTGCCGCCGGTCGTGGCGCCTGTCAGTACGGGGCCGCCGGTGGTCACGGGTATCGTGGGGGTGGGGCATACGCTCTCGTGTTCGCCCGGAACGTGGTCTGGTAGCCCCGCTATTTTTGAATACTTGTGGAATCGGGAAAACACGCCGATTGCGGGGGCGACTAGCTCTACCTATCTTGTGGTATTGGCCGATGTGGGTCACAGGCTTACATGTGGGGTTACGGCGTCCAACGGTGTTCGGGCTAGCTCGGCCAGCACCGGTGTTCTGGTGCCGGCCCCGCCAGCGCCTACGCCGTTGCCGTTGCAGTGCTCGGGTAAGGCGATCGTGTTGGTCTCGGTTAGGCAGGTTGGCCGTACGGTTTTCTTGTCGGGTGCCGCGCTGTCTAAGTATGCGGGCCAGAAGGTCACGATCACTCTTAGCGGGGTCTCGAAGAGGCTTGCCAAGGGGAAGGGCGGGACGGCGGTCGTGTCCGCGAACGGCACGTTCGAAGCGAAGCTCGCGGCTCCTACCGGTTCGGGGGCGGGCTTGACTCGTTACACCGCGACGGTCGCCGGGAGCTCATCGCTTGCCCTGAAGCTCAGTCGCGCGTTGAAGATCACCGGCGACACGCCCGTGGCTGGCGGGGCGCGCGTGAGCTTCCAGGTGACCGGCGCGCTCGGCAAGGGCAAGCACCAAGTGACGATCACCCACCAGCTGAGCTGCTCAAAGACGGTCACTTACAAGAAGGTCGCGCTGCCCAAGAGCGGACGCTTCACGCTCGTGCTGCCCGCGTCAACGACCGCCGGGGAAGTGTCCTACTACCGCGCGCAGACGCACATCGCCCACGGCAACACCTTCTCGCTACCCGTCCCAGTGGCCACCGGAAGCTAAACGCCCGGCCGATGCGTTTGGCTGCCCCGCTGACGGTTTCCACGTTTCGCAAGGAGATGAGTCCTTGGCTCAACTCTGTCTTGCACGACCACCTGCCACTGCCGCTCCAGCGCGGCCGCGGTGAGCTCGCCCTCCTCGTCGGTGCTCCAGAGGTCAAGGTCTTGCTTGGCAATCACCACTTCAACCCCGAGGTCTCCGCTGGGGGGGAAGGCGGCTTCAGCATCTGGCTGGCCGAGCTCGAGATCTACGGGCAAGGCCCCGACTACGACGCCGCCAAGCAAGATCTTCTCGACGAGGTCCGTGAGTACGTCGGCGAGTATCTCTCCGACAGCACCTATGTCCGCGCACCGAACTGTGTGGCACATCTTCCTTACGTCGTCCGCGCCTACATCGCCGATCGCGAGGGCGACCTTGCTGAGGTTATCTTTCCCGCGCCCGGCTCTCAACCAGTCCTCGACGCCGAGCCACAGCTCGCCGCCTAACCCGACGCGGTGGCCCGGCCTTCAATAGCCCCTGGTCTGTGGAATCACGTTTGGAAAGACCAGCTGAAATGCTCATCTGAGGACGACAGCATGAGACGGCACCGGTCGCTCGTTGAAGATCGGAAGGAGAGATGGCATCATGAAAGTCATGGCGGCAGAGGAGAAGTTGGTTCACGTCACGCTCAGCGGCGACATCAATGGTGAGTACATCGTCAAGGATGAGGGGCCGGATGGCGAGCTCACGCTCGTACCGGACAGTGACGTGGCCTACCCGGCCGTCGTGCCGACCTTCTGTGGACGCCCCGCCACTTCTGAGGAGTTCCAAGAGCTGTTCGGAGACCTGCCCACCGACGGCGAGGGCTCAGGAGAGCGGAATCGCCTCAGGTGAGGTGTTTGGAACCCCGACCCTGTTCATCGATGGCATCGTGCATCGGGGCTCGTATGACGTGGCGAGCTTGCTGAAGCA
>Ga0302314_10022458_pt1 | contig 10346 bp, 9 predicted proteins | sample III_Palsa_N2_3_FD_200533 | JGI IMG/M metagenome (GOLD analysis project Ga0302314, IMG submission 200533) | Peat permafrost microbial communities from Stordalen Mire near Abisko, Sweden - III_Palsa_N2_3 | ecosystem: Environmental > Terrestrial > Soil > Palsa > Peat permafrost | place: Sweden... | reverse complement strand
CCCAGCCAGTCCGCCGAGAGTATCCCGGACCAGCAGACGCTCCCGAGCTTCCTGGCCACTGCGCCGTGGCCGGTTCCAGTCGACACGGAACTCTATCCGGGCACTGGGCGCTGCCAGCGTTCTGCTGGCACGCTCGGTGATCTCGCGCGCCGCCGCGTCATCCGGGGGCTCAGCGGAACTGAGGTTGCGGGCGGCGACACTATACGGTTCGCCGCTGGCTGCCATGCGTGCGCGGATGGCTTTCTTACGGGCGTGGTCCCTGGTCATGTTACGTCCTCCGGCGGGGCCCACGCACCCGCCCGGATACGCGCGGGAAAGTCCAGGGAACCGCGCGAGTCAGTAACCCTTGTCCTCGTCACAAGGCCCAGCGTGGGTGGTGCCCGTTCGGAGCGGGCAGGCGCGGCTGCCACTGCGGCCCATCATACGCGAACAGCCCGGCCGTGCAGCAAGCAGTCCCGCTCGCCAGGGGAGAAGGTCCAGCCGAAAACGCGTTTCCGGTCGGCGGACGACCGTACGCATGTGCCCCTATACGCACATGCCCTCAAGGTCGCCGCGGCGGTTCATTTCCAGTCGACAGCGGAAAGCCGCGCGAGGGCGAGGATCAGCGCCTGGGTGCCGTCGCGCCCGCCGCCCTGGGCCCGGAGCGCGAGGTAGAGCTCGTGCGCGAGCGCCAGCCCGGGCAGGCTGAGGTTCATCCGCCGCGCCTCGGCCAGGGTGATCTCCATGTCCTTGATGAAATGCTCCACCAGGAAACCGGGGGCGTAGTCACCGCCCAGCATGCGGGGAGCGAGGTTGGCCAGCGACCAGGAGCCGGCCGCGCCGCCGCTGACCGACTGCAGCACGGTCTGCGGGTCGAGGCCCGCCTTGTGGGCGTAGAGCAGCGCCTCGCAGACGCCGATCATGCCGGTGGCGATCAGGGTCTGGTTCACCATCTTGGTGTGCTGCCCCGCACCCGCGGGCCCCTGGTGCACGATGGTCTTGCCCATCAACTCGAACAGCGGGCGCAGGCGCTCCACCGTTCCGGCGTCGCCGCCGACCATGATCGACAGCGCGGCGTTGCGCGCCCCGATGTCGCCGCCGGAAACCGGCGCGTCGACGCTGTCGACGCCGGAGTCCCGCGCCGCCGCGTAGATCTCTCTCGCCAGCGACGGTTCGCTGGTCGTCATGTCGACGATGACCGTGCCGGGCCGGGCCGCCGGGAGGATGCCCGCCTCGCCGAGCACCACCTCGCGCAGGTCGGCCGGGTAGCCGACCATCGTGAAGACGACATCGGACGCGGCCGCGACCGCCGCGGGCGTGTCGGCCCAGGCGGCGCCCCGCTCGAGCAGCGGCTCGGCCCGCTGCCGGGTCCGGGAGTAGACCGTCAGCGGGTACCCGCCCGCCAGCAGGTGACCGGCTATTGAGGTACCCATCACCCCCGTGCCGATCCAGCCGATACGGGTCACGTCGGGGGCAAACGATGCGGGCGAATTCACCCGCCAATGTTAATGCGGTGACGTTCGCGCACGGCGGGCGGCCCGGTCGCTCGGTCTGCTGCCGCTGCCTTAGGGAGTTTCCGCCGGCTGAACCCGCTGCGCGGTCCTGGCCGGCCCGGTCGGCTGCTGGATGTCACGGCGGGTCACGGCCAGCCAGGCGACGCAGGCGGCGACGGCGAGCGTGGCGACCAGTGCGGTTCTGCCGTCGCCGAAGCCGGCGCCGCTGATCGACGGCGCCTTGCTGACGTAGTCGGCGACCGACGCGCCCAGCGGCCGGGTCACCACGTAGGCCGCCCAGAACGCGATCACGGCGTTGAGGCCGAGGCGCCAGGCGACCAGCGGGATCATGATGATCACGAGGAACAGCACGACCGAGGACAGGTAGCCCAGGCCCAGGGTGGTGGCGGTGAAGTCGCCGAGCGCGGTGCCCAGCGCGAAGGTGGCGAACACCGTCGCCCAGTAGAACATCTCCCGGCGGCGGGTGACGATGCTGTGAATGGACAGCGTGCGCTCGCTGCGGTACCAGGCGGCGAGCACCCCCGCGAGGACGACGGCCCACAGCAGCGTGGTCCCCGCGTACGGGATGCCCACCACCAGGTGCAGGGTGTCCGACACGCCGGTGCCGAAGATCGCGATGGCGTAGGCTAGGAACCAGTACGCGGCCGCGGTGTAGCGGCGGACGCGGAACTGCCAGAGCAGGCCGATGACCAGCAGGCCCGTTTCGACGGCACCGCCGACCAGGTGACTGTAGAGGGAGAGGTAGTCCGAGGTGGCCTCCCCGCCCGCGGTCGTGAGCAGCTTGACCAGCCAGAACATCACGGTGATCTCCGGCACCTTGGCCGCCACGGGCTCGGCGAAAACACGGCGACGGTCGCTCGTCATAGGGCTGCTTACCTCCGGTTGCCGACGCGGTAGCCGGGCATCGGGACGCTCACGGGACACGGCGCATCTAAGTTAGGCGCCCGCCACGGTGCAGCGCGACCTCCCGGGGGAGGAAAAGCCCTCGTTCTTTCTCCTCCTCAAGTTGGATGCGAGCGCACGGTAACCTGCGGTTAAGTGATCGGGGAGGCGCCAATGGGCATCGTGACCGACTTGGCCGGCCCGCAGTGGACCTCGCTCCAGCCGCCGGAGGAGATCACCGGCGGGCTGTTCGGCCGGGGCCGCGACATCGCTCGCGCCCACCCGCTGGCGGTCGACGCGCTGCTGGCCGCGGTGCTGCTCGCGCTGTCGACCCTGTGGCTGGCCGGATCGGGTTTCCCGGAGCCGCGGGCCGCGATCGTACAGACAGCGCTGGTTGCCACGGTGGCCGTCCGCCGCACCTGGCCCGCGGCGGTCTTCCTGCTCGCCTGCGCCATCGCGTTCGCCCAGTGGCTGCTCGGCTTCCCCCTCCTCGGCGACGGGGCGCTGCTTGTCGGCCTGTACACGGTGGCGGTCCACGAGTCGCGGGTCCGCGCCGTGCTCGCCGCGGGGCTGCTCGAGGCCGGGGTCGTCATGGCCACGCTGAAGTGGGAGCCGGCCGCCACCACGCTGCGCTCGCTGCTGTTCCTGACCGGCACCGTGGTGGCGGCGCTGTTCGCGGGGCTGGCCGTCGCCTCCGGCAGCAGGTACCTGGCCTGGATGGACGAGCGCGCGCGGCGGCTGGCGGTCGAACGGGACCAGCAGGCCGCGATCGCCGCCGCCGCGGAACGGACGCGGATCGCACGCGAGCTGCACGACATCGTCTCGCACAGCCTGTCCGTCGTGATCACCCTGGCCGACGCGGCCGCGGTCGTCAGCCGCGGCGATCCCGGCCGTGAGGCGATGACCGAGGTCTCGGAGGCCGGACGCCAGGCCCTGTCGGACCTGCGGGCGATGCTCGGCGTGCTGCGCACCGACGACCCGCCCGCCGACCTGGCCCCGCAGCCTGGCGTCAACCAGCTTGACGGGCTCGTCGAGCGGGTCCGGGCGACCGGGCTGGCAGTGGACCTCGACATCGAGGGAACCCCGTTCCCGCTCGGCGCCGCGGCCGGGCTGACCGCCTACCGCATCGTCCAGGAGGCGCTGACCAACACCATCCGCCATGGCCGCGCCCGGCGGGCGCGGGTTACCATCCGCTATGACGCGCCGTGCGTCCAGCTGCTGGTGGCCGACGACGGCACGGCCGAGGCGCCCGCCGTCCACCAGGGGCACGGCATCGACGGGATGCGCGAGCGGGCCGCGCTGCACGACGGCACCGTCAGCGCCGGCCCCGCACCGGACGGGGGCTGGCTGGTGGCGGCCACCCTCCACCCGCGTTCCGGGGCGGCCGGGTGAGTACCACCGTGCTGCTGGCCGACGACCAGCCGCTGCTGCGCCGCGGGTTCCGCATGATCATCGAGGCCGAGGGCGACCTGACGGTGACCGGGGAGGCCGGAGACGGCGCGGAAGCCGTCGACCGCGCCCGCCGGAACCCGCCGGACGTCGTGCTGATGGACATCCGGATGCCGGGAACCAACGGCATCGAGGCGACCCGCCGTATCGTCGCGGCCAACCCCGCCGTCCGGGTGCTGGTGCTGACCACGTTCGACCTCGACGAGTACGCCTTCGGCGCGCTGCGCGCCGGGGCGAGCGGCTTCCTGCTGAAGGACGTGCGCCCGGCCGAGCTCGTGGCCGCCATCCGGACGGTCGCGTCGGGCGACGCGGTCGTCTCACCCCGGGTCACCCGGCGTCTCCTGGAGGAATACGCCCAGGTCATGCCGGTGCCCGCGGCCCAGCTGGCGGAGCGCTACCCCCAGCTGTCCTCGCTTACCGGGCGGGAACGCGAGGTCCTCGAGGCGGTGGCCCGCGGCCTGTCCAACGCCGAGATCGCCGCGGAGCTGTGCGTCTCGGAGACGACGGTCAAGTCCCACGTGGGACGGATTCTGGCCAAGCTCGGCCTGCGCGACCGGGTGCAGATCGTGGTGCTCGCCTACGAGGCCGGCCTGGTCCGGCCCGGATCGCACCGCTGACCGGCGGTCAGCCCCGCGATCGCGGGCTCGGCGGCCTTGATAACCTGCGGTCGCTGCCGTACCCGGGCTGTCCGTTCGGTGCGCTGCGGCGCAGGCAGTCCCGGACGGAGAGGGAGGTCCCCCATGGCCGACGAGATACTCGTCGAGTACGCCGACCGCATCGCGGTCATCACCATCAACCGGCCGCACGCGCGTAACGCGGTCAACCAGGCGGTCTCGGCCCAGATGGCGGCGGCGATCGAGGAACTCGACCAGCGGGACGACCTGACGGTGGGCATCATCACCGGGGCGGACGGCACCTTCAGCGCCGGCATGGACCTGAAGGCGTTCGTGGCCGGCGAGAACGTCTCCGTCGAGGGAAAGGGCTTCGCCGGCCTCACCCAGGCCCCGCCGCGCAAGCCGCTGATCGCCGCCGTGGAGGGCTGGGCGCTGGCGGGCGGGTGCGAGGTGGCCCTGGCCTGCGACCTGATCGTCGCCGCGGACGACGCCAAGTTCGGCCTGCCCGAGGTCAAGCGGGGCCTGGTCGCGGCCGCGGGCGGCCTGGTCCGGCTGCCGCGCCGCATCCCGGCCGGCATCGCCATGCAGCTGGCCCTCACCGGGGACCCGCTGCCCGCGGCGGACGCCTACCGCCTGGGTCTCGTCAACGTCCTGACCGGGCCCGGCGGGGCCCTCGACGGCGCCCGGGCGCTGGCCGCGCGGATCGCGGCCAACGGGCCGCTCGCCGTGGCGGCCACCAAGCAGGTCATCGCGCAGCAGCACGACTGGGATGTCGCCGACGTGTGGGCCAGGCAGCTGCCCGTCACGGCGCCGATCTTCGAATCCGAGGACGCCCGCGAGGGTGCACGCGCCTTCGCGGAGAAGCGCGCCCCGGTCTGGAAGGGCCGCTAACCCGTCAGTGGCCCAGTCGCTCAGTCGCTCAGTTCGGGGACGCTGGCCGCGGAGGTGCCGGGCGCGGTCTCGGGCGCGGCGGCCTGCTGCAGGCCCCGCTTGAGGCCGAAGAACGCCACGACGGCGGCCACCGCCATAACGACGCCCATCCCGTAGAGCACGTCCTGGATCGCGGCGGCGAAGTCGGCGCGGATGAACTGCGGGATGGCGGAGATGCTGCCGCTGCCGCCCTGCAGCTGGGCGGTGGCGGCGGCCTCGGCCGCCGCTGCTGGGCCGGGCATGCCCTTGGCGATCAGCGAGGTGGTGATATTCGACCGGAACTCGTTGATCAGGATCGTGCCGAGGATGGCGAAGCCGAGGCTGGCGCCGTAGTTGCGGACGGTCTGGGTGATGCCGGTGGCCTCGCCGTAGGAGAACCGGCCGGCCCGGTTGACCGCGTCGGTGTTGGCCTGCCCGAGCATGAGTCCCAGGCCGGCGCCGGCCACGATGATCCAGATCGTCTGGGAGCCGACCTTCAGGCTGGTCACCTGCCCGGCCCAGACGAAGAAGCCCACGGCCGCGATTACGCTGCCGAGGACCACCGGCCGCTTGGCCCCGATCCGGTCCAGCATCCGGCCGCCGATCTGCGCGGCGATCACGAAACCGATGAAGAAGTACAGGATCAGCAGGCTGGAGGTGGTCGCCTGCTCCCCCAGGGCGATCTGCCCGTAGGTGCTGGCAAAGAAGAACACCGGGATGAACGCCATCATGGAGACCGTCAGGACGATGTTCTCCACCAAGAATGCCTGGTTGCGGAAGATGCGCACATTGATCAGCGGCACCTCGGTCCGCTGCTCGACTAGGTAGAACACCACCAGCAGGACCACGCCGACGGCGATGCACACCTCGACGGCCGCGTTGCCCCAGCCCCAGAGCGACGACTGCTGGAACCCGAACACGCTCAGCCCCACTCCGCCGACGATCAGGGCCAGGCCGCGGTAGTCGATCGGCGCGGGACGGTGCTCGGTCACCGGGCGGGAGATGACGATGAGGATCAGCGCGATGATGGCCACCGGGATGTTGATCCAGAAGATCGACCGCCAGGTCCACTGGATCAGGTAACCGCCCGCGATCGGGCCGATCGCGGTCAGCCCGCCGGCGATGCCGAAGAACAGGGCCAGCGCCCGGCCCCGGGAGCCGATGTCGAACGTCGCCACCACGATGGCGAGCGCGGCCGGGAACATGATCGCCCCGCCCGCGCCCTGGACGGCGCGGAACGCGATCAGCCACGCCTCGGCCGCACCACCGCGCGGCGTGAGCCCGCACAGCGCCGACGCCACGGCGAAGATGATCACTCCGGTGACCACCATCTTGCGGTGCCCGACGGTGTCGCCGAGCCGGCCGCCGAACGCGAAGAGCGCTGCCAGGGTGAGCAGGTAGGCGTTGATGCCCCACTGCATGCCGCTGCTCGACAGCCCCAGGTCGTGCTGCACCGTCGGCGCGGCGATCGACACGATCGTCTGGTCGATGAACGTCATCGCGACCGCGAAGATCATCGCGGTCAGCACGAGGCTTCTCGACTGGGCCCGTGCGCCGGACGCGAGCGACATGACGGTACCTCCGCACATCCTGGTGCCTGACCGGTCAGGTCCGGACAATTTCAGGTCAACATAACAGGCAGCCAGATTAGCCCCGCGTCGCCAGGCCGCGGCGACGGGTGCGGAAACGGCGGGCGAAGAACACCGATCACGGCAGGGCGACCTTGATCTCCAGGCCGCCGGCTGACCGGGGGTGGGCGCTGATGGTGCCCTGGTGGGCGAGAACGATCGACCGGACGATGGCCAGGCCGAGGCCCACGCCGCCGCGCCCGGCGGTCCGCACCCGGTCCGCGCCGAGCCGCTTGAACGGCTCGAACAGCGTCGGCACGGCCTCGGCGGGGACCGGCTCGCCGCTGTTGCGCACCACGATCACCGGGCCGCCCGTCACCTCGACCTCCACCCAGCCGCCGGGCTCGTTGTACTTGACCGCGTTGGACACCAGGTTCGCGATCAGCCGCTCGATCAGCACGGGATCGCAGGGCACGGTGGTCTCGCTCAGTTTGGGGCGGAGCGTGACCTGGTGCTTCGCGGCGAGTTCCTGGTGCGCCTCGAGGACTTCGGCAGCCAGTTCGTCCAGCCGGGCCGGAACCTTGCCTTGCAGGCCGCGGTCGCTTTCCGCCAGCACGAGCAGGCCCTCGACCAGGTTCTCGCTCTGCTCGCTGGTGCGCAGCAGCTGGGCCCCGAGCCGTTTCAGGTCCTGGCCCGCGTCCGGTGCTTCCATCGCCACCTCGGTAAGCAGCCGCTGCACGGCCAGCGGGGTGCGCAGCTCGTGCGAGGCGTTGGCGGCGAACCGGCGCTGGCTCTCATAGCCGGCCGCGAGCCGGTCCAGCGCGTCGTCGATCGCGTCGGCTAGTTCCTTGTACGGATCGGGCCCGCTTGTCAGCCGGATGCGCTGGCCGAGGTTGTGCGGGCCGAGGCGGCGGACCGTGTGCGCGGTCTGCGACAGCGGGCGCAGCGTCCAGCTGGCCGCGAGGCGCCAGCTCCAGGCGATCAGCCCGAGCACCGCGACCACGCCAAGCAGATACAACACCTGTTCTATGCCGCTGTAGCCGCACCCGTTATTGCTGCTGGGCAGCGCGGCGAAACTCCCGCTACACACGAAGCTATTCCGGGCCGCGAACAGCACGTTGTAGACGGTGAAGCAGACCCCGATCAGCAGGACGGTCTCCACCGTCACCAGCCAGGCGATGGCCAGTACGATCCGGCGCCGCAGCGAGGGCTGCCGCGGGCCGCGCCGCAGCAGCCTGCGGGCCAGCGGACTGCGGGCCAAGCCGCGCAGCCCGCTTAGCAGCCGAGCCGGTAGCCGGCGCCCGGCACCGTCTCGATCGCCGGCGGGCTGCCCAGCTTGCGGCGCAGCGTCATCACCGCTACCCGGACCGCGTTCGTGAACGGATCCGCGTTCTCGTCCCATGCTTTTTCCAGTAGCTCCTCGGCGGTGACAATCCGGCCCCCGGCGCGCATCAGCACCTCGAGAACCGCGAATTCCTTCGGTGACAGGGCGAGCAGCTCACCGTCCCGCCAGGCCCGGAAACGCGGCCGGTCGAGCCTGATCCCGGCCAGCTCGAGCACCGGCGGCAGCGCCGCCTGCGCCCGCCGGCCGAGGGCGCCCACCCGCGCCACCAGCTCGGCGAAGGCGAACGGCTTGGTGAGGTAGTCGTCGGCGCCGAGGTCAAGGCCGTCCACCCGGTCCCTGAGCCCGGCCGCAGCGGTGAGCATCAGCACCCGCGTCTCGGCCCCGGACGCGACGATCTTGCGGCAGACCTCGTCGCCGTGCACCCGGGGCAGGTCGCGGTCCAGGATCACCACGTCGTAGCGGTTCACAAAGGCCCGCTCAAGCGCCGCGTCGCCGTCATAGCAGACGTCGACGGCCATCGCGCGGCGGCGCAGCCCCTCGGCGATCGTGTCGGCCATGACCTGCTCGTCCTCGGCCACAAGCACCCGCATCCTGCTCCCTTCGCGGTCACGGCAATCAGTATCCACGCGGCGCATAAGGACGGCATAAGGAAAGCGCTAACCGGGACGATACGCCCGGTCCCGTAGACATGCCCACCATGACAATCCAACGGGGCATGACTGTCCGCCGGGAGCGGCGGGCCTGGGGCGTCTCGGCGCTCGTCGTTGTGAACCTGAGCGTGCTCGCGTATTTTCTGCTGAAGTTCTCCGGTCACCGGATCGGGTTCGGTCCGTACCGGATCGACCTGGACGTGTACCGGATCGGCAGCCGGGTGTGGCTGGAGGGCGGGAACCTGTACGGGCCGCTGCCGCCGACGGCGGCGGGAGTCCGGCTGCCGTTCAGCTACCCGCCGGTCGCCGCCGTGCTGCTGTCTCCGCTGTCGCTGCTGCCGATGGCGGCGGCGAGCACGCTGCTTGCCCTGCTCAGCGCCGGGCTGACCGCGATCGTGCTGCGCGTGTTCCTCGCCGCCGCCTGGCCGCCGGCCGGGCGCACCTTGGGGACGGCGGGATGGCGGACGGTCGGATGGCTGCTCCCGGCCGCCCTGGTGCTTGAACCGGTGCGCAACACGATCAACTACGGCCAGGTCAACGTGCTGCTGATGGCCCTGGTGGCGGCCGACTGCCTGGTACCAGACGGACGCTGGCCGCGCGGCGCCCTGGTCGGCCTGGCCGCCGCGGTGAAGCTGACGCCCGCCGCGTTCGTGCTGTTCTTCCTGCTCCGCCGGGACTACCGGGCGGCCCGCACGGCCGCCCTCTCGTTCTGCGCCGCCGCCGCGGCCGGCTTCGCGCTGGCCTGGCGGGACTCGGTCCGCTACTGGACCTCGGTCGTGTTCCAGAGCGGCCGGCCGGGCAACCCGGCCTACACCGCCAACCAGTCCATCGAGGCGGTCCTCGCCCGCGCCGGACTGGCTCCGCATTCGCCCGCCGGGCTCGGCCTCTGGCTGGCCGCCTCGGCCGTGGTGGTGCTACTCGCCTGCCTCGGGATGCGGCACGCACTCGACCGGAGCCGGGACGGCGGTGACAACGGAAATCGGGGCCAGGACGCGTGGGCGCTGTCGCTCAACGCATTCGCCGCACTGCTGGTCTCGCCGATCTCCTGGTCCCACCACTGGGTCTGGGGCGAGACCGCGATGCTGGTGCTTGCCTGCCTCAGCCTGCGCGAGCAGCGGCCCGCCTGGCGCCGGGCCGGACTGTCTCTCGCCGCCGCGGGAACCGCCGCCTTCGCGGTCTCGCCGCAATGGTGGCTCCCGCCAGCCGGCCTGCACTGGGCCTGGTGGGAGCAGCTCGCCGGGAGCTCGTACGTCATCCTCGCGGTCACCGTGCTGCTCGCGGCCGCCTACGTGGCCCGCCGCCGCACACCAACGGCGGCTGAGGAACCTGCCCCCGTCCAGCTTGCCCAGGACGGACATGGCCGTGGCGAACTCGTCTCGGACGCCCGCGCCTCCGGTTGGCTTGGCCCCGATGGGCCGGCAGTACGGTAATACGCG
>Ga0302314_10022457_pt1 | contig 10346 bp, 7 predicted proteins | sample III_Palsa_N2_3_FD_200533 | JGI IMG/M metagenome (GOLD analysis project Ga0302314, IMG submission 200533) | Peat permafrost microbial communities from Stordalen Mire near Abisko, Sweden - III_Palsa_N2_3 | ecosystem: Environmental > Terrestrial > Soil > Palsa > Peat permafrost | place: Sweden... | reverse complement strand
GAAACTTCGTGGTCGAGCCCGCATAGCTTTCAACGATGATCTGGACGGCGTCGGAGGTGGGGGCGTTGTCGACAACCAAGACCTCGAAACGCGGGTAAACCAAGTGCGCCAGGCGCTCCAGGCACTTCTCCAGCTGAGCCGCGCGATCGCGGGTGCAGAGGACAACGCTGATGCTCGGGGCGTCGGCCAGCGCCGCCGACCTGCTGCGCAGGAAAGGCCATGCATCCGGCTCGGCCGCCAGGCCCGCACCGGTCAGTTCGATGGGCGCGGACAGCCCCGCCGCGACGAACCGCTCGACAATCGGCTTGCTCAGCTCCTCCCAGAGCTGCGCCGCGAGCTGGTCGGGAGAGACCCCGTCGTCCCCCAGCCCGACCGTCAGTACGCCAATCGGCTCCGTGTGCAGCCGGGCAAGGACGAATGCGCTCCCATACTGGTCACTCGGCTCAAAGCTCGGCAGCGGCTCAGTGAGCTCGACCTCTACGACCCTCGACGGGGAGAACGTCCCGCCTGCGTTGGGTTCTGCCATCTCAGCATGTGGTGCTGGACCTGAGGTCAGCGATGTCATGCGACCACCCCCTTTGATTGCGGTGGACACTCCTGGGCCTGTCCCGCCCCCGCCGTCCGGACTAGCGGCAACTGTGAACCTCGGTAGTACGTCCGCAGAGCACAAGTCAGCCGCAAACCCGCCCGTCATCTGGCTTCTGCGTCAGACGACGAGGGTGCGGCCGGGCGTAGTCAGCTAACCGGACATCGGCGCACGAAGCTGCCCGATCACGATCTTGTTATGGATCTGTGACATGTCAATAGATGTGAGTTTTTGTGCGCTCTCATCGCATGTGAACAAACCCGCGCCCCCGCCGGCGGGGGCGCCCCGGGACTAGACGGCCTCGGCCGGGCGCCGCAGGACGAACTGCCACGCCCACGGGAACTGCGTCATGGGCCACTTCAGCAGCGTCGCTATCGGCCGGGCGGCCTTCGGCAGGGCCTCGAGCGGGTAGTTGAAATTAACCATCTGCGCGACTTCGAACCCTGCGCGCTTTGCCTCTGCCCGCACGTTGCGCGTCGTGACGGAGTAGAAGTTGTGCTCCCACGGCACCGGCGCGAGCTTCCAGTACTTGTCCCGCAGCTGCATCGGCAGCCATCCCATGAAGGGCAGACGGCTATGCGCCTCGATCGGGAAGTAAGGGTTGGGTATCTGCCCGACGATGATGCCGCCCGGCTCGAGAACCCGGTACATCTCAACGAAGGACGCGGTACGCCGGTCCGGGGGTATGTGCTCGAAAACGTTCGCCAGCAGAAGGCAACCGAAATGACGATCCGGGTAGGGGATAGCGTCAGCCGCGGCCGAGTGCAACGTGGCGCCCTGGGGGGACTTTGTCGACTCGGTGAGGATCGGGTCGATCCCCTCCCATTCCATCGCCATGTGCGCGTTCAGGTAATCGGTGAGGTCACCGCCCTGGCATCCGACATCAAGACCGCGCTCGCTGGTGTTGAGCAGGTGAAGTTCCGCTAGGCGGTGCAGGCTCTCGGAAAGAGTGCGGTTGCGCGCGTCCCACTCTTCGTTAGATTGCAAGAGGCCGCGACCAGCCAGGCCGACCGGAGAATCCACTACTTACCCCCAAGAAAAGACTGACGACTGATTAGGCGTCCCACCAGCGACTGGGATGCTCACACGCGAGTTCACACGAAGTCAGCGGAATGATAGATACGGGGCACATTAGCATGCCCTTCCGGCCCCCACCCGCCGAATCGACAAATACCGTGCGTAGTGCAGTTAAGTACGCAGAGTGATCAGGTCTCGGGCTGCCCTTGCGAGGAGCCCCACGAATCCGGAATGGTCGTGTAGCCGCCTCCGCTGTACTCCGACAGCTGCGAGGCGAGCGTCGAGTTCGAGCCCCCCAAGCCGATGCCCGCCTGCAGGTCACCCTTGATCTGCGAGTAATTCGGATACGACAGGTAGGCCGCGATCGCGGCCACGCCGTCCGCCACCGTCGGATAGGAGCGCAGGTACCACCCGTTGCCTTCGCTCTGGATGTTCCACCCGTCGTAGCCCTGCTCGCTCACGTTGATCGGGTTGTTCTCGCCGACCAGGCCGCCGGCCTCGTTCTGCATCCAGTAACCCATGGAGATGATGTTCGCGTCCGTGTCCGGGGCGCCGAGCGCCGCGAGGATGGCCTCGGACCAGGCCAGCTGGTTCGATCCCTTCGGCGTGACATTTCCGGGTAGCGCGGCGGGCGTCAGGCCGGAGCCCGCCGTGGCGGTCGAACTTGGCGCCTGAGTCGGGCTCGGGGTGCTCGGGGTCGGCGTGGCGCTCGGGGTCGACGGGGTGGCCGTTGGCGTTGCCGACGGCTTTGGCTTGGCGGGCGCCTTCTTGACCGAGGGCGACGCCATCGGGCGGCCGATCGCGATGTGCGGGGCGAAGGTCGCCATCACCGCGCTCGACTCGCTCAGGCTCAGCTGGCCCTGCTGGCTCTGGGCGAGCGGAGCGGCTGCCGTCGCCTTGATCGTCTGGCCGGTCAGGTGCATCGGCATGGCTCCGACGCCGACCGCGACCGCGACGGCCACCAGGGCGGCGGCGAATACCGCGGCGGCGATGACGCGGAAGGATGCAGGCGGCCGCGCGCCGCGCAGCCTCGCCAGAACGCGGAGCTGACTTAGCCCGCCTGGCGTGTGCTTACCACCTGGAAAGCGCCTCAAGCCGGACCCACCCCAATCTGCCAGCCGATTTGACCGTCACGCATACTAACGGACATATGCGTACGGGGGTGGGTGAACGCTGGTAACCGCCCCCTGACCTGCGACTCCTCATCGACCGGGATCGTCCAGAGTGCCCGTCTTCGCCCATCTGACCGTGCTCGCGGGGGGCGAGGGCTAGTATGCCGGCAAAGGCTCCTTTTCCCGACCGCAGTCGGACTAAGAGCCCAGCTGGCACCGGCCGGAGAGCGGCTGGCTGGCTCGGAGATTTGCGATGATCCGCGAAAGGGGACAACCGTGCCCGTCTTGGATTCGTCAGCCTTCGCTGGCGGTGAGGCTCTCCCCGGAAACCTCCTCTGTGATGTCTGCATCATTGGCACCGGGCCTGCGGGCATGACGATCGCCCGGGAATTGTCGGATACGCCATTGCGGGTCACCGTCCTCGAAAGCGGCGGGGCGGACCGCGACGAAAGAGTCGATGCGCTCGACGAGATTGAGAGCGTGGGCTGGCCGCGGGTGGCGGATCAGTGGCTGGTTCGCAACCGCATGGTCGGGGGCAGTTCAAATACCTGGACGGGCCGCTGCGCGCCGTTCGATGCCATCGACCTGCAGGACCGCGATTGGGTTCCCGACTCCGGGTGGCCGTTCGGGATAGACGACGTCATGCCGTACGTCGATCGCAGCGCCGAGTACCTCGGGCTCGGCCTCGGGAACGGCATCACCGACGACCGAATCTGGGAGATCGCCGGGCATCCGCAACCGGCCATCGGCCCCGATCCGGACAAGCTGCTGCCGATGTTCTGGCAGTTCAGTCGCGACCCTATGAACCAGTACGACCGGGCCCGGTTCGGTCGGCTCGCCCCTAGCCTCGGGGCCAACGTGAATCTCGTTACTAATGCAACCGTGCTCCGGATCAACACCACTGAGGCGGCCAACGCCGTTGAATCGGTTGAGTTCGCCGCCATCGATGGACGCCGCTGGTCGCTACCCGCGCGCACGGTCGTACTCTGCGCCGGCGGCATAGAGAACGCGCGCCTGTTGCTGGCCTCCGACAACGTGGCCGCGCACGGCGTTGGGAATGACAAAGACCTGGTCGGCCGCTACCTGATGGATCACCCGCGCATCACCGTCGCCCGGTTTCCGCTCAAGAAGGCAAAGGCCGTACTGAGTCAATTCGCGAGTTTCAAGCCACGAAACGACAGCTCTGCCACATTCCAGCACGGGATGCGGCTAAGCCCCGCCATCCAGCGCTCAGAGCGCCTGCTCAACTGCGCCGTCTGGATCGACGAGCGCCTCGCGCCGGATGATCCGTGGGATTCGTTCATACGTTTCCTGCGCAAGGAGCCCGGTGTTCTTCCGGACCTCCGCGCGATGCTGGCGAACAGCGGCCTCGTGCTCTATGGCCTGAAGGAGCACTTCGTCGCCCACCGGGCGCTGCCGAGGAAGCTCTCCGCGGTGACGGTGGAGGCCATGTGCGAACAACGGCCGAACCCTGACAGCCGGGTCACGCTCGCCGACCGCCGCGACCGGTTTGGCATGCCGATATCGCGTATCGACTGGCGTACCTCCGACGAGGAAGCGCGAACGATGCGGCGGGTGACGGAGCTCATGGTCGAGCAGTTCACCCGAATGGGGATCGAGGCCCCGGTGCTCGAGGACTGGGTGCGAGACGGGGCGATGTTCCCGCAGACGCTCCGCGATGTCGCGCACCCGACCGGAACGACCCGGATGGCGGATGACCCGGCTCACGGCGTTGTCGACGCGCAGTGTCAAGTCCACAACGTCGACGGGCTGTTCATCGCGGGAAGCTCCGTCTTCCCCACCGCCGGGCAGTCCAACCCCACGCAGATGATCGTCGCGCTGGCGCTGCGCCTGGCCGACCTGCTCAAGGACCGCGCCTCTGTCGTCACTGCGACCGGACGGGAAGCGGCGGCCGCGAACCCCGGCGGCTAACCGCTGACGTTAACTGCCGGTGCCGAACGCGGCCTTGAAGGCTGCGGTCGCGTTCGGAGTGTCACCGGTCACGTAGTTCGGTATGTCCAATGGGAGGGTCCCGCCGCTGGCGTTCCAGAAGATGGCCGGGCCGGTGGCGTTGGCCTTGATCCACTTGGCCATCTGGGTGACGAAGTACCCGTCGTCGCCGCCGCCATCGTTCGTGCTGGCGGAGTCGAGTCCCCACTCAGGTATGCCGACTTGCTTGTCGTGGGCCTTGCCGAACGCGGCCAACCAGTCCAGTCCGAAGCCTTTGAAGGTCTGCGCGCCGATGGCGGTGGGCACCACCGAGGTCCAGTGCCCCGCGTTGACGCCGTTCAGGAAGTCGGTCCAGCGCTCTTCGGTGGTGACCGAGGTGCTGCTGATCCCGTCGTAGACATCGAGCGCGACCGCGTCGACGTAAGCGTTGCCGGGATAGAAATTCGCCAGGTTGATAAAGCAGCTGACGTTGCTGCCCTCGACCGGGTTCCAGATGAACTTGAAGTTCGCCCCGCTGACGCTGCGCATGCTGGTGACGATGTTCTGGAATGCGGGAACGAAATCGCTCGCCCAGCTCGCAGGCCCGGATCCGTCCTGCTTGCAGACGCTCCAGCCCATCCAGGTGGCGTTGAACTCCCAGCCAAGCCGGATGTAGGAGGAGCCGAAGCCCGCGGCCACCAGGTTCGTGGCCAGGGTCTTGTAGTAGCCGTCATCGGCGCCCTGGGCGACGGCGTTGAAGTCCGATACGTTCGTGGCGCACAGCGACGAGGGCGTTCCGCACGGCACCATGGGGACGCCCCAGATCATCGTGTACGGACTGCCCTTCCAGTTCGGAAGCTGCCACGGATCGCTGATACGCGACCAGTTCGTGTCGTCTACGAAGTCCATGGCGTACTTGATGGTGCTAGGCGAACCGAGCCACTTGGCGGCCGTCTCAATGCCGGTCGCGTCGTGTTCGCCGTCATAGAGGCCCAGCCCGCTACCGCCAAACGGCGCGGCGGGCTTGGCCGGAGTTGACGCGGCGGGGCGGGCGGCAGGCGAAGCAGCCGGGCGAGCGGTCGAGCCAGGAAGGAAGGCGTACGTCAACCCCCCCGCCACGACCAGCAGTACCGCCAACGCCAGGAGATACCATTTAGCAGGACGGCTGCGGCGCGCGTTTACGGAGCGGCTTTGCTTTCGAAACGAGGTTATTCCCAGCATCGTCGTGGACACCTATCCAAAAAGAAAGCTATCCCTCGCGCGCGCAACGTCGGGTTTGAGTCACCGATCGCCCACTTGGGCCGGTTGCGAGCCTATCGTGGCCATACCTCCGCCTGTCGCCGAACCGCCAAAAGACGCCGACCCGTAGTTGCTCACCGTAGTGACATTACGACGGACAGTGCGCGACGCAGACTCGGCGTCCCAAGGCGACTCGAACCACCAGCCTCTTAACTTTTTCTTGGCTTTTACGGCAACAACTGCCGCGAACCACCCCGCGTATGGCAGCATCGTCTGTCGTATGACCCGATAGTTGCTCGTTCGCGCCGCATGCGCTGCTTCGTGTTCATCGTCCTGTACGCAAACGACACGCACGAGCGCTCTCCGTCGGGGCCTATGCTCACGCACGAAACCATTGGGGATGGAAATGACTTCTAGGCAGCGCCAATGAGGGGACGTCAGTCGGTACTGGCGATCGGGGCGCATCCTGACGACATCGAGCTGGGCTGCGGCGGGACCATCGCCAGGCACGTCGCGGCCGGCGACCGGGTCGCGATGCTGGTGGTGACGTACGGCGAGGTCGGCCCCGGGAATGTCGAGCAGCGGGTCATCGAGCAGGAGCGCGCGACCGAGGTGCTCGGGGTGAACACGCTGCTGTGGGGCCGCGACATCCCCGACTGCCGGGTTTCCCTGCACGAGCTGGACCTCGTCCACCAGATCGAGGAGGCCCTCCGCTCCCTCGACGCGACGATCGTCTACACCCATTCGCCGAACGACAGCCACCAGGACCACCGCGCCGTCGCGCTGTGCACCATGGGTGCGGCCCGGGGAGTTTCGTCGGTGATGAGCTATGGCGCGCCGTCCGCCCTGCAGTTCAACCCGACCACCTTTGTCGACATCTCCGACTCGCTCGACAAGAAGATCGACGCGCTGATGTGCCACGCCTCCCAGGTCCAGGCCAGCGAGATGGTCAGCGCCTCGCGGGTGCGGAGCTCGGCCGAGCACTACGGGCACTCCTGCCGTCGGCACTACGCTGAGGGCTTCGAGCCCGTGCGGGTCATGGTCGAGGTCTAGGTCGAGGTCTAGTGATGCTCAGCGAAACGCGTTTTCTCGTCATCGGCGCGGGCCCGACCGGGATCGGCGCCGCGGTCCGGCTGGCCGAGCTGGGCGAGGACTATCTCGTGGTCGACTCCAGCGACCGGCTCGGCGGCATGGCGACGTCGATCACCGATCCCGAGGGTTTCACCTGGGACCTCGGCGGCCACGTCCTGCACAGCCACTTTCCCGAGTTCGACAAGGCCGTCGAGATGAGCGGCATCACCTTGCTACGGGTGACCCGCAACGGCTGGGTCTGGCTCGCCGGGACCGGCCCGGAGACGCTGGTGCCGACGCCGATCCAGCAGCACCTCACCGAGCTGCCGACCGACCTGCGCCCGGACGCGCCCGCCGCGCACCTGGGTGACTACTACCGCAACAGCTTCGGCCAGGACCTGTACGACCGGTTCTTCGAGCCCTACAACGTCAAGATGTGGACCACGCCGCTCGATGTGGTCGACCACGAGTGGACGTCGCTGCGCAACGGCAGCGGCGAGCGCAACGTCCCCACGCTCTCGCTGGCCAGCGGGGTGCAGCCTGCCGCCGAGCGCTTCCCCTACCCGGCGGGCGGCACCGGCGCGCTGTGGCGGGCCATCCACGATCGGCTGCTGAAGCCGGAACGGGTCCACCTCAACACTCGCGTCGAGCGCCTGGACCTCGAGCGCCGCGTGGCGGAGCTGTCCGATGGCCGGACGGTCAGGTACGAGTACTGCATCAGCGCCGCCCCGATCACCACCGCGATGCGCTGGGCCGGGCTTGCGGACCTGACCGCGGGCTTGCGCGCCAGTACCCTGCACGCGGTCGGCCTGGGCTACCGCGGCGAGCCGCCGGCCGCGCTGGCCGACAAGACGTGGCTGTACTGCCCCGACCGCGGCGTCCCGTGGTACCGGGCGACGATGCTCAGCAACTACGACCCAGGCAACGCGGGCCCGGGGCGCTGGAACATCCTGACCGAGGTCCCGTCGTTTGACTCCGCCCCGGGCACGGCCGAGGACGCGGTCAGCGGCACCGTCGCCTCCCTGGAGGCCCTCGGGGCCGACCCCGCGCTCATCGAGAGCAGGTGGCACCGGACGCTGCCGATGGGCTATCCGGTGCCGACGCTCGGTCGTGACGACGTGCTCCGGCCGGTCAACGAGCGACTGCTCGCCCGCGGCGTGTACAGCCGCGGGCGCTTCGGTGGCTGGCGTTACGAGTCGTGCAACCAGGACTACTCCTTCATGCAGGGCCGCGAGGCGGTCGACAACGCGCTCTACGGAGCCCCCGAGGACGTGTACTGGCACCCCGAGCGCTTCTGACAGGCGAGTCCGAGGCCGTCACCGCCGTCCGCGTCCAGCTCAGGCGGACATCAGCAAGCGACAGATACGGTCATTTCCACCGTTTCTGGCGATTCGCGGGTCGCGGCTGCATTCAGTAGGGCATACTGACGGCTTTGACGCTTCTAATTCCATTATCGGTTGCACTCACGGGGACCTCGTGCACAGGCCGGAGGTCAGGTTAGATGACAGAGACAGCGCTCAATGCGACTGTGCTTGATAAGCCTGAGACGTCGGGAGGACCAACGCATTACGACATCTTGATCCTGGACGCCTCGCACAAGCACAGCCTGACCAGTGCCCGGAGCCTGGCCCGGTCCGGCCTCCGAGTCGCCCTGGGCGAGAGCGTCGGCCAGTTCCAGCCGCGCCACGAGCCGCCGTCGTTCCGTTCCCGCGCCTGCTCCTACGCACTGGTCCTGCCGGACTACGTGACCGAGCCCGCCGCCTACGTCGAGGCGGTCCTCGCGTTCGCCCGTGAGCACACGGTGAGGGTCGTCCTGCCGGTCGGGGACGCCAACATCACCTTGCTGGCCCCGCACCGGGAGCGGTTCAAGGAATTCGGCTGCATGCTCGCGATCGCGTCGGACGCGGCCCTAGAGATCGCTAACGACAAGGTCCGCACCCTCGAGGTCGCCACCAAGCTCGACATCCCCTACCCGAAGTCCATCCCCGTGACCGGGGTTGAGGACCTGCGGGCGGCCGAGGCCGAGTTCGGCTACCCGTTCGTGCTCAAGCCGACGGTCTCGTGGACCGGCGCGGTGGCCCTGCGGGCGGTTCCGTGCGAGGTGATGAACGAGGCCGAGGCCACCGAGGCGACCGCTCGCATGCTCGCGACCGGCTGCGAGGTCCTGGCCCAGCAGCTGGCCACCGGTCGTCGCGAGGGCGTGAGCCTGTTCATCGTTGACGGCGAGATGGTGGCGTTCTGCGGGTGCGCGGCCCACCGCACGACCCCGCCGCTCGGCGGGGTCTCGGCCATGCGGGAGAGCATCCCGGTTCCGGACGAGCTGCTCGACGCGGCCGTCCGACTGGCCACCACGATCGGCGTCGATGGCCCGAGCGAGGTCGAGTTCCGGCGCGACGCGAAGGGCAATCCGCTGCTGATGGAGATCAACGCGCGGCTGGCCGGAACGCTGGAGAACGCGATCCACTCAGGCGTCAACTTCCCGTTGATGATCTGGCAGTGGGGCATCGGTCAGCCCATCGAGCCGGTGAAGTCGTACCGGACCGGCGTCCGTACCCGCTGGCTAGCCGGCGACCTGCGCTGGCTCTGGGAGAGCGTGATGGAGCGCGGTCGGCCGGACAGCGTGTCGCCGGCCCGCGGGATCTGGACGTTCACCTCGGAGTTCTTCCGGACTCGTCATTACGATTTCGTTGACCGTCGCGATATGCGACCAGCGCTGGCAGAGATCTGGGACACCGCCGGGATCATTCGGAAGCAGTGGGACAACCGGAAGCAAGATCCGGAGTAACAGACTGCGAATTAAATTTGGGGGAATCAGTACATGGCCATGAGTGACGTACTTGTCATCGGCGCCGGTCCCTTCGGCTTGGCAATTTCCACGCATCTTCGCCACCGTGGCATCGAGCACACGATCGTCGGCCGCCCGATGAATACCTGGCGTAACCATATGCCGCCAGGATTGTTCCTCAAGTCCGAGCCCTACGGGTCGGTCATAGCGTCGGCGAAGCCTGGGTACGACCTCGCGACGTATGCGCGGCTGAACGGTTTCGATGACTATGTGCCCCGGATCGGGCCGCTTTCGCTTGAGCGTTTCCTCGGGTACGCCGACTGGTTCACCGAGCAGCTGGTGCCGGACATCAGGGACCTGACGGTGACGAGCGTGGTTCCCGGTCACGGCGGGTTCAAGGTGGAGTTCGCCGAGGACTCCCCGATATTCGCGCGGCAAATTATTATCGCCACCGGCCTGATGCCGTATATGAAGATTCCCGATGAGCTGTCCGGGTTGCCCTCCGACCTGATGACGCACACCTCCGCCCATAGCCGGCTGGATCAGTTCGTCGGTAAGAAAGTGGCTGTCATCGGGGGCGGGCAGTCTGCCTTGCAGACGGCGGCCC
>Ga0302314_10022455_pt1 | contig 10347 bp, 5 predicted proteins | sample III_Palsa_N2_3_FD_200533 | JGI IMG/M metagenome (GOLD analysis project Ga0302314, IMG submission 200533) | Peat permafrost microbial communities from Stordalen Mire near Abisko, Sweden - III_Palsa_N2_3 | ecosystem: Environmental > Terrestrial > Soil > Palsa > Peat permafrost | place: Sweden... | reverse complement strand
GTCAGGTCCTCGACCGCCCTCTTGCCCGCAGCCCTCACCTGGTCCTGACTCCACCCCTTGGCCACCCGCGCCGCCGCCCGGACGAGGCCCATGGAGAGGAGGTTCTCGCCCAATCGGTCGTTGATGGCGTAGAGGATCTTGTCGCCCGGCAGGGTGCGGCCCTGGGGCAGCACCCCCTCGTCCATCAGGGCCCGGTTGAGCGCCTGGCCCGAGGCGTGGCAGAGCAGCGTGCGGTCCAGGTCGATGAAGACGGCGCTGGGGCTGGCCACAGCTGATGAGCCTAAAGCATGCCGCTCCGCCGGGCTCGGCCGATCAGAACCCCGTGGCGGCGATGATCGCCCCGTTGAGCGCTGTGCCGGCGATGTCGCCGTCATCGGGCGCATCACCCGAGTCGAACACCGCGCCGTTGGCCGAGGCCACCCAGAGACCCCCGCCGTCCGAAGGGGCGAACACGGCCGTGGCCTCATGGGGGCCGAGGGCGGCTGCGGAGGGCCCGCCGAAATTACCGGCATCGCCGTAGGCGTCCACCGCGCCGTTGGCCAGAAGGATCCAGTACCCCTTTCCGTCCGGCGTGCGCACGGCCGAGGTGACGGGCGAACCCTGTGGCCCGGGCGAGCCGAAGATGGTGGCGTCACCGAAGGCATAGACATTTCCGGTGGCGGTGACGAGCCAGTAGCCCTGGCCACTGGCGTCGGGCATGACGGCCACGGCGGCGCCCGAGCAACCGCCGATCCCGGGGCACGATCCGGCGAACGTGGCATCGCCGAAGGCGAACACGCCACCGTCCGACGCCACCATGAAGTACCCGCCCCCGTCCGAAGAGGGCACCACACCGACAATGGGCGCGTTCAAATTCCGCCCGCTACCCGTCGTGCCAGCCGGGGCCAATCCGTCGCCGGGTATGGAGCCGAAGTAGCCGGCGTCACCGAAGGCGAACACGCCGCCGTCGGTGGCGATCAACCAGTAGCCGTTGTCGTCGGCCGTCGGCGAGATGCCGACCACGGGCCGCTGCAGGTGGATTCCCCCGGTCGATCCAAAGAACTGGGCGGCGCCGTAGGTGAAGATGCCACCGTCGGACCCGACCAACCAGTACCCATGCGGTGAGTTCACACCGGTCGGGTTGGATGGATTGGTCGGGGCGTAGGTGAAGGTGGACGTCTGGGTGCCGGATCCGAGCACGCTGCTGGCCCTCACTGACACCGTGCCGGCACCCGAGGGCACCACGACCGTGGCCGTGGTGGCGGAGGCCGACTCCACCTGGGCCGCTGTCCCGCCGAAGTTGAAGGTGGCGTGCTCCAACCCCAGTCCGGTCACCGTGACCGTCTGGCCGATCGCGCCCGAGCCGACCCCGGTGACTTCGGGACAGGTCAACCCGTCGGCGATGGGGGTGCCCACCCCGCTGGCCAGATCAGCGCCGGTCGCCGCGGCGTAGGCGCCCGCGTTCGAACCGGTGAAGTCGGTGTCCCCGGTGGTGATGTCGGTGAAGGCGGTCCCGTACGCGCCCTCGCTGTTCAGCTCGTCGAGATCCTCGCTGAACAGGCCGGTGGACTGGGCGCAGCCCTGATCGCGGTCGGCCACCAGCCCGGCGATGAGCGGTGAGGCGAAGCTCGTTCCGATGCCGGTGCTCCAGGTGCCATTGGCGAAGTACACCATCGGCAGTCCGGCGTTGGCCGAAATGTCCGGCACGCCGCGGCAGGTCGTGCCGCAGGAATGCGCTTGGGTCGCCGCCCAGCTGCCGAGATCGGGCTCGAAGGCCGGTCGCTGCTCGTAGCGGGAGAGGCCGCCGCCGCTGGCCCCGCCCCCCTGGTTGGCGCACGTCAGACTCTCGGACCCCTGGCAGTTGTTCCACACCACCTGGCTGCTGGCCGAGCTGAAGGTGGTCCCGCCGACCGCGGTCATCCACGGGTCCGATCCGGGGTAGTCCACCTCGGCCGCCACGGCCGATGTCAACTTGTCCGTCGCCGGGGTGTAGCAGTCCTCGGTGCCGTCGTCGCCCGTGGCCGCCAGCACCGTCTGCCCCTGGGAAGCGGCCTGTTCGAAAAGGGAGGTGTAGGCGGGGAGTGATCCGTCTTTGGATGCCTCGGGCTCGCACTCGCCCCAACTGGTGGAGATGACCTGGGCGCGATCTTGGTTGACGATGGCACTCCACAGGTCGTAGGTCCCGTCATTGGTGTTCGGCCCCTCGTACGAGATGATGGAGGCCCCCGGAGCCTGGGTGGCCGCCTGTTCAATGTCGAGGTCCGCTTCCACGGTGCCGTTTCCTCCGACCGGGCTTACCGTGCCGTCGGTGCTGGGGTCCGGTTGATCGGAGGTCACGGTGTTGGTCAGGCCGAAGCAGGTCTCGTAAGCCGCGATGTCAGGAGCCGAGTGCGAGGCCAGCTCGTACACGGCGATGGTCTCCCCCTTCCCGGTGAGCGCGTCGCCCAAGAGCGAGCCGATGCCGTAGGCGGCGCCGATGGTGTCGAAGGTGACAGCGCTCGAACCGGCCTCGGTCTCGGCGGCCGGGCACGGGGAGTAGCCGTCGGCGTGGGGCTGGACTGTTGCACTGGTACCACGCGTCGTACCGGTCGCATTGGCCCCGGGCCCGCTACTGGCCCCGGGCCCGCTACTGGCCCCGGCCCCGGGCGTCACCTCCGCCTCGGACGCGTAGTGCGAGACGGTGTCGAGGCCGAGCACGGCGGTGATCTGGCCGCCGGACAGCGAGGCCGGAACCAGCGGCGCGCTGCGGGCCTGGTAGCCGACCGCCCCCGACTTATCTCTGTAGCGCTCGAACGTCGTGCCCAGGGCAGCCGACATCGTGCGGGCCGGCGCGCTGACGCGCACGGTGAAGCCGGACCGGGATGTCGAACCGAGCCCCCGGCCCTGCAGCCAGGTCTCCACGGCCGACGTCTCGGATGGCGGCGGCCCGAATTCGGCGGCGAACTGCCCCGGGGCCAGCCAGTGGTGGTACTGCGGCGAGGATGGGTCGTAAAGATCGGCCAGCAGCGTGCTCAGCCCGCTCGGATTCGACGGCGCCAGCACCACGGTCAGGGGAATCGACTGGGTGGGGGCCACCGCTCCCAGGGGCGTGGTCCCTGCGGGCGGCTGACCCGGATTGAGCGCAGCCGGTCGGAGCAGCGAATGCGAGCTGGCCGCGCTGACCGGGCCTGACGCAGCCATCGTCGCGCCGGTGCCGACCACCGCCAGGGCAGCCACTACCACCGATATGCCAACCCGTCTCCCCACGGCGGCACCGTACCGGACCGGATCAGTGCAACGTGGTCATCCCCCGAGTGCGCCCAGAACCCCGTCCAAAAAGGGTCCCTAAAAAGCGAGAAGGGATCGCCGGGGGGGTGGCGATCCCTTCTCAAGACTCACCAGGGACTGGAGGGGGGGTTCCGTCTCCCTGTGGTCTGAGATTCATTCTGGTCCTCGCTCATTAATCTGTCAAGCAGCTTCAACAGATAGTTATCATCTGTTAATCTGATCGATAATCATACTGATGCAAGCACTTTCGGGAAGGTCCAGGCTGTGGAGCTGAAACACCTGCAAGCACTCCTCGGTATTGCGGATACCGGGAGTTTCTCGGCCGCCGCCGCCACCATCGGCACGGTGCAGTCCAACGTGTCGGCTCACGTGGCCCGGCTGGAACGGGAGTTGGATGTATTGCTGGTGGACCGGGCGTCCGGCCGCCTCACCGACGAGGGCGAAGTGGTGGTCGGGCGGGCCCGCCGGGTCATGAACGAGCTCAGTGCAATGGTGGCCGACGTCACGGCCCTGCGCCAGGAGGTCGTCGGCACGGTGCGCCTGGGCATGATCGGCACCACCGGTCGTTGGCTGGTGCCCCAGCTCTTCGACCTGCTGCGCCTGCGTCACCCGCACATTCACCTCAATGTGGCCGAGGGTTCGAGCGCCCAGCTGGAACTCCAGCTGGCTTCGGGCCAGCTCGACCTGGCGGTGGTCACCTTCCCGTTGAGCGGCGACGAGATCATGGTGGCCGAGCTCTTCAACGAGGACCTGGTGCTGGTGGTGCCCCGGGACCACCCCTTGGGACAAGTGCCGTCCCTGCCCATCGACCGGTTGGCCGACATGGAGCTCCTGCTCCCGCCCCCCGGCACCGCGCTGCGGGCCGAGATCGACAGCGCCATTGTGCCGGCCCGGGTCGTCCTGCGCCCGGCCATGGAGATCGACGGGGTCCGCACCATCGCCTCGCTGGTGTTCGACGGCTACGGGCCGGCCATCCTCCCGGCCACCGCCGTACCCGGGCACCTGCGTGAGCGCTTCGTGGGCATTCCGATCGACGGCTTCCCCCGTCGCCGGGTGGGGGTGGCGCAGCGGCGACGGGGCCTGCCCTCGGCCCCGGTGCGGGCCGTCATCGACATTCTCGGCCTGGTCGTCAACGACTCACTGGCCATGCCCGAGGGCATCCACCCGACCTAAAGACTGCTGTCGACGCAGACACCGCTGTTCACGTACGCCTCAAGGTCGCTGGCCAGCTGGCTGGTGACATAGCTGGTGATGGCCGACGTTCCATCAGCTCCCCGGCCGTAGTCGCCATCGGTCCACCAGTGACCGGCTGCCCTGGTGCCCGATGTGACCACGGGATTGTTGAAGGTGTCGGTGCCGCCGGTGTCGAGCAGGTAGCCGATACCACAGGGTTGGTCGAGCAGGGGGTCGCTGAGAAGGGAGGTCGGCGTCGCTTCCCCGAATCCCTGACCGTACGGCTCGCTGCTGGGGTAGGCCAAGGAATAGGTGTCGTTACCACCCTGGTCCAGCAGAAGTCCATAGCCACCCAGGCCGGCCCCTTCGCCCTCTTCGGTCGAGTAGCTGCGGTTTCCGGCTCCTGACTCGAGGACGATCCCCACGCCGGTGCCGAAGGAGCAACCTGCGCTGCAGGCGTACTGGGGCAGCCACAGGTGCTTGGAGGCAACTCCGCTGAACGTCCCCGTCCCTCCGGCTGCCGACAACACGCCGACACCGCCCGAGTACCCCTCCCCATTGGAGCCGATCCAGGTGTCGGCCCAGGGATTCGTGATTTTCTGGACAGAGGTGAATGCATTGTTGGCGCCACCTTCGGCCAGGACGGCCACACCGAGCACTCCCACCGCGTTTGACCACTCACCGGCGTTGAAGATCGCGTTGCCGCCGGTGTCGACCAGGGCGCCGGCCCCGACCAGCGCCATAGCCTGGAAGCTGGTGGCCACGGTGTAGGTGTTGCCGCCCCCATTGTCGACCAGGAGACCCTGTCCCCCGTAGCCGTCCCCGTGACAGAGGGTGGATGGTCGGGGAGCCTCTACAGCGATGATCTCGTACTGGGTGTTGACCGTGCCCGTGCAGGTGAACGTGTTGGCACCCCCGAGGTCGACCAAAGTGCCTCCGACGCCACCCGAGAACCCGACGCCCTGGGCGAACACAAAGGCGTTGTAGGTGTCGCTGCCGGTGCCGCCGACGAGGATCCCGACGCCGGCGCTGTTGGAGAAGCCCTGTGCCTCCTCGTAGGCCTCATAGGTGTTGCCCGAGCCGTGGTCGACCAGAACACCGATCCCGCCCAACTCCCCGTACCCCTCGGCCTCATCAGTGGCGCCAAAGGTGTTGTCGCTCCCGGTGGCGATCAGGATTCCCAGGCCGCCGCTGGACCCGTAGCCCTCCGTGTCGTTCGGAGCGGCGAGTGAAGAGAAGTTGTCATGGCTGCCCGTGTCGACCACCAGGCGGGTCTGGGTGGCCGCCAGAATTTGGGCTTCTGTGGGCGCCTCACCTTCAGCCAGGTTCTCCACCATGCCGTAGACGTTCCCCGTGGCCGACGCCACCGGCCCGCTGTAGGTGTTGCTGGCACCGAGGTCGACAAAGAGCAGGTCCCCCGAGGGGTTGTTCCCAGTGGTCGACTCGGTGACCACAATGTCGCCGAAGGGGGTGGGCTCGTCGAGCAATGGGGCGGACGGGCCGTTGGTCGGGGCGAGAGCGAGGTGGGTGGCGGCCGCCACGGTGGCCAGGCGGTCCATGGCGTCGGCCGTGAGCAGGCTGCCCTTGACCATCGGCCCCATCTCAATCTTCTGCAGCAATTGCCAATACGAAGCGAACGGAGCCAGAGAGCTCTGCGTCGCACCCGAGAGCAATGCGACGGCCCCGCCGTTGCTTGCCGCGTAAGGCTGCGCCGGGGCCAGAGGGAGCTCGCTGCGGAGCGTGGCCAGCTCGGCCGGCGTGACCTGGTTCCAGGCTTGCGCCCGCAGCTGGGCTCCGGCCGCCGTGGCGCTCACCACATCGGCCAGGCCCGACACGAGCGTTGAAGGTAGCGTGCTGACGGCCTTGGTCAGGGCCAGGGAGGCGCTGGCTGAGAGGGGTGTCCCGCCCAGGGAGTCGAGCGACGTCACGGCAGCCACGAGATTGGTCGACGCCGGGGACTGCACCGCGGGGGCGCTGAGCCCGATGGAAAGGGCGTCGGCCCGCAGGGCACCGCCGGCGGTGCCGCTCAAGAATGGTTGGGCGGCCGAGACCGCCGTCTGAGCCGCCCCGAGCGGGTTGGCGGCCAGCGCCTTGCCGAGGGCACCGCCATATGGCTGGCCCGTGCCCGGAACCAGTGGCGCTGCACTCGCCCCAACTCCCCCCGAATCGGCCGGGATGGCCATACCCACCAGGCCGACCACCAAACCCAGGCCCACGCCCGCCGCATCCACTGCGAATCGCCGCGCCCGACTACGAGTCCCTTGTGCCATATTCCGCCCACTTTCGTGTCGCCACACCCCGGCCGAACCGGGCCAGGATTCAGATATACCGTCTGATTTCCAGAGTGTCAACCCCCATTGTGACTTTGCCGTGACATATGCGTTGCACCCCGTTTCTCTACCGTCTCCAGTGCCATCGACCCTGGTCACAGGCCCGGCCCACCCCGCCCAGCCCCGCGCCGGCTCGTCTCGGCGAGGTTGTCGATGAGCCCGCCTACGAGGGCGGCGGATCCTTCGGCGGGCGCAACATGGTCCACATGGTGGGCCCGCGCCCGGGCAACGTCAGCTCGTCAACCACCTCGAAGCCGTGGCGGCGGTAGAAGGGGAGATTCTGTTCCTTGGACGATTCGAGGTAGGCCGGCAGGCCCTCCCGGTCGCAGTGCTCCAACACCGGGCGAAGCAGCGCCGTGCCCACGCCCTGGCCCTGCCTGTCCACGGCGGTGCCCAGGGTGTCCAGGTACCAGTGGGGCTGGCGGGGATGCTTTGATTCGACCATATCGAGCAGGCGCAGGGTGGTGATCAGCGTGGTGGCGACGTAGGGCAGCACGGCGAGCATGGAGACCAATCCGGCCAGGGTCCCCGGCTGCGGCTTGCCGGCCGGGGCCCAGATGGCCGAGCCGGCCACCGCCACCCTCGCCCCGGCAGTGCCGGCGCCGTCGTCGCCGTCGTCGCCGTCGGCGTCGGCGTCGGCCAGGGAGCAGCCGCCGAAGGCCAGGTAGTCCCGACGCAGCTTGGTGGTGAAGTAGCGCTGCAGTCCGGCGGGACGGCGGGCGTCGTCGCGGAAGAGGTGACGGATGACCGGGTCGTCGTCGAACGTGCGGGCCAGTTGGGCCGCCATGGCGGGCACGTCGGCGTCGGTCGCCCGGCGCACCGTTATTGGCAGGGCAACTTGGCGTACCACGATGGCGTCGATGCTGGCAGATGCCCCACCCAGGCGCCACCGGGCGAGGCTGCCTTATGGGCCTGGCCGAGCGAGGCCAGGTCGGGCAGCAGTTGCAGCCCGACGAAGATGCCGCCCGGCCGGGAGAAGTGCACGCCGTCGGTACAGCGCAGGTTGACCCCGCCGATGCTGGCCGTGTACTGGTTGCCCGGAGAAACCACCAGGTTCAGGTTGAACACATAGACCTTGTTCCCCCCCGCCGTCACCTCCGAGCTGGCCACCGAGCGCATGATCTCGTTGTCGATCTGCACCCGGCTGGGCGTGTCCTCGGGCCAGATGGATCCCGCCGGCGAGGTCCCCGAGGAGTAGTAGGGCGAGGTCATCAACACCACGGTGGCCCCACGCGATCCGAGCACGCTGACCGCCTGGCGGTAGCGGTTCTCCACATAGTGGTCGAAGGCCGGCTCACCCAGGTTCTGCCAATGCCCGCCTTCCTCCTGATCGAAGGTCTCGCCCCGGGCCACATACAAGACGACGTCAGGGTTGTACTCGTCGACCCACTTCTGCCACTGGTTGAACAGGTCGTCGGAGTTGTTCGGGTTGCAGGGCGAGCCGGGGGGCAGGGTGTAGAAGAGCACCTTTATCTGCTGGTCCATGGACAGGGAGCACCCGGGTATGCCCTCGTTGACCACCTGCACGTTGTCATTCGCCTCATAGGTGCTCAGTCCCACCGCCAGCGAGCCGGCGATGGAGTCGCCCACCAGGAGGACCTTCACCGGCTTGCCCGGCGCCACGGTGGTGGGCGGGATCAGGGGGCTCATGGCGCTGGGCGCCCCGGACGGTTCGCCCGGCGCAGCCGGTCCCGGCGACACCACCGACGAGCCCTGCAGGGACGCCGCCCCGACGGGCACCAGTGTGCTCACGAAGACCAGCCCGATCGCCGCGGCGGCCGCCACCGGTGTGGCCACCCACGAGCGCCAATTCGAGAGGGCGCCCCGCCGGATGGGCAGTTCGACCAGGCGGGCGCTCACCGCGGCGATGGCCACCGTGACGGCGACCCGGGCGGCAAAGAGGGGGTAGACGCCCCAGGGCAGCCGGGAGCCTGTCATCACCAGCAGCACGGGCCAGTACCAGAGATACACGCCGTAGCTGATCCGTCCCAACGCCGGCAGCGGGGGGATCTCGAGCAACCGCACCGCCGGCCCCTGTGGCGCCAGCACCGCCCCCAACACCACCAGGCCGGCCAGCAGGCTGGCCACCAGGAAACCCCCGCTGAAGGCGAACGACGAGGCCTCCTTGGCCACGGCCCACAGCACGCCGCTTCCCGCGATGCCAACCAGGCCGATCACCGCGCCGAAGCGCCTGAGTCGGGCCGCCTCGTCCTTCCACAGCACCAGTCCGGTGGCGATCGCCGCACCGACGAGCAAGGCCTGGGCCCGGGTGTCGGTGCCGTAATAGGCCCGGGTCGTGTATCCGTTTGGAGCGAGGATCACCATCTGCAGGGCAGACGCCAGCGCACCGAAGGAGGCCAACCCGAACAAGAGGTGCAGCCGCCTCCGCCGGGCCCACTCGGCGTCGCGCTCGGCCGCCAGGGGCAAGATGCTCAGGTGACCGCCTTCGAGGACCCGCACCGTCTGGATGCGCACCCGCTGGCGCTCCCGGCGGCGTGTCCCCACATTGAGCACGGCCAGCACCACCAGCGGCCAGACCAGGTAGAACTGCTCCTCAATGGCCAGTGACCAGGTGTGCAGCAGCGGCGAGGGGGACGCGGCGGCGGTGAAGTACGACACGCCGCCGTGGATGGAATACCAGTTCGATACGTAGAAGACGGTCGAGAGGGCGTCTCCGAGGATGTGCGGTGTGGCCAGCAGGCGGGGTGCCACCGCCATGACGATCCCGATGGCGGCCACCAGCACGAACAGGGCGGGGAGCAGGCGGCGGGCCCGGCGGGCCCAGAAGCGGCGCAGACGAATGGTGCCGGTGGCGGCCCACTCGTTGACCAGCAGGGTGGTGATGAGGTAGCCGGAGAGGACGAAGAAGGCATCGACGCCGAAGAAGCCACCCGGGATCGAGCTCAGGCCCGTGTGGAAGGCGATGAGTCCAAGGACGGCGATGGCCCGGACGCCGTCGAGACCCCGCACGTGGGCCAGCTTGGGCCGCTCGGCCGGCGCCTGGCCGGGCAATTGGCCGAGCGGAGGTGCGTTAGCGTCCGTGCTCATGCTGAGCCGCAAGATACCGCTCGACGACCCCGGCGCACCGCCACCCCTGCTCAGCCCCACCTACGCCTCGCGCGGCCTGACCAGTCCCGTCCCCCGCTACGAGTTGCCCGAACTGGCCATGGACCCCGCCGCGGCCTACCAGCTCATCCACGACGAGCTCTCGCTCGATGCCAACCCCGCGCTCAACCTGGCTACCTTCGTCACCACCTACATGGACGACTCGGCCGACCGCCTGTTCGCCGAGACCCTCAACAAGAACGCCATCGACTGGGATGAGTACCCCCAGACCGTGGAGCTGCAGGACCGCTGCGTCAACATGCTCTCCCGGCTCTTCGGCGCCGCCGAGCACCACCAGGGCGTGGGCACGGCCACCGTCGGCAGCTCCGAGGCCATCCACCTGGCCGGCCTGGCCATGAAGTTCCGTTGGCGGGCGGGCCGCCTGGCGGCGGGGCTCCCCGCCGACGCACCGAACCTCGTCATGGGGGCGAATGTCCAAGTGTGCTGGGAGAAGTTCGCCCGCTACTTCGACGTCGAGCCGCGCTACGTGCCG
>Ga0302314_10022454_pt1 | contig 10347 bp, 2 predicted proteins | sample III_Palsa_N2_3_FD_200533 | JGI IMG/M metagenome (GOLD analysis project Ga0302314, IMG submission 200533) | Peat permafrost microbial communities from Stordalen Mire near Abisko, Sweden - III_Palsa_N2_3 | ecosystem: Environmental > Terrestrial > Soil > Palsa > Peat permafrost | place: Sweden... | reverse complement strand
TGCCTTTCTCGACCGCGGCACCTACAAGCTGCGCCTGGCCAGCGATCCGCGCGGCGCCGGCGATGCCGAGGTCAAGGCCCAGGGTTCCACGGAGCTGGAATCGGCACCGGTCCGGCTGGTCGAGCTGAAGCCGGTGATCGGCGAGCTGGGCGATCACGAGCAGCGCTCCTATTGGCTCTCGGTCAAGGAGCGCGGCACCTATGTCTTCGAGGCAAGCGGGCGGTATCTGAGCGAACTCAGGCTGTGGCGCGACGGCGCCTGGATGGTCGATGCCGCGCCCGTGCTGACGAGCCACGACCCCGCGCCGGCTCGACCGCGAAGCCCTTCCTCTTGCGCTTGGGCATTCCGGATCTCAGCGATGCCGACCGGTCGGTGCATGAGGCCTCGCCGCTCGGCATCGACCATTTCCTGGTGCCGAAGACGGTGCGCCAGGTCCGGCTGGCGATCGACCAGCCGGAGCATGCCGTGGTGACGATGCAGCCCTATCACCCGGACAAGCCCTTCGCACCCGGCGTCGGCAGCCGCGGCGCCATCGAAAAGACCTCGCGCGATCCTTTCGTCGCGGTGACGCCGGAAGCAGCCGCCTCGGATGACGAGACCTCCGAGGAAGGCGGCGACAACAATGACTCCAGCAACAAGGACGATGCCGACCAGTCGCCCGACACGCCGGCCAAGCCCGAAGCCGGCTCGGCCGATCCGGAAGGGCGCTGGCTGGTCACGGTCGAGCGCACCCCGGGGGCGCGCTATCGGCTGGAGATACTGAACCAGGACAATGACGAGCTCAGCCTGACGATCGACAATCCGGGCGATGCTTATGCCCTGGCCGTGGTCCGGCCGGGTGCCGGCGAGGATGCGATCGACCCGACTGCCTTGGTGCTGCGCGACGGCGGCAAGGAGAGTTCCAAGGTCGTGGCCGCCTCGGTGCTGGAACTCGACAGCGCCTTGCCCTGGCGCCGGCATTTCAACCTGCTGGGCGAGCAGGAAATGCTGATGCACACGACCAAGCCGCTCGATCTCAAGGTCGAGAGCCTGGACGCGGCCCCGCAGGCGGCACAGGCCGATTTCATCGTCGGGCCGGCCGTGACCGCACCCGGCAAAGGCACGCTGCAAGTCCGGCCGAAGCCGTCGGGCGGGGTGTGGAAGCTCGATCCCGGCTATTACCTGCTGACGGTGCAGCCGAAACAAGGGGCACTCGGAATCCTGACCCTGTCGCTCCATGCCGACAAGACGGAAGCGGCCAAGGCGGATAGTTCGCGCCTGCCGGCTCCCGTCTTTGCCAATCTCGCCAGCCAGAAAAATACCGGGCTCAGCCTGCATTCCCTGCCGCGCGGCGGCGATGGTCAAGCTCGCGGAGGTCGGCTCGCTGAAGCTGGTCGCCGAAGATGGCACCGACCTCCCGCTCGTCCTCGACGGCCAGCCCGCCGCCGCTCATCCGGCGATCACGGCCGGTGCCCATAGACTGAGCGTCGCCGGCGAGCCCGGCAAGACCAGCTATCTTTCGCTGGGCTTCCTGCCCGAGTCGCGCAAGCCCGAGACCAAGCTGCCGCCGATCCCGGCCGACCAGATTTCGCCGCCCGATCTGCCCAAGCGCGCACCCGGCCCGACGGTCTTCATGGATCTGGCCCAGAACCAGAGCACGACTTTCGCCGTGCCGGTCGACCATGCCGCCCTCTATCGGGTCGAGACGACCGGGCTGGTCGAGACGGAAGGTGCCTTGCGCACCCGCATCCTGCCCAGCCTGGCCAGCGACCAGGCCGACGGCACCGGGCGGAATTTCCTGCTGCAGCAATATCTGCGCGAAGGCGACTACCAGCTGACGGTCAAGGCGCCGGGCAAATCCTATGGCCGGGTCGGGCTCGTCATCGGCGAGACGCCGGTCGCCGAGCAGGGCCTCTTGGTGAATGACCTGCCGGCCCGGTTGACGCTGCAGCCGAGCAAGGGAGCGCTCTATCGTTTCCATATCGAAACGGAAGGCGACTATAGCCTGCACGCCCAGGGCCTCGGTCATGGCTTTGCCATGCGGCTCGACGATGCCGAGGGCTGGCCGCTCCTCGCACCCGGCTCGACGGCCGAGACGCAGCTGAGTTTCCGGCCGGGCGATTACCAGATGGTGCTGCTGCCCGGCGCGGTCGAAGAGCGGGCCGTGACGCTGCTGCACCGGATCGAGAAGCCGGTCGAGCACTCGGGCCATGGGCCGTTCGACGCTGCTTTCGCGACCGATCTGGAAAACCGCTGGCTGGAGCCGGAGAGCGGCCAGCAGCGCGCGCCCGATCGCTGGCGCTTCACGCTGGCGGCACCGGCCGAGCTGACGCTGTCGATCGGCAGCGGCATGAAGGCGGTGCTGACCGGGCCGGGCGAGGCCAAGGACCGCTTTGCGACGACGGACAAGGCCTGGACCGGCAAGCTGCCGGCTGGCGACTATGTCGTCGAGGCGGCGAGCGACAAGCCCAACAACCGGGTCGACTACACGCTGCGGCTGGAGACGGCCGAGCTGGTCGCAGGCCAGCGGCGCAGCCTGCAGGCGCCAGGCGAGCTGAAAATCTCGCTCGCCGGCGACCGGCAGATCGAGCTGGCCTCCTTCGGTGCGGCGGATGTTCAGGGCCGGCTCTACGATGCTGCCGGGAAGCTGGTCGCGGCCAATGACGACCGCGACAATGACTGGAATTTCGCGATCGCCGGCAGCTTCGCGCCGGGGCTTTATACGCTGCATGTCGATCCGGTCGGCGCCAAGAACGCCCAGACCGAAATCGCGCTGACCCAGCCGGAAGAAGTGGTCGAGCAGCCGGTCGCCTTCGACACTTCGGTCTCCTATGGCGACGGCAAGATCCATGTCGTGCCGCTGCCCGAGAGCAAGCCGGGCAGCCTGCTGCTGCTCGGCGCCGAGGCACCGGTGCCGGTCGGGCTGGCGGTCGAGGCCAAGGATGGCAGCGCGCCGTGGCAGCGCGTCGCGGCGACGACCGGCGACTCGCCCTATCTGGCCGTGCCGCGCAGTGCGGCCGGGCGGCAATATCGCGTGCGGGTCTGGCCGGTCGATCACGGCAAGACGCCGGTGGCACTGACGGCGAGTGCAGCTTCGCCGGCGACAGCAAGCGAATCCGGCCTGGCTGCGGGCGCCTCGCTGGCGGCGGTCAAGCTCGGCGGTCGTTCGGTTGCGGCGCTGGCCGTGACGCTGGATCGGCCGGGCGTGCTGCAGCTGGCGACGGTGCCGGCTGGGCTCGGCTGGACCGGCACGGCAGAAAGCGGGCTCGGACATGACCCGTTCGGCAGCCTGGTGGCGCCGGCTGGCACGCTCTGGCTGGTTGCGGCCGAGCCGCTCAAGGTGACGGCCAAGCGCATCGACCCGGCCGCGGCGCCGATGCGCGTGACGCTGGGACAAGGTGCGGCACTGCAACTGCCGCTGGCCGAGGATCGCGATCATCCGGCCTTGTGGCGTGCTGAAGGGCAGGGTGGTCAGCCCGGCATCGCCATCGCGTCGGACGGCAATGCGCCGCTGCTGATGGCGGCCGGGGCGGACACGGGTGCGCTCGCGACCGCCTACAGTTTCGCGCCGGCGGGGCTCGCCAAGCCGGTGCTGAAGCTGTGGCAGGCCGGGGCAGAGCTGGACACGCTGCCGGTCACGGTGACGCGCATCGGTTTCGCGACGCCGCGCAAACTGCCGGCCGCGATCGGGTTGACCGACGGCAAGCTCGGCAAGCGCGAGGCGGTCGAGCTCGACCTGCCGTCCGGGCCGAAGCGCCTGGCGCTGGCCGTGCCCGCCGAGGCGGCGATCGTGCTGCTGCAGAACGGCGCGCCGCAACGGCTGATCCACAGCAGCGGTACGGCCCAGGACATCGTCGAGACCACGGCCGAAGCGGCGCTGGTGCTGAACACGCGGGACGAGGAAGCGCCCTTCACCCTCTCGGTCGAGCCGATCGCCGCCATCGCTCCGGCGTTGGCGCCGGGTCAGAGCGTGACGCGCTACAATGCGGTGCCGGCCGTCCTCCAGTTGAACGCTGAGTCAGGGTCCGCCCTGCCGCTGCGCGCGGCCGGTGCGGTGCGCGAGCTGACCGCAATCGACGGCGCCGGCAAGGTCACGCGCGGCGCTGCTGCCCTGGCCGGTCCGGGCAGCCTGATCGATGTCTCGGTCAAGCCCGGACTGCTGGCGCTGTCGCGCGATGCCGCGACCGAGGATGCGGCCAAGCCCGACCAGGAAGTCACACCGCCTGCCGCCGTGGCGCTCGACGGCAAGCGCAAGATCCTGCGCCTCGCCGCGGGTGCCGCGCGGCTGGTCCATGTCGAGACCGAGGCGCCGATCGTGCTCCGAAGCCGCAGCGCCAAGGCGCCGACCCTGTTCGCGACCGGGGCGCAGCTCAACCTGGTGCTGGGCGAGGGCAAGAGCGCCGATCTGGAGATCGAGCCGGCCGGCGGCGGCGTGCTTTCGGGCCAGGCCCGGTTCGACGCCGTGACGCCGACGCCGATCACCGATGGGCTCGGGCCGAAGCTGCGCCTGCCGCCGGGCCAGTCGCGCCTCTTCAGCTTCACAGTCAAGGAAGAGCGCGCGATCGGCGTCGGCGTGCGCGCTTCGGTCGATATCGCCTCCTGCCGGTTGCTCAATGCGGCCGGCGAGGAGATCGGGCGCGGGCTGGTGCATATGCACACGCTGAAACCCGGAACCTATCTGCTCGCGGTCGATGTGCCGGCGGATGGCGTTGCGGTCGATATCGAGCCGGCGCTGGTCGGCCTGACACCGCCCGATAAAGGCCCGCCGGACGAGGTCAAGGCGCAATATCTCGCGCTCACCAGCGCGCAAGCCAAGTAGGAGACCGGTCCGATGATCCGCGCTTACGCATCGTGGCTGCGCCTGGTCGGCCTCTCGCTCGCCTTGCTGATGCTGTCCGTTTCCGGCGTGGCCGATATCCCGCGCCAGCCGCAAGGGGCGGCCATGGTGCCGGACAAGTTCCTGCGCCGCTGGGATCCGGTGACGATCTTCTTCGACAAGGATACCGGCCCGGCCAAGGGCGGGGCGGAGGATGCGCCGCAGCGTTATGCCAGCATCACCCCCACGCAGCCGGGTGCGTGGAGCTGGCTCAATGCCAAGACGCTGCAGTTCCGGCCTTCGGCACCCTGGCCGGCGCTCGGCCGCTTCACGGTCAAACAGGGCGACAAGAGCACGGAGCTGATCCGGCTGCTCGATCCGACGACCAAGACCCTGCCGGCCAATGGCGCCCAGAATCTGGAACGGGTCGAAAGCCTGACCCTGCATTTCGCCGAGCCCTTGGAGACCAAGGCGCTGGCGCAGATGCTCGATATCGCGCTGACGCCGCTGCCCGGACTCGATACCAGCCAGACGCGGCATTTGACCCCGCGCGATTTCGACATCAAGCCGGTCGAGCGCGCCAAGGCGAGCGACGAGGCGGCCTATGTCATCGAGCTGCACCAGCCGATACCGAACGGCATGCGCGTCGTGGCCGCGCTGGGCCTGGCGCCGGAGCCCGGCCTCGAAGGCACGGTCGAGCGCATCGAATTCACCACCGCCGAGGCGTTCCGCCCGATCCTGGTTGGCTGCAACAACCAGCGTGTGCCCCTGGCTTCCGACGGAACGGTCTATGACCAGACCACCGCACTCGCCTGCAAGACCGAAGGGACCCAGGAAGCCGCACCAGCTCAGGCCTCCGACGATGACGAGCAGCAGGCCGAGGGCGACCAGCCCGCCGCCGGCGATACGCCCGCGTCCGACAGCGCGGACGATGACTACGGCGCCGAGAGCAACGGCACCATCATCGACGCCCATCCCCGGAAGCCCGGCAAGGTGTCGAGCAAGGAAGAGCCGGCGCAGGGCGCCGGCGCTGTGCAGCGCACCGATGCGGCGCGGACGGCGCCCTCGGCCAAGCGCGAGCTGGTCGTGCAGTTCTCGGCCGTGCTGGGGGCGGTCGATCCGCTGGCGGCGCGCAACCTGGTGCGCATCACCCCCTCGGTCGAAGAAATCCAGAGCAAGGTCGTGGGCGACCAGCTGCGGCTCAGCGGCAAGTTCAAGACCGACACGCTCTACGAGGTCGCCCTCGAACCGGCGCCGCTCAAGGACAAGATCGGCCGCGACCTGGTCATGCCCGGGCATAGCGTCGCCTGGCTTTATTGGCCGGCCGAGCCGGATTTCCTGCAACTGGTCCAGGGCAACGGCATGGTCGAGCGCTTCGGGCCGCAGATGGTGCCGGTGCATGGCCGCGGCTATGCGGCGGCCGATGTCAGGATTCACGCGATCGACCCGCAGGACCGCTCCTTCTGGCCGTTCCCGACCCAGCCGATCGCGACCAATGACGATGATCGGCCGCCGACGACCGGCGAGACGGTCGAGCCCTGGAAGGCCCCGGAAACCATCCGGCCGGACGAGATCAAGGACCAGTTGGCACGGCTGGGCTCGCCCAGCGTGTCCTCGCTCCTGAAGCTGCCGCTGACCCCGCTCGGCACCTCGGCGCATTTCGGCCTCGACCTGGCGCCGTCGCTGACGCGCATCGCGGGCAAGGAGAAGCCGGGCACCTATCTCATCGGCGTGCGGGCGCTCGACAAGCCGGGCGAGCGCAGCTGGACGCGTGTGCAGGTGACCGATCTCAGCCTGACCGTGGTCGAGGCCGATGCCGGCATCCGGGTCTTCGTCACCTCGCTCAACGATGGCAAGCCGGTCGACAAGGCGCATCTCCGCTTCGACGGCACGACACCCAAGGGCTGGCGCCAGATCGACGCCGGCGACACTTCGGCCGACGGGCATCTCGACTGGGCCGGCGGCGGCAAGGACTTTACCCTGCGCCGCGTGGTCGTGACCAAGGGCGACGATACGCTGGTGATCGATCCGCAGCAGGCGCCCGACCGCTATTCGGTCGCCGGCTGGTATCCCTCGCCATCGAGCTGGCTCGAATGGACCAGCAACCCGGCCGACCGGCATCCGAAGCCGCGCGCGCTCTGCCATATCTTCACCGAGCGGCCGATCTACCGGCCGGATGATCCGGTCCATATCAAGGCCTATATCCGCCTGCTGCAGGATGGCCTGCTCAAGCCCGGCGGCCAGGACATCAAGACCGAAGTCGTGGTGAAAGGCCCGGACGACGCCGAATGGCGCTATCCGGTCAAGGCGGATGCCAATGGCAGCCTGCATTATCTCTTCGACGAAAAGACCCAGGCGACCGGCCTCTACCAGGCCCGCATCGAGCTCGACGGCCATCAATGCGCGCTGATCGGCTTCAAGAAGGACGCTTATCGCCTGCCGCGCTTCCAGGTGCGCTTCGACGCGCCGCGCTCGATCCCGCTCGACAAGCCGGCCGATATCGGCATGACGGCGACCTATTATGCCGGCGGCCCGGCCGGCGACCGGCCGGTGCGCTGGCGGGTAACACAGTTCCCCTATGCCTTCACGCCGGAGCCGCGCGACGGCTTCACCTATGCGACCGATGCCCGCTTCCAGGCGCATAGCGGGTTCGATTCGAGCGCTGCGATCGAACGCGAGGACAAGACCGACGGCGAAGGCCGGTCCAAGCTGGTGCTCGACCCGACGCGCGAGCGTTCGGCCGCCCCGCGGCGCTATGTCGTCGAGGCGACCGTCACGGGCGACGACGACAAGACCGTGACCAATACCCAGGATGTGCTGGCCCTGCCGCCTTTCGTGCTGGCGCTCAAGGCGCCGCGCTATCTGGAACAGGCCAAGTCGATCCCGATCGAGGCGCTGATGGTCGATGGCGACGGCAATCCCATCGCCGGCCGCAGCATCACGCTGCGCCTGAAGCAGCGGCAATGGAGCTCGATCCTCGAAGCCAGCGACTTCACCGACGGCAAGCCGAAATACCATACCGAGGTGCTGGACGAGCAGCGCATCGAGCGGAGCATCACCTCAGGCAATGACCCGGTGAAGCTCGATTTGCCGATCACCGAGGCCGGTGTCTATATCGTCGAACTCGATGCCGCGGATTCGTTGGGCCGGCACCAGATCGTCAGCGTCGATCTCTTCGCCGGCGGCAGCAATGCCGTGACCTGGTCGCGCCCGCCGGCCCAGGTCTTCAAGGTGACGCCGGACAAGCCATCCTATGCGCCGGGCGAGACCGCCAATCTGGTGCTGGAAAGCCCGTTCCAGAACGGCTCGGCCCTCGCCATCGTCGAAACGCCGGATGGCAAGAATCGCTATGACTGGGTCGAGGTCAAGAACGGCTACGGCAAATACAGCCTGGCCATCGACAAGGCCTATATGCCGCGCCTGCCGGTCCATTTCGCGCTGATGCGCGGCCGGCTGAAGGGCGAGCAGAAGCCGGGGCAGATGGATCTGCTGCGGCCGGAAACCATCGCCGCGACCGCCTGGGTCGGCGTCAAGCCGACGGCCAATATCGTCACCGTCGCGGTCCAATCACCGGCCCAGGCGCAGCCGGGCGACACGGTCGATTTGACCGTCAAGCTCAGCGACGAGAACGGCAAGCCGCTCGCCGGCGAGGTCACGCTCTGGCTGATCGACCAGGCCGTGCTGGCGCTGGCCAAGGAGGCGCCGCTCGACCCGCTGCCCAATTTCATCCGCGACCGCGGCAGCCGCGTCGCCTTCGCCGATACGCGCAACATGCCCTATGGGCTGTTGCCGCTCGACGAGGATCCGGGCGGCGATGTCGGCGAGGGCGACCAGAACCTGCTCAACAAGGTCACGATCCGCAAGAATTTCCAGCCGGTGCCCTATTACAACCCGGCGCTGATGGTCGATGCCAGCGGCAGCGTCACGGTCCATGTCAAGCTGCCGGACGATCTGACCATCTTCAAGATCCGCGCCAAGGCGGTCAGCGGCCCGGACCGCTTCGGCTTCGCGACCGGGCAGATCCAGGTCCATCTGCCGGTCATCGTCGAACCCAATCTGCCGCGCTTCGTGCGGCCGGGCGACCAGTTCGCGCTCTCCGGCATCGGCCGCATCACCGAAGGGGCAGGCGGACCGGGCCAGGCGCAGCTGAAGCTCGACGGGCTCGACCTCAAGGGCCCGACCACGGCGAGCTTCGACTGGCAGCCGGGCAAGCCGCAGCATTTCGATTTCCCGGTCACGGTGCCGAGCCCCGGCTATACCGAAGACGGCTCGCTCGCCCGCACGGCAGCACAGGTGACGCTCGGCGTCGAGCGCAGCAGCGACCATGCCCGCGACGCCTTCCAGGTCGATCTGCCGATCCGGCCCGACCGCGCGGTCGAGCATCGGCGCGAGCTGGTCGATCTGACCAGCGCACAGCCGTTCGACATCAAGCCGGCCGAGGGCGGCGCCCGGCCGGGCACGCTCCGGCACGAGATCACGCTGTCGACCGAGCCGGCGCTGGTTCGGCTCGCCGCCGGGCTCAATTATTTGCGCGAATACCCTTTCGGCTGCACCGAGCAGCGCGTCAGCCTGGCCCGGGCCGAACTCGGCGCCAAGCAATTCGCCGACGCGATGGGCAAAGGCGGCGATACACGGACCAAGCAGAGCGTCACCGAGACCGTCGAATGGATCGGCACGGTCACCGACCAGAATGGCCTCGTCGCCTTCTGGCCGGGCGGCAAGGGCACGGTCTGGCTGACCGCCTGGTCGGTCGAGTTCCTGGTCGAGGCCAAGGCCGCCGGCTTCGCGGTCGATCCGACGCAATTCGGCGCGCTGACCAAGGCGCTGCACCAGGCGCTGCGCTCGGATTACGCCGATTTCGTCGGCGGTGCGGAATATGTCGAGCGCGCCTGGGCGCTGGCGGCGCTGGCTTATGCCGGTGATCTCGACCGCGGCTATGCCGCCGAGCTGGGCCGCAAGGTCGATGCGCTCTCGACCGAGGGCGTTGCCGAAGTGCGGCTTGCGTTGGCCAACGGCACGGCGGCCGATGCGCCGCTGATCAAGACGTTGGACGACGCGCTGTGGAACGGCCTGATCGTCAAGCAGCGGGACGGCACCCAAATCTATGGCGGGCTGCAGGATCAGAGCTGGCGCAACCGCTCGCCGCGCATCCTGCCGTCTGAGACGCGCATCGTCGCCGAGATGCTGCGCGCCGAGGCCAAGCAGGATGATCCGCGCCGTCGCCTACTGGTCGAGGCACTGGTGACACTCGGCAAGGGCGATGGCTGGGGCAACACCAACAGCAATGCCGCAGCCCTGCTGGCGCTGGCCCGCTTCGCCTCGGGCAATACCGGGACGCCGGCGCAGAGCGTCGCGGTCGCCCTGCCGGGCGGCGCCCAGCAGGCCAATCTCGGCGGCGACCATCCGCTGCAGAGCTACATCACGCGCGATGCTGGTGCGGTCTCGGTGACGGCCGCGGGGGCGACCGCCGAGCACCCGGTCACGGTGCGCAGCGACCTCGCCTGGCTGCCGCAGGGCGATGGCAGCACGGTGGCTGCCGTCGCCAGCGGCTA
>Ga0302314_10022453_pt1 | contig 10347 bp, 8 predicted proteins | sample III_Palsa_N2_3_FD_200533 | JGI IMG/M metagenome (GOLD analysis project Ga0302314, IMG submission 200533) | Peat permafrost microbial communities from Stordalen Mire near Abisko, Sweden - III_Palsa_N2_3 | ecosystem: Environmental > Terrestrial > Soil > Palsa > Peat permafrost | place: Sweden... | reverse complement strand
GCCCGTACGACCGGCCCCGTCGCTCACTCGCCTGCCAGGAATGGCGCCCAGGTGCTGATCGACACCTTGCTCGCGCTGGGCGTGGACACCGTGTTCGGCTATCCCGGCGGTGCGGTGCTGCCGCTCTACGACGCGCTGTTCGACCGACCGCGCCTGCGCCACATCCTCGTTCGCCACGAGCAAGCCGCCGTCCATGCCGCGCAAGGCTATGCACGCTGCACCGGACGGCCTGGCGTGGTGTTCGTCACCTCCGGCCCCGGCATGAGCAACACGACGACCGGCCTGCTCGACGCCCTGTGCGACTCCACGCCCATCGTCTGCATCTCCGGCCAGGTATCGACATCGTCCATCGGCACCGACGCCTTCCAGGAATGCGACGCCCTCGGCATCTCGCTGACGGTGACCAAGTGGAACGCGCAGGTACGCCACGCCGACGATCTCGAGGCAACGCTGCGCAAGGGCTTCGCCATCGCCTGTGGCGGCCGGCCCGGTCCGGTGCTGATCGACGTGCCGAAGGACGTTCAGCTGCAGCCTGTCGGTCGCGTCGACAACGCGCCGCCACGCAGGGGCGTGATGGCCGATGCGAATCGCGCCAGGGTGCCTGTGACCGCATTGAGGGATGCGGCGCGGCTCATCCGCGACGCGAAGCGCCCGGTGCTGTACGGCGGCGGCGGCCTGGTCAACTCGGGCGTCGGCGCGTGCGCGGCCTTCACGGAACTCGCGCGGCGCACGGGCATGCCGTGCACCCTCACGTTGATGGGCCTGGGCGCATTCCCCGCATCCCACCCCCAGTGGCTGGGCATGCTCGGCATGCACGGCACGCTGGAGGCGAACCTGGCGATGCACGGGGCCGACCTGGTCGTGTGCGTGGGCGCGCGCTTCGACGATCGCGTGACGGGGCGCACCGACCTTTTCTGTCCGACCGCGAAGTTCATCCACATCGACATCGACCCGACGTCCATCAACAAGGTCGTGTGGACCGACGTCCCGCTGGCGGGCGACTGCCAGGTGCTCCTGGAGGGCCTGCTCGATGCGCTCGGGCCGACGGCCTTCGACGCGACGCATCTGGCCCCCTGGTGGTCGCAGATAGCCGAATGGCGCGCGCAAGCGTCGCTCGCGTTCGAAGACACGCCCGATGTCATCGCGCCGCAGGCCTTGATTGTCCGACTGCAGGCGGCACTGGCGGGCCGCGACGCGATCGTCTCCACCGACGTGGGCCAACATCAGATGTGGGCGGCGCAGCACCTGCGTTTCGACGCGCCGCGGCGCTGGCTCACGTCGGGTGGTGCGGGCACGATGGGCTACGGGTTGCCCGCGGCGATCGGCGCGCAGATCGCGCATCCGGACAAGCTGGTCGTGTGCGTGAGCGGCGATGCATCGATCCAGATGAACATCCAGGAGATGGCCACCGCGGTGCAGCACCGCACCCCGGTGAAAGTGGTGCTGTCGAACAATGGCTACATGGGCATGGTTCGGCAATGGCAGGAGTTGAACCACGGTGGGCGCTACAGCCACAGCTACACCGACGCGTTGCCGGACTTCGTGATGGTGGCGAAGGGTTTCGGCTGGCAGGCGCGGCGCGTCGATCGCCGGGACGAGCTCGAGGAGGCGCTGAGCGAGTGCCTGGACAGCACCGGGCCGTTCTTCCTGGACGTGCGTGTCGCCGCCGATGAGAACTGCTATCCGATGATGCCGGCAGGGCGTGGCCACGACGAAATTCTGCTGTCGAAGGGAAGAGCCTGGCGATCAACCGGGCTGGCCACGGGCGCATGACCTCGCGGTGAATGCGACGCTACAAACGTGGCCCGATCGACGCTGTCCCGATGCTCGGGGGCAAACCTTCAGCACTCATTCGCGCGCGGACGTCAGCACACGCTCGATACGCTTGTCAGGTACCAACCAGAGCAGCGCGACTCCGACATAGAAAGCTTGCGCCAGACCTGGCGCGAAGAACGACGAGACGATGCCCGCCAGGTACATCACAGGCGAAATGCGCCCTTTGAGGTCGGTCCCGAGCGCGCGCTGCAGGAGTGAGTCGGGCCCCTGCGCATGGATGATCTGCCTTTGCAGAAGCACCCACGCGATGGCCGCCATCGAGAGTATCAAACCGTAGGCCGCCGACGGCAGTGCTGCAAAGTGGTTCTCACCCATCCACGCCGTGGCAAACGGAAATAGCGACAACCAGAACAGCAGGTGAAGATTGGCCCACAACATGCCGCCAGTCACGCGAGACGCTGCCTGGAGCAGGTGGTGATGATTCGACCAATAGATGCCGACGTAGACGAAGCTCAGCACGTAGCTCAGGAACACGGGCATCAGTGGCCGCAGGGCATCGATGTCGGCGCCATGGGGAACCTTCAGCTCCAGCACCATGATCGTGATGATGATCGCGAGCACGCCATCGCTGAAAGCCTCGAGCCGAGCCTTGTTCATTCTTCACCTTTCCGTAGGTAGCCGGCGTATTCGAGCATGGCGCGCCCGGCATGTTCCGGCCCCTTGCAAGCGACCGCCCGGCCTCAGCCCCGCGACCTGAAGACCGTCAACAGCCAGCCGAATCGATCGGCTCGGGCGGTACGCACCATCTCGCGGGGCGGGCGGAATTCGGCCGATGGGACCTGGGGCACGGGCATGGGCGAGCGCAGGAGGGGCCGCCGCTTCGACTGCTTCGCGAGCGACGGTGCGGAGAACGGCGCCGGCGCCTTCGCCGTCGCTTCCATTTTCTCCGAGGCATCCCAGGCCGCATTCACCCAGTCGAGGACGGGTTGCCATTGCGCCAGGTCGGCCGCCACCTTGGCCGCCGGGAGGTCGAACAGTGTCATGCCTTCCTCGGCGCAGCGCGGATAGACCTGGGATTCGCGCAGCGAGCCGATGTACGGCAGTCCGTTCTGCGCGGCCCACGCTTCGAGTCGTTGGGCGCCCTTGGTGCGTGCGTCGAGCCGCATGCCCACCAGGGCTACCTGGCAGCGACCGCTGGCCACGCGTGGCAGCGTCATCAGTTCGGCGTAGCAGTCGGCGGCGGATTCGCGATCGAAGATGGAATCGCACACCGGCATCAGGATCGCGTCCGCGCCCATCACGACCCGGGCCAGGTCGAAGCCGTGCAGACCTCCGGGCGTATCCAGCACGGCGTGCGTGATGCCGACCGGTGGCCGCATCACGCTCTGCGCGCCGACGGCCCAGCCGACGATGGTGGGGCAGTTGGACAGGGGTTGCACCGCCCTGCGGCGCAGCCACGCCAGCGAAGACTGCTGGCGGTCGACATCGCCCAGCATCACGCGCAGCCCGAGCCGGGCGCAGTAACCCGCCAGGTGGCTGGCCAGCGTGCTCTTGCCGCTTCCACCTTTGCGATTGATGACGGCTACGACTGGCATGGGCGTGGGAGGCGGAGGGCGCCTTTCGAGAGCGATGCGTCGGATGAACGGAGCCCGGGGCGTCACCGCCACGAACTCGACCATTGTGAGCCCGTTGGCCCGCGCGGCGCATGGCGTGCGCGTAACGGATCGTGAGATCGGTCTCGCATCCGCATTCCGGGCAATGCCCGCAGGGGCCTGTTTCAACTGAAACAGGAGCGACTTCGTCTGTAGCGCGCAGCGCTGCGAACGACATCGCCGCGCAGCGCACGGGGCGGACATTGGAGTGACCGATGGCACGTACGTTGCCGTCCTCGACCCCCTCGGGAGACCGCCCATGATCAATCGCCGCATGTTCTCGTCGACGCTCGCCGCAGGCGCGGCCGCGTCCGTCCTCGCCACCGCCGCGCGTGCGCAAGACAGCGTCGCCCCGGCGGCAGCGCGCGCGCCGCTGCGCGTGCGCAACGTGGTGCTGGTGCACGGCGCCTACGCCGACGGCTCGTGCTGGAGCGACGTCGTCGGTCGCCTTCAGGCCGCGGGGCTGCGCGCGACCGCGGTGCAGAACGGGCTGCTGTCGCTGGACGCGGACGTCGCCGCGACGCGCCGCGTGCTGGCGCGCCAGGACGGGCCCACGGTGCTGGTCGGCCACTCGTTCGCCGGCATGATCATCAGCGAGGCCGGCGTGCATCCGAACGTGGCCTCGTTGGTCTACGTGGCGGCGCGCGGGCCCGATGCGGGAGAGGACTACGCCGCGCTCGCGGCCAGGTATCCGCGTCCGCCGGCCAGTGCCGGCCTGGTGACGGTCGACGGCTTCGCGCAGCTGAGCGAGGAAGCCTTCCTCAAGTACTTCGCAGGCGACGTCGACCCGGTGCGCGCCCGCGTCCTCTACGCCGTGCAGCAACCGGTCTCGGCCACGTTGTTCAGCGGCAGGACCACGGTCGCGGCCTGGCGCTCGAAGCCGAGCTGGTACCAGGTCTCGAGCAACGACATGACGATCGATCCCGACCTGCAGCGTTTCATGGCCGCCCGCATGAAGGCCCGCACCATCGAGCTGGCGTCCAGCCATGTGTCGCTGATCTCGCACCCGCGGGAGATCGCCGAGCTGATCCTGGAGGCGGCGGCGAACAGCTGAGCGACCAGGGGGTGGCGACGACCGGAAAGGGCGCCGCCGCGTCCGTTCAGAACACCGCGTGTCCCGTGATGGCCGCCGGCAGCCATGTCGAGAACGCCGGCACGTAGGTGACCAGGTTGATCGCCACCCAGATCGCCAGGTAGTACGGCCAGGCGGTGCGCGTGGCCTGGCCCATCGAGATCTCGCCGATCGCGCAGCCCACGAACTGCACCGTGCCGACGGGCGGGTGTACGAGGCCCAGCGCGCAATTGAGCAGCAGCATCATGCCGAACTGCACCGGGCCGACGCCCATCTGGATCGCCAGCGGCAGCAGCAGCGGCGTGGTGATCAGGATGTGCGCGGCCATGTCCAGGAACATGCCCAGCACGATCTGGATGATGTTGATGTACAGCAGCATCAGCCACGGCTGCTTGGTCGCATCGAGCAACAGCGACTGGATGCCGTCCGGAATCTCGAGGTAGGCCATCTGCCAGCGCAGCATGTTGGACACGCCGATCAGCAGCAGGATCACACCCGTGGTGCGCGCCGCCTTGCCCAGCGCGTGCCACAGCTTGACGCGCGTCATGGTGCGGTACACCACGATCGTGAGGAACAGCGAGTACGCCACGGCGATCGCCGCCGCCTCGGTGGCGGTGGTGACGCCGCCCATGACGCAGCCCAGGATGATGACGATGATGGCCAGGCCGGGCAGCGACGCGATGCCGGTGCGCAGCACCGTGCCCCAGCCCGGGAACATGCGTATCATCGAGCTGCCGTCCTCGCGTTTCGGATAGCCGCAGCGCACCGCCTGCCAGTAGGCGGCCACGAGCATGCACACCATGATCCAGAAGACGGGGATCAGGCCGGCGAACATCAGGTCGCCGATCGACACGCCCTTGATCGTGTGGCCGGCGATCTCGCCCGCGGCCGCCTGCGCCGCGAAGGCGTAGATGATCATGTTGTGCGACGTGGGCATCAACGCGCCGGTGAGCGACGCGTGCGTCGTCACGTTGACGGCGTAGTCGGCGCCGTAGCCCTCGCGCTTCATCAGCGGGATCATCACGCCGCCCATCGCCGACGTGTCGGCCACCGGCGAGCCGGAGACGCCGCCGAACAGCGTGCTGGCGATCACGTTGGCCAGCCCGAGCCCGCCGCGCACGTGGCCCGTGAGGCTGCGCGCGAAGTTCATGATCTTGTCGGCGATGCCGCCGTGCAGCATCAGCTCGCCCGAGAAGATGAAGAACGGGATCGCGAGGAACGAGAACACGTTCATGCCCGACACCATCATCTGCACCGCCGTGGCGATGGGCAGGCCTTCGCTGAAGAAGGCGGCCAGGCAGGCGAGCCCGATGGCGAACGCCACCGGCACGCCCAGCAACAGCAGGACGACGAAGGTGGAACAGAGCAAAGTCAGGGCCATGGAGTCGTCTCAGTCCTGCGCGGCGGGAGCGCGGCGCAGCATGCGGTCGATCGAGAACAGCGCGATCAGCGCGCCGGCGATGATCAGGGGCAGGTAGCGCCACGCCTCGGAGATGCCCAGCGTCGGGATCAGGTTGTCGTACGTGGACTGGGCCATCTCGAAGGCGCCGTACAGGATCACGCCCGCGAACACGAGCGTGGACAACGCGACAAGGCGCGCGATCCCGTTGCGCACCACGGGCGGCAGGCGATCGACCAGCGAGTCGAGGCCGATGTGGCCGGCGTCGTGCGCCACGGCGGCGGCACCGAACATCGACACCGAGATCACCAGCAGCAACGCGAGCTGCTCGACATAGGGCGGCTCGTTGTTGAAGACGTAGCGCATGATGACGCCGTACAGCACGACGATGCCCAGGCCCGCGAGGCACAGGCGGGCGATCACCAGCACGATGGCGGACAGGCGGGCGTTGAGATGGGCAAGCCAGATCATGGGAGCTCCGGAAAGCGACAGTCGCGCGACCCGCAGCGTCGCGGGTCGCGCGCGCAGGCTCACTTCGTGTTGACGATATCCTGCACGACGCTGCGGATCTCCGGCGTCGTCATGTACTTGTTCCACACGGGCTTCTCGGCGTCGACGAAGCTCTTCTTGTCGATCTGCGACGCCGGGATGATCGTCACGCCGGCCTTGAGCACCGACGCGCGCGCCGCCGTCTCCTTGGCTTCCCACAGCTTCTGGTAGTACGGCACCGAAGCCTTGGCGGCCTTGCGCAGCGAGGCTTGCTCGTTGGGCGTCAGCGTGTCCCACACCTTCTTCGAGAACACCAGCACCTCGGGCGACATCACGTGCTGCGTCTCCGAGAACACCGGCGCCGACTCGTAGTGCTTCATCTCGTCGTAGGACGGGATGTTGTTCTCGGCGGCGTCGAGCAGGCCCGTCTTCAGGCCCGTGTAGACCTCGGCGAACGGCATCGGCGTCGGCGATGCGCCGACGGCCGTGATCAGGTCCACCCACAGGTCGGACGGCTGCACCCGCACCTTCAGGCCCTTCATGTCGGCCGCGCTGCGGATCGGCTTCTTGCCGTAGAACGAGCGCGCGCCGCTTTCGTACAGCGCCAGCCCGATGAAGCCGGCCTTGTCGAACGCGGCCAGGATCTTGTCGCCCTCCGGTCCGTACATCGTCTTGCGGAAGTGGTCGATGTCGCGGAACAGGAACGGCAGCGACGGGATCATCGACTCGGGCACGATGCCGTGGAAGGCAGCGCTGTTGACGCGCACCATGTCCAGCGCGCCGATCTTGACCTGTTCGACGGTGTCCTTCTCCGAGCCGAGCGCGCCGTCCGCGAACACCTTGATCTTGTCGCGGCCGCCCGTGTCGCGGGTCAGCTCGTCGCCCATGTACTTCACCGCCAGCGTGGTCGGATAGTCCTTGACGTGGATGTCGGCCGAGCGGAACTCGCGCGCGTGCGCGGCGGCGCAGGCGAGCGCGACCGCGGCGGCGAGCGCGAGGGAGCGGAACGTGCGGGTCTGGCGTTGGGTCATGGTTGTCTCCGGTTGTCGTCTTGTGTCGTGTCGTGGATCGAGATTCAGCGCGGCCGGAACGGCGTCTCGGCGAGCCCTTGCGTGCCGGGGCGCAGCGCGAAGACCTCGCCGGCGAGCTCGATGTCGTCGCCCTGCGCTTGCGCCGGCTGGATCGAGGTGACGAACAGCGTGTCGAGCGCGTCGCCACCGAAGCTGCACATCGAGGGCTTGCTCACTGGTACCGCGAGGCTGCGGTCGAGGCGGCCGTCAGGGGTATAGCGCAGCACGCGGGCACCGTCGTTGGCGCAGATCCAGTAGCCGCCGTCGATGTCGATCGCGGCGCCGTCGGGGCGGCCGGGCTGGTCGTGCAGGTCGGCGACGAGGCGGCGCTTGCCCACCGTGCCGTCGTCGCCGAGCGGCGCGTGCCAGATGCATTGCGACAGCGGGTGGCTGTCGCTCCACCACAGGCCGCGGCCGTCGGCGTCGAACGCGAGGCCGTTGGGCGTGTAGAGGTTGTCGATGTGCACCGCGGGAAAGCCGTGCGGGTCGAGCCGGTACATGCGGCCGGCGGCCACGTTGGCGCTCATGTCGCGCACCATGCTGCCGACCCAGAAGCGGCCGGCGCGGTCGCAGCGGCCGTCGTTGAAGCGCATGTCCGCACGCTCGTGACGCGCGGGAGCGAGCGTCGCCAGCGCCAGCGTGCCGTCGTCGTGCAGCGTGGCGTGCATGACGCGGGTCTCGAGCGCTGCGACGAGTCCGCCGTCGGCATGCAGGGCGACGCAGGCGACCCGTTCGGGCAGCGTCCACGCCTGCAGCTTGCCGTTGTCCAGGCGCAGGCGACGGATCGCGCAGGCCTCGATATCGACCCAGTACAGCGCGCGTTGCGCTGCGTCCCACAACGGGCTCTCGCCCACGCGGTCGCGGTGTCCGGGCAGCACGCGTTCTGCAACCGGAGCGTTCACTGCGGCGGCCCCTGGCGCACGAACGCGCCACCCTGGTAGATGACAGCCGGATCGGCGGGATCGCCGGCCGGCGTGCTGCGCTCGATCTCCGCGGCCCACGGCCCGGCGCTGTCCTGCGGCACGTAGCCGATGTGGCTGGCGGGCGCGTTGTCCCACCAGACGTGCGGATTGGCGCTGACGCCGCAGATCACGCTGTGGCCGACGTTCGGTGCGGTGAGTGCGGCCACCACCAGGCGCTCGAGGTCGTCGAAGCTCATCCAGGTGTGCAGCATGCGGCGGTCGCGCGGCGCCGGAAACGACGAGCCGATGCGCAGGCTCACGGTCTCGATGCCGTGGCGATCGAAGTACAGCTGGGCGAGGTCTTCGCCGAAGGCCTTGGACAGGCCGTACAGGCCGTCCGGCCGCGGTGGCGCGCCGGCCGCGATCACTTCGTCCTGGCGATAGAAGCCGGTCACGTGGTTGGAGCTCGCGAACACGACGCGGCGCACGCCGTGGCGGCGCGCGGCCTCGTACAGGTTGTAGGCGCCGACGATGTTGGCCGGCAGGATGGCTTCCCACGGCTGCTCGGTGGAGACGCCGCCCATGTGGATCACGGCGTCGACGCCCTCCAGCAGCGCCGACACCGCACTGGCGTCGGCGAGGTCGGCCGGCATCAACTCCTCGTGCGGCGCCGCGGCGCCGAGTGCGGCGACGTCCGACAGGCGCAGCACCGCGCAATGCGCGGGCAACCGGCGCCGCAACTCGCGGCCGAGTCCGCCGGCGGCACCGGTCAGCAGCAGGCGATGGAACGAGGACGGGGCGGCGGTCGAAGGCATGGCAGGGCGTCTTGTCTCTGTTGCGGGCAGTCGTCTGCCTGTCATATGTTGTCGTACAACTAGATTGGAATGTAGAGGCAACGTTAGCAGCGGTACAGAGGGTTAACCCAAACCGGCGCTACACATAGAGCGGCAAGCCTATGGAAATGATAGATGGAACGGTCGAGCTGCGGGCTTTCCCGAGGTTGATTGTTTCGCTCTTGTTATACGATGACTGACAACAAGGGATCAAATGTTGATCCTGAGCAACTGCCAGGAAGCAGTGGCCGACCCCTGCGGAGACAAACGCAATGACACCACAAGAGCTCAAGACCGTGCTTCAGGCGGGCTTGCTGTCCTTTCCGCTGACGGACTTCGACGCGTCGCTGCGCTTCGCGCCCGCGGCCTATGCCGACCGGCTCGAATGGCTGCAGCCGTACGGCGCCTCCGTGCTGTTCGCCGCCGGCGGCACCGGCGAGTTCTTCTCGTTGGAGCCGCAGGAGTTCTCGGACGTGATCCGCGTGGCGCTGGACACCTGCCGCGGCCGCACGCCCATCGTCGCGGGCGCCGGTGGGGGAACCACGCTGGCCATCAAGTACGCGCAAGAGGCCGAACGCCTCGGCGCGCAAGGCATCCTGCTGCTGCCGCACTACCTCACCGAGGGCAGCCAGCCGGGGCTCGTCGCACACATCGAGGCCGTCTGCCGCAGCGTGAAGATCGGCGTGATCGTCTACAACCGCGGCGCCTGCCGCCTGACGCCCGCCAGCCTTCAGGCGCTCGCGCACAGCTGTCCCAACCTGATCGGTTTCAAGGACGGCGTGGGCGACATCGAGAAGTTCGTCGCCGTGCGCCAGACCCTCGGCGAGCGCTTCGCCTACCTGGGCGGCCTGCCCACCGCCGAAATATTCGCCGCTGCCTACAAGGCGATGGGCTGCCCCGTGTATTCGTCGGCCGTCTTCAACTTCGCGCCGCGCCTGGCGATGGACTTCTACGCGGCCCACGCCGCCGGCGAGTCGGCCACCTGCGACCGCCTGATCCGCGACTTCTTCCTGCCCTACATCGCGCTGCGCAATCGCGGCGAAGGCTACGCGGTCTCGATCGTGAAGGCGGGGGCGACGATCGTCGGCCACTCCGCCGGCCCGGTGCGACCGCCCTTGTCCGACCTGCTGCCCGACGAGTTCGAGCAACTGCGC
>Ga0302314_10022451_pt1 | contig 10348 bp, 10 predicted proteins | sample III_Palsa_N2_3_FD_200533 | JGI IMG/M metagenome (GOLD analysis project Ga0302314, IMG submission 200533) | Peat permafrost microbial communities from Stordalen Mire near Abisko, Sweden - III_Palsa_N2_3 | ecosystem: Environmental > Terrestrial > Soil > Palsa > Peat permafrost | place: Sweden... | reverse complement strand
ACGCCGCCGGCCTCGCCGTCTACGTCAGAGCCGCCCCGACGGCGCCGCGCGCCCGGCTGGCCGCGCTGTTCGCGGCTGGGGTCGACGGCGTGACCTGTGCCGACCCGGCGCTCGCGCTCAAGGCGCGCGGCGATGCGCTGGAGCTGATGCGGCGGCGCGAGAGACCCTGAGCTCAGATCAGCCGGGTGCGGATCAGCTGCGAGAACAGGTCGATCCCCGACACCGCGATCACGATCACGATGATGATCGCGCTGGTTTCATCGAAGGCGAAACTGTTGATCGAGTCGAACAGGTTCTGGCCGATGCCGCCGGCCCCGATCAGGCTCAGCACCGTGGCCGATCGCGCGTTGGATTCGAACCGGTAGAGCGCGTAGCTGGTCCACAGCGGCGCGACCTGCGGCATCACGCCCCACACGATCTGCTGCAACGGGGCCGCGCCCGTGGCGCGCACGCCCTCGACCGGCCCCGGCTCGATCGCCTCCACGGCCTCGGAAAACAGCTTGCCAAGCACCCCGCCGGTGTTGACCGCCAGGGCCATGACGCCCGCGAACGGCCCCAGCCCGACGGCGGCGACGAAGATGGCCCCGATCACCAGGTCCGGCACCGAGCGGAGCACGTCCGAGAACCGCCGCGCCGGCTGCTGGATCCATACCGGTGAGACATTGCGCGCGCCGGCCAGGCCCAGCGGCACGGCGATCACCAGCGCCAGCGCCGTGCCCCACAGCGCCATCTGAACCGTCAGCCACATGGCGCCGACATAGGTCGGCAGGTCGGTGAAGTTGGGCCGCACGAATTCGCCGCCCAGCTGGCGCATGTTCGCGGTGCCCGCGAACAGATCGCCCATCTTGGCGATCTCCGCCCCTCGGAAGCCGGCGATGAGCAGCAGAGCGAGCCCGCCCCAGATCAGGACGTCGAACGCCCGGTCCGACAGCGACCGCTGCGGCGGGCGGCCGGCCGGACCCGTGGACGGCGTCACGCCGCTACTGGGCCGCGGCGGGGGCCCGCGTGCGCGCCTCGAGGGCCACACGCTGAGCCGTGATCGCGTCGAGCGTCTTCCTGGCCGCCGCGATCTTGGCCTTGTCACCGCCCTGCTTGGCTTCCTCCCACAGGTTGGTGGCCTCCATCTCGCGCACGGGCAGCAGGTGGCCGTCGTCGGCGGCCTTGAAGCCGCCTATGTTGATCTTGGCCATGTTCGCGCGCTGCGCCGCCGCCTGGGGCGTGTCGCCCTGGCCGTAGGTGAGGAAGAACTGGCGCAGCTTCTCCTTGATCGCCGGATCGAGATCCTTGCGCCAGATGATCGGGTCCTCGGGCAAGGTCGGCGATTCCCAGATCACCCGCACCTCGTCGGCTTCCGGGCGGCCGTGCTGGCGGTTGAGCAGAATCGAGGTGGAGTTGTTGGTCGCCACGTCCAGCTGGCCGGCGGCCACGGCGAACAGGTTGGTCTGGTGGTTGGCCCTGCGCACCTGTTTGAAGCAGGTCGCCGGCCTGATGTCGCGCGGCGCGAACAGATAGGCCATGGGCGCCAGCGTGCCGGAGGTGGAGAGTATGTCACCCAAGCCGAAGGTCAGGGTCCTGTCGCACTTGAGCACCTTGTCGAGGCTGAGCTTGCTCTTGGCGTTGACGATCAGGACCGACTTGTAGCCGTCGACCCCTGAAGGATCGAACGTGCGGGCGAACACCTCGCCGTCGGCCCGCCTCACCGCCTCGAGTCCGGACTGGTTGGAGAACCAGCCGGCGTCGGTCTTCTTGAACCGCATCGCCTCGATCAGCGCCGTGTAGTTGGTGGAGAAGTAGGGCTCGATGTCGAGGCCGGTGGCGGCCTTCATGTCGGCGATGATCGGGGCCCAGTACTTCCCCATGGACTCGTTGGACTCGGCCGAGAGGATGGAGAAGCGGACCACGGCGGCGTCGGAACGCCCGCTCGACGCCGGCGCCCTGGCGCAGGCGGATAGCGCGGCGGCGAGGGCGACCGCTGCGAAGCTGCGGCGGCTGATCATGCGAGGCGCTCCTTCAGGCATAGGCGTCTTCGAATTCGGGACCGTAGATATCGCGCAACGTCTCGTGATTCAGCCCCGCGGCCGTTCCATCATAGGCGATCCGCCCGGCCTTGAGCGCCACGACCCGGTCGCAGTAGCGCAGGGCGTAGTCGACCTGATGCAAGGTGACCAGCACCGTCAGGCCGTCGCGTGTGTTGAGGTCACGCAACAGGTCCATCACCCGGCGGGCCTGTACGGGATCGAGGGAGGCGACCGGTTCGTCGGCCAGGATCGCTCTGGATTGCTGCACCAGGGCCCGCGCGATGGCGCCCCGCTGCTGCTGGCCCCCTGAGAGCGTGGCCGCGCGCTGACCGGCCTGCTCTGAAACGCCGACGCGCGCCAGGGCGGCCATGGCGGCCGAGGCGGTCTCGGCCGGCCAGCGCCCGATGAGGCCCCGCCAGAAGCCGATCCGGCCCAACGCCCCCAGCGCCACGTTGGTGTACAGGCTCAGCCGGCCCACGAGGTTGAACTGCTGGAAGATGAAGCCGATCTGCACGCGCGCGGCCTGCATCTGGTCCGTCAGCCGGCCGCGCGCCTGCACCTGGATTCCGAACGCGGATATCTCGCCGTCGCCGGGGTCGATCACGGTCAGGCCGCTGAGGGACCGCAGAAGCGTTGATTTCCCCGATCCGGACGGGCCGATCAGGCCGACCATCTCCCCGGCCCGAACCTGAAGATCCACACCGTCGAGCGCGCGCCGCGCCCCGAATGTCTTGCTCACCCGGTGCGCGGCGAACACGGGAGCGGCTGGCGTCATGGGCGGAGGCGCTCCTCGCGCGGCGAGCGGCTTGACGGCCTACATGGCACGCGCTTCGCGGCGGGGTCCAGCGGCGCGCGACAGCGCCGTCCGATCGAGGTCATTTGTGCTTTACAACGGCGGGCGAGGTCCCTATTGGCACGCGCTCCGGCGGACCCGAAGTCCTCACAGCGCTGCTAACGCCGGCTGGGTTAACAATCTGCAGGGGGTTACGTGAATTGCACACGTATCATTCGCCCCTGGACCTGGTCCGTGAGCGGTCACCGGAACGTCCCGTAGCACTCGTGCGACCGGACGCCGTGGGCACGGCGGCGCGCTGGTTCAGGAACACCTTCACCGGCGACGTGCTCTACGCGGTGAAGGCCAATCCTTCGCCCTGGGTCATCCGCGAGGTGGCCAGGAGCGGTGTCGCCGGCTTCGACGTGGCCTCGATCGCCGAGATCGAACTGGTGCGCGCCCATGCGCCCGACGCGCGGCTGGCGTTCATGCATCCGGTGAAGAGCCGCGCCGCCATCGCCGCGGCTTACGCCGATCACGGCGTGCGCACCTTCGCCCTCGACAGCCACGAGGAACTGGCCAAGATCCTGGACGCCACCGGCGGGGCCGGCGATCTGAACCTGATCGTGCGCCTGGCCGTCGACGCACCCGGCGCCGCCTACGCCCTGTCAGGCAAGTTCGGCGTCGCCTCCGTGGACGCGCCGGCGCTGCTGCTCGACGCCCGGCGGGCGACGCAGGAGCTGATGGGCGTCTCGTTCCACGTCGGCAGCCAGTGCATGCGACCGTCCGCCTTCCAGGCGGCCATGGCCCAGGTCTCGCGCGCCCTGGTCCGCGCCGGCGTGTTCGCCGACGTGGTCGACGTAGGCGGAGGATTTCCATCCGTCTACCCTGGCATGGTGCCGCCCGACCTCAGCGAGTACGTCGCCGCCATCGACCGCGGCTTCGCCGAAATGATGGTGCACGAGACCACCGAGCTGTGGTGCGAGCCGGGCCGCGCGCTGGTCGCCGAAGGCTCCTCTTTGCTCACCCGGGTCGAGCTGCGCAAGGGCGACGCCCTGTATCTGAACGACGGCGCCTATGGATCGCTGTTCGACGCCGCGCACGTCAAATGGCCGTTCCCGGTGAAGCGCCTGCGCGTAGCCGAGGAGACCGGCGCGGCCCTGAGGCCGTTCCACTTCTACGGCCCCACCTGTGACTCGGCGGACCACATGCCGGGTCCGTTCTGGCTGCCGGAGGACGTGCGCGAGGGCGAGCATGTGGAGATCGGCATGCTGGGCGCCTACGGCGTCGCCATGAGCACGCGCTTCAACGGCTTCGGCGAACTGGAGACCGTGCAGGTGGACGACGCGCCCATGGGCTCGATGTTCGGCTTGGCCCCGCGCTCGATCTCAACGCCCCGGAGCGACACCGGAACGGTCGTCAGGCTCAACCGCGCCCGCGGCAAGAAGCGCCGCCGCCGATAATATCGTAACCTGCGCATCCTGGAGCCTTGGCGGCGATGTCCTTCGCCGCCAAGGCCGCCAGCGCGCCTATGCTGCCCGCCCTGACCGATGGAGCCCCGCCGATGAACGCCGCCACGCCCAACACCAAGGCTGAACTCCTTTCCCGGACCGTGGAGCACGTGGACATCGCCGCTTACGACGCGCGGCCGGTGATCGATGCGATGCGCAAGATGAGCTTCACCTCGCGCGACACCGCCCGGGCTGCCGACATTCTCTCCATGGCTATCGAGGATCCGGCCTGCTCGGTGTGGATCACCCTGGCCGGCTCGACCAGCGCCGGCGGCTGCATGCACGTCTACCGCGACATGCTGAAGTACGGCATGGCCGACGTGGTCGTGGCCACCGGCGCCTCAATCATCGACATGGATTTCTTCGAGGCGCTCGGGTTCAAGCACTACCAGGCCCAGGGCGGCGTCGACGACCGCGACCTGCGCGCCCTCTACATCGACCGCATCTACGACACCTACATCGACGAGGAGGAACTGCAGGCCTGCGACCAGGCGATCAAGGAGATCGCCGACGCGCTGGAGCCGCGACCCTATTCCTCGCGGGAATTCATCCACGAGATCGGACGCTGGCTCGCCTCAGGCAAGGCGAAGAAGACCGCCAGCCTGATCCAGACCGCCTATGAGGAAGGCTGCCCGATCTTCTGTCCGGCCTTCACCGACAGCTCCGCCGGCTTCGGACTGGTCAAGCATCAGGTCGAGCGCATCAAGGCCAAGCGGCCCTACCTTTCCATCGACTCGGTGGCCGACTTCCGGGAACTGACGGACGTCAAGATCGCCGCGGGAACCACGGGCCTGTTCATGGTCGGCGGCGGGGTGCCCAAGAACTTCGCCCAGGACACCGTCGTTTGCGCCGAGATCCTGGGCCTCGAGGCCGAGATGCACCGATACGCTATCCAGATCACCGTGGCCGACGTACGCGACGGCGCCTGCTCCTCATCGACCCTCAAGGAGGCCTGCTCCTGGGGCAAGGTCGACGTGACCTGGGAGCAGATGGTGTTCGCCGAAGCCACCACCGTCGTCCCGCTCATCGGTTCTGACGCCTATCATCGCGGGGCCTGGAAGCGCCGCGAGAAGCGGCGGTTCGCGAAGCTGTTCGAGACAGCCCACTGATCGTCCGCCGCTCGGAACCCGATCGCGCCAGTTGAGCGCCTCGCCCGATTGAAACTGTGGCTAATCGCTGCGACCATGGGCGATAGAAGGGGGACCGCGATGCGCTCATACCTCGCGCCGGCCGGCGCGCTCGTGCTCGCGGCGCTCACCGGCGGCGCGCCCGCCCAGACGCCGACGGCAGGCGGCTATCTCGCCGGACGAGAACCGGACACAGTCGCGGTCATCCCCCAGGCGCCGGCCCCCGGCACGGCGCGCGACGACGCTGATCGGGCGATCTTCAGAGCCACGCGGGCGCTCCAGGGCACGCCGCGCTGGAACCTCGCCACCAGCGACGCCCAGCTGTCGATTCCTGACTTGCTGCGCGACTTCAGCTGCGCCGCGGGAGCAGCCCTCACCGTGAAGGACGCACCGGCTCTGGCGAAGGTGATCCGCAACAGCTTTCCGGACATGGCCTCCGCCTACAATCCGCCCAAGGACCTCTACAAGCGACCCAGGCCCTACCTGCGTGATCCGGGGCCGATCTGCGTCGCCAGGTCGGATTATCTCGACAAGAGCTACGACTACCCATCCGGACACGCCACCATCGCCTGGGCCACCGGCTTGATCCTGGCCGAGGCGGCCCCCGACCGGGCCAGCGCGATCCTCGCCCGCGCCCGCGCGTTCGGCGAGAGCCGCGCCGTGTGCGGCGTGCATAGCGCCAGCGCCGTCGATGAAGCCCGCTCGGCCGCCTCGACCCTGGTTGCCGCCCTCGATGCCGACGCCGCGTTCCGCACCGATGAGAGCGCGGCGCGCACCGAGCTCACGGCCCTGCGTGCTGATCCGTCGGGGCTGGACGCGCAAGCGTGCCAGGCGGAGGTGGCGATCACGGCGCGCACGCCCTGGTAAAAGCCACGCGCCCGACGCGCGACGATCACCTCGCGTTGGCGTCCTGCGGGGCATCGCGCACCATGTGATCGGCGATGCTGCTCCGCTCCAGCGGCAGTTCCAGCTCCAGGTCCGCGCGGTAGAGGCCCTTCAGATAGGCGGTGTCGGCGCGCGTCCAGCCGGTCGGGGCGAGCCTGTCTCCGCACGCAGCGGCGAACAGGTCGAAAATGCTGGGCAGCGCGTTGCACGCGCCCAAAGCCTCGGCGTGGGTCAGCGCCAGCATGGCGATGTAGTCGGCCAGGGGGCCGATCTTCTGGCCAATGACGGCGACGCCATCGACGACGATCAGGGCGTTGGCGAAGTTACTGCTGAGACAGTGGGTGAGGCGGCTGCCGGCGCAGCCGGAGGGTGTGCTCGCCGCGCTCAGGAGGCTCGACACCAAGGTCGAGGGGGTAGAAGGGATGTTGGCCATCGAGCCACTCGCCACGTCGAGCGACTCGTCGCCGTCGGCGCCGCGCGTGGCCGTCAGATAACGCGCCTCGACGGGGCGTTTGACCAATTTGAGCTCGCGGGCCTGAGCGGGGTAGTGGTAGCCCAGATACGCAGCCCTGCGCGCGGCGACCAGGTCCATCAGCTTCTGCGGCTCGGTCGTGAACAGGATCTCGACGTTGGGGGCGCATTTGCCGCGCCTGTCGACAGGGGCGCCGATCGAGGCGGCCCGCGCCGAGACCCGGCCGGCGATGAACGCGTTCATCGGGGCGGAGAGCCCTGCCACGACCGGGCAGAGAGGGTGCGCCCATTTCACCAGCTGACGGCTTCGCGCCGGGGCGCCGTGCGACCGAACGAAGGCGTACGCCTCCTCGAACCGGGACTCCTTAGGCGGCGTGGGGGTCACCGTCACGCCGCGTACAGTGGTGGCGGGGGCTGTCGCTTCGCTGGACGCAGCTGCCGAAGGGTTCGGCGGCGTTTCCAGGGCGATCGCGGTCGCCGGTGCGCACAAGCTCGCGAGCACGCCGATCGCCGCCGCGATCCTGCCGCCGGTCAATCGCCAATCCGGTGCTTGGCCATGCACTCCCGCTCCGCGAGGGCCTATCGCCCGGCGCCCTTGGCGTCTCCTGATCGCCTCGGGGGTTGCGCCGGGCGCGACGCTGACCTCTAGCATCGCGACCATGCCTGGGCGAGGACGCAAGCGGTGAGCGAAGGGGGCGCCGTGGAGGTGTGGCGCGGTGGCGTCAACCCCTGGGAATGCGACGCCATGGGCCACTTGAACGTGCGCTTCTATATGGCGCGGGCCACGGAGGGGTTGGTGGGTCTCGCCGCCGCCATGGGCCTCGAAGGGGCCTTCCGCGCCCAGGCCGGCGCCACCGTGATTGTCAAGGACCATCACATCCGCTTCCTGCGCGAGGCGCGCGTGGGCGCGCCGCTCTACATGACCGCCGGGATCCTGGAGATCGGCGAGACCGAAGCGCGCGTGCTGCAAATGCTGGTCCACGCCGGATCGGGCGAGCTGGCGGCGAGTTTCCAGACGGTGCTCACCCACGCCACTGCCCGCGAGGGTCGCGCGTTCCCGTGGTCGGAGCGCACGCGCGTGCTGGCGGCTGCGCTGGCCGTCGAGGCCCCGAGCCGAGCGGCGCCGCGTAGCCTCGACCTCGAGCCACCGTCGGGCAAAGCCTGCCTCGCGCGCGCCGACGAATTGGGTCTGTTCCGGCTGAGCGCCGGCGCCTTCAGCGGCGAGGACTGCGATGTTTTCGGCAGAGTTCGTCCCGAGATCTTCATCGGCCGGGTGTCGGACGGCGTGCCGGGGCTCGCGACGGCTTTGGGTGGCGGCAGTGCCAGGCCCGGCGGCGTGGGCGGAGCGGTGCTCGAGTACCGTCTTGCCTATCGGGCGTGGCCGCGCGCGGGCGACCGCTTCGAAGTCCGCTCAGGGCTGGCAGGCTTCGACGACCGGGCCCAGCGGCTGGCGCACTGGATCCTCGATCCGGCCACCGGCGAGGCCTGGGTGACGAGCGAGGCCGTGGCCATCGCCCTCGACCTCGAGGCGCGCAAGATCATCCCGATTGCCGAGGAGGCCAAGGCGCGGCTGGCGCGGCACGTCAAGCCGGGCCTGGGGCTGTAGCCGGCCGCTGGGTTCAAAAGCGTAGAGCCTGATTCTAGCCTCCGGATCTGTTCCGTCCGGAGGCGCCAAGCTCCAGCGCGCGCGCCAGCACGGTGGTGGCGAGGTCGGGTCGCTCCATGGGCAGGAAGTGCGTCGTGCCGGGAACGGTCTGGATCGTGATCCGGCCCGTCCTCGTCAGCGTCTCGATCTCATCGTCGATCCGGCAGGTGGTGTCCTTCTCTGCGAGCAGGATCTCGGCCGGACAGGCGATGCGATGCAGGGCCTCGCGAGCCGCCGCCGCATGGGCGTGCGAGGCGAAGGTCGAGGCCTCCCATTCCGGAGCGCAGGCCAGGACGACCCCGCCCGCGGCGGAGTCGATAAAGCCACCGGTGACATAGTCGGCCAGCATGTCCGGCGGCCAGGTGGCGAAGGCGCCGCGGCCGCGATAGGCCTGGGCCGCCGCGGCTCTGCTCGGAAAAGCGTTGCGGCGACGCAGCGCCCCGCGCAGCAGATCCGCGTGGGCGGCGCCCGGCCGCGCCGCCTCCACGGCAGCGGACAGCGGCAACAACACGGGATCGAACAGGATGAGCCCGCGCGCGCGCGCCGGCGCCTCGGCGGCGGCCATCATCGAGGTGGTCCCGCCCATGGAATGGCCGGCCAGGACCGCATCGGTAAGGTCCAGCACCTCCAGCAGCGCCAGCAGGTCGTCGCGAAAGTCGAGCCAGTCGGTCCGGCCGTGGGTGATCGTGGAGAGGCTGCTGGCGCCGTGGCCCCTCTGGTCAATCGCCAGCACGCGGTACCTGTCGCCCAGCGGCGCCAGGATGCGGCGATAAGTCAGGGCGTTGAAGCCGTTGGCGTGCAGGAAAACCAGATCGTACGGCCGGTTCGCCCGACCCCACTCGAGGCCAGCCATCCGGCCGGGGCCGCGACCGGGAAGTCCGAATTCGCGCCGGACCGGGACGCTGGAACTGGGCGCGCCGCCGTCCATGAGACCTCCTCGCGGCCAAGCGGCCTTCACGAGGCTCAGGTAGGGCGCGCGGCGAGCCGCCTCAAGCCGCGAACGACTGTCCGGTCCGGACGAAGCCTGGACGGAACCGGGGGACGGCTACTTCTTGTCCGGCGCGCTCGGGCCCGTGGCCATCTGGATGAGGGCGGCGATGCGGTCTGTCGAATCGGCGGCCTGGCCGAGCATCTGGAGCGGAGAAGCCCCGGGTCGGACGGCGGCGACCACCTGATTGGCGGCGTTCTGGGCCATGGATACCGCCGCGCTCGAAGCAGCGGCGAACTTGGACGCGGCGGCGGCGTAGGCGTCCTGATAGATGAAGCCGTAGGTGGGATAGACGGTCGCGCCGAGATTGCGCGACGGATCGTTCCACACCTTCACCTGGCTCCAGTCGCCCTCGGGCGAGACATCTATGACCGTGACGTTCTGTTCCACATGACCCCGGTCGCCCTCGATCATCGACCAGTTGGCGTGGGTGATCTGGATGATCCGATCGGTAAGCACCTGGCTGACCACCGCCACGTGACCCAGCCGCATTCTCCCCGTAGGCTTGAAGCACAGAACCGCGCCCGCCTTGGGCGTGTAGCCCGTCTCATATCGTCCGGCGGCCTGCTGCCACCAGGTGTGGGCGTCGCCGAATATCTGGATGCCGGACATGAGCCGGGCGAATGGGACGCATTGCCAATAGTCCTCGGCGAAGGCGCCGCCGGGGCTCAGCGCCAAAATCAGCGCCGCGCACAGGCAACCAAGTGTGGCCCTCATTCGTTCTCTCATTTCACGCGATGCTCCCCCGAGATCGACCCCCGGGCATGGGTACCCTTGCCCCGTGGGGATGAAAAGAGTGTTTATCCGCGGAGGCGCTCTCAATTTCGTGATGCACGGCGGCGCAGCAGGCCAGTCACGCGGCGGCACAGGTGGTCTGGGGCCGGCCTTCGGGTGAAGGTAGTTCCGTGTTTGACTTCCAGCCAATAAGACT
>Ga0302314_10022448_pt1 | contig 10348 bp, 11 predicted proteins | sample III_Palsa_N2_3_FD_200533 | JGI IMG/M metagenome (GOLD analysis project Ga0302314, IMG submission 200533) | Peat permafrost microbial communities from Stordalen Mire near Abisko, Sweden - III_Palsa_N2_3 | ecosystem: Environmental > Terrestrial > Soil > Palsa > Peat permafrost | place: Sweden... | reverse complement strand
ACCGTGCGGCCCGCCGATCTGATCTACACGAGCGGCAAGCCGGCAGAATTCGAGTCGTCGCCCGGTGTCGTGCGCGGGTTTTGCGGCCGCTGTGGGACGCCTCTCACGTATCGCAATGCGAAGCGCCCCGATGAAATTGATGTGACCATCTGCAGTCTCGATCATCCCGGGCAGATCACCCCGTCCGACCATATCTGGATGCAGGACGCGCCGGGGTGGGATCGCCCCGGTGATGGCTTGCCCCAATACGCAGGTTGGCGCGTGCCGCCCTAAAAAAGGTCGCGCAATGACCACCGCTCCTGGCCCATTGCTCCACGCGCTGACGCTGTTCGCGATCGGCGTGCAGCCCCAGTTCATTCCCCTGTGGTTCCTGATCTACTGGTTGATCCGTGTCCGCATCCGTCCCATCTAGTCCAGCAGCGGATGTCCCTCAGGCAACTTATGGGCGTACCACGACGCCAGCCGGTGACGGACGGTCTTTTCGCCAACTTGGTCTTCCGGCATAGGCGAGATGACTTTGTCGTGCACGAGCAGGCGGTACACGTAGAGCGCCTTGGCGCTGGCCGAATCCGTGGCTTCGAATTCGACCGCCTTGCGGCCCTCGGCGTATTCGACGCCTGCCGTCAGGGCTGCCTTGAACAATTCCGACTCGTGCTTGAATTTCTTCATGATGGATTCTCCGGCGCCAGTGTGACACCGATCAGTGGGCGATTTCGCGAACGATGGTGCTCGTGATCTGCGCCCGTTGCCCCTTCGATGTCTGGCTCGTCGAATACACGGACTTCAGGAATGCCTGATCCCAGGCGCTCATTCCGGGGGGTGCATCCTGAGGTGTGCCGTCGAATAGCTTGAGGATGGTCGGGGCATCACCCAGGTGGGCTCCCGGTCTAAGTTCGGCGAGACTGACCATGGCAATGTAATCCGCGAACTGGCCGCGGGTGACCAACTGCAGCCGCGTCTGATCGACCACCACGAGAATGCGCGAGAAGATCCAGATCACGTTGTGGCGGGCGTAGGCGGTTTCTGCGGCGACCGGCGGGATTCCAAAGGCGGCTTCATCGACATCGGTACGCTCGGCGTCGCCCATGATCTCACCTTCCGGGGTCGCAATTAAGGTCTTGTACCAGACCTTTACCGGACGCGAGGTCGCGATGAAGTCATCGATGACCCTGGTGTGTGCTCCTCCGAACGTGAGCAGACGGGTCTTGTCGGTCATTCCGACAAAGAGCACTTTCGGATCCGGGGTCACGATGATGATGAGGTTCGGGCGGCAGTGCTCACCACCGAGCGGCACTCCGGCGGTGCGCGCAACTTCCGCAATACGCCCGACGGCAAACTCACCTTCCTGCTGTGGAATTCCCGCTACGTAGGGACACGCGGGTATTCGCCAGCGGGGAATGCCTTCATCGTTCTCGAGGCCGGCTATTCCGTAGACGAACTTCGATACCCGAGGTTCGAGTTCAGCGCGTTGGGCCTTGACGATGACTTCGGGGAGGCCTTCCGAAGGCGCCGAGGATGCCTCGTTCGGAGAGCCGGCTGCGGCGCACCCCAGTGCCGTGAGCCCGGCGATCACCAACAGGATCTGTAATTTGCGCGGCACCTGGCGACCCGTGACACCGTCTTTCATCAGCATAGCAGGCAGGATGTGAGATGGCTTATCCCGGTATCGCTCGATAGACTGGCACCATGCTACAGGTTGAACATCCGAAGACAGGTTGGCCACGGGAAGCCATGCAGTTGTTGCCGGATCTCGTGCAACTGCGGCGCGCCATTCATGCCGAGCCCGAGCTTGGTCTGCAAACGCCGAAGACTGCAGCCAAGGTCATGGCCGCTCTGTCCGGCCTCCCGCTCGAATTTCGCCACGGGCCTTCAACCAGCGGCATCGTTGCGGTGCTGCGCGGCGGACGCGAGGGACGCACGGTCCTGTTGCGGGGCGACATGGATGCGCTACCGATGCGCGAAGACACCGGGCTTGCGTTTGCCTCCCGGGCGGCGGGGGCCATGCACGCCTGTGGCCACGACAGCCATGTCGCGATGCTGGTCGGCGCGGCACGGCTGCTCTGCGCCCGGCGCCAGGAGCTGCCGGGCACGGTGCTGTTCATGTTTCAGCCGGGCGAGGAAGGTTGGCACGGCGCGCGTTTCATGCTCGATGACGGACTTCTTGAACCTCTGCCACAGGCGGCTTTCGCGCTGCATGTCATGCCGAACGCGCCGCATGGGATTTTCACCAGCCGCGAAGGCCCCTTGCTGGCATCCGCCGATACGGTCGAGATCCTGGTCACGGGCCGCGGCGGTCACGCGTCCATGCCGCACGATGCGCTCGATCCCATTCCCGTTGCCTGCGAGATCGTAACGGCGATTCAGACCTACGTGACCCGGCGCATGCCTGTCTTCGATCCGGTGGTGGTGACGATCGGGCGGATCGAGGCGGGAACCACTGACAATGTCATTCCCGAGACAGCCTCCATGCTGGGGACGATCCGGACGTTGTCGCCGGGAAATCGCGAATCGATTCAGACCGGCTTGCGCCAGCTCGCGCAGGGAATCGCGTCGGCGCACGGCGCGACCGCAAAGGTCGATTTTGAACTCGGCTTTCCCGTCACGCGCTGCGACGGACGCGCAGTGGCACTCGGACGGCGCGTCGTCGAGGAACTCTATGGCGCGGCCAGCTGGCTCACGCTGCCGGCGCCGGTCATGGGTGCGGAAGATTTCTCGTACGTGCTCGAGAAGACTCCCGGCGCGATGTTGTTTCTCGGCGCGAGTGCGCAGGGAAGCGACTGGCGCAGCTGCTGCGGGCTGCACTCGAATCGCATGGTGATCGATGAAGCCGTCATGGCGCGCGGAGCGGCTGTCCTCGCCGGCATCGCCGCGCGCTTCCTGGGCGACAGCGAAGGCTTCTGAATCACGACCTGCCGCGTCGGACTTCCTTCAGCAATTCGAGGAGGACGTCGGTGATGTTCTGCAGCTCGGCGGCCACCATCTTGGTGGGATCGAAAACCCCACCGCGTGCTTTGATCAACCGCTCACTGAGCACCTGAATCGAAATCGGGTCGTGTTCCATGACGGATCCTCGTCTGATTTTTGCGAAGGACGGGCTTGCGTGAGCATACGCGCCATCCGAACATCGCAATTCCTGCCTTTTTTATCAAAGCAACCCATTGAAAGATATGGATTTGTTGCCGCAGGAACGCAGGCCGGCAGGCCTTGAGCACCGATTAACCATCGTTAAGTGCACTTTAATGAGGCAGGTGCTGCGGCAGGATTACAATGTTTTACGTCTCGAGCGGTCGGGAAAATCAGCACTGATTCTGGAGACCGTGATGAAAACCCTTAACCTCGTTTTGTTGGCCACATTCGTGTTAGCCGGTCCGCTCAGCGCAATGGCTGCCACCACTGCCAGTGGTGGCAGCAGTGCCAGTGCCAGCGGCGGCGGCTCCGGCAGCTCCGCAGCGGGAGGGGGCGGTCATACCGGCGGCGGCGGCAGTTCGGGTGCCCACGGCGGTGGCATGACCAATGCCGCAGGCAGCAGCGGCGCGCATTTCAGCTACAGCGGCAGCGGTCAGCAACTTTCTGCGGTTCGCGCCTTGTCTCACGGTGCCGCCCTCGCGACGCGCAGTTCCGACAATGCACGTCTGCCACGTCCGATACACCCGACTCCTGAGCCGCGCCCGCACGTGACCCCGGTCGCCCGTTTTGCGCAGTCCAGTGCGTGCGGCGGCGGAACCGGCTGCGAGCGATACAGTCATTACTTCTGCCAAGAACTCACGCCCGCGATCGAGCGCAGTCTCTACTGTGACGCGACCACCAAGCACAAAACGTCCGGCCGTTGAGATCTTAAGAACCATCAAGTCGATCTGAAACCGGGATGTGATGATGGCCATTGCAGCACCCCGGGGCGCGGTGCTGCGGGCCGCGACGGCCGCACTCCTGTGTTCGTGCGTCGACAAACCTGTGGTCCCGCCTGCGTCAGTACCGGCCGCCGCGCCCGATGTCGTGGAATTCCGCAATCGGATTGCAGCACTCGAAAGAACCGAGCCGACCTCTCCGGCGATTCTCAATGCACGGCTCGACTATGCGGATCTTCTGATCGTACCCGGTGCGGGCGCGTGCGGGCCAGGCCTCGATCTCGCGCAGTTCCAGGTGGACCTCGTTGCACGGAATCCCGCCACTGAAGTCATGTTTCCGGATGGCTGGGGTCGCGCGGCGGATGTCGAGTACCGCATTCACCTCGCCCGCTCATCCTGCAGCACTGAGTCGTCGGTTCGCGCACGCGAGCTCCAGTTGGCGATCGAAGCGGCGCAGCGGGCAGGGCGGTCGTACGGTGACGCATTCGATTACGAACCGATGGCGATCGCCCAGTTCAATGTCGCCTCCGCATATCGCGCGGGAGGCAGGGATACGGATGCAATCCAGGCCCTGGAAACCGCCATCCGGATGGATCGCGAATTCGGGTTGCGCGAGGACGCACAGGACAACTACGCAACGCTGCTCGATTGGCGCCGGCAGCCCGCGGGGCCCGGCGAGGTCGCCCAGCTGATGAACGATTTTCCGAGTCGTTCGACCACGCTGGAATTTCTGTGGCCCGCAAGCGATGCGACTGTCACGATCACCCGAACTCATGCCCGTGTGATTGATGAGAAGGTCATTCACGCGCAAGGCGCGCGCACGCTCGAACGGCAGGTTCGTGCCGGGGACGATGGCTGGTTGGTGTCCTACTCGGCGCTCGTCGGACCATTCGATCTGGGCGTGTGGCCCCGGGAAAGCGCCGGGCCGCAGGGCCCGCCGGGTGCCTTTCGGCCCACGCTGCTGGAGTTCCCATCATTCGCATTGACGTATTCGGGAGACTTCAAGGCCGTCACGGATCTCGCCGCGTTCGCAAGCCGTGTCACCGGTGACGTCGAGGCGGCGATCCGTGAACGCGCCCCGAAAGGCAGGCGCATATCGTCCCTGATAAATACGGAATTGCGTTCCGCCGAAGTAAGTTTCGCGCCGCAGGTGATCGCGAACGAAGTGAGCGAGAACTACAATCTCGAGACGGCGATGTGGATTGGCGCGACCCTGGAGCAGGGCATTCACTACGAACTGATCGCGCCGATGAGCATTCCGGCTGCGCCGCAGATCGTCGTCGATCACCACCTCGATTTTTCCTTCACGCGCGAGGTGCCCTGCATGAACGGCACGCCCACGCGGACTTGTGTGGAACTCGTGATTCGCGCAACACCGCTGGAGGAGGAACTCACCACGGTGCTGCATAATTTCCAGTTGCCTGACGGCGAAGCCTTCCGCTATTCAGCCACGACGACGGTCAGGATCGTCACCGATCCGCAAACGCTGCAGAACTATGTGCACGATACGCGCCGGTATTGGTACGTCAGCCTCAGCGCGCGGACCCCGTACCGGGTCGTGATGGAATCCGAACGCAGCGTCCTCAGTTCGACTTACCGGTAGCCGCCCGTCCGGTATCGATGATGGCAGCGCCGCTGATCTCGCTGATAGTGCGGGCACCGCAGCCGACCATCGCGAGCCGCAACTCAAGATTGAGGATGTCGAGCACGCGCTCGACGCCATCCTGGCCGAAGGCCGCGAGGCCCCAGGCATAGGGGCGTCCGATTCCGACCGCACTGGCGCCCAGGGCCAGCGCCTTGAAAGCGTCGGTTCCACGGCGCACGCCGCCATCGACCAGCACGGGGATGCGGCCACCGACGCCCTGCACCACATCGGGCAAGGATTCCAGCGTGGCGCGCCCGCTCTCAATCGAGCGCCCGCCGTGGTTGGAGACGATCACCCCGTCCGCGCCGTTCTGGACTGCGAGCGCCGCATCTTCGCCCGATTCGATGCCCTTGAGAACGACCTTCATCTTCGTCACATCCTTCAGTCGCTTGACGAAGTCCCAGGTCAAAGCGGGCTGAGTCAGGCCAAGGCCCTGGGTGTCAAGACCGCCGAACATTGGCTTGGTGGCGATCAGGGGGCGCGGATTGCCATGTTCGTCGACTGCGTGGCAGTTGCTGCAGGTACGCGTGTCATCACGCCGCAGTCGCGTGGCGGTCTCGGTATTGCGGCCGGCGGGGGTGTCGACTGTGACCGCAACGACCGGGCAGCCGGCGTCTTCGGCACGTTTGACCAGCTTCTTCGTGGCCTCGAACTGGTTGGTGGTGTAGAGCTGAAACCAGACCGGCGTCCCACGTGCCTCGTTGATCGCCTCCACCGGAAACGACGCCTGGGTCGACATGATGTGCAGCGCATTCTTCTTTTTGGTTGCGCGGGCGACGGCGATGTCCCCTTCCGGATTGAGCGCGCGCAGGCTTCCGATCGGCCAGCAGCCGATCGGCGATGCCGCCTTGATCCCGAATACCTGCGTCGCCAGGTCGATGTGGCTCACATCCATCAGGCGTCGCGGCTTGAGTTCGTACCGGCCGTAGGCAGCCTGGTTGGCGCGCAGCGTGACATCCCCGTCGACGCCACTTTGCAGGTAACCCCAGTGGGCCGGTGGTACCAGCCGTTGCGCGATCGCCTCGAGTTCGAAGACATCCAGTGCCTCCGCGGCCGTCGCGGGCAGATGCTCGTCTGCCAGGGCGCGGGTCCAGGGTCCGAGCGCCGCAAATACCGGGCTTGCGGCGAGAAATCTCAGCAGCGCGCGACGTTCCGGCCTCATGTATTTTCCCCCTGCAAACCTGCGCAGGCTAACGCAAGCATTCGGCTAAAGCACTGAAATCATCCGCCGGCGTCTACATCTGCTCCGGCGCGCCGATTCCGAGCAGGTCCAGACCGCGGGCCAGTACCTGTGCGGTCAAACTGCACAGGACGAGCCGCGAGGCGCGCACCGCAGGTTCAGCGTTGAGCACCGGGCAGGCGTCATAGAACTTCGTGAACACGGTGGCGACCTGGAAGAGCCGCTGACACAGCCGATGCGGCTGCAGGGACTCACCGACGGCCGCTATCGTCGCCGGGAACTCGAGCAGTTCCAGCGCCAGTGCCCGTTCGGCCGGTGCTGCGATCGTTACCGGCTCCGCAGGGGCCATTGCACCGGCCTTGCGCAGCAGCGAGCAGATGCGGGCGTGCGCATACATCAGATAGGGCGCCGTGTTGCCGTCGAACGCCAGCATCCGGTCCCAGTGGAAGACGTAGTCGCGGATGCGATCATTCGCCAGATCCGCGTATTTGATGGCGCCGACACCGACCATTGTGGCGATGCGGACTCGCTCCGCCTCGCTGAGTCCGGGCGAGCCCGCATCCATGATGACCCTGGCACGCGCCACCGCCTCATCGACCAGCGCGACGAGACTCACGGCCTCGCCGGCGCGGGTCTTCAATACCTTGCCGTCCTGGCCGAGGACCGATCCAAAGGCGACGTGTTCCAGCTGCACCTGTTCCGGCGCCCAGCCGGCGAGGCGCGCGGTCGCGAAGACCATCGAAAAGTGCTGGCTCTGCGTGATGCCGACGACGTACAGGAGCCGCTGGGCGGCGAGTGACTGTATCCGGTACTTGAGTGCCGCGAGGTCGGTGGTGGCATAGCCGAAGCCGCCGTCGTTCTTGCGCACGATCAACGGCAGAGGCTTGCCGTCACGGCCTTCGAATCCGGATGGAAAGACGCAGATTGCGCCATCGCTGGCTTGGGCCAGACCCTTAGCCTCGAGTTCGCTGACGACCGCGTTCAACTGCGGGTTGTAACGGCTCTCGCCCGCGATGTCCTGCTCGCCGAGAGTGACCTGCAGCCTGGCGTAGAGCGCCTCGATATACGCCGTCGTGACCGCGAGCAGCTGCTGCCAAAGCCCGATCGTCGCGGCATCGCCCTGCTGCAGCAGGACCACCCGGGTGCGGGAGCGATCCGCGAAGGCCGGGTCGGTATCGAATTTGCGGCGCGCGGCCCGGTAGAACGATGAGAGCTCGCGCACGTTCGCCTCATCGTTCGTCACGCCCTCATCCAGCATCTGCTCTATGAGCATGCCGAAGGGGGTGCCCCAGTCGCCGATATGGTTCTGGCGTATGACCCGGTGGCCGAGGTATTCCAGCGTCCGAACCAGGCAATCCCCGATGATGGTGCTGCGCAGGTGGCCGACGTGCATTTCCTTCGCAAGATTGGGCGAGGAATAATCGATCACGACCGTCTGCGGGGTGGCGGCCGGCTCGATGCCGGTCCGTTCATCCCCGTGCATCCGGCACAGCAGGGTCGCGAGATACTCCGGGCGGCACGTCAGATTGATGAAGCCAGCTCCGGAAACGCTCGCCTTGCCGATCATCCCGCCCAACGGCAGGTGCTCGAGGATCGCGCTCGCGACATCCTTGGGGTTTCGCCGCAGCGGGCGGGCAAGCGCCAGCGCCACATCGGCTTGGTAGTCAGCGTGTTCCGACCGTCGCACCGCGACCTGGACAGCGCCCGGAACTTCCCCGAACGCGGCCTTGATCGCCTCACCGACGAGCGCGCCGAGGTCCGTCAATGGATCAATCATGGAGCTACAGGCCGCTGCCGAAGCCGCGCGCCATCAGCGCGGCGCAGGGCAGGATCACGACGATCGCGGTGAGTTCGAGCATCAGACACATCCGCACCCGCTTCACGGTGGCGGCGGTGATCTGCGGTGCGCGGCCGGCCTTCAAGGTCCTGGTCCAGGACAGGTACACGATGGTGGGATAGATCGAGAGCGCCGCGGCGATTAAGAAGGCGCTGAACTTGATCAGAAAGAACAGGTCATGCCAGTAATACGCCGGTCCCTTTTCGAACCAGGTCACGCGTGACAAGCCGGCGATCAACAGCAACACAGCCGCGATACCGAAGATCAGATCGACAATCTGCAGTCTTCGCGCCTGCAGTGCCGTCAGCGGCGGTTTGAATATCGCGACCTCCACCGCGAGTGCGGCAACCAGGGTGAAGGCCGCGAGATGGTGCAGGATGGCCAGCAGAACCGATCCCAAAATCATTTTCAGTGCTCCGGATTCACTTCTTCAGGTACTGGTGAACGATTTCGACCAGTTCCTCGGCCGCCACCGCCCGCGGGTCATCCGCCCCGGCTGCCGGTCCGATCATGTGCTCGCGGATATGATCCTCGATTACCTCGGCGATGAAACCATCCAGGGCGCCGCGGCAGGAGGTCGCCTGCTGAAGGATGTCGGCGCATTCCCGGTCGCTTTCGATGGCCCGCTCGATGGCCGTTATCTGGCCTTGTAACCGTTTGATGCGATTGAGAAGTTTGCCCTTCTCGCGTTCGGCATGACTCATGGTTCCAGCGGCGGTTGAAATAGGGTAGGGGGGTATAGTATTGTTCTTAAGGTCCGATCGCAAGCACACCTTCAGGAATCGTGATGTCCGGGTTCTTCAATTTCCTGCGCGCGCCGCTGATCCTCGCCGGCCTCAGCGCCGCCGTGGCGAGCGGCTTCGCGCGCAGCGTGATCGCGGACGAATCCGCCGCCGACGCAGCGGCCCCGGTGGCGCAGTCCTTCGCGATCCACGGTGAGTTCACCTACGTCGAGCAGGAGGACTCGGGCTTCAACGCGCCTTATGCCGGGGCCAACAGTCTTACGCCCGACCAGGGCAAGGAGACTGTCGATGTGAACCTCGCGATCGGGGCGGCGTTGTGGCATGGCGCCGAGATCTGGATCAATCCCGAGGTCGACCAGGGCTTCGGTCTGAACAACACGCTGGGGGTGGCGGGTTTTCCCAGTGGCGAGGCTTACAAGATCGGCGCGGATCAGCCCTACTTCCGGGTGCAGCGGCTGTTCCTGCGCGAGACCCTGAACGGTGATGGCGCCAGCGAGGCAGTGACGGCCGCCGCCAATGTTCTGGGTGGCGTGCAGAGCGCCAATCGCTGGGTCTTCACCGTCGGCAAATTCGGTGTCACCGATATCTTCGATAACAATGAGTATGCCCACGATCCCAGGAACGACTTTCTGAACTGGGCTGCCCTCGATGGCGGCGCGTTTGATTACGCGGCGGATGCCTGGGGCTATACGGTCGGCGCGGCGGCCGAGCGGTATCAGGGTCCCTGGGCGATCCGCATCGGGATCGTCGATCTCTCGAACGTGCCGAACAGCACCCGCCTGGAGGCCGGCTTCGATGAGTTTCAGATGCTGGCTGAACTCGAGCACCGCCACGAGATTGCCGGGCACGCCGGAAAAATCCTGATTACGGGTTTCGACAGCCGTGGCCGCATGGGACTGCTCGATCAGGCCATCGCGCTCGCTCAGGCCACCGATACGCCGGTCGACATCGCAGCGGTGCGCCGCTATCGCAGCCGCATGGGCGGCGTCGTGAACCTCGAGCAGGAGTTGACGACGGATCTTGGCTTCTTCGCCCGCTACAGCAAGGCCGCCGGAAACGTCGAGTCCTATGAGTTTACGGACATCGACCGATCCCTCG
>Ga0302314_10022446_pt1 | contig 10349 bp, 6 predicted proteins | sample III_Palsa_N2_3_FD_200533 | JGI IMG/M metagenome (GOLD analysis project Ga0302314, IMG submission 200533) | Peat permafrost microbial communities from Stordalen Mire near Abisko, Sweden - III_Palsa_N2_3 | ecosystem: Environmental > Terrestrial > Soil > Palsa > Peat permafrost | place: Sweden... | reverse complement strand
GCGGCTGGACATCCGCTACGAGGACCTGGCCCAACGGCTGGGCGACGACCACTCCGATCCGATGTCGCGCCGGATGGAGCGGGTGATCGAGGCGGCCGACTGCGACGAGTTCGGTTTTCTCGCCGACAGCCAGGACATGATGTTCGGCACCCTGCGCCTGCCCAAGCCGCAGGACGGCGAAAAGTGGGGGCCGATGACCTTCGTCAGCGACGAGGGCCACCGCTTCGGCTGGGCCTCGATGGAGAGCCGCTCGGTGCGGGTGGCGCAGCCGCGGGCCGGCGACACGCTGTGCTCGATCGGCGCGGAGATCGGGCTCTACGGCAAGGTGCGCCACTCGCGGCGCTGGATCTTCAACACCACCACCGGCGATCTGGTCTCGCTGAACGACAATGTCGCCATCGCGCTCGACCTCGACGCCCGCCGCTCGATCGCGATCCCGAGCAAGGTGCGCACCGCGCTCGAACGTCGGCACTTCCCCGAGTTCGCCTGACGGGCGCCGCCGCGAGGGCGTTGCCCAAAGCGACCGATGCCCTCACGGCGCCCTTGTCGCCTTGGCAAACTTGCGGAATGAGTAAATCCGAACGCGAAAGGCGGCCGCACGACCGCCGGCGAACAGGCATGTTCCGAGGGAAGGAAGCAGAGAATGATCAAGACACGCATCACCGAGATGTTCGGCGTTGAGACTCCCATCGTCATGGGAGGCATGACCGGCGTCGGCTACGGGCCGCTGGTGGCGGCTGTGGCGAACGCCGGCGCGCTGGGCTTCATCGTCGCCCACCTGTTCCCGACCGCCGAGTTGCTGCTGGCCGAGATCAACCGCACCCGCGACGCGACCGACAAGCCGTTCGGCGTGAACCTGACGCTGCTGCCGTCGCTGAATCCGATCCCCTACGACGAATATCGTCGCGCGATCATCGAGAGCGGCATCAAGATCGTCGAAACCGCCGGCCGCAGCCCGATCGAGCACCTGCCCGACTTCAAGGCGAATGGCGTCAAGGTGATCCACAAGTGCACCTCGGTCCGCCACAGCGTCACCGCCGCGCGGCTCGGCGTCGATGTGATCAGCATCGACGGCTTCGAATGCGCCGGCCACCCCGGCGAGGACGACGTGACCCTGATGGTGCTGTTGCCGGCGACCGTCGACGCGCTCGACATCCCGGTAATCGCGTCCGGCGGCATGGCCGACGGCCGCTCGCTGATCGCTGCGCTCTCGCTCGGCGCCGACGGCGTCAACATGGGCACCCGGTTCATGGCGACGAAGGAAGCAGCGATCCACGAGAACGTGAAGCAGCAGATCGTCAAGAACACCGAGCGCGACACCATCCTGACCAACCGCACCCTGCGCAACACCTCGCGGGTGGCCCGCAACGCGGTCTCCGAAGAGGTGGTCCGCATCCAGCAGGACGCGACCAAGACCATCGAGGACGTCCGCGAACTGGTCTCCGGCGCCCGTGGCCGCACCAACGTGATGCAGGGCGGCGACATCGACGGCGGCATCTGGTCGGCCGGCCAGAGCCAGGGCCTGATCCACGACATCCCCAGCTGTGACGAACTGGTGAAGCGGATCATGAAGCAGGCGGAAGAGATCATCCACGCCCGCCTGGATCGCATGGCGGCCTGAACTACGTGGCGGCTCTGCGGTTCCGCGCTTGGCGCGCGTCGCAGAGCCCCCGCTCATTTCGCTCCGATTTCGATGCCGCCGTTGACATACCTTTGGTCACAGGGCCGATAGGGCCGTCGGCGCGCGGGGGCGAAGCGGGTCCGGCGACCCTGGCCAGCGTCAGCGCGTGTGTTCGCCCGTCGACTGACACTGAGCCGGGGCCAAGCGATGACGACCAAGACGATCTCGACCTACGTGGCCGGCGGCTACACGCTCAACACGGCGATCTACAATACCCTCTCCATCACCTCGACCGGCGCCGTGGGCGGCACGGGGGTCTATGCTGCGGCGTCTGCTACGATCGTCAACGCGGGGACGGTCTTGGCGAATGCCTACTTCGGCGCCCACAACTACGGTCTCGGCATCTACCTTCGCCAAGGCGGCAGCATCACCAACACCGGCACGATCGCCGCGACCACCACGGGCGACTCCGCGGCTATCCTGATCGGGGGCGCCGGCTATGTCGACAACGGCGGCGTCATTGAGTCCACCTCCAGCGATGGCGCCGGCGTCGGCATCGACACGGGAACGGTCACCAATCGCGCAGGCGGCGTCATCTCCTCTGGCGGTTACGGCATCAGATTTTACGGAGCGACGGGCCAGCTAACCAACGCGGGCGACATCACCGGCGCTTCGGGCGTGAAACTGACCGGCACGGTCGTCAATTCAGGCTCGATTGTCGGCACGTCCGATGGCGGCGTGGCGATTGTCTCGGGCGCTTTGACCAATGCGGCCGGCGGCGTGATCCAGGGCGGCGGCTATGGGGTGGGAACCGAGACCGCCGCGATCTCCAACGCCGGGACGATCACCGCTACCGGGACAGCCGGCGAGGGTGTTCAGCTGCACGCCGCCGGAAGCGTCACCAACAGCGCTGGCGGCGTGATCTACGGCGCCCAATATGGCGTCGAGACCTCCGCCGGTTACGTCGTCACCATCACCAATGCGGGTTCGATCAGCGGCCCTGGCGAGGCCGATGTGTATTTGGCGGGCGGTGGCGCCGTAACCAACAGCGCCGGCGGCGTGATCGGTGGCGCTCATGCCGGCGTCATCATGAAGGCGTCAGGCTCCGTCACCAATGCCGGCTCGATCATCGGCCGTGACTTCGGCGTCGACTTCTATGCCGGCGCGGTGGCCAGCAACCTCGCCGGCGGCTTCGTGCAGGGCTATTTCCTGGGCGTCCGGCTGCAGGCGGGCGGCTCGATCACCAACGCGGGCGTCATCCAAGCGACGAACGGCACAGCCGTCCTGATCGAGGGCGTCGGCACGGTCGTCAACAAAGCCGGCGGCCTGATCGAGGGCGCGAATTATGCGGTGAAGTCGGAGGACACCTACACGTCTCTGGCCAATGCGGGCACGGTGCAGGTGACGGGTCCGACCCACGCAGCGGTTTACCTCCAGGCCGGCGGTTACGTGACCAACAGCGCCGGCGGGGTCATCGCCGCTTATGCGGGCGTCGGCGACACCACCAGCGCCGACGCGGTGCAGATCGGCGGAGGCAGCGGTAAGGTCAGCAACAGCGGCGTGATCCATTCCGACTTCCAGACCGGTGTCACCTTGACCGCCGGCGGGAAGGTGGCGAACGCCGGGGGCGGGACGATCACGGGCTACGACGCGGCCATCGAAATCAGCGGCGCGGTCGGCACGGTGACGAACGCTGGCTCGATCGTGTCCACCCCGGTGACCGGCAGCGGCGTCGTGCTCACCCTCGGCGGCTCCGTCACCAACAGCGCCGGCGGCGTGATCCAGGGCGGCGACTATGGCGTGCAGATCAAGGGCGGCAAGGGCAAGCTCGACAACGCCGGTCAGGTGCTCTCGACCTCCGAGGTCGCGGTCTACCTGATCGGCGGGGGCTCGATCATCAACCGGGTCGGCGGGACGATCCACGGCAGCAGCGTGGGCGTGGTGTTTGGTCAGACCGCCAGCACGGTGACCAACAGCGGCTCAATCGGCAGCCATGGCGCGTTTGGTGTGGTGCTCAAGGCGGGCGGCATCGTGCGCAATCTCGCCGCGGGTCTGATCTCGTCGGACTTTGGCGAGGGTGTGTACGTCGAGAATGCCGTAGGGACCGTCGCCAACGCCGGCACGATCCTCGGCTCGACCTATGGCGTCTACTTGGATGACGGCGGTGTCGTCACCAACAGCGCTGGCGGCCTGATCCGGGCGAACGGCGGCATCGAGGCGAAACAGGCGTCGGCAAAGGTGACCAATTCAGGGTCGATCGTTGCGACCAACTTGATCGGCGTGTCGCTGTCGGCGGGCGGCAGCGTCACCAACAACGCCGGCGGCCTGATCCAGGGCGACGGCGGCGTCGCCGCCCTGGGGCTCGTGACCGTCGTCAACGCCGGCCGGATCGTGGGTCTGCACCAGGCGGGAGTCTATCTCGTCGATGGCGACGGGCTGACCAATCTTGCCGGAGGCTCGATCAAGGGCGTGACCTACGGTGTATTGCTGAACGGCCCGTCAGGATTCATCACCAATTCGGGCTCGATCACCGCCAGCGCCGGCGTCGGCGCGGGCCTGGATCATGGGGGCTCGCTGTCCAACAACGCCGGCGGCCAGATCATTGGGTCCGCGACCGGCGTCGCCCTCTCGGGCGACACGGCGACCGTGGTCAACGCCAGCGGCGCTCTGATCAAGGGCCATGTCGGACTCAAGGTGACCGGCGTCGCCGCGACGGTGACGAACTTCGGCACGATCGCCTCGAACGTTGGCGCGAAGGGTGTCGCGATCCAGTTCGGCGCCGCGACCGACCGGCTGATCGCCGAGGCGGGCTCGGTCGTCACCGGCAAGGTGGCCGGCGGCGGCGGGACGCTCGAACTGGCCAACGGGATCGGCACACTCACCGGCCTCGGCGGGCCGGCGGCGACCCTGTCGGGCGCCGAGGCGATGACGTTCAGTGGCTTCTCGCAGGTTGCGATCGATGCCGCCGCGGCCTGGACTCTGAAAGGCGCCAACGGCCGCGGCACGGGTCAGTCGATCTCAAGCGCCGGCGCTCTGACCGTGGCCGGAACCCTGTCGGGCGCGGGCACGCTGGCGGTGACCGGGGGAAAGACGACGCTCGCGGCCGGCGCCAAGCTTACGATCAGCCATCTGACGCAGAGCGGCGGCACGATCAGCGTCGGCGCCTCGCTGACCTACGCCGGCGCCTGGGAACAGGCCGCGGGCGCAGTGTCGGTGGCCAGCGGTCAGACACTGACTCTCACCGGCGCGGGCGACACCTTCCGCGCCAGCTTCACCGGCGCCGGCAAGGTCGCGCTCGCCGCTGGCTCGGATTTGCTGAGCAAGACAACCATTGCGACCAGCGTCAGCGTGACTGGCGCGAAGGTGACCCTGTCGGGCCCGATCGACCTGACCAAGACCCTCACGGTCACCAGCACCGACCTCACGATCGCCGCGACCGGCGCATCGCTCTCGGGCGGCGGAACCTTGGTCCTGACCAATCTCGCCACCAACAAGGTCGTCGGCGCCGCGGTCGGGGCGACGCTGACCAACGTCGCCGACACCATCATCGGCGCCGGCGACATCGGCGGCGGCTCGATGAAGCTGGTCAACCAGGTCGGCGGGACGATCGAGGGGAGCAGCGCCACGGTCGCGCTGACCATCGACACCGGCAAGAATACCATCGTCAACGCGGGGCATATCATCAGTTCGGCCAGCGGCGGGGTGGCGATCGAGAGCGCGATCGACAACTCCGGCACGCTGCAGGTGATCCAGGGGACCCTGTCGGTGGCGCGCGCGGTGACCGGCGCCGGCTCGGTCGTGATCAACGGAGGGACGGCGGACTTCGCCAGCACGTTCAAGCAGAACGTCGACTTCACCGGAAACAGTGGCGTTCTCGAACTCGCCAAGTCGCAATCTTACACCGGCCAGATCAGCAACTATTCGCACACCGGGGCCGACAGTCTGGACCTGCAGGACATCAAGTTCTCGTCCAGCACGGGCGCCGTGTTCAGCCAAAATGGCGCCAGCGGCACGCTCACCGTTTCGGACGGCACGCATACCGCCCACATCACCCTGGTCGGCGACTACACCAGCAGCGCGTTCGAGACGGCCAGCGACGGCCACGGCGGCACGCTCGTCACCGATGTGGTTCCGAATGCGGTGCACGCGTTCGCCGCCGCCATAGCCACGGCCGGCGCGGCAGGCGAGGGAACGGCCACCGGCGGTCACCTGGCCCAACCAGCGCCCGCCCTATCGCTGCTCAGTCCCCGGTGGACAGCCGCGCACTGATAGACCGAAGCTCAGGCTGCGAGCCCGGTCTCGCTTACGTCTGAATCGGAATTGGATCGCAACCGCTTCAGGTCGCGCTTCGGCGGCGCGCCGAACACGCGGGCGTATTCCCGGCTGAACTGCGATGGGCTTTCGTAGCCGACCTCGAACGCCGCTGCTTCGACGTTGAACGCCCGCGACGCCATCAGCCGGCGCGCTTCCAACAGCCGGATCTGCTTCTGGTACTGCAGGGGCGTGAGCGAGGTCAGCGCCTTAAATTGTCGATGAAAGGCCGAGACGCTCAAGTGCGCGATCTGCGCCAGCTCCTCGATCCGGACGGTCTCCCGGAACCGGCTCCGCAAGCTGTGCATGGCCTGGACGACTTGCTGCGAAGGGCTGGTTTTCAACGCCAGTCGGGCGACATCTCCGCCCTGAGGTCCGGTCAACAGCCAATAGCAGATCTCTCGCATGATGCCGGGATAGAGCGCCGGGATCGCCTGGGGCTTGTCGAGCAGGCGCACGAGGCGTAGGGCGCAGTCGGCCAGCGGCCCCTGAAAGTCGGCAACGAGGACGCCGCGGCCGGGCTCTCCGCTCGCCTTCGGCGGCGCGTCGAGATCCTCGGCGACGCTCCGCATCAGATCGAGGTCAAGCTCGAAGGCCAGGACAAGGCAGGGTTCATCCGGGCTGGCCTCGACGACCTGGCCGGTCGATGGCGTTTCCACGCCGATGATCAGGGCCTGCCCAGCCCTGTATTCCAGGCGATTGCCGCCGAAGGTCGCCCATTTGGCCCCCTGGGCCACGATGCACATCGCCGGTTGAAAAATCATATGGTTCGGAGCCTTCGGCTGGTCCGAGCGCATGATCGCCATGCCCTCGATCGCCGTCGTGAACGGACTCTCGCCCGGTCGGGCGTCCGTGTAGCGCTTGAGCGCATCAGCCAATTGCTCGGTCATGCAGTCCGCTCCATTCGGGGAGTTTAGTGCGCTAGGGTAGGATTAGGCAAGAAACGGGATGGTCTGGGCATACACGCCATAGGGCCAGAGCGGCATACTGAGACATCAAGGGCGCCGGTCTCGGTGCGCCCAACTATCAAAAAGGTTCGTCATGTCAGAGAGTAAAATTGCCATCGTCACCGGCGGCAGCCGGGGCATCGGTCGCGACGCGGTCCTGAGGCTCGCGAAGCGAGGCGTCCGATCGATCTTCACCTACAACTCCAATCGTGCAGAAGCGGACAAGGTCGTCGCGCTGGCCGCCGAGGCGGGCGCGCGGGCGACCGCCTTGCAGCTCGACACCGGCGAGGCGGGGACGTTCGCGGTCTTCGCGGAGCAGGTGCGAGCGGCGCTGGCGGAGCTGGGGGCCGAGCGCTTCGACTACCTGGTGAACAATGCCGGCACGTCGTCCAGCGCGGGCCTGGAGACGATCACCGAAGCGGAAATGGACGGGCTCTACGCCGTCCACTTCAAGGGCGTGCTATTCCTGACGCAGAGGCTGCTGCCGCTCATGAACGACGGCGGCCGTATCGTGAACATCTCCTCCGGCCTTGCGCGGTTCGCGGCGCCGGGCCGCATCGGCTACGGCCCGATTAAGGCGGCTGTCGAGGCGCTGTCGCGTTACATGGCCCTGGAGCTGGGACCGCGCCGGATCACCGTCAACGTCGTTGCGCCGGGGGCCATCGCCACCGACTTCAGTGGCGGCGTCGTTCGGGACAATCCGCACGTCAACAAGATGGTCGCCGACAACACGGCGCTCGGCCGCGTCGGTGCGCCCGAGGATGTCGGCCCGGTGATCGCGGGGCTGCTGTCCGACGAGTTCGGGTGGATCAACGCCGAGCGGATCGAGGTCTCGGGCGGTATGCGGCTCTAGGAGATTGCCGCACCGCCGCCTTCTCGCGTCCCCGGGCGCTGTATTCGCCCAGCTAGGTCGTCCCCCGCGCAAAGTCCTCGGCCGCCCCGACCTGTGCCTGCTCGATCGACATCGGTTGCGCCGTTTCGGGGATTTCGCGAGGCGTCTCCCGGATGTCCAACGACCACACAACCACACGGAGTATTTGGGCGTTCTCGGGCGTCGCGGACGCCTTCACGGCCAGGGGGACGCTGGCTTTGACCAGCACGTCCATCGACTGATTTACAGTCAAGTGGTGCTCAATCGAGGCGGGGCCGTCGCGACCTTCGGCGGAATTTCCGCCCGCGGCGATCGCCACCGAGAGGCTACCGCCTTGTGACGTCGCGACCGCGACCGCCCGCAGTCCGATCCGCACCACCGTGTCTTCAGATCGTTCGATCGAAGTTTCCGTCCCGCCCGACCCCGAGGAGAGCACGGACGACCCGCTCGGCGGGGTCAGGAAGGTGGTGTCTTCGTCACTGAGTTCGAACTGGCCCGAGGCCGCCTGACCGTTCGGGGCTGCGCCGGAGAGCTCTTGATCGATCTTGGCGAGTTCATCAGCCGTTTGCGCGAAATTGGGTCGGGCGCTTCTGGCGACATCGCGGGCACGCGACGGCAGTCGTGAATCGTCGATCGCCGTTTGGAACTTGTCCGCGAGGGCGCGTTCGCGACGGAGCAACTCTTCGACCAATCCTCTATCGCTATGCTGGCTGATCGCATCGCGCAGATAGGTGAAAGCCTTGTGCGCCTCACCGATCACTGTGCCGCCTTCCGCGGGCGCCTCCTCAAACGAGCGAACCTCCGCAGCGATCTGGCCGGCCAACGCCTCTCGCTGCTGAGCGCGTTCCGAAAAGAGCGTTTGCAGCTTCGGATTACGAGCCAGAGTCTCGGCCTGCCGGAACCCTTGCGCGCTGTCGTTGGCCCCCTGCAGGAGCCAGTTTAAGGCCTCGCCGTTCCGTTGCTGCGTCTCGTCCATGTCGTCCTCGATGCAAGAGCAAGCCATGCCGGGCTGAGCTTCGCCGCGCCGGAGGCTGCTGTCACAACGGGTTCGGCGAGCGCCGGTTTCATTCGCGGTGTGAATCTGCGCGAGCGTGGGGGATGACCGCGATTCAGCTGCGTGACGCCAGCGGCGCTTGGGCGCCGCGCACGATGTGCGCCGCGACACCCCCCGTTCCGCTGCGCGAAGCGGGCGAGGAGCGAGGTTCAGGAGGCGGGCGCCGGTTGCGGCCGTTGTGCGCCCGCGCCGCCGAGGGAGGTGAATTTTGGGGCCATCTTCGGCAGCACTTCGCTCAGGATCGAGGAGACCGTCCAAGTGTCGGCGGCGGTGACCGACTCCACCGGGCGCGGCTGGCTGAACAGCTCAAGGGTCTCGGAGCGGGCGCCGAAGATCTGGCCGGTGACATCCTTGGCGGCCGGGGAGGCGAGGGCGACCGCGAGCTTGGCCGGCTGGTCGGGACGCAGGGCGGTCTGCATCGCCTTCATCCGCGCCGCGCCGGCTTCGTCCTTGATCGGGATGGTGGCGATCAGCCGGGTCCAGGCGGTGGGGGCGATGATGTTGGAGCGCACGTTCTTCGAGGCGCCCTCCATCGCCAGCACGCGGGAGAGGCCCATGATGCCGAGCTTGGCGGCGGCGTAGTTGGTCTGACCGATGTTGCCGATCAGGCCCGAGGTCGAGGTGAAGAGGACGTAGGAGCCCTCGTTCTGATTGCGGAAGTGCTCGATGGTGGCGCGGCAGACGTTGTAGGAGCCGCGCAGGTGCACCTCGACGACGATGTCCCAGTCCTCGTCGGCCATCTTGTGGAACATGGTGTCCCTGAGGATGCCGGCCGGATTGATCACCGCGTGCAGGCCGCCGAAGGTGTCCATCGCCTGCTCGACCATGCCCTTGACCAGGGCCATGTTGCTGACGCTGTCGGAGTTGGAGGCCGCCTCGCCGCCGGCCGCGCGGATTTCGGCCGCCACCGCTTCGGCCGGGCCGGCGGAACCCTCGTCGCCGCCGCGCTCGCCGCCGCCGAGGTCATTGACCAGCACCTTGGCGCCTTCACGGGCCGCGATCAGCGCACACTCGCGGCCGATGCCGTTGCCGCCGCCGGTGACCAGCACCACTTTTCCATCCAACGCGCCCATGTTCGTCTCCTCCGCCGTCCGCCTGGCTCGCGATCAATCGCGGCCCTTGCATCGGCTGTAGGGCGTTTCGCAGGGTCAGGCGCAAGTCCGCACGCGTTCTATAGGCTGCCCTGACTTGACTAAGGTGGCCTCCGTCTCGCACTGACGAGGGGGCGCCATAAACAAGAGACGGCGGCGGGTTGGCCGCCTTAGGGAGTTGCTTGATGGAACTGAAGCCAGGGTCGCGCTGGAAGAGTGCGGTTTGCGATACCGAAGTGGTGGTGGTGCGGGCGGTAAAGGACCCGGCCCAACTGGAATGCGGCGGGCAGCCGATGGTGGCCCACAATACCGAGAAGCCCGCGGGCCTGTCGATCTCGGCGGACTTTTCCGGCGGAACCCAAGCGGGGAAACGCTTCGCCGACGAGACCAGCGGGCTCGAGATCCTCGCCACCAAGGGCGGCGCCGGGTCGCTGTCGATCGACGGCCGCCCGAT